>Ga0302319_10003307_pt1 | contig 33915 bp, 27 predicted proteins | sample Bog_T0_2_FD_203319 | JGI IMG/M metagenome (GOLD analysis project Ga0302319, IMG submission 203319) | Peat permafrost microbial communities from Stordalen Mire near Abisko, Sweden - Bog_T0_2 | ecosystem: Environmental > Terrestrial > Soil > Wetlands > Peat | place: Sweden: Abisko, Stordalen Mire... | reverse complement strand
GTTTCATTGCCGGGGCGGCTTGAGCAACTACCCGGGCCAACTGCCCGGTTGTTGCTATTGGCCGCCCGCGAACAATGGCTCTGGCGATTCTCCGCGACCTCCTTTCTTCTCCGTATTCGTAAATGAGGTCTGCAAGCTCTCGCTCATCAGCCTCGTTTACCACTTGTTCGGCGGTCTGCCCGGATCGCGTGTCCATCCGCATATCCAAAGGCCCATCCGCCTGAAAACTAAATCCTCTGCGCGCTTCATCGAACTGCAGGCTGCTGACGCCGAAGTCGGCCAGCAGGCCATCGAGCGTGCCCGGCTGCACCTCTTCCTCGATTGAGCTGAAGGCTTTGCCAACCAGCGTTACGGTTGGCGCCTCACTGCCCAGCTCATTCAGAACCCTCGCGAGCCGGACCTTGGCCAGTTCCAGCGCCTCTGGGTCCCGGTCGAAACCGATCAGCCGGCCTTCCGGACCCAACCGCCGGACAATGCCTTCGGCGTGCCCTGCCATTCCCAGCGTGCAGTCGGCGTAGGTTCCGCCTGCGCGTACGTTCAGGAAATCTATCGCTTGTTGAAAAAGAACCGGCACATGGCGATCATTCGTCTTCGTCATGCGTTCCCCTGGGGGATTTTCACCGTTCAACCTGTGCGGCGTGTCTTCGCCGCAATTGCCTGGCGCTCTTCCGCCGTTAATGTGTAAGCGGGAAGATTCTGTTCAAAGATCTCCCGGTTACGAACCTCGAGGTACGTCAACTTGCCGAATATCGTCACTTCGCCGTCCAGTTGCGCGCTGCCGCGAAGAATCTGGGGCAGCAGGACCCGCGCCTGGTTGTCAATCTCCACCTGGTGACCGTAGTAGCTGGTCAGGTTCAGGTACTTGTCCACCGCATCGTCCATGGCCCCGGAATCGGCTAACATCGCTTCATGTTTTTCCCACTCCGGAAGCGGCCAGACTTGTGCGGCTTTGCCATCCACGCTGGTGATGTAGACCTGGGTAACGGAGCCTGCGTCCAGAAGCTGCTTGAAAGCAGCTGGGAGCTTGAGCCGTCCCTTCTCATCGACCTTCGCTGGATGATTTCCGCGGAACATGTCTGTTGCCTCACTGCCTTCGGCGGGGGTAAATCAGTTCCGGTCCGCCTGCCCCGTTCGATCCTCTTTTGGTTAGCTGAGCGGGTACCTCAGCGAGTTTGGGGGTTGAAAACTGCGTTGCAAGGGGAAAACCGGGGTAAACTTGGTTTGAAAAGTGTTGTTGGCGGTCCAAATTGAGCCACTCAACTCCACTTTTGACCACTGACAAGTCGATAGTACCTCGGTTTGTTGGTTGCCGGGGGGCAAAAATCGCATGAATATGGTTGAATGTGGAACAAAATGTGGGAAAAACTGCTAATAGATTAGATTGATTGAATTACCACAATATCTAGTGTTTACCGAACTGGTTCGGGGTATGGACAGATTTCTCCGCTCGTAGTAGGGGAATAAAAGGCGAAAATAAGGGAAAACTAGGCGATTAGGGGTTTCCGACCGAAAGTGATCTGGCGAGGCGCCGCGCCCTTTTTACTGCATTCCTTAGTCGGTTCTCAAGCTACGCCGCACGCGAACGCGCTCTGTCACCACTTTCAGCAGGTAAAAAAAGACGAGTACGTTCAGTAACAACAGACTGGCCCTGATCCAAGTGAGCCGGCGGATAACTTCGAAGATTTCGAATGGCAGGAAGGAGGCTGTGATGAGCAGGGTGAGGTATTCGGCCCAGACCTTCTCCAGATAAAGCCCGATGCCTTCAATCAAGCCGAGGCCAGCATAGGCGAAAAGCACCGCGCTGACCCGGCGGAGCATGTGGTCATCAATGATGGAAGCCTGAACGAGGATGAAGTTGATCAGTTTCGACTCGGGATTGAAACGCAGGTGGTCAATTAGCTGCGTCAATTCGTCCTGAATGTCCTTGTGGAGCAGTCGCAGCGCGCCGACACCGAGAGCTATAAAAAGCAGAGCCTGGCCGATCTTATAGGCGGCGATCAGGATGAGTCCCTTGTTGCGTCGCGGCGGCACCAGGGAGACTTGCGAGGGGAGATCGGTCATGGCCTTCCAAGGAAAGTAAAAGAAAACGGTTGCTTGTTCTTACGTTAACCGATGGGGGTCGGTTTCACGAAAGAGGACGCCGGCGCCGATATCTACGTGCATTGGCGAGGGGTTTGCCGCCACAGACAGATGGTGGCAGGAATGTTGATGACATCAACTACCCATTTGATGAAGTGAATCCATAGCTGTGGCTGCAGCGTTATGGGAGTGTAGTCGATTTCTCCACGGAGGTAGTACATCCCATGTATCGCTCAAGCAAGATAGCCCTGGCCGCTTTGATGGCCGTCGCCCTCACCTTTTCCCCCGCCACGGTTCTGGCTCAAAAGGATCCCAATGTTGGTGGGGCCGCAATGTTCCCCACGAAGAACATCGTGGAAAACGCAGTCAACTCGAAGGATCACACGACGCTGGTTGCCGCGGTGAAGGCTGCAGGCCTGGTGGATACGCTTGAAGGTGCTGGGCCGTTCACAGTGTTCGCTCCCACCAACGAAGCGTTTGCCAAGCTGCCGGCCGGTACAGTGGACACGCTTTTGAAGCCGGAGAACAAGGATCAGCTGGTGAAGGTCCTAACCTACCACCTGGTGGCCGGCAAGGTGAGCTCGAAAGAGCTGATCAAGCTGATCAAGAGTGGTGGCGGCAAGGCCATGCTGAAGACCGTTGCCGGTGGCGCACTGACCGCGTCGCTCCAGGGCGGCAAAGTGGTGCTGACCGATGAAAAGGGGGGGACAGCAACAGTTACAATCGCCGACGTGTATCAATCGAATGGCATCATTCATGTGGTTGACACCGTTCTGCTTCCCAACTAGGCGCGGTTCGCTTCGGGCCAGCATCCATTGAAGGGCTGGCCGCATCGAATAGCTGTAAAGCCGCAGGCTGTGAACGAATTTCTTTGTTTGTGGCCTGCGGCGAAGTACAATTCGACCCAATCGAATTTGTTCGAAAAATCCGTGGGAGCGAGTGTTCAACTCTATGGCGCAAAAGTTCGAAGTGAGCCAGTGGGTACCATTCCGTTTGGAAATGGTTTTCGCATTTTTCTCCAACCCCGCCGAACTTCCGCGGTTGATGCCGCCCAGGCTGGAAACCCGTATTGAGGAATCCGAATTGGTTGCGCCGAAGAAGCCCAGACCTCCGGTGCCACCCATGGTGGGAAAGTTGCCCAGTGTGACGGCTGGAGCAGGCTCAGAGCTGCTGATTAGTTTTCGCCCATTCGCCTGGCCGCGGTTACGGATGAAGTCGCGGGTGCGGATTACGGAATTTGTGTGGAACAGCTACTTTTGCGATGAGCAGGTTCAGGGACCATTCAAGAGCTTCGACCATCGCCACACCACCACGGCGGAGGTTCGGAAGGGCGTCCAAGGCACTCTGGTGACGGATGCAATCGAGTATTCCCTGCCCTTTGGACCCCTTGGGGTTCTGGGCAACGGGATGATCCTGCGGAATTTGGAAGCGATGTTTGAGCATCGCCAGCAGAAGCTGGCTGAACTGCTGACGGCATTGCTGCGACTAGCCCAGCAATGCGGATGAGCGAGCTTTACTTCCGGGAATTCAGCAGGCTTTCGCGGTCCATCACGTTGCCGTCGAGGATCATGCCGGATATGCGGCGTGCATTCCACACATTGACGGTGGGGTCGGCTTCGAGAATCAGGATGTCTGCACGGCGGCCGGGAGCAATCAGGCCCATGTCATTCCAGCCAAATTGAAGCGAATAGTTGTTGGTGGCGGCGGCAATCGCTTCGCGCGCGGATAGCCCCACGCGGACCAGCATTTCAAGCTCCGTATGCATCGAAATTCCGGCCATGGTGCCAAAGGCGGAAGCGCCCGAGGCCGCAAGGTAATGTGGGGTGGAAGAGAAGATGGTCTGGTTGATATGCCAGAATCGCAGGGCAGACTGATCGGCCTTCTTTTTCTCGCCTTCCAGCAGATAGCGCTGCGCAATGGCGGGCATGCGGCGAGCCCACGCAGGAAGCGGATAGATGGTCTCCCCGGTGGCGAGATCGGAAGGCTGATACATGTGAGAAGCATCGAGCAGGCGGGCGGCGGGCTCCTTCCACAGATTACGATGTCCAGGCAACTGCAGATAAAACTGGCTGAAAGTGGGCATCAGTGCGGCGTGGTGCTGAGCAATGTACTGGGCATACGTGCGCAAATGATGGTCAGTTGGGGGCAGGCGTTCGGAATAGTCGTACGCGGTGTTTGCGGATGCTCCTGAGGGGCTGTCGACGAGTGGCCGCTGCAACTCCTCGGGAATGACGCCGAGCTCATAGCGGCCCATGTGCAGCAGTACATCGACTCCGGAATCGATGCCGACGGTGTAGGGAGTTGAGACGAATTCGCCGTAAGTCACAAGGCCCATCTGGTGGGCATGGGCGACGATCCATTGGGCGCTAGCGGCGGTAAGATCAGGGCCGAGCCAGAGAACCCGCGTGCCGAGTTTGGCGGTGTCGGCCATCTGGCGGGCCGTGTCTTCGGGGCTTAACTCCGCTTGGTGGACGCCCTCATACAATTTGGCGGACCAGTCCGGATGCCGGGCCAACAGGCTCCAGTTATCGGTGGTGCCGATAGAGTCAATCACATAAAAGTGCGGTGTGGGATTGGCGCCGAAGTCGATGGGCCCGTACTCCTCGTCGCCGCGGACGACCACAGAAGTAACGCCCATGTAGAGATTGGCGTTGGCTTGTCCTTGCGAGTTCATGCCGGCGAAACCGTCGATGAGCCCCGGGATGAGGAATTTTCCGGTGCAATCGATGACGCGCGCGCCTTTGGGGACGGGGACGGCGCCGCGCGAGCCAACGTCGGTAATGCGGCCATCGCGCACAATCACAATTGCGTCCAACTGGTCCCGTGCGGAGCTGCCCCAGTCAGTAACATCAACGACAGTGCCGCCAACCAGAGCCAGGGGCGTGGAAACAGGAACTTTGGAAATGACGGGGACTTGCGGCTGCGGCCAGGCGGGAACGCCGACCAGAGCAACACCGACAACCCAAAGCAGAAAAAGGAAACAATGTCGCATAGGAAAGATATCTGCAGAGGATTGTCGCACAGCGGTTTCACGCATCCTGCCCTGAATTGGACATAGCGGCTGCGACAGGGCGGGAATTAACCTGCCGCGCGGCATCCTTTCAGAGAGCGTGGTCGTCGGGGTTCGCAACATTGTGGATTGGATGCAGTTAACTTGCGACCAGCTTTGGTCGCATGCGGCGGACCAGCAGCGGCAGCACCTGGGCCTCGGCGTCGTCTACAGTGAGGCCGTAGCGAGCGCGCAGGTCGTCGATTTTGCCGTGCTCAATGAACTGATCGGGCCATCCGATGCGCACCACCGGGACCTGGACGCCGATCTCTTCAAGTGCCTCGATGACGGCAGAACCAAACCCGCCCATCTTCACGTGATCCTCAAAGGTGACGAAGGCGGCAACGCGGCGCGAGTAGAGCTCGAGCATCTCGCGGTCGAGCGGCTTGACGAAACGTGGATTGACCAGCGCGGCCGAGTAACCTTGACGCTCAAGTCGCACGGCAAGTTCCTGACCGAGGGACATCATGGGCCCAAGGCCGAGAATGCAAATGTCGCGGCCGTCCTGAATGACCTCAGCCTTGCCGACAGGGATGACCTGAGGCTCAGCCTTGCGGGCCACACCGGCAACCAGGCCGCGGGGATAGCGGATGGCGCTGGGGCCAGGCAGTTTTACTGAGGTGGTAAGCATGTCCGCCAGTTCGTCTTCATCTTTCGGAGCCATCAGGACGATGTCCGGAATGCCGCGAAGATAGGCGATGTCAAAGAGCCCATGGTGCGTCGGGCCGTCGTCGCCGGAAAGGCCTGCGCGGTCCATGCAGAAGACCACCGGCAGCCTTTGCAGACAGACATCATGGACGATGGGATCGAATGCGCGCTGCAGAAAAGTGGAATAAATGGCGCACACCGGACGGTAGCCCTGCGTTGCCATTCCGGCGGCAAACACCACTGCATGCTCCTCGGCGATGCCGACATCGAAGTAGCGCGTGGGGTGGTGAGGCCGGAAGAGATCAAGCCCGGTACCGTTGGGCATGGCGGCGGTGATGGCGACGATCTTCGGGTCTTCGGTGGCCAGGTTGACCAGCGTGTTGGCGAACACCTCAGACCAGGTAAGCTGGCCTGCCGGCTTGGTTTTTCCGGTTTCGGGATCGTAGGGTCCGAGGCCGTGGAATTTCTTCGTCCCATCGATGGCGGGCTGGAAGCCGCGGCCCTTCTGGGTCAACACATGCAACAGAACGGGATTGTCCAGCGTCTTGAGGAACTTGAAGGTCTCAATCAGCAGGGGCAGGTTGTGGCCGTCGATGGGCCCAAAGTACTGCAGGCCGAATTCTTCAAAGAGCATTGAAGGCCAGAGCAGTCCCTTGGCCGCTTCTTCCGCCCGTCGCGCCACGGTAAGGGCAGTTTTGCCGCCAAATCTCTCCAGGATGCGATGGGCCTGGTCGTGCAGATTCTTGTAGTGCTCGTTGGTGACAACGCGGTGGAAATAGCGGGCAATGGCACCGACGTTGCGGTCGATGGACCACTCATTGTCGTTCAGCACCACGATCATCCGCCGCGTCTGGTCGGCGATGTTGTTGAGCGCTTCAAAGGAAATACCGTTGGTAAATGCAGCATCTCCGGCAACGGCGATCACGTGCTCCTTGCCGCCCGAAAGGTCGCGGCCAACTGCCATGCCTAAAGCCGCGGATAGCGCGGTGCCTGCGTGCCCCGCGCCGTAGCAATCGTGCTCGCTCTCGGTGCGCAGCATAAAGCCGTTCAGCCCACCAGGCTGGCGGATGGTGGCAAATCGATCGAGGCGTCCGGTGAGGATCTTGTGAATATAGGCTTGGTGGCTCACATCGAAAAGGATCTTGTCTTCCGGGGTATTGAAGACGGTATGCAGCGCCAGGGAGAGTTCAACGACACCGAGATTCGGACCGAGATGGCCGCCGGTCTTTGAAAGCGTCTGGATGAGGAATTCGCGAATCTCACCGGCCAGGTCAGCCATCTGCGCCACGGTCATACGCTTCAGGTCAGCAGGCGATTGGATGGATTCCAGGAGTGTCCCCATGAGCTTCCTTCTCCCGGGAAACTACCGGGCTCTTACTTAGACGCCGCTCGCCTGCAACCGCACTGAGCCACTGCCGGCAAGCATCACGAAATATCCTTTAAGTATACCAATTTGGCGGTTCGGCGGCGCCGGAATCTTACGGTTGAGGGCGGCCGAAGACGCGGAAAGGGATCCGTCCGGCCATCTCCAGGGTACGGAACGCGAGGCAAGGTTGCCCGTCAATGTAGGATGGCGGTATTGAATCAGCGGGGAGGAAACGGACGTGAGGGCAGGATTTGGTAGGGTTTTGCCGGTTTTAGTGATGATGGCAGCGGCTGCGAGCCTGTATGGCCAATTGCCGGAGCCCGGGGCGACGGCGAATGCCGCAAATCCGCTGACCGATCCGACCGTGAAGCCAGGCAAAATGATCCTCTTCGACCTGGAAGCGCGCTTCGCCAAAGACGTGCTGGAGCGCGGCGGCGCAGCATTCGCTGATTGGTTTGCCGAAGACGGGGTGGAGTTGAGCAACGGCGCGGCGCCGGTAGTCGGCCGCGTGGCCATCGTCAAAGACGCCAACTGGTCACCAAAACAGTATCAACTCATTTGGACGCCGACTGACGCGATGATGGGGCCGTCAGGCGATATGGGCTACACCTGGGGCCACTACGAAGGTCACAGCAAAGACGCCAACGGTAACCCGGTGACAACGAGTGGCCGGTACATGACGATTTGGCGGAAGCAAACGGACGGGAACTGGAGGGTGGTTCTGGATGCCGGAAGCAACGAACCGGCGGCGAGCGGAGACTGCTGCAAACTGCCTGCCGGGGAGTAACAACGGCTAAGGTGCGCCGCCGCCGGCCGGAGTTGCTTCTTGCAAAAGAAAAAATACGTTTCTTTAGTAACGCACTTTAGATTGGCAAGTGCCGCATTTCAGGTAACTTTAGTTGTAACCGATTTACTAAAAGACTCACTCGATTGTGGCAGAAGGAACAGTCGGTCGTTGCCCGATACTGTAAGTTGGGTGACTTTGCTTGACGTACGGGGCGCAGGGTCCACAACTCGGGGATCGTCAGGAACCGGCTCAAAGGCCGGGGTTGGATATATTTGACCGCACTCCTGACCCGGCGCTGGACGAACTGACCGGTCTGGCCGCAGTACTCTGCGGCGCCGATTACGCCTATACGGGATGGATGGACTCCCGGCGTCTCTGGTTCAAATCCACCTTTGGATTCAGCGCTCCGGAACAGTCGCGCGCCACCACCGGATGCCATTACATGCTGGAAAGCGGCCAGTCGATGCTGGTCCGCGATGCGGCCAAGGACCCTCGATTTCCCCGTGAAGGAATTTGGCCGTTCGGCGGAAAGCCATGCCGCTCCTATGCGGGAACCCAGCTGCAAGTTGGATCGAATCAGTTTGCCGGGACCCTGGCTATTTTGGCCCGCGAGCCGGACCGGTTCAGCAAGGAACACCTGACGTTGCTTGAGATTCTTGGGCACCAGGTGGTGACACGGCTTGAGCTGTACGCCCGCATTCGTGCCCAGGAGCAGGCACAGCGCGCGCTGAAGTTTACTGAGCGCGCCCTTGCCACGGAACGCTGCTTTGTGGCCGGAACTCTGGACTCGATTCCCTTCCTTGCTGCCTTACTGGACACGAGCGGCAAGATGGTGCGGATGAATTATCCGTGTATGCAATTGACGGGCTTGAGCCAGGAAGAAGCCGTCGGGCGTCCGTTTATTGAGAAAGTTCTGGACCACGCCGACCATATCTGGGCGGAAGACAAGCTGCGCGAAGCGACTGCGGGGCTGGTTTCCGGACCGCACGAAACGGACTGGCGGACCCACGGAGGGCGAGTGCGGCACGTGAGCTGGACGCTGCGTCCCTTGCCCGGTCCCTCCGGCGAGATCCTCTACCTGATTGTGAGCGGCCAGGATGTAACCGAGCAGCGCGAAGCGGAAATGGCGCTGCTTTCCAGCGAGACGCGCTATAAGCAGGTGGTTGAAAACAGCTTGGGATTCCTGTTTACGTGCTCGATGGAAGGCCGCCTGACTTCACTCAATGCCTTCACGGCCGAGACGCTGGGATATCGCGCCGAGGCGCTCACCGGCCGCCCGGTTGCGGAACTGCTTGACGGCACTGATGCGGCAACGTTTCTCGATGGGCTGCGCACGGTTCAGACCGGGGCCGAATGGCAGGGATCGTTACGGCTGCGCAGGGGAGACGGCGCTTACCGGCGGATCGCTTTCCGCAGCCGCCGTATGGAATTGCCGGGCGAACGTCCGTTCGTGCTGAACCATGGCATCGACGTAACAGAACAGCACGTGGCGGAAGAGGCTCTGCACCTGGCCACGCGCCAGCGCGAACTGATTCTGGAGTCGGTGGGCGACGGCATCTACGGCGTCGATCTGTATGGCAGGATGACATTTGTGAACCAGGCCGCGGCACGGACTCTCGGCTATACGCCGGAAGAGTTGACCGGCCGCGATCTGCACGAGGTGGTGTACCGGAGCCACGCTGACGGAAGCCCTCATGGGAAATCCGCAAGCCCGATTCTGCTGGCCATGCACCGCTCAACGGCGATCAGAATGCGCGATGAGGTTTTCTGGCGCCAGGACGGCGTGCCGATTCCGGTGGACTACAGCGCCAGCCCGATGCTGGAAGAAGGACGCATTGCCGGCATGGTCGTAGCGTTCCAGGATATCTCTGAGCGGCGACGGCTCGAACGCATGAAGGATGAGTTCATTTCCACGGTGGGCCACGAACTGCGCACCCCGCTCACTTCACTGCGTGCATCGCTGGGTCTCATCTCCTCGGGCTCGCTGGATAAGCGGCCGGAGAAACGCACAAAGATGTTTGAAGTGGCAATCGGCAATTGCGACCGGCTGGTGCGCTTGGTGAACGACATTCTGGATTTCGACAGCGTGGAAAAGGGTATGTTGGCCTTGAATCGGAAGTTGGTGAAGGCTGACGAACTACTGCGTCAGGCTGCCACTGCGGTTCAGGGGCCAGCCACCGCAGCCAAAATCACCTTCAAGGTTGATTCGACTGAGGAGCAGGTGCTTGCCGACGGAGACCGCATCTTGAAAGTGCTGCACGAACTGCTGACAAACGCCATCAAGTTCTCGCAACCAGAGACCGAGATCCGGCTGTCTGCCAAATCGCTGGAACCGGCAAACCAGACAGCCGGCGAAGTCTGTTTCATAGTCGAAGATCAAGGCCGCGGCATCGCTCCGGAAAAGCTGGAGAAGATCTTCGACAAGTTCCACCAGGGAGACGCATCGGATACGCGCTCGCGCGGTGGCACTGGGCTCGGTCTGGCACTGTGCCGCAGCATCATTGAACAGCACAGCGGACGCATCTGGGTGGAGAGCACGCCCGACAAGGGCAGCCGCTTCCTGTTCACGCTGCCCATGGCAACGTCGGTTAACGTCTAGCCAATCAATAGAACGGCAGGAAATGTTTCGATCGCGTGCGTTACACGCGGACGATCATCACTTCCGTTGACTTCATCAGGGCCGCGGCAGTCTGGCCTTTGCGCAACTGCATCTCGCGGGCGGCATCGGCAGTGATGATGGACGTGATCTGCTGATCGCCGATGGAGAGGACAACTTTGGCGAGCAGGCCGCTGAACTTTACTTCCACAATCTTTCCCACAAGTTGATTGCGCCCGCTGACGTTGCGAAAGCGTTCACGGGATTCGACGCGGGGCTTGCTGGGAGCCGCCTTCAGCATTGGCTTGAGCGCGCTCTGCGGGATGCGATGGTGCCCGCCCGGGGTCTTGATGGTCTTCAGCTTGCCGGCAAGGATCCATTGCTTGACAGTGGCGTAGCTGACGCCGATCTCTGCCGCCGCTTCACGAGGGGTCAGAAGTACTTCTGCCTGGGCCATGTTGTCGCCTTAAATGTTGGCCGGATCAAGTCGAATCCAACCGGCTGGGATGATGCAAGGTTACACCCGGAACGCCGGTCGACCGAAATGCTGTGTTGGATTGATGAAACATACCGTATTGATTCGATATTATAATTCGTTTAGTATCGACAAAACAATCACATGCATTCATTCATATTTTGGAGGAAACATGAGCAAGGCAAAGTTTGTTCGTTCGGCGTCGTTTCTATTCTTCTCATTCACCCTGGCGTTCGGCCAGAGCGCCGCAGTCGACGCTAAGACGCAACCGAAAAACCCCGCCCCCTGCGCGAACGGGCACGAGTTCGCCACCACCGATTGCGCGCTGACCTGGCACGGCATCACGGTTTACGGTGCATATGATGTCGGCGCCGGCTGGGTAAGCCACGGTCTACCGGAAAACGGCTATAACTACGAGGGCGAATCGCTCGTCAACCGAAACGGCTATCAACATCGATTCGTCCTCGCGCCCAACAACCTTTCGCAGACGGGCCTCGGCATCCGCGGCAAGGAAGAGTTTGCGCCTGGCTGGTCTGTGGTGTTCAACGCATCAACCGGCATCAATCCGCAGTCCGGACTCCTCGCCAATGCGTCAGCCACCCAAACCATTAACAATGGCCTTCCCAGAAGCAGCTATTCGATAGCCATCGACGGCGCACGCGCAGGCCAACCTTTCAACGACGAATATTTTGCCGGCGTATCGTCTAAATATTTCGGCACGCTGACCTTCGGTCGTCAGCGCGCTCTCGGTACCGATGCGATGCTTCAGTACGATCCGGCCAACGGCAGCTATGCGTTCTCGTACATCGGGTATAACGGCACCATGGCCGGCGGCGGCGACACCGAGAACAGCCGATGGGATGACGCCGTGAAGTATCGCCTCACCTATGGCAAGGTCCACTTCGGCGCGATGTATAAATTCGCTGATGGGAATGGCGGCTGCTATTCGGCCTCTTCAACCTGGACTGCCGCAAACTGCACGCCGGAATCGGCGCATAACAACGCCTATGGATTCAATCTCGGCGGCGTCGAAGGCAAGTTCTTCGCCGACATTGTTTACCAGCATTACAACCAGGCAATCAGCGTATTGAATCCTCTATTAGGCGCTCAGAGTCTGGCGGCGCCGTATCAGTCGACCACTGACAGCATCAATACAAACCAAATCAACGGGGCAAATTTAATCGCCACAAACAACACTGTATATGGCATCGTGACGGACAACAACGCAGTGATGACCACCGCCAAGTATTCGGCGGAGGCGCTCAAGGTTTTTGCCGGCTACGAATACATCTGGCAGAACAATCCGAAGAACCCTCTCGGCGTCGGCGCTTCAGACCAAGGCGGCTATATCATGAGCGGCGTCGAAGACAACAATCTTGACTCTGAGAAATTGGTGCAGATCTGGTGGACGGGCGCGAAGTACACCTACCGTCACACCGACGCCACGGTAGCCTGGTATCAACAGCGGCAGAACGACTTCCGCAAACCGCCGACGTGCTCGACCGACCCCAGTATCGGTAATATGCGCGCATCCTGCGCGGGCAGCCTCAACGAGGGGTCCTTCTATCTGGATCATCACTTCAGCAAGCGCTTCGACTCTTTTGCCGGCGTTGCATACTCCTACGTGACCGGCGGTTTGGACATCGCCATTCCCCACGGCCCCGGCGTCCCCTATAAGTCCGACAATAACTTCGCGCCAACCATCGGCAGCCGTTTTACTTTCTAATAGCACCAAGAAACCATTTCCCGGTTGAGTGATGGGCGCATGCGATCCCATCCTTCGCAATGAGCGTGAAGGATGGGTCCCCTCGCTGCACGCCTCTGCGCGGGTTCTTCCCGCACCATGAGACAATTCCTTCGACGGCCTTTCCCGCATCAAATCCCCAGTCGCCGGATGAATAAAACTATGGCTATTACTACAAGCATTCAAAATCTGCTCTTCGGCAGACCCCTGGCCACAAGCGAGGAGCGCGCCGAGCATATTGGTCCCATCGCCGGTATTCCTGTGTTCGGCCTCGACGCACTCAGTTCGTCAGCATACGGTCCTGAGGCCGCGCTTACCCTGCTCATCCCGCTGGGACTGATGGGCGTGCACTACATCGTCCCTGTAAGCGCCGCAATTATTCTTCTGCTGACTATCGTCTACTTCAGTTACCGGCAGACCATTGACGCCTATCCGCAAGGCGGCGGCTCCTACACAGTGGCGAGCCAGAACCTGGGTGAGGGAGCGGGCCTGCTTGCTGCGGCCGCGCTGATGATCGATTACATTCTCACCGCGGCGGTGGGCATTTCCGCTGGCGTGGGTGCGCTCATTTCCGCTGCGCCAGGTCTGCAACCCTACACGCTGCATTTGTGTCTTGCGGTGCTTCTTATCCTCACCATCGTGAACATGCGCGGCGTCCACGATACCGGCGTGGTGTTCATGATTCCCACGTATCTGTTCACGGGAACGCTGCTAATTGTGATTGCTGTGGGTGCGTTCCAGGTTCTGCACTCAGGCGGCCATCCGCATCCGGTGACAGCGCTACCGCCAATCCCAACGGCGACCATGGCAATGGCAAGCTGGTGGATGATTTTGAAAGTCTTCTCCTCCGGGTGCACGGCTATGACCGGTGTGGAAGCGGTAAGCAACGGCGTAATGGCGTTCCGCGACGACACGCGCAAGAACGCAAAGATCACATTGACGGTCGTCATTGTGCTGCTCGCAATCTTGCTCGGCGGCATCGCTCTACTCTGCCGAGCGTATGGCATTGCGGCCACCAATCCCGATGGGCCGGGATACGAGAGCGTGCTCTCCATGCTGACCCGCGCCGTCATGGGCCACGGATGGTTCTACTACCTCACCATCGCTTCCGTGTTGCTGGTGCTGGCGCTCTCCGCCAACACCGCGTTCGCTGATTTTCCCCGGCTCACACGCGCTATTGCGCTGGATGACTACATGCCGCACGTCTTCATGCTGCGCGGCCGGCGGCTCCTCTACTCATGGGGCATTTATGTCTTGGTGGTTCTGACCGCGGTGCTGCTGATTATCTTCGGCGGTGTCACAGACCGGCTCATTCCGCTCTACGCCATCGGTGCGTTCATGGCTTTCACGCTCTCCCAGGCGGGCATGGTCATGCACTGGAAGCGCAAGGGAAAAGCGCACCTGCGCATGTTCGTCAACGGCCTGGGCGCCTTTGCCACCGGCCTCACCGCGCTGGTGGTGCTGGTAGCCAAGTTTGTTGAGGGCGCATGGATCACCGCCCTGCTGATTGCGGTGATGATTGTGCTGATGCGCGCCGTAAAGCGCCACTACGAGCGCGTCGACAAGGAGACATTCCTCGACCTGCCGTTTGTGCCTTCGGAGGTAACCGAGCCCATTGTGGTCATTCCCATGGACCGATGGAGCCGGGTAACGGAAAAGGCGATGGCCTTCGGCTTGTCCATCTCCAACGATGTGCGCTGCCTCCATGTGCAGGTGGGCGAAGAAGAAGACGAAATCTGCAAAGTGTGGGAGCAGGACGTGGTGGTTCCACTGCGCGACACCGGGAGAGGCATCCCCAAACTGGTTGTTCTTAAATCGCCTTTCCGCTATGTACTGGGTCCGGTTGTGGATTATGTTCTGGGGGCGGAGTGCGAGTCGAAAACCCACAACGTGTGCGTGCTGGTGCCGGAATTGGTAGTGCGCCACTGGTGGGAAAACCTGATGCACAACCGCCGCGCCGACCTGTTGAAAGTCATCCTGCTGGTGCGCGGCAACAAGCGCATCGTGGTGATTAATATTCCCTGGTATCTCGATCGCGGTGAGGCTCTGAAACACCCATAGGACGTAACTCTGCGGACCGACTACAGAATTTCGCCGCCCCGGATTCCCTTCCCGGCTGCAACCCGTCACAATGGTGAGTGGACTTTCGAACAAGTCATGGGGCCCCGGTCCGTGAAAGCGCAGGCCGTCGCGCCGCGGACAGCCTTCGTCGTTGGGCGGCGGGCGGTCGGCGGCGGCTTATGGCAACAAGCCTGGGAGCCATGCTGGCAATTTCTGCTGGCTGCGGCCCCTCCCAGGCGCAGCAATGGGACCCTAATCCGAATGGCGCCCAGTCTGCGCAGCAACCCGGCCCAATAGCCCCAACAACATTGGTAACGGTCCATGGCGAGGTGCGCGATAGTGCCACCGGGCAGCCGCTGGCGCGCTCTCTGGTCCGGATTGAAGGCGAAGCCGACACCGGCACACTCACCGATGGCGAAGGCCGCTTTGAGATTCCCGGTGTCCCCGCAGGGCCGCAGAGCATCCGGGTTGTGAAGCCAGGCTTTCACGGCCGCCCGTATGCAACGGAGGATGTGGGCTACCCTGCGGAGGGCCCGGCCCACAGCGTTCTGTTAGCCGCGCAGATGCCTGACCTGGTGTTCACGCTTACGCCGAACTGCGCGATTCACGGGCACATTGAGCTCTCAACCGGTGACCCTGCCGAGGCCATGACCGTGATCCTGTTGAAGAAGGTTATTCGGTACGGGCGCGCGGTATGGATGCAGGAATCGCAGATCAAAACCACCGGAAATGGCAACTACCGATTCGGAGGCATCTCGGATGGCGTGTATGCCGTGTACACAATGCCCGCGCTGGAGAGTGAACCGGGGGTGACAGCAGTTGCCAAAGGCACCGCTGCAAAGATTGCCCGCAACGGCTTCCCCGCGGTGTTTTATCCGGGCGCGCGGGAGTTTGCCGGCGCGGCACACATCCAGTTGACACCGGGCCAGCAGGCAGAGGCAAACTTCAACCTGACGCTCGAGCCCTTCTACCCCGTAACAGCGTTTGGAGCCATGCCGGGTTCGGGAAACAATCCCATGCCACCGGGTAATACGGTCGTTATCATGGACGCCACGGGCCATGTTCTTCCCTATATTCCGCAATTCGACTCCGGAACGCACACTCTGCAGACCAACCTGCCGGACGGAACCTACATGATGGTGATGCAGGCGTTCCAGCGCCCTCAGATGATTGTGATGGATGGGCCTATGATTCCAGCCGGGCGCAATCCCGGGCCCCTTGCCGGTTCGGTGGAGTTCACTGTGGCAGGCCACCCGGTAACCGGCCTGCGGATTCCGTTGGGCACACCGCCGCAGAACGTGCTGCGTCTGCGGTTTCTGCATGAAGCCGAATCCCCGAACGCGGCAAACAGCGCTGGCAACGTGACCGGTGCGGACCTGGTAAACCTGGCGCTGGACCGGGCGGACGGGATTCCTGCCGCGTTTGTAGAGCCCAACTCTACCACCGACAGCGGGTCAGACTGGCTTGCATTCAGTGCCTGGCCCGGCTCGTATTGGATAGACGCCAACCTGCCCCGCAAGGGCTGGTGTGCCAGCTCGTTCAATACCGGCGGATTGAACCTGGCCCGCGACCCATTGTCTGTTGGGTTTTCCGCCGCAACACCCCCCATGGAACTGGCGCTCACTGACAACTGCGCAACGCTGGCGCTCAATCTTCCCGCAGGCCTCGCCACCTTTGTCCCGGGCGAAGAGCCCTTCTACTTCGTCTATATCGTGCCGGACTTCGATACGCCGGTATATGTCCCGCCCATGACGATCCATCCATCCTCCGGCTCCACGCTCACCGTCGACGGACTCACGCCTGGCAACTATCACGTCTACACGTTCAACGCGCCGGTGCATTTTGAATACCGCAACCCGGACGCTGTGGGAGCGATCGCGAATCCGGCGCAGGCTGTCACGCTGTCTCCGGGCACCACGGCCAATCTCACGCTGGAGGTACCGGAGCATTGAGGGCGGATCCTGTTTCCATATTCGGATTGAGGTTCGGCCACACGGTCGTGGTGCTGCTGGTGTCTACCGCGTATCTGGCTGCGGTTGCGCAAACGCCGCAAGCGGCCACCAGGCCAGCGGCGGCCGGATATCGCATTGCCGGAATCGTTGTGAATTCTGTGACGGACGAGCCGGTGCGGCATGCCACCGTGGCCGCGCTCAATGAGGAAGACAGCCACACGGTTGCCTCGGTGGAGTCGGATGAAGAGGGGCGGTTTTCTCTCGACGGACTGGCCGCGGCCAAATACCAGTTGACGGCTTCGAAGCGAGGTTTTATTTCAGCCGCCTACGACGAGCACGAGGAGTTTTCTTCCGCAATCGTCACTGGCCCAGGGCAGGAAACCGAGAATCTGAAATTCAAAATCATCCCGGGTTCAACACTGCGCGGCGTCGTAACTACAGAAGGCGGCGAACCGGTGGAAGGCGCCACGGTGATGCTCTTCCTCAAGCCTCGCGCGCACCGTTTGAATGACCGCATCACGCAGGCCAATTCAACTGCGACGGACGACACTGGCGCATACGAGTTCAATGGAGTGCAGGAAGGCGAATTTCTGCTGGGGGTGAAGGCTGACCCCTGGTACGCACTGCACCGATCCGCCCAACGAGGCGCGTCCTCGAGCGACGGCTCTGCGGAGATGCGGGCGGCATTGGACGTGGCTTACCCGATCACCTTCTACGAGGAAACCACGGACGAGACATCTGCAACGACAATCTCCCTGGCCAAAGGCAATCGCGAGGAAGCCAATGTCACTTTGCACGCCGTGCCCGCGCTGCACCTGACGGTAGAAGCGGGGCGGAAACCGGACGGGGGCATTGGCCACGCGGAGCTGCGCCAGACGGTCTTCGGCATGCAGGTGGCCCAGGTGAACGCCGGGTTCATGGATGCCATGCGAACGGGGACCACCGAGTTCACGGGTGTTGCGCCCGGACACTACGAACTTGTGCAGGGCAACCCGCCACGCATTGCGGAGTTGGACGCAACAACCAGCCAGCAGGTGGACCCGCTGCTTGGCTCGCCAACCGTTACTGTGGCAGGAACTTTGCGCAACGGTGCCGGGCTGTTGCCCTGCGGCTCCAATGCCTTCACGAGCCTGACGCTCGAAAGTGTGGAAAGTACCCGCCAGAATCCTCAGGGTACGATTTGCAAAAATGGCGAGTTCAGTTTCCAGGGAGTCCCGTCAGGGGCCTGGAGGCTGTCGGTCCAATCCCAGAGCGGGCAGTTGCAAGTTGCTACCATCGCAGCAGGCAACCGCGCGCATGGCGGCAATGAGTTTACAGTGGGCGACCGCGCCGTGACGCTCACGGTCACAGTCAGCGAGTCCGCCACGCGGATTACTGGCTTTGCCCGCAAGAATGGCAAAGGCAAAGCGGGTGTGATGGTGGTGCTGGTGCCTGCCGACCTGGCTGCAATCCCTGGGCTTTCGCGGCGCGACCAGTCCGACTCCGATGGAAGCTTCTCCCTGCGCGATGTGGTTCCCGGGCGCTACACCGTGGTAGCCATTCAGGACGGGTGGGAGTTGGACTGGTCCCGGCCCGAAGTGATCGCACGCTATCTTCCGGGCGGAATTTCCGTCACAGTAACCAGCAGTTCCGGAAAACTCCTTGCTCTTCCAGCTCCGGTCCCGGTGGAATCCCGAGAACCGTAATCGGCAACCGTAACCGGCTTTCGACTTCGTTGAACCGGGGTGGAGAGGATAGTCTAGGAGGGTACGTCAAATCCAGGTCATGGCAACTGCTCCGCGCCCGATCCACTGCGGGAGCCAGGATGCCGAACACAGTACGATTTCTTGAGGAGTTTAAGTTGAAGAGGACGTTCCTGATTTCGAGTTTGGCCGTGGTTTCGGCCGTGATAATGCCACTGGCGGCCAGCAGCCAGATTCTGCCGGGTCATAAATCCGCCGCCGAAGGCGAAGAGACCGTCTATAGGAATGAGGCTTACGCCGGCTATGCCTACACCAGCCTCAACCAGGTCAACCTTTCGCGCAGCGGCCTGCAGGGCGCCGATCTGTCCTACACGCGCGACTTCCGCAAATACCTGGGTCTCACCGCCGACGGCGCTTTCTACAAATACGGATTCACCAGTCCAGAGGTGACCAACAGCACTCTGGCTCCCGAGGTGGATATGGTGTTGTTTGGACCCGTGCTGCACGCCGAACTTTACTCGCGAGTCGACGGCTTCGTCCATCTGCTGCTGGGCGGCGAACACGTAGGCGGAACCGGCCAAACTCCGAACATCTCATTCGCCGGTGGCGGCGGCGGCGGGCTTGATTACAAACTGACACCGCGGATCGCCTTGCGCGCCTCTGGGGATCTAATCCTGCAGTCGTTTACAGTCACCGGAAATACAAAGCAACTTGGGTATTCGCCGCACGAAACGCGGAGCGCGCGGGCTGGTATCGGCATTGTGTACCATTTCTAAACGCCTCATTGGCGGCGCATAGCAGACCGAAAAAAGAATGCGGTAAACGGAGGCGGAATCATTCGATTTCGCCTCTTTCCATTTGGAATCTGTCTGGAGCTAGCCTGCAGCCCGTTGCGGCGGAATCGAATAGGTAAGCGACAGAATGCCACTCGGCAGCACCTTGCTGCTTTCGAGATGGAGTGTTTGCCGACGGCCTTCTGGCAGGAACGGAACGCCACTGCCCAGCAGCACCGGCATCACCATAATGTCGATTGCATCCACAAGCCCGGCGTCAAGCAATGAGCGAAACAGCACGCCACCGCCGAACAGCCAGATGTCCTTTTGCGCTTCAGGGCCGGACTCAGCTTTCAACGCGGCCACAGCTTGCTCCACGTTGCTGCTGAGGATTGTGGTGTCTCGGTTGTCTTCAGCCTTCAGCGTGCGCGAGACGACGACCCAGCGTTGCACAGAACCGGAAAACATCTGGCGCCGTGTCTGCGCGATCTCAAATGTCTTGCGGCCCATCAGCACCGTGTCAAACTGCGACCACATCCCAGCCCAGTCGATCGAAGGATCGGGCATAATCCAGTCGTATTCGCCGTTGGGTCCGGCAATAAAGCCGTCCAGGCTCATGGCAACTCCGTAGCGCAAACGCCGCATGTATGCCTCCCGCTTGAGAACAGCTTACCCTTGCTCCGCCTTGAGCTGCCTCGAGACCAAGTCCAGAGGACATTGCTGTTCAAAATCACCGTGTTTTCCGCTCAAATTAACGTGAAAAGCCCTGTTTTGTGACCAAAAGGCCCTGTTTTTCGACCAAAAAACCCTGTTTTTTGCGGCAGAAGTTTACCATTTCGATACGGTGCGCGGCTCTAACTATACGCCGCAACACGTTGATAATAAGCATATTATGCGCCAACTATAAGAGGGTGCACGGGGGATAAAATGGGGATTTTTGGGGGGAGGGGGGTGGGGTAATTAATTTTGGCGAGGCCATTCTCGGCTGTTTTTTCCCACGAGGGAGGGAGGCAAAGGCCGGGCAGGCGGAGGTAAACATACGGCCATTATGCGCCACTGGATCGTAATTCTCTGCAAGGGCGGGGTTCAACCGCCCAGGGAGATTTACTTCCTGAAAGCCGACATTCGGGGACAAATCCACAGTGTTACTGAGTCGGCTGGCGTTCGCCTCCCCAACCAATCGCTCGCGATCTCACCGAAACTCGGAGACTGCTCGACCTTAGACTGAATACAATTTCAACTATGTTCCTAGACAATCTGTTTTCCAGAATTCGCGGCAATGCGGGATCTGCCCAAACCGCCGTCGCTGCAACGCCCGACAAGGCGACAAAGGTCACACCAGCTGAAACTCCCACGGGTCCCTCAGGCCCCTACCGGGGCGACGCACCGCTCGACAACGAGGAACTTGATCTTTTTGACCGTGCGCCTTTTGCGAACCGGATAGCAGACACCATTGGGGGAAGATCTGACCCGAGCAGTTTGGTAGTCGCTGTGTACGGACCATGGGGCGACGGCAAGACGACCGTCCTCAACTTCATCCGCAACAGGCTGCGGATGCACCCGTCGATCATCACTGTGACATTCAACCCGTGGCGGATGGAAGGAGAGCAAGCCCTTCTCCAAGGCTTCTTTGTGACCTTGGCCGACGCACTCGACAAGGATTTGGCAACCAAGAGCGAAAGAGTTGGAGACTTCCTGAAACGCTATGGAGTGCTGCTCAAGGCGGCGCCCGGAGGATGGGCGGATGCGGCGCTCGGGGCAGGAGCGGCACTTTCATCTGCGTCGATTGAGGAGCTAAAGGAAAGGGTCGGCACCTTGCTCCATAAAGCCAATCGACGAGTCGTCATTCTTATGGACGACATAGACCGCCTTGACAAGATGGAAGTTCAGGCCATTTTTCGCCTTGTCAGGTTGACCGGCGATTTTGAAAACACAGCGTATATCCTGGCCTTTGACGAGAAGATGGTTGCGACCGCAATCGGGGAGAAATACGCCTCCTCCTCTGGCAACCCATATGAGGCAGGGACGAACTTCCTCGAAAAGATCGTCCAAGTTCCGCTCCATTTACCTCCAGCGGCGCCTGATGCCCTCCGCAATTATTGCTTCAACCTCGTCGACGAGGCACTGAGTGAATCCGGAATGAAACTCGAGCAGGGCCAAGTCGATGAATTTGTTCGCCACTTTATCGACGGGATCGAAATCAGGCTTAAGACCCCCCGCATGGCCAAAAGGTATGCGAATGCTCTGCATTTCTCTCTTGCGATTCTCAAAGGGGAGACTTACCCACCGGATCTTATGCTGATTGAGGGAATGCGGATGTTTTTCCCGGAACTTTATGACACTATCCGCAGGAACCCCGAAAGCGTTCTTCGTACCCAGTCCCGCAACAAAGGAAATAGCGGATTAGACAAATTCATCGCAGCAAATACAAAAGGGATGTCCGAGCAGGAGAGGAAGGCCGCCGAGAATCTTGTAGAAGCACTCTTCCCGCGAACTCGCACTTCAATCTATGGGGGCAACTGGGAAACGGAATTTGCCCGAGATCAGCGCATCGCGTCAGAGTACTACGTCCAGCGCTACTTTACGTATGGAGTTAATCGATCCGATGTGCCAGATACGCAGTTGAACGCGTTCATCGCATCCCTCTCGCAGGAAGATGTGGCAGGGGCGTCCGCAGTGCTGAAGGGAATGATTACAGAACGCAACGCCGAAAAAGTTATCTTTAAACTGCGCGACCTCGAAGAAACGATTGAACCAACTTCAGCCGCAAGGTTATCAATCGCTATAGCGCGCAACTCAATTCACTATCCAGACCCAAAGGGTTTGATTTCCTTCCAAACACCGTTGAAACAGGCCGCTATCCTCATCAGCCAACTTCTGAGAAGGGTCCGGCCCGGGTTGCGCGGCGGACTATCATTGGAGGTCATCAGCGAAGCGGAGACTCTCCAATTTGCGTGCGAATGTGCTAGATGGGTTTACACGTCGGAGGATTCAGAAAGGGAGCGGATTCTCACCATGGCGGAAGAAAAGGCGATGCGAACCGCATTGGGGAAGAGGATCGAAAAGCACTGCAAAGTCCTGTCAGCACCGATTTATGTCTTAGAACCACATAAGGCGGGGACATATTTATTCAACTGGAGTTTGTGCAGCGGACCAGACGGGCCTCGAGATTATCTGTCAAAGCATGTGACGAATGATCCGGAAAGCATATTCGGGCTGATGAAATGCTTCCTCGGCACCGGGTGGGGCATGACAACTGGCCTCCCGATAGAGACCGACTTCGAACGCGACACTTACGACACGATGACGAGAATCATCGCTCCAGAAACGGTCGTAGAAGCTCTACGGTCAATTTATGGCGACCTACTCAACAACCCACAGTTTCATCTTTCAAAGCGCGAACCGCGGGAACTGCGGCTCGCAAATCAGTTCATGTTCATCCATGAGCACGTGGCCTTAGAACAGCTGGCTAAGGAGGCGCAGGCCGCAGCAGCAGATGCCGAAGGCGACAAGGCACCAAATTAGGAAAGACGCACAACTCCCGCGTGGTCCTTCCGGCGGCGTGCCGCGTCGAGCCAATGGATCAACAAATCAAAGGCTCGCATGGATTCCTGAGAACCTTTGCGGATTGGTTCTGAAAAACGCCCAAGTCGCCGGGAACTCGGAAGCGCCGTCAGCCCTCTTCCGCCTCGCGCAGCATCGCAATCACGGTGAAATCCTCAAGCGTAGTCGTATCGCCCTTGATCTCTCGGTTCGTGACTGTGCGCCTTATCCTTTCGCCGAGCTTTTGGGCGAAGGAATGGGATGCCGGCAGATCAATCGACCAGCGCGGCAATCTCCGCCAGCGGCACGCTGAACGCGCCGCCGGGAAGCTCAAAGACAGCGCGTGGCGATAGCTGTCCGTCGCGGTATTGGTAATAGAGCATTTTCTTTGGCTCGATGACCCAGATGGCCCCAATGCCCATTTGCTCATAGTCCGCGAGTTTTTCGAGTGTGCGCGTCATCAAGTCTTCCGGTGAAAGAATCTCAAACACGGCCAGCGGCGGATACGTCACAATCTGTTCGCGCGGCGCGTTTCGGCTGAGGAGCGTAACGTCAGGCACGCGAAAGCTGTCAGCGCTCGTCTGGACGCGTAATTCTGGATAGACACGAATTCCCCACTCGGGTTCGTGGCCGGCAAACCAACGAACCAACGCCTTTTGCCAACTGGCATGATCCAACTCGCCCACGGAACGGCCTTCTATCACCCCGGCCACATACTCACAGTCCGGGTCGGCGGAGGTTTTCAGGTACTCCAAGACGGAAACAAGGGTCGCGGCAGCCATTTGACGAGCCTCCGTTGAACCGATTGTATCCCAGCGCGGAAAACTGCGAGGTGCCTACCCCTCTTCCGCCTCGCGGAGCTTCGCAATTACGGTGAAGTCTTCAAGCGTAGTCGTGTCGCCCTTGATCTCCCCATGCGTGGCCAGCTCGCGGAGCAACCGCCGCATGATCTTTCCGGACCGCGTCTTGGGCAATTGCTCTGTGAAGCGAATGTCATCAGGCCGCGCCAGCGAACCAATCTCCTTCGACACCCACTTGCGCAGTTCGTCCTTCAACTGCTCGCTGGGATAGTGGCCGCTTTCAAGCGAGACAAACGCGGAGATCGCCTGCCCCTTCAGTTCGTCGGGCCGGCCCACAACCGCTGCCTCCGCTACCTTGGGGTGCGCCACCAGCGCCGACTCCACTTCCATGGTCCCCAGCCGGTGTCCGCTCACGTTGATCACGTCGTCCACGCGGCCCATCAGCCAGAAGTAGCCATCGGCATCCTGCCGCGCGCCGTCGCCGGTAAAGTAGCATCCGGGCACGTCGCTCCAATAGGTCTTCTGGAAGCGCTCCGGATCGCCGTAAACCGTACGCGCCATGGAGGGCCACGGCTTGCGCACCACCAGCAGGCCGCCGCTGCCCGCAGGCACCGGTTCGCCTTCCTTGGTGACGACCTCGGGCTGTATACCGAAAAACGGCCGAGTTGCCGAACCGGGCTTCGTAGGAACTGCGCCGGGAATTGGCGCAATCAAAATGGCGCCGGTCTCGGTCTGCCACCATGTATCCACAATGGGGCAGCGGTTGTGCCCAATCTTCTCGCGATACCACATCCACGCTTCAGGATTGATGGGCTCGCCGACGGTGCCCAGCAGCCGCAGAGAGTCGAGTTTGAACTTCTCCACGTGCTGGTCGCCCCACTTGATGAACGCGCGAATGGCCGTGGGCGCGGTATAGAAGATGCTCACCTGGTGGTCGTCAATGATCTTCCAGAAGCGCGAGAAATCCGGCCAGTTGGGCGCACCCTCATACATCAGCACCGTTGCGCCGTTTTGCAGCGGCCCGTACACAACATAGGAGTGGCCAGTGACCCAGCCAATGTCGGCCGTGCACCAGTACACATCCTCGTCGCGAATGTCGAAAACATACTTGGTTGTCAGGTACGTCTGCACCGCATATCCGCCGGTGGTGTGGACCAGGCCCTTCGGCTTTCCGGTCGTACCCGAGGTGTAAAGAATGTAGAGCGGATCTTCGGAGTCGAGTTCGGCTGCAGCGCACTCAGTCGGAGCACTCTCAATCAGCTCGTGCCACCACCAGTCGCGGCCGTTCACCATGTTCACTGGGCTACCGGTGCGCTTGTAGACGATGACGTGTTCCACGGTTGGGCAGACCTTTACGGCTTCGTCAACGGTTTGCTTCAGCTTGATTTCCGTGCCGCGGCGAAAGCTCGTGTCCTGCGTAAGAATGGCCACGCAGCTCGAATCATTGACGCGGTCGGCAATGGCGTTGGCAGCAAATCCGCCGAAGATCACCGAGTGCACCGCGCCGATGCGCGCGCACGCCAGCAGCGCGATGGCCAGCTCCGGGGTCATGCCCATGTAGACGGCGATGCGGTCGCCCTTCTTGATGCCCAGCGACTTAAGCGCGTTGGCAAACTTCTGCACCTCGACGTGCAGCTCGGCGTAAGTCAGCCGGCGCACCTCGCCCGGCTCGCCCTCCCAGATGATGGCTGTTTTGTCGCGCCGCGCGCCCAGGGCATGCCGATCGACGCAGTTGTAGCTCAGGTTCATCTTCCCGCCCACAAACCACTTCGCGTGCGGCAGGTCCCAGTCCAGAACCTTGTCCCAGGTCTTGAACCAATGCAGATCCTTCGCTACCCCGGCCCAAAAGCCCTCCGGATCTTCAATGGAGCTTTTGTAAAGCGTCTCGTACTCTTCGAGGCTCTTGATGTGGGCTTTGGCGCTGAACTCCGGCGGAGGCGGAAATACTCGAAACTCGCGCAGGGTCGATTCGAGATCCTGATTGGACAGCGAGGAAACAGGCGACGAAGACATGAAAAACTTCTTTCTGGGGAAGAAGATAAAAACAGACCGCACAGCAACGAGGTACATAAGATGCCGCGTGGGTGTCACTTTAACCAGACGGGGGCACACTCGGCAAGTGGACTGCAAAAGCAATGTGATTTGGAGGGGTTAGACCTCGAGAGTAGCGAGCGTTGCCAGCGAAACAGAAAACAGGCTTAAAATTGGGCCCGCACGGAGCAGTCCAATGCTGCTTGAACTCGCCAGACCGCTTTCCTTCTTCCTCAGCATGCTTTCGCTCTATCCCGTGCTGGTCGCTGCGTTCTTTGTGCCCGGCACCCGCTGGGAGGAGCGCCTGATCGCGGCTGTGCTGCACATTGCGCTGTCCGGATGCATGTGCCTGATGAGCGGCCTCGTGTTTTCGCGGCCGTCGCCAGAGAACCCGCAAGGCGAAAGGCTGATGTCCACCCTCCCGGTGCGCATCTTCATTTGGGCCATGGTGGGCATGGCCCTGCTTTTTGCGCTCTCCTGGTACCTGGAAGAAAACTTTGTGCCGCTGATGCAGCACGACTGCTGCCGGCGGTGATGGTTTGTTCGATTCTCGACTGCACTACACAGTGAATGTGGCTTGGGGAGCAAACCTGTGGAGGGATGCAATGAACTCCTTGCGACGCTCAGGAAGAGCCACAATGCGTTTAAAACCCAATTTTGATCCAGGAAATTTGTAGTACACCGCCACAGTCCCGTCCATGCGCAAACCTGGAATAACATCGCGCACAACAATAACCTCGTCCCATGCAACCGTGAGTTCCTTTGCGCTCCCAAATCGGCACTGGTGCAGGCCGTTCGAATCAAGCTCCCAGTAAACAGAACGGCTATCAAGGATCATGAGCAAGGCAGCACAGGAAAATGCAGCGATTGCAAATCCCCGGAGCGCCAAGATTATCGCGGATGTTGAAGAACTGCGCCCAACGAACCAATCGAACGCATAGAAACACGCCCCGAGGACATTGACCCAACCCAGCAGTCCGAATCTCTTCCTAAAGCGCATGCCGAAAGAATAGCCTTAACGCCGTTCGGCCGCAAGCAGTCGATTTCGGCCTGACTTATTGCGAACCTCGAGGTTCACTGCGCCTTCCCCGCCTCTTCCCAAATCAGCGTCCCGTGCGTCTCCTTCAGCAAAAACGAACCCACAATGAACGTGACTGCGGCCACTCCGATGGGGTAATAGAGCCCAGCATAGATATTGCCTGTAGCGGCGCACAATCCAAGGCCAATCAGCGGCAACAGCCCACCAAACACGCCATTGCCAATGTGGTACGGCAATGAGACTGAGCTGTAACGTACCTTGGCCGGAAACGCCTCAACCAGGTACGCCGCAATTGGCCCGTAGATCATACAAACCAGGATGACCTGCAGCCAAACATAGAGAACGAGCATGGTGTGGTTTGCGTTCTCCGCCACCTTGGCGGGAACCAGTTTTCCGGTAGCCGCGTCAATGGTCTGCGGCGTCAGTTTGTTCGCGCCCGTCACCTTGTCCTTGACCGAGCTGACACTGACCACATTATTGCCTGCGGCCTGCTGCATTCCCTTGTAGATGGGGATGTAGAAGATGACCGAAAGCAGCAGCGCAGTCATCATCAGCCGCTTGCGCCCAATGCGGTCAGAGAGCGCGCCAAAGACTGTGAAGAACGGCATGGCGCATAGCAGTGCAATGGCCACGTCGATGTTGGCGGATTTGGCATTCAGCTTGAGCACAGTCTGCAGGTAGAACAGCGCATAGAACTGCCCTGTATACCAAACCACGCCCTGCCCCGCCGTCGCACCAAAAAGCGAAATCAGCACCAGCTTCAGGTTGGGCCACTTGGTGAAGGCATCCGTAAGCGGTTTCGTAGAAGTCATGCCCGCCGCCTTCATCTGTGTATAGATGGGCGATTCCTTCATCCGCCAGCGGATGTAAAGCGAAGCAAGCACCAGCACAATCGAGAGCAGGAACGGCAGCCTCCAGCCCCAATCCTGGAAGGTGGCCGGGCTCATGCTCTGCTGGGTGGCCACAATCACGGCGAGCGAAACAAACAGTCCAAGTGTGGCCGTGATCTGGATGAAGCTGGTGTAGAAGCCACGCTTGTTGTCGGGTACGTGCTCAGCAACAAACACAGCCGCGCCGCCATATTCGCCGCCCAGGGCCAGCCCCTGCAGCATGCGGATGAGGATCAGAATGATGGGAGAAAACCATCCTGCCGTGTGATACGTGGGCAGCAGGCCAATGGAGGCGGTGGAGAATCCCATGATGGTAAGCGTGAGGATAAACGCGATGCGCCGGCCCACCAGGTCGCCGAGGCGGCCAAAGAACAGCGCCCCGAAAGGCCGCACCAGGAAGCCGACGGCAAAAGTAGCCAGGTAGGCAATCAGGGCAAACGTGTCATTCCCGGGCGGATAAAACTTGAGAGAGAGCACCGTGGCCAGCGATCCAAAAATGTAAAAGTCATACCACTCAATCATGGTTCCAAGAGCTGAACCAAGTATGACTTTCGGGATGCTGGCGGCGGCGACGCCTTTGATGGCGACGCCTGCGGGGGAAGAGGAACTCGATGCCATTGCTCAACCTCGTGCAGAGCCGTACGCCCTTCCCCAAGGCGAAGCCCGAGGACACGCCGGCACAGGATGTTGGTTTCTGCAAGCAACGGTGCTTGCCCTGAGCCGAACCTGTCAAGTTAATTCTTGATTTCTAGCTGAAGCCTTAGATTTGATAGCGCTTCTGGTGCCAGATCCACGCTGTGCGCAGAATATCGTCGAGCTGCGTGTAGCGCGGTTGCCAACCCAACTCGCGAATTGCCTTCTCTGAGCTGGCAACCAGAACAGCCGGATCGCCGGCCCTCCGGGGATGGATTTCCGCGGGAATGGGATGACCGGTCACGCGCCGGGCTGATTCGATCACCTGGCGGACGCTGAATCCCTCTCCGTTGCCGAGATTGAAGATCAGACGGTCGTGGTTCTCCAAAGCGCCGAGAGCCAGCAGGTGGGCATCCGCAAGGTCGGAAACATGAACGTAATCGCGGATGCAGGTACCGTCAGGCGTTGGGTAGTCTTCGCCATAGATGCGAATCGACTTGCGTCGGCCCAGGGCCACGTCCAGCACCAGCGGGATCAGGTGTGACTCCGGCTCATGTGCCTCTCCCCGCGTCACGCCGTTCGGACCCTCGGGAGCCCCGGCCACGTTGAAATAACGCAACGATGCATAGCGCAGGCCATGAATCCGGTTGAGCCAGCCAAGCATATGCTCCACCAGCAACTTGGATTCCCCATAGGCATTGGTGGGCAATAGGCGCGCCGTCTCAGGGATTGGGACGCACTCCGGCTCGCCGTAAACCGCTGCGGTCGAAGAGAACACCAGGCGCCGTGGCCCCTCGGCGAGCATCGCTTCCAGCAGGGTCAGGGTCGAAGCCGTGTTGTTACGAAAGAACTTCTCCGGAGTCACCATGGATTCACCGGCTTCAATCAAGGCGGCAAAGTGGAGAACTCCGTCGAAAGGTTGGCCCATTTTTTTCGCAGAAGTGAAAATGCTTTCAATCCCACACCTGTCCGCCAGCTCCCCTTCTACGAATTCCACACCCGCGGGAAGCAGGTCCCGGCGACCGTGGCTAAGGTTGTCAAAAATGACGGGCTTGTGGCCTTTTTCCAATAACGCCCCGGCTACGGTACCACCTATATACCCCGCACCCCCGGTGATTAATATCTTCATAAAACCTTTGCCCCTTCGAGTCTCTTTGGGTTATCTTGGGTCTAACACTAAGGGTACTATAGGGTATGGGAGGTGAGTCACGCCTTCAGCTTGCCTGAGACCGCCGAAGAGGTGGCATTACCCGGTATCGCTACACCGAATATCGCGGGCACGAAAGAAGAGAAGCGTTGAAATCTCAGTTTGCTTGTGCCGATTTAGAGTTGACTTCGCTACTCTGACCCAATCGAGGGATTGAAATCTTTTTTGCCGAGGTTTTCGATTATGAATAGGAGTATCTGGCATGTCGAAGATCTATTATGGTTGCGCTCCGCTCCACGCGGGACCGATCACATCGGGCTTCGACATGGCGTGCGCCCGTTTTCGGCCAATTGATCCGAATTTCGCCACGGGTTTTTCATATCCTTTGAAGGACCTCGCCATGCGGGACTGGTTCGCGGGAGACCTGGTCACAAAAGAGACCTCAAACGCCACCATGTTGCACACATCACCGTCATTCGATGATCGCAAGGCACAACACAGTTTCAATCTGTCAACGATTGCTTCAGGGTTTTGCAATTCCTCTGTTTCGCGATTGGCTTCCGCTCCTTGAACAAGCGGCCGCTATGAACAATTGAATCTTCCCCCATCTGACAGACACACGCGAGGACCGAGATTATGGCAGTAAGATACCCGGAGAGGACCACCTTTGGATTGCTCCCCGAGCCCGAAGGACGGGCCGGTTCATTTTTCACCAGCATGGTAATAAACGGTCTCATTCTGGCATTGCTCTTAGTGATTGGAGCAACCGCCAAGAAGGTAATGGATCAGCATAAATTTGAATATACGGAGCTGATAGTTCCCGCCACGCCGCCGCCGCCAAAGATCAAGGTGAAGGTGCCGCCGCCTCCGAAGGATCTGCCGACACCGGTCAAGATGCCAGAGACCCACTTTGAAGCGCCAAAGATCAAGATCCAGAAACCCGAACCAAAGCCCGATTTGAAGCCCGTGACGATGGAAGCCAAGGTGGCCCTGCCAACGGTGAAGCCTGGCAAGCCGGCCGTGATTCTGGCCCCTCAGCCCAAGGCTGCCCTCACGGCCGCAATGCCGGCGCAATCGCCGCAGGTTAAGCCCTCCACGGCCCCGGTTCATTTGGGTGAAACTTTTGGTGTGACCCCCAACCCGAATGCCACCCGTCCAGCAACTGTGGCAGCCATCGGCAATCCATACGGCGGCATGCAGGGCCCGGCAGTCGCGCCCCATGGCGTAGTTGGCTCCACAGGCATCGGCAATGGCCTCAAGTCAGGCTCCAATGCGGGCGTGGTGGGTAAGGTGGCTTCCGCCGGCATTCCCGGCGCCACCGGCACCAGTTCAAACGGCAGCGCCTATGGCAACGCCAAGGTCGCTTCGGCCGGCATCCCTGCGGCAACCACAGCTGTGGCGGTTCAGCCCGCAGCTCCGCAAGCGGCATCCTCAACAACTCTCGATCTTCTTTCCATCCCTGAGGGTCAATACACCTCGGAAGCAAAGCAGTTGCGGGTTCAGGGGGATGTGGTTTTGCGAGTCACATTCACCGCCAACGGCCAAGTGTTAGTTCAGGGCGTAGTTCATGGGCTGGGCCATGGTCTGGACGAAGAAGCCCGGCGGGTAGCACAACTAATAAAATTTAGGCCAGCAACACGCAACGGTCAGGCTGTAGACTTGACTACAAACATCAAAATTAAGTTTCAATTGGCATAGCATTGCAATACCCAGCCGCACAGCCAGAAACTTGGTTCAAGCGGCAAACGGATAAGCTGAAAGACCTCAACTAGGAGCTTGACATGACGTTTCGGAAGTTATCCCTCACCTTCCTGATGCTTACCTTCACGGTCGTGGGCGCGTACGGAAAGAAAAAGCCCGAGTACGGGCAAGCCCACCAGCTTACGGCCGAACAGTCCGCGCTGGTTGAAAAAGCCGTCGGACGCGAAAAGGTAGTCATCAAGAACATTCAGCAGCGCACGCCGCTCGTTGAGACGTACATCCAGGACACGCGGCCCGATGTGAAGCTGCTCGAAGTACCGGTTGACGATGAGTACACGCTCAGCCGCGTCGACTTCGGCAAGGGATTCGTCGACAAGGGATATGACCCCAGGGCGACAGGCAAGAAAGGGTTCTTCAAAGGATCTTTCGGCGCGATCACAGGCCTAACCAAGGCACTCGGATTGGAGAAGTTCACCTATTCTCCTACCGGCTTCATGCAGATGATGTTCCTTGATCCGTCGGGCTTCGATCAGCAGCACTACGTCTTCAGCTACGTTCGCCGCGAGTTCCTTGGCTCCGTCCGCACGTGGGTTTTCGATGTGCATCCCAAGGTTGCCGGAGCGGGCCGCTTCTATGGCCGCATCTGGATTGAGGATGAGGATGGCAACGTGGTGCGGTTCAACGGAACCTACACCGGAGCTTCCGCCGAAGACGCCGCAAAGTTCTACTTCCACTTTGACAGTTGGCGAATGAACGTGCAGCCCGGAATCTGGCTGCCGGTTGCCGTCTACGTTGAAGAAACCACCCGCGTAAACAGCGAGAAATCAGTGGGCCTTAAAGCCCAAACGCACTTCTGGGGCTACTCTCTCAAGCTTCCTACGCGCGACAGCGAAAACGTCAGCGTGAAGGTCGACGACGCAGTGAATCAGACCGACCAATCTTCGGATGTGGGTCCACTGCAGGCCACGCGAGCGTGGGTAACCCAGGCTGAAAACAACGTGATCGATCGCCTGGTGGAAGCCGGCCTGGTTGCCCCGCTGAATCAGGGCGGATATGAAAACAAGGTGATGGACCAGATCGTCATCAACCTTGTGGTGCCCAACAATCTTGCCTTCACCGATCAGATCCATACCCGCATCCTGCTCACCGACACCATTGAAGCCACCACCGTCGGCAACACGCTCCTCATCAGCAAGGGCCTCCTTGATACGCTGCCCAACGAGCCGGCCATTGCCTCGGTCATCGCCATGGAGCTTGCCCATGTAGCCATGGGTCACCACATCGACACGCGCTACGCGTTCAACGACCGGCTGCTCTTTCCTGACGAGTCGAGCTTCCAGAAAATCAACATGTATCACTCCGACCACGACAACGACGAAGCGGCGAAAAAGGCAATGGAGTACCTTCAGAATTCGATGTACAAGGATCAACTGCCGACCGCCGGCCTCTACTACGCGGCGCTGGTTGACCGCGAGAAACAACTGAAGGCTCTCAACACCCCCAAGCTGGGCGATTCGCTGCTGCGTGCCGATGGCACACCGTGGATGGTCGACTTGCAGAAGATGTCACCCAAGCTGAATTGGGATGACCTGAACCAGAGAGCGGCGAACCCGCTCGGTTCCTGGCTCAAGACTGATCCCTGGGATGACAAAGTGCACCAGTTGAGCGCGAAAGTTTATGCCTACATGAACGCTCGCGACAAAATGCCCTTTGAAGTCACACCGATCGTCTACAGGCTTCAGCGCTACGATGAAGCCCGTGCAGACGTACCGGCCGCCGCGCCCACGGCTCCGGCGCCTGGCGATACGGCTGCTCCGCCTGCTGACGCTCCTCCGCCGCCGCCACCCGCTGCACCAACCCAGTAAAATCCGAGGATCCTTCAACAAAGCCCCTTGCCGATGTGAGCAGAATACACTCACCCGGCAAGGGGCTTTCGCTTGTGTACAGTTCGAGCCCGCAAGCATCTCGAACCCACGCATGTGCTTCATACAAAAGGAAGCATCAGGTCGCGGCCCGCCGCGACTTGTTTTCACAGAGACTGGATATACTGAATGCTCATGAAACCAATTACGGTTTTTTTGCTCTTATCAGGTTTTTTCGCCGCCGGCAGTTTATCGGCGCGCGCGCAAGTGGCGCCGGCAGGTTATGGACGAACGTTCTCCGTTACCGCTGGTGGAATGGTGTCAGGGTTTCAGCCCGACTACGCCGGCGGAGGAGTTGCCGAGACCAGTCCCAACCGGCTCTACGGCATGGGTACCTACGTCGACATCCACTTCACCCGCTGGTTTCAAGTTGAGGCAGAGGGACGCTGGCTGCGTTACAACCAACTGGCGAACATCAATGAGAGCAACTACCTCATCGGCCCGCGGTACCCCATTCAAAAACTGCACTTCTGGCGGGCGACGCCATATGCCAAGGCGCTCATCGGTCTGGGCAAGATGAATTTCGAATACAACTACGCCACCGGCCAATTCACTGACCTCGCGTATGGAGGCGGGCTCGACGTGAAGGTCAACAGGCGTCTCAGCGTGCGGGCGATCGACTTCGAGTACCAGCAGTGGCCCAAGTGGATCAATAATGAGCAACTGTTTCCCTATGGCGTCAGTATCGGCGTAGGCTACAAAGTTTTCTGACATCACACCCGACGCGCCGGCGATCCGCCAGGCATTCAGGAGTCGTCTCGTTCCTGCTCCCACTGATCCACCGGGTAACGATCGAGCCGGTCTTCGCGGCTTTCCCGCTCCTCCTGCTCACGCCGTTTTTCCCGCTCTTCGCGCTCTTCGCGACCGTCGCTCATCAATCTCTCCTGTCTCCATTTTAAGAGAGCACGTGAGCGATCATCCAGTGGGGGGCGATCTACTCCCCGCGGTCCTTACGCAGCGACGCCTGCAGTTCGAGGATCTGCAACTGCACCTGCTT
>Ga0302319_10003306_pt1 | contig 33936 bp, 12 predicted proteins | sample Bog_T0_2_FD_203319 | JGI IMG/M metagenome (GOLD analysis project Ga0302319, IMG submission 203319) | Peat permafrost microbial communities from Stordalen Mire near Abisko, Sweden - Bog_T0_2 | ecosystem: Environmental > Terrestrial > Soil > Wetlands > Peat | place: Sweden: Abisko, Stordalen Mire... | reverse complement strand
TGCTTGTGAGCGTTGCCACGCGCGTGGGGTAAGAGTTCGTGCCGCCCGAGGCGCCGCTGCGGCTGTCATTGATCCAGACTTGCACCTGGTAGGCATTCCCTACCGTCAATCCCTGCAGGGTGATCGTACCGGAGGTGGCTGCGCCCGCAGCCCCGGTATTTCCATAGACCAGGCCACGGACCAATCTCTTGTACGTGGTGCTGAGGTCATTGTATGGATTGCTGGTGCCGCCGCCGACGGCCGTGGCCGAAGTGCCTGCCGGAGAGGGGAATGCGATCGCGATATTCGAGTCGCCCGTGCTGCTGCCGTCGTAAGCGAACGGAATGCCATTCACTGTGGCAGCCGCGGCCCAGTCTTCTGCATACAGCAAGTTGCCTGAGGTTGACACGTCCGAGTCTGAGGTAATATCCGCCGCCGCGCTCCATGTGATGGCCGCAGCGGGACTCTTACCAGGATTCATTACCAATATCAGGACAGGGAGGAATATCGGGAAGCGTCTCAAAATCTTGCTGGTAGCATCCGCCGTCAACCGGCTGGCGCGCCAGTTGTTTTCAAGGCCTTATCTTTGCCGGGGACGTCCCATTCCAATCTCGAACCCTTCCTCCTTTTGCGCTGATAAACCGCAGGGGAGACGCCCATGAGGCTGCGGAAAATGATCCGAAAACGGCGCTCACTGTTAAACCCGCTCATTGACGCCACGTCCTTTATTAGGCGCTTCTTCCGCTCGCTGAGCAACATACAGGCGCGTTCGACGCGGCATCGGTTGATAAATGAGTAGGGATCAATGCCCAACTTCGCCGAAAATTCCTGCTCGAACGTCCGCTTTGGCATTGTGCAGATTTCCAGGAGATCCTTTAGCCCGAATGGCCTGTCCGCGTTCCGATGGATGAATTCAACGGCCTTTTCGACGCCGCTGACCTTGTCGATGGCGGCTTCGGTTGAACCGCGCCCCACCATTGCCTTTGGGAGGATCCCGATGGAGCGCGAGAGCGCCGGGCCGGCAGCAAAAAGTTGATCAGTGACCCAAATTTCAGCGTTTTTCCATGAATCCTGCATATTGCGCTTCCTAACTTGCATTGCCCCATATAAGCGGATGTGCGCCCGAAAACCCGACACCGCAGACGACGAAATTTGGAAGACGCGCCGCACGCCACGGACGCACTTCAGTGGACGATACTCCGAGATCCCGCTGGCATGCGCGGGTTCATCGAAGGGCTTGTGCGATTCGGAGCAGATTTCTTTCCCGTTCGACAGCGGCTGGATTGCGATTTATAGATATGGATTCCCCAGTCCAGGAAAACGGATCAGAATATATGCCCCCCCCGCCACGGCTTCATGAGCAATCAATGAGCGATGCGGTCGTCCCACAAGCACGCGAATCCGAGGAGGGAGTCGCTAATCACGAGATTACCCTGCTGCTGGATGCCGTAGGAAGGGGTGAGGCCGCGGCATCGGAGGAATTGATGCCTCTGGTGTATGACGAGTTGCGGCGTCTGGCCTCGGGGCTGCTTGTGCGTGAGACCCCCGGGGTAACCTTCCAGGCGACTTCGCTGGTGCATGAGGCGTGGCTGCGGCTGGCCGGGGCCGGAGACCGCAACTGGAATAACAGGGCTCATTTCTTCCGGGTGGCGGCGCAGGCGATGCGGCGCATTTTAGTGGATCGGGCCCGGCAGAAGGCGAGCGTCAAGTATGGGAGCGGGCGGGCGCAGTTGAATATCGATGATTTTGATTTGGAGGCCGCGCGCCCGGACGACCGGATCCTGATGATTGACGCAGCGCTGGACAGGCTCGAGGAGGAGGATCCGGAGAGCGCGCGTATTACGACGCTCAAGTTCTTTGGCGGATTCACGAACCGGGAAATTGCAAAGATCGACGGAGTAACGGAACGGACGGTCGAGCGACAGTGGGCTTACGCGAAGGCGTGTCTGTTTGACTTGATTGGTGAAATTGAGGCATGAACTGTCGGCATTTGAGGCTCCCGCTCGCTTCTTTTACCATAGGGGAATCCCCTTTATCTCAGTGGAGAACCCCTTAAAACAAATCGAGAAAACTCTCTTCGAGGGCGCGCTGAACCTAAGGGACCCGGAGGTGCGCGACGCCTTCATTGAGCAGTCCTGCCGTGGGAACCCGGTCTTGAGGGCACGCCTTGAGAAGCTTCTGCGGTTGCAATCCCGCGCGGAAACATTTTTCGATTTCGACATTCGCAAGACCCTGGGCAGCGTAAGCGCCGAGGATTTTCTTTCGCAATCACAGACATGGGACCAATTGGCGCTGGAACCGGCGTCCGACGCTGTGGACGATACCAATGCGAGGATCGGCCGGTACCGACTGGTGCGCCGGCTTGGGGATGGGGGATGCGGAGTGGTGTATGCCGCGGAGCAGCAGGAACCGGTGCAGCGGGAGGTCGCCCTGAAGATCATCCGGATGGGGATGAATACCGCGCGGGTAATCGCCCGCTTCGATGTGGAGCGGCGCGCGCTTGCGCTGATGAATCACCCGAACATCGCGCATGTATTGGACGCCGGCGCCACGAAGACAGGGCGGCCCTACTTTGTGATGGAATTAGTGCCAGGCACAAAGATTACCCAATATTGCGATGAGCATCGGCTGACCATCCGGGAGCGTCTGGAGCTGTTCGTTCAGGTTTGCCTCGCCATTCAACACGCGCATAAGAAGGGAATTCTGCACCTCGATATCAAGCCGTCGAATGTGCTGATTACCGCGAAGGAAGGCGCGCCGATACCCAAGGTTATTGATTTTGGCATTGGGAAGGCCATCGAGGGACCACTTGCGGATGGCTCCACCTTCATGAGCGCCGATCATTTCATTGGAACTCCGGCTTACATGAGCCCGGAACAGGCGGCAGGGCTCGAGGCGGACATCGATACCCAGAGTGATATCTACAGCCTTGGTGCGCTCCTCTACGAGCTGCTGACCGGGCGCCCGCCATTTGACGCGCAGCAATTGGTGTCATGCGATGTCCCAGAGATGCGGCGCATCCTGCGTGAGCAGGATTCCCTATCCCCCTCGGCGCTCTTGCTCTCCCTCAATCCACAGGAACTGGCCGTGGTCGTGGAGAGGCGCCGCTGCTCTGCGGCAGCCTTGATTGACTGCCTGCGCGAGGACCTCGATTGGATCGTGAAGCAGGCCATGCAAAAAGACAGGCAGCGCCGCTATACGACTGCCAACTGGCTGGCCGCGGATGTCCAGCGTTACCTGAAAGACCTTCCAGTTTCGGCCCGTCCCTCCAACCGGCGGTACGCGTTGCGCAAGCTGGTGCGGCGGAACCGGTTCGCCTTTCTTTCCGCAGCGGCAGTTGCCATCACCCTCGTCACCGGTTTAACCACCTCCACGTGGCTGTTTATCCGCGAGCGCGAAGCCCGGCAGCAGGCCGAGCGCCTGCAGGGCGAGGCGGAGGACGGTGAGAAATTGTCGCGGGCAGTATTTCTCACGCGGGAAGGCAATTTTGAGGATGCAGACAACTTGCTCAAGGAGATCAAAACGCCGCTCGCGAGACCGTCACTGGACGGAGTCTCCGCATACCGCTCCATGGGCACCGAGCTCTCCCAGCAAGGGCGGTGGCGCGGGGCGGCAGACCATTTCTCGGTGGTGGTGAATATCGACGGGCTGGACGTCAAACGGGTGCCGCGGGACTATCAATGCTATGCCGCTCTCCTCATGGAATGCGGAGATTACAACAGCTACGATGCCTTCAGGCAGTCGCTCATCCCCAAATACACCAACGCCCAGAACCAGGTTTGGCAACCAACCATCCTCAAAATTTGCCTGCTCGCGCCTGTGGACAAGAGTCTGCTCGCACGGTTCAAGCCGTTCGGCGATTACGCCGACAAATGGGTGGACGGACTGGGTAAGGATTCTACGCTGGGGTGGGCCGTCATCCCCGAAAGCCTATGGCATTACCGGATCGGCGATAATCAGGGCGCCATCGCTTATGCGCGCCGCGGATTCGTGGATTGGGATACGACTTCGGCGCACGCCGCGATTCTCCGCGTGATCATGGCGATGGCAATGGACCGGTTGGGGCATGGTGATGACGCCCGCCAACAGCTCGCCGCCGCGCGCGTCACGATCGAGGCGAGGCTGCACGTGCCACTGGTTCCTGGGGACTCCCACCTGGGGTTTTGGGATGACTGGCTGTTCGCGGACGTCCTGCTGCATGAGGCCAGCGCATTGATCGGCCGGTAACCTGGATCTGGCGGGTAAGGGTGGCATCATTTCCGGCGGGCGGCGCCGGCTCCATGGTGGGAGCCGGGTTTGATAAAATTCGGCCACTTTCCGAATAAAATATCCTTCAACCCTTTATCAAGCTGGGATATAAAACGATCATAAGGTACTGTATATAAGTAACTTATATACTACATTTGCCCGAATCTCTCCCGTGTCGGGTTTTGATAAAAAATTCCGCTTCTATCGGTGAGGCACTTTCTCAAGGAGGTGCCCCATGCCCACCCAGAAACCCCATGTTGAAGCAGGCGATCCAGTTCAGTTTTTAGTCTCCAACCGTCTTACCCCCATGAACAAATCCCCGAGTCGGTGCGACAGCACCATCACGCGTGGCGCGTCATCGTCCCATTCCGCCACCCGGTTCTCATTCACCGCCAAGTCGTTCCGATTGGCCCTATCAAGCGATCTCCCCGTCGTCGCGCGTAGAACGCTCCGCGCGGCGCCGGAGGTCGCCCTGCGCGGGATGGCGGGAATCCTCGCGATTTTTGCTCTCTTCGGATTCAATCCCCAGGCGCTGGCGGCCAGCGAAACCTGGAGCGGCAGCTCCAGCACCGACGGAAATTGGAGCGACACCGCCAACTGGGTTGGCGGCGCGGCTCCGGGCTCGACTACCGTCACAACCAATACCGACATCGCCACGTTCAACACTGCCATCACCAATAACTGGGGATTGATCGGCACCCCCATCGTCATTGACCAGGCGAGTCAGGACATCGGCGGCATCAGTTTCGACACGAACGCGGGGAATTACTACATCGGCTCGACCACCGGCAACTCCCTGCTGCTGACCAGCGGCGGCACGATCCAGATCCTCAGCACCTATGCGGGTACCAACGGAGTTGAGACCATCAATGCGCCGCTGGTGATCGAAGGCACGGGCGGGACCTACACCTTTGCCAACAATAGCGGCACCGGCTCGGGCGCCGGAGATGCAACCCTGGATTTTGGCGGCAACATCAGCGCTGCGTCCGGGAACGCAGTGCTCACTCTTGGCGGCGTCAATGCCAATGCCAACACCCTCAGTGGCACTATCTCCAACGGCTCGGCCACGACCTTGGGGGTTACCGTCAACGGAGCCGGCTCAGCCTGGACCCTTTCGGGGGCGAATACCTACACCGGCCCCACTACCATCACGAACGGCACCCTCAAAGTCGCCAATTCAGCCGCCCTGCAGGACAGCGTGCTGAACTATAGCGCGGGCACGTTGAGCTTCGGCTCCCTGACCTCGGCCACCGTCGGCGGCCTCTCCGGCTCCTCCAGCCTGCCGTCCAGCAGCCTGACCTCACTCAATATCAACCTGAATTCCAGCGCGACCCTGACCTACACGGGATCGATTGGTGGCGGGTCGGGCATGGGCTTGACGGTCACCAGCGCCGATAACGCCGGGGGCACGCAGCTTTTGACTGGTGCGGGCGGCGTGAGCACCTACACGGGCAATACGACCATCAATGGGCCGGGCACCCTGGAGCTGAACTACGCGGCGACGGGCGCGCCGACCAGCGGGATGATCAACAGCGGCAGCGTGCTGGTGATGAGCGGTGACTCCAGTTCACCGGGTAATTCCAAGACCGCGTTCACTACTGCGGTGGCGCCTGGCGGCACGTTGAATGTAACTGGGAACACCAGTAATACCGATGCTCAGACCTTTGCCAGCACGACGCTGAATGCGGGCGTGAACTTCATCACCACAGGCGGTGATGTGGCGTTGAATCTTGGCACCATTACGCCCAATGCCGGAGGCAGTGTGTACTTTACGCAGGCGAACGCAACCAGCACCACGAATTACGTCGGGGTCGGCAACTCAAACGACTCCACCGGCATCCTTGGTGGATGGGCGGTGTATAACGGCACTGGATGGGCATCGGTAAACGGCTCTCACCAGATTATTACGGCCCCGAGCACTGCCTATACGACACTGACCGCGAACAATGAGAATATCACGACGGCAAGCCTCCCGGCCACCACCAATCTTGAGAACACCACCAACACGTATACTGGCACTACCATGAATACGGGTGTCACGGCGATTAACTCACTAGTTCAACATGCCAACGCAAACTGGACGATCACAATCCCCACTGGCGCCACGCTGGAGCTCGGTGCTGACGGCGGCATATTGGACACTAATGGAAACTGGGAGGTAATTGTCGGCGCGACTGCCGGCACGGGGGATTTGACGGCGGGCAGCACCAGCGCAGGCGGCACGATCTACGGGGACCAGGATTCGACCGTGGGCGGCCTTGTGATCAACTCTGTCATCGAGAACAACCCCGCCGGCGGGCCGGTGACCGTGGTGATTGGTTCCACGGGCGGCTTTGGTGGCAGCACCACCGGTGGCAACAATGCTGTTGCGGGCGGCATCAATGGTGATAACGGCTTGCAGGCGGCAAATACCTACACCGGAGGGACGTACCTCGAAGCTGGCGTCACTTCGGGTGACAACCTCTCCGCATTCGGTACGGGAACGGTGTACGTAGCGAATGGCGCGCAGGCTTATCTGGGGGTGGGGAGCGGTACTTGGGCGAATAATTTTAACATCGCCGGCGCGGGAGATCCAAACAGCAGGACGGTGGATGCCGGCGCGATCGTGATCGCCGCCAACACCACGACACTGTCTGGAAACATCACGCTTGCGGACGATGCCTCCATTTATCTCACCACCACCGGCGATACCATCTCGGGCAATATCACCGGCACCGGCAATCTGACCTTTGCCGGTGGCGCTGGCGCCGTATCGCTGACGAACGCGACCAATAACTTCGCGGGCAACCTCTTTATAAACAATACGGAGGCAATCACTGTCAGTGGCGCGGGCGCCCTCAATTCCGGAAGCTATGCTGGCAATATTGCCTTCGCCAGCACTGGGTCGCTCAACTTTACCAGCTCGGCCGCTCAAACCCTCTCCGGCGCCATTACAGGCCCGGGCTCCGTGACGGAAAACAGCACTACGGGCGGTTCTCTGACGCTCTCCGGCAGTCTTACCTACACAGGCGGCACCACGCTCACTGCTGGTACGCTCAATCTATCGTCGGATCCCGCTTCCGTGCAAAACGCCACTTTTACTTTCAATGGGGGCACGCTAAACCTTGGTGGGTTGACATCGTTTGCAGTCGGCGGATTGGCTGGAAATGGCGGCACTTTCCCCAGCAGCGTGACCTCGCTTATTTTGAATCTCCAGGCAGGACAGAACCCGACCTACCTTGGCGCCCTCGCAAATGGATCTGGCGCGCTTTCTCTGACGGTTCAGGGCAGTTCCACCGGCATCGAGACTCTCTACGGGACCGATACCTATACGGGAACTACGTCTGTCAATGGCGGGTTCCTCGATCTGGGAAGCAACCTGGCGCTCAATGATGGCAATTTCTCCAGTGCGTCTGTTGCGGTAGCTTCGGGAGCGATCCTTGGCGCGCGGATTGGCGGCACTGGATTCGCCTCAGCGAACTCTACCATTGCCTCGTTGCTGTCAATACCCTCCTCGGCTTCGACGGGATATGAGAACGGCTCCATTCTTGGCTTGGACCTTTACAACGGAAGTTATGTTGCAACCACCCCGATCACCAACGCTTACAGTGGCGGGGCGCTCGGGCTCAATTTATCCAGTGCGGCCAGTGGTCACACCCTCTATCTGAACGGCGCCAATACCTACACTGGAAACACAAGTATCGGCGCCGGCACCACCCTTTGGATTGGAAGCCTGGGTTACGGCGGCGCCGGTTCATTGGGGAGCGGAAGCTATGCCGGGAATATCGCGAATGCCGGGACGCTCGTCTACGGCAGCCAGACAGCTCAAGCCCTCAGCGGCGTCATTTCCGGTAGCGGCGGTGTGCAGGTGCAGGGTCCGGGTACCGTAACCTTGAGCAACGCGAATACGGATACGGGCACCACCACGCTCGGCGCCGGCACCCTGAATCTGAACTTTGGCGCGGGCACTACCAGCACCAATATCATCAGTAGTTCCTCCGCTCTCTCCCTGGGTGGCGGAACGCTCCTGATGACGAATCCGTCAGGCGGCGGCGATATGGAAACCGTTGCGAGCACCACGTTCACAGCCGGAGAGTCTGTGATCAATGTCGGCAGCGGCACCACCCTCCCTGTCCTTAACCTGAAGGCGATGACGGAGAACGTTGGTGGAGCGGTGGAATTCATTGGACCGGCCACCATTGGCGCCAGCAATGCTTCGGTAGCGGCGACCGGCGTCATCACGACAACCAACGCATTTACCGCAGCCTCACCTTCTTACGGGATTGTCGACAATGCGCCTCCCAACAGCAACGCCAGCAACGACGGCGTCTATGGAACCGTCGGACTCTATGATTGGGCGTCGGTGGATACCACCGGGGGCGTTGCGGGTACTTCTCCGTACACCATCATTGGCGGCAGCCAGGTTTCGGGCTTCTATACCAGCACCTATGTGGCAGGCGGCAACTGGGACTTGCCGGCAGCAGGCGGAACCTACAGTACAACGAGCGGCGGCACCGTCCGTTTCAATACTCCTTCCGGCACTGCCAATACTGCGACTGTTCTGAACGGCGGCGGCGCCAACATCAGCCTGAGTGGCGTTCTGGTGACTCCCAACATGGGCATACAGAACGCGGAGATTTATAACGGAAGCTTTTCCGGTCTCTATAGCAGTACCGGGGGGTTAACCGAGGTGCAGCAAATCTGGCAGAACGATACGTCCGATTACCTGATCTACAACGCGACCTTTACCGCCGGCCGCGGCAGTACACCGGAAATTCAAAACCTCGTGCAGAACGGGCCTGGAACGGTGCAGTACCTCGCGACCGCGACCAACACCGACGGCGGTTCGTTCTACCTAAATAATGGCTATTCACTGATTACGGCAAATGGTGATTTGGGTTATGTGTCTGGCACTGCGGATGCAACTCTCTACCTCAATGGTGGCACCGTGGTTGGCAATGCAAATTTGGCGCTTGACGATGGCGGCGGTGTCGAGGCTCGGCCGATCACCCTGCTGACCCGCGGCGGCGGTTTCGCCGCGGCAGCCGGGGATGTTTTGACAATCGATGGGCAGATTGGGTCCGCCGCAGTTGCTGGTCCGCTAATTATTGGTATTCCGAATTCAACAGGATTGCTGCCCGGTAGTGGCACTGGCACGAACAACACTGCGGTGTACGGAACTGGCACGGTGTTGCTGGACTATGCGAATAACACGAATGGCAACTTCTTCTACGGCGGCGTGGACATTGTTGGCGGTGCGACTTTGAGGATCAACTCGCAGTATGACCTGGGCGGCGCCGACTACGATGGCGGCATCACCTTCAACAACGGCACCCTGCAATACGCGACGCCCTCGACTTTGGCCACCGGTGCCGCCGGCACGGCATTGGATGTGAGCGTTGGTGGTAACGGAGCGCAGGCTCTCACGTTTACCGGCAACGCAACCATCGACGTGAATGGCAACGCGATTACCTTCGCGGATCCTGTCGGCAACGGCGGTTCCGGTGCATTCACCGTCGAGAGCACCCAGGCCGGCGGCAGCCTTACCCTGAATGGCAATAACAATTTCACCGGTGGTGTTACCCTCGCAAACGGGAAGCTCGCCTTCGGCGGGAACCAAAGCTTCACCGGCCCGGTAGCGGTCACTTCCGGTACCATGACCTTCAATGGTTCCAATGTGTATACTGGCAATACCAGTGTTAATGGTGGCAAGCTGCAGTTGAATACGGGCGCTTCCCTCGCAAACACGGCGGTGACCGTTGCCAGCGGTGCGACACTCGGCCTCACCGGCAATACCCTCGGCACGACTGGCGCTACGCTCACCTTGAATGGCGGTTCCACTCTGAACCTTGAGGATGGCTCCATCGATACCGTCACGCTTAACAGCACCTCGGCCACCGGTAGCGGCGCGGCCTTGACTATTGGCGACAGCATTGCACCTGCGAAACTCTACTTTGACATCAATACCAGTTCCAACACCTCGGATGAGTTGCTGGTCAACGAGGGGACCACGGCATTCGGCGCCGACGGTGGCAAGTTCTACTTCAATGACCTGAGCGCGAGCGCTCCTTCGCTCTCCACCAATTATGTCCTGGTCAACGATCCGAGCGGGCTGCCGTCCGGCGGGTTTACCCTCGGCACCACCGCGCTGGATTTGGGTGGCACCTATTACGCGCTGACGCTTTCGACGGTATCGAATGAGGAACTTCTCTCCTTCTCCATCGCAAACCTGAATTACTACTACACGGGAGCCGGAACTTCGACGACCAGCAGTTGGAGTGACTATACCAACTTCGATACCGCTTACGGGCCCCTCGTTAGCGGAACGGCCCAGAACGCGAGCCTCAATCCGGCGAGCAACGTCTTCCTGACCAACACTGGTGCAACCAACACCACGCCTGAAACACTGGACGCCTACACGGAGATCAATAGCCTGAGTTTCACTGCTGATTCCGGTTCAATCACGATTAACGCCGGCACCGGTGGTTCCGGCACTCTCCTCCAGATTGATGCGACCAATCCGTTCGCCGACCAGAACTCCAACAACTATGTGGCTGGCATCGGCCTGGTAACGCAATCGGGCGCACCCAATGAGGTCATCAACGCCAATATCAATCTCGGCAACAGCCAGACGTGGGAACTGGACAGCTCCAATTCGCTGACGATCAACGGCGTCATCGCGAACGGCTCCTCTGCGGATGCATTGACGAAGACCGGCGTCGGGACCTTGATCTTGACCAACAACAATACCTACAGCGGCGGCACCATCGTATCCAACGGCACCATCCAACTCGGTACTGCCAATGCCTTACTGGCCGCCGGGACTCTCGTAGTCGGTGGCACTTCCGGCACGCCGACCTTTGACCTCAATGGAAATAACCAGCAGGTGGCCAGCCTTTCCGACGGCGGCTACAGCAATGGGGTGCTTACCGATTCCGGAGCTGCGGCGACGTTCACCACCGGGTTTACTTCCCCGACGACCTACAGCGGCGCGATCACCGGCAGCCTCGCCCTGAGCGCCTCCGGTTCGTCCACATTCACTGTCTCCGGCTCCAATTCCTACACCGGCTTGACCACCCTGAGCGGAGGCACGCTGGTGGCTTCCAATAATGCGGCCCTCGGCAATAGCACAGCCTCTACGAGTGGCTTGCTCCTGAACCCCGTCAGCGGCGTCACCTCCACCGTTGACTTCACCTCTGCAACGCCGTCGATTGGTTCGCTTGCCAGCAGCGGCGCGGGGACCAGCGGACTGGTGCTCGGCACCCTTGCTGGGTCCGGATCGTCCACACTCCTCACCGTTGGCGGCGCGGGACAGACGACGAGCTTCTCGGGCGTCATCAGCGATCTGTCGGGCTCCAAGAACACGGCAATCGGAAACCTCACGGTGATCGGCGGATCGTTGAGCCTCGGCGGTGCCGATACCTACACGGGCACCACCACTGCCAGCGGCGGTACGCTCGTCCTCAATAATGCGAATGCGCTTCAGGACAGTACCCTGAGCATCGGCGCCGGCAGCGTGATCTACGGCGCCGCGCAGACGACCTCCAACATCTTTGCCCTTACGGGCACGGGCAACCTGGCGTTGACGAACACGGCGGGGACGCCGGCGGCAGTTGCGCTGACTCTCCAGCCTGGCAGCGGGTCAGCGACTTACACAGGCAACCTCAGCGGCCTGGGTTCATTGAGTTTCAGCCCTTCTGTCAATACGGGCACCGAGCAGATTGGCAGCGGCACCACCGGGGGCGCCAGCTATGCGGGTACCACCAGCGTCAATGAAGGCAACCTGATCATCGGCGGCACCAGCAGTCTCACCGGTCAAATCTACGTCACGGCCAATAACGGCAACTCCAGCCTGACAATCCAGGATGACGCGGTCGTTAACTCAGCGCACCTCTTTGTCGTAGGCAGCAGCGGCTCCGCCGGCTCAATTCCCAATGCCAGCCTAACTGTGTCCGGCACGGGCAGCCTGACCGTCTCGGGCGCGGAGTTCGGCAATGGAAATCGCCCCGATACCGACTCGATCACCGTGGCGCAGTCCGGTACCTTGACTGACAATGGCGCCCTGAACCTGATTAACAATGCCGGCGGTGTGACGGTTGCGGCGATTTCGGTGAACCTCAACGGCGGTACGCTGGGGGTGCAGAACTTCACTGAGAGTGGCAATGGAACCCATTCGGAAGTGATCAACTTCAACGGCGGCACGCTCGAGGCGCTGGGCAATGATCCGACCAGCTCCACGTTCCTCCCGGCCTTCTCCACCTTGACCGCCGATGTGGATAATGGCGGCGCCATCATCAATACCAACGGATTCAACGACACTATTTCCCAGGTTCTGGTCCATGGCACTGGCACGGTTGACGGTGGGTTGACCAAAAACGGCTCCGGCATCCTTACCGATGCCATCAACAACACGTACAATGGCGCGACGACTGTGAACGCGGGCACGCTGGTGCTCTCCGGCACCAACAGCTACGCACATGGCACCTACCTGAATGGCGGCACGCTCAATATCAACGGCCTATCCGCAATCGGCGCGGCCAACTACGCCGGGGTCACCTTCAATGGCGGCACTCTCCAATATGTGACCAGCCAGTCTGGCCATGGCGGCACTGATATCTCCACCAAGCCAGTGACGTTGAGCTCCGGAGGGGCCACAATCGACTTGAACGGCAACTCCGTGACCTATGCCAATGCCATCGGCGGATCCGGCGGCGGCGGGCTGACCGTGGCGAGTACCGCAAGTGGCGGCACCCTCATCCTGGATGGTGCAAACACCTATGCTGGGTCCACGACCATCAATTCCGGCGCCACCCTGCAACTCGGCGATGGCACCACCGGCCATGACGGCGCCATCGAGACCAGCAGCGGCATTACCAACAATGGCACGCTGGCCTTCAATCGCGCTGGCGCCTCCACGTCCGCCCTGGCAATCGGCGGAAGCGGCAATGTGACGGTCTCCGGCGCAGGCTCGCAGACCCTCACCGCCAGCAGTGGCTACACCGGCACCACTACGGTAAACTCCGGCGGCACGCTGATCGTGTCCGGTGGCCTGAGTGCTACGACGGGAGTCAGCGTCAGTGGCGCCCTTGAGGCCGATGCCACCATCGATACCGCTACGACGGTCAATCTCACCGGCGGCAGGCTCTCTGGCACCGGCACTGTGGGCGCGGTCGACTCCACGGGCGGCACCATCGCCGCTGGCGACACGATCGGGAGCACCGGGCCGGGCAACCTGACTGCCAATGGCACCGTCACGTTCGATTCCGCCTCCACCTTCTCCATCCGCCTCGGTGTCTCGGTGGAGACGGATAGTGACTCGCTGTCAATTGGCGCAAACACCATCAATCTGGGTAACGCGACCCTTGCGCTCAACGAGGGTGCGGCGATAAACGACCCGTCCCTCGATGGCGCGGATCAACTCTACGCGATCATCGTGGGCACGAGTGGCGATACGATCAACGGCACGCTGGACTACAGTGGCAGTGCGCTGGCCAACGGCGCACAGTTCACGGACAACAATGGCTACACCTACCAGATCTACTACGGTGTCACCAGCACCAGCACGATAACGGCGGGTAACGACGTGGACCTCGAGCTTGTCTCCGTACCCGAGCCCGGCACGTGGGATTCCCTCATGGGTGGCTTTGTCATGCTTCTCGTCTGGCAGCGCTCGCGCCGGCATGGTCGGTTCAGCGCCCAGAGGCGCAATGATGCATAACGCTTAGTTCACACAGTCTATTCGGGTTTGCTGCGCACGCCGTCACGGGCTGCCTCCTCCGAAGAAAAAGAGGGGTGTCCCTTTCCGGCAGGACCGGATCGCGTGCCACCCGTGACACTGCGTGTCGGGTTTTGACGAGCTTTTCCGCTACTATTTGGGAGCGGCACCTCACCGAATCGTCGTCCTCCAGAAAAACCCCGTCGTTTACCCGTGTTAACCCCTCCGTTGCAGCCAGTTCCCCGCCCAATGAACTCAAACCCGAATCGGTGCCAACGCGCCGTCACCCCTGGCGTCTCGTCGTCACGACACTCTGCCTCCCAAGTCTCGTCCGCCGAGGTGTTACCGTCTGTTCTCAAATCGCAACTCGCGCGCACCTTGGGCAAATTCCCGGGCAGGACGCGCCGGTTCGCGCCCGAGGCCGCGGCGCGCGGCATGGCGTCGATCCTTGCGCTCTTCGCGCTCTTCGGCTTCAACCCCCAGATTCTCGCGGCTACGGACACATGGACCGGGGCCGATACGGCCGGCTCGCCCACCACGGACTGGGCCAATACGGATAACTGGAGCTATTCCTCCGGCAGCGGCCCGGTGGCCAGCGGGGATTCGCTCGTTTTCTCCAGCACCAATGGCCAGGCCACGAATATCCTCACCGATTCGCTGACGAATTCGACGTTTGCCATCGCTGGCATCACTTTTAACGCCGGGTCTCCGGCATACACGTTTACCGGCAATGCATTCGAGCTCACTGGTGGCATTCAGAATAACAGTGCCGGTATTGAGACCATCAACAATGCGATTGCGCTGGGTGGGAGCGAAACCGTTGGCATGACTGGTGGCGACGGTGTCACCCTTGCGGGCGCCATCAGCGATGGCAGCCTCGGCTATGGTCTGACGACCTCCGGCACCGGTACATTAACGCTTTCCGGTTCCAACAATTATACCGGCACGACCACCGTCGCAGCAGGGACCACCCTGGCGCTCGTGGCAAACTCGGGCAATACCGTTGGAGGTGTCAGTTCCGCGCTCAGCAACACCAGCGCCCAGTTGGCTTTGAATCCCGGTTCCACCGTGGAACTGCTCGGCAACACCACCAACACGATCTTCGAGCCCGTCTCTGCATCGGCGACCGCCAGCGGCGCGGGCATACAGGAGACAGCCGGCGGTACTTATAATTACTTCGTCGGCAATAACGGCGGCACCGCATCCCCCACCACTTTGATCCTCGGCAACATGGGTATCCTGGGAGAAGCGGGCAACACCAGTTACACCTACAGTATCGGTGGCGTCAGCGGTTACACGATGCAGATTGGCTCCGGCTCCGCTGGAACTGGCGCGTTGTACTTCCAAAACAATCAGACCTTTAATGTGACGAACCCGGGGGTTACACTCTCCATCCCGGGGGGGCTTGCCCTTAACTATCCGGCGAACAACTATTACAACGTAACTTTTGGCGGACAGGGAAATTATACTGTTGGTTCTCTAGTTGGTCTTTCCGGTGACACCTACAATGTCAACTTTGCAACCACCGGGACCTCCGTGCTCAGCTCGGCGAACCCCGGCGCCGGCCCCATTGCCGTCAATGCCGGCACGTTGCAGACGAACTATAACGCCAGCGGCGCTCCGGCGACCAATATCATCAACGCCACTTCCACGCTGGGTCTCAGTGGCGGCACCTTCCAGGTGATTGGCGCCACAGCGGGCGGGACGTCGCAGACGCTTGCGGGGGTGACGGCCAACCCCGGTCTGAACGTGATTTCGGCCGCGCCTGCATCCGGGTCGAATCTCCCAACGCTTGCGATGGGCAGCTTTGCGCAGAGCGTGGGATCCCAGACGGTGTTTTACGGTCCGGCGTACTACAGCGGCGCCACCACCAGTGGCGTGACCGCTCCCACCGCCAACGTGGCGGCCACGGGCTCCATCACCACCACTACCGTGGGTCTGCAAAATAAACTGCTTTGGCCTGCGGCCCGTACTTCGGTGGCGACCGTGGGACTTTACAACTGGGCCTCAGTGAACACTGTTGCGGGCACCAATAACGTCCTTTCTGGCGACCAGGTCGCTGGCTTTTATTCGCAGGTGGCGGCTGGTGCAAACATTGCCGATAACGATTTAAATTACGATTTGCTTGGAAACGCAACCCTCGTACAGGTCGGTGGCGGCGGAACATTCAAGGCTGCGTCCTATCTTGATACCGTGCGGTTCAACGTCGCCGGGGCGTTCACTCTTACAACATCAGCTGCTGGCACCAATGCTGACTCTCAGATGGGCGGCATTTTGGTGACACCCAACGTGGGGGCCAACAACACCACCATCGCCTATGGTGGCGCCTATCTTTCCTCCGCCAATGGCGGCGGAGCATCCGCGATGGTTTTGTATCAAAACAATACCGCAGGCGAGTTCATCATCAATGCGCCATTCCAGAACGCCTGGAACGGGACGAACTTTAATAACGCAGGAAGTTTCGTGAAGGGCGGTCCCGGCACCGTGGTGCTCACGGGAGAGGGAGCCGCCGACATCAACACCGGTTCCGACTATCTCAATGGTGGTAACACGGTCATCAACAACGATGCTCAGTTGGGCAAGGCCAGCACAGCGGCGGCGCTCGTTCTCAACGGGGGCACGGTGGTCGCCAGTGCCAACACCACTCTCGACAATGGTGGCGCAAATCCACGGCCGGTAACCGTGGAGGGGAATGGCGGCGGCTTTGCAGCCATCACCGGCGATACGCTGACCGTGGATGGCGTCATCGGATCGGCCGCTACCGGCAGCGGCCCGGTGATCATCGGTATCCCGGCTTCCGCCGCCAATGGCAACATCAATGGACTGGTCCCGGGCACCGGCACCGGCACTGCGAATACGACTGCGGTCTATGGGAACGGGACGGTCCTGCTCACTGGCTTGAACACTTATACCGGCGGCACCGAGCTGGATAGCGGCACGCTGAGTTTCTCCGCCCTAAGCCAGCTTGGCGGCGCAAATTATGGCGGCCTCATCCTTAATGGCGGCGCGCTGCAATATGCCTCCGGCAGCGCGGTGGACCTCAGTTCCGGGCCGTTAACCATTCTCGCCCCTGGCGGCACCATTGATGTCAACGGCAATGCTGTCACCTATCTCAACGGGATCGGCAATGGCGGCACTGGTGGACTGACTGTCGCAAGCACCGCCTCGGGTGGCAGCCTTACTCTGGATGGGATCAACACCTTCACGGGTGGCTTGACTGACGGCGTGGGCGCGACTGTGAACCTGAATGGCCCGTCTCCCATCACGGGGGCCGTCTCGGTCTCCGGCACGTTGAACCTCAGCTCAGCCGCCACGCTATCAAGCCCGGCCTCTCTCACATTGGTCGGCGCAAGCGCGCTAAACCTTAACGGTCAAAATATCTCCACCGGGCCGTTCAGCGGCACAACCGCCGGAGCGACAATCACCAGCTCCAATGGGCTGGGCGGATCGCTCACCGTCAACCAGGGCGGAGCGACCAACACCTTCGCCGGCGTCATCTCCGGCACCGGCTTCAGCTTTGCCATGTCAGGCTCGGGCACCACCATCCTGAGCGGCGCCAATACTTATACTGGGACGACAACGGTGGGCGGAGCCAGTACGTTGCAGGTCAATGGCCAGTCCGGAGCGAATCTGGGCACTGGCGCCATCACCGTGAATGGCGGAACACTGAACGTTCAGGGGGCGTTGACCCTCGGCGGGTCTGGCACCACGCTTACTCTCAATGCCGGAAGCACCTTCAGCTTGTTGGACGGATCGACCAACACCGTGACCCTTGCCGGCGCCGGCGGCTCCAGCGTCAGTCTCACCCTCAACGGCACCACTACCAGCCCTGACACATTGGACGTTGAGCTAAGCAGCAGCGGCGGCAGCCCCACTGCGGATGAACTGGTCGTCAACTCCGGGACCGTCGCCTTCGCGGGCAGCAGCCCCAAGACTATGATTGTCGGGACAGGCCTGGCCAGTGGCGCCGTTTTGACGAGCGGCACGGCAGTGCCGATTCTTTACGTTCCCAATGGCACGTTGTCGCTCAGCGACTTCACCATCGGCGGCACCGGGATTATTACCATCGGCAGCGGCACTAGCGCAGCGTCGTACAAGGAGAGCCTGGCTGTGATCTCCGGCCCCTCCGGTACCAATGACGAGCTGGTGATCGACCTTGCCAATGCTCTAACCAATTTCTACTGGACCGGGAAGGGGAGCACGACGGCGGGCAGTTGGGCTGATTTGACCAATTTTGCCACCAATCACACCGGGGCCACACCAGTCTCCGGTGTCTCGATCAATGGCTCCTCGAACATCTTTCTCACAGCGGACGCCAATCTAAGCAGCAATTATACGGAGAACCTCAACGGGGTGTACTCGATCAATAGCTTGAACTTTACCGGCAACGGCTCTGGAGCGGCTTCCCACAGCGTGACTCTTGCTCCCGGCGCTGCGGGTTCCAGCAACTACCTGATCCTCGATCCGGTGACAAGCTACAGCAACACGAATAGTGGCGCCGCTTACACGGCTGGCACCGGTCTGGCCGTGGAAGCCGGGTCCGCCGCCCACACCATTAGCGCCAATATCGAACTCGCCAATAACCAAACCTGGGCCATCAACAACTCGAGCGCCAACCCGCTGACAGTCAGCGGCACCATCGGGAATATGTCATCCGCTGCCGCTCTCACCAAGACCGGTCCCGGAAACTTGATCCTCACTGCCGCCAATACTTACAGCGGCGGCACTACCATTTACGGCGGCACCCTCCAGCTGGGGATCGCGAATGCCCTGCTCCCGACCGGGGCGCTTACCGTCAGCGGGACCGGCGCCTCTGCCGGCACGCTGGACCTCAATGGCAATAACCAAACTGTTGGCAGTCTCTCGGATGGCGGTGTGTCCGCTGGCACCATCACTGACTCCACGGGCTCTGCCACGCTAACCGATAACAACAGCACGGCTGATACCTATAGCGGCAAGTTTACGGATAATAATCCCGGTAATTCCAGTACCCTCAGCGTCGTGGAAGCCGGCACCGGCAGCCTGACTCTCTCCGGGTCCAATAGTTTCAATGGCGCGGCCATCGTGACCTCCGGCACACTCATCTCCGCAAACAATTACGCCTTCGGCAATGTCAACTCCGCCGCCGGCGGCCTCATCCTCAACGCTTCCGGGGCCAATACCCCGGTGGCCGTCTTTACCTCCAGCACTCCCTCTATTGCCTCCTTGTCCGGATCTGGCAACGTCATTCTTGGCAATGTCATTGCCGGCACCCCGACTATCCTCGCAATCGGTGGCGCCGCGCAACTCTCCGGAACGTTTAATGGGGTGATCAGTGACAATAGCCCGCTCCAGGGCGCCGCAACCGGCAGCGTGATCGTTAACAACGGTTCTCTTACCCTAAATGGCGCCAACACCTTTACAGGCTCACTTACCGTCAATAATGGAACGCTAGCCCTCAATAACACGGACACATTCACCGGTGTCACCACGATCAACGGCGGGACCCTGCTGCTCGGCAATAGCAGCGCGGTGGGCAATAGCGCCGTCAACTTGCAGGGAGGTACCCTCGGCTTCACCAATCTGACTTCAGTCAACATCGCAGCCCTCGAAGGCACGTCCAATCTCAGCCTCACCAATAATACATCCGCCGCGGTCGCGCTGAACGTTAATGGCACATCCGGCACATGGGTTGACACCGGCCTTGTCACCGGCTCGGGTTCCGTAACACTAAACAACGCGGGGATTAATGAACAATTCGGCAACGCGAGCGGCGCCGGCGCCGCAAACTACACCGGCGGCACCACAGTTAACAATGGCAGCCTGACCATCAGTGGCACCAGCGATCAGACGGGCCCTGTCACCCTCAACACAGGCACCCTTATCCTTGGCGGCACCAGCACGGTTACCGGCGCGGTGGCGCTCCCGGGCTATGGGGTCAGCACCTTCACAGTAGAGAATAGCGCAGTCGTTAGCTTATCCACTGCGTTGGATACGGACACCGTCAACAACAGCTATTCGAACGCCATTGTCGCAACGCTGGAAAATAACGCCAGCGTCACGGTAAGCGGTTTCTCCTGGGGCAATGGCACTGACCGTGTGGGACAGGGCAACAGCCTGACCATCGAGAATAGTGCCTCGCTGATCGACAACGGCTCCTTCGATTTCATGAACACTGATGGCGGCACGAGTAACCAGGGGGGGGTGATTTACAACCTGTCCGGCGGAACGCTCGCTGCGCAAAACTTCATTCTTTTCAACTACGGAGGCAATGCGGCCACAATCGCGACCTTTAACTTCAACGGCGGCACGCTTGAGGCCCTGGCGGCCGATGGCGCCAATGGGAGCACGCTATTCTTCCCGGCGCTCACCCGCCTCACCGCCGATGTGACCGCCGGCGGTGCGGTAGTGAACACCAACGGCTTCAATATCACTATCGGTCAGGCTCTTGTCCACAGCGGCAGCGGCACCGATGGCGGCCTAAACGTCGAAGGTACCGGCGTCCTGACCCTCACGGGTGTGAATACCTACAACGGTGCGACAACCATCAACTCCGGGGCCACCCTGCAATTGGGTAATGGCGCGACGGGCGGGGACGGCACCATTAGCTCCAGCAACGGCATCACCGATAATGGAACACTGATCTATAACCGGTTCGGCGACTTGACTTCCGGGGTGGCGATTACCGGAACGGGGGGCGTGGTGAAGATCGGCGCCGGAATCGAGTTATTGTCTGCGAACAACAACTATACTGGCGGGACCTCAGTGACCGCTGGCACACTGGAAGTCAGCGGCCAGCTCTCCGGCACCGTTTCCGTGTCGGTAAGTAACAATGCAACTCTGGAACTCGCCTCCAACAATACCCTGAACGGCTTCGCCCACCTTTCACTCTCCGCCGGCACCCTGCAGGTGGTGGCCAGCGAGAACCAATATCTGGGAGACCTCACCGTGGGCGCCGGTGTCTCCACGCTGAGCCTAGGGGCAACGGGCGATATCCTCAACTTCCTCGATAGCAGCGCCAATACATGGACGGGCACCCTCGCCATCACAAACTGGAACGGCAACGGCGCCGACCTGGGCGGCGGCGGCTCGGATCAAATCCTGTTCACCGAGGCAAACGGGACCACACCGGCGTTCTTGACCTCTGCGGAACTGGCCGATATCAGCTTCGTCAATCCGACGATTGACGGAGTGGCGCACACTTCCACCTATGGTGCCGTCCAGCTGGCGGACGGAGAACTTGTCGCGGCGATTCCCGAGCCTGGCACATGGGCTATGATGCTGGCCGGCGCCGGGATGCTCTTTGTCTTGCGGCGCTCCCGTCGCGTTGGGCTTTGAATATTCAATGATATCCGTGCGGCCGATGGGGATCGGCTGGGGACCACGGCATCATGAGAGATCGCCGCAGTATCAAGGGATGCTGCGGCGATATTTCTTTTAAATTGTTCTAACGAGCCAACCGTAGACACGCTGCAGATTTTTCAAGGCAGCGGGGTGAGAGTGAACAGTACGACATCATTTTCACGAAGAGTAAACTGTTCCACGAATTTCCCGTTGGCACCGACGGTCGCAGCGCGAACGTTTAAGGGCGCGCCAGTGTCTTCGCTTTTGATCTTGGCAACCTGTTGCCTGGTTAGTTGTGCCGGTGCCCCGAAATCGAGGAAAGCCGTGTAGGCGTCATTAGTCCGATAACCAACTTTGTACGTTGTCAGTGTATACCGACCGGGAGGTACATTGGAAGCATCGAAAATAATTTCGTCCTTCGGTTTCGATGGCAGGTCGCGATTATAATAGTCCTGGTCAACCCTGTTACTGCCGTTTTGGGCATAGGTGAAATCCCAAACGAGCGCCTGCAAGCCGCCTGAGTTATCGGTGCAGACCCAGGAGCATGGGTCGCTATTCTTCAGTTCATTTGCGCCGAGTTTGTTAAGGAACTGATAGGCGTAAAATGCCGGTTTGTTGATGTCCTGGTAATTGATGAGTCCAAAACCGCCATGAAATGCCTCCCAACGGGGACCTGCTTCCTCAAAGATATCCGTGAATGTCCAGTAGGACATCGATTGCGCGGCGTCACCGCATTTCTTTAACCTGTCCAGGATAAACGCTGCGCTGTGATAGCTGTCGTGAACTGGATCGAATGGCGTGTAGGATGTACTCCACTCAGTAAAGTGGAGCTCCAGCTTCGGCATGGGCGAGGTCGATATCTGCTGTTTTGCGCGTATTACATCGCCAGAGATGGAGTTTGGATTTGACGAGAGAATGGTGGCGGAGTTGCCATGCTCATCGAGAAATCCGCCATCGACAGCATAAGTATGCGTTGAAATGAAATCTACCGGTACATGATTGCTGTGACAGAAATGAATAAAATCAGGCAGCCAGGCACACCCTGCCGTTGCCGGGCCGCCAACCTTGTAACTTGCAGAGACGCTTTTGATGGCGCGGGCCGTCACAGCATACAGATCAAAGTACTGCTGCTGAGTGCCCGTCCAGAAGGCACCGAGGTTTGGCTCGTTCCAGACCTCAAAATACCACGTCCGCACCTCGGCGTCGCCGTATCGTTCCTGCAGATGCTTAACAAAAGCTTGAATGAAATCAGCCCATGTCGTCAGGCTCCGCGGCGGTGTCACGTTACCCCTCCACCAGAATATTGTTTTTGAGCCGCTAGCCAATTGACTGGGCATGAAACTGAGTTCCACAAAAGGTTTCATGCCGATGCTTTGGAGAAAGTCGTAAAGCTCGTCAATATACTGCCAGTTGTACTCCGGCTTGCCGTTGCGAATCCGGAATACCCCCATGTCATCGCTGAACAACCCGTGCATCCGTACGTACCGGAAGCCGCACTCCCGATGTACATAGGTCAGTTGCCGCTGCCAATCGGCCCGCAATCCTTCGTTGGCTCGTCCAGCGCCAACGCACGTTTTGAACATGGTGTCTAGTGGCCCATTCGTATCTCTGAGATCCACAGCAATCCGTCTCATTGATCCGCCGGCTGCGGTACCGGAGGATTCGATAGACGGAAATATGAGCGCAAGAGCCAAAATGGCGGAGCTTATCTGTCGTTTCATTCTGTTTTCATCATATTTCACGCGATGATGCGTTCCCACCGAAATCCATGGTCCTGATGAGCGCAACCCCACGGGAAAGCCTCGAAAGTTCCACTTGAGTGGTCGGGGGAGGGGATCACCTCTTCGAGGCGACTTTGGGTCTTACAGGCGAGGGCTGGCGGTAAAAAGGTTCCGGAGCCCGTGTCGGTTTCTGAGCGGCATTTTCGCTTCTCGCAATGAGGCCATATTTTCTTTACCCCTTTAGCGTAGTGGGTCAGCCTTATCCTCCTGCTCGCACCGGGCGAGGTGGTAGATACCTTCTTTGACACAGCTAGTATTCTCTCCCGTACCTCCGTGAAAATCCTCCTACTGCTCCTGCTCACGCTCGCCCCGGCGGATGCTTCCTTTGCTCAGATGCCTGTGATTCTGATGGCGCCGCCCTCCGCGGGGCTGCCGGCATTGCCCGCGGTGGTTCGTCGTGAGACGCAGGCGCAGCACGACGCGCGGCTTGCGTGGTTTCGCGAGGCGCGCTTCGGGGTCTTCATCCACTGGGGAGTTTTCTCCTCGCTCGGCGGCTCCTGGGAAGGGAAACCGGCTGGCGCGGAGTGGATCATGAATAATGCGAAGATCCCCGTTGCCGCTTACCGGGCGCAGGCGGCGAAGTTCACCGCGTCGCATTACGACCCGCAGGCGTGGGCGCAGCTCGCGCAGGATGCCGGGGCGCGGTATGTTGTCATCACGGCCAAGCATCACGAGGGCTTCACTCTATACCCGTCCGCCGCGTCTGACTGGAACGCCGCTGACGCCTCGGGCGCCCATCGGGACCTCCTCCAGCCGCTGGTCGATGCACTGCGGGGGAGGGGAATCAAGTTCGGAGCTTACTATTCGCAGGCTCAGGATTGGGTCAATCCCGGAGGCTCCAAGGGCAAGGTCGCCCCATGGGACCCCGCGCAGAATGGGGACTTTGACAATTACCTGCGCAAGGTCTCGCTGCCCCAGGTGAAGGAGATTCTGGAGCGTTACCACCCGGACATTCTCTGGTGGGACACGGAATACCAGATGACCCCGGAACGGGCACGACCCTTCTTCGATCTGGTAACCGGGTCCTACCCGGCAGTGTTGATGAACAGCCGGCTGGGGGGTGGGGTGCTGGGGGATTTCCGCACCTCCGAGCAGCGCATCCCAGCCAGCGCAATGCTCGGGCGCCAGCTCGAGGTTAACATGACCATCAATAACTCCTGGGGCTATAACGCCGCCGATAACCAATGGAAGTCCGCCCGGCAGCTCATCCGCAATCTCTCGGACATCGCCAGCAAGGATGGTAATTACCTACTGAACATCGGTCCGACCGGCGATGGGATCATCCCGCAGCCGGAGGTGGACCGTTTGCTGGCCATCGGACGGTGGCTGAAGGTCAATGGCGAGGCGATTTATGCCACGCGAGGCGGCCCGTACGCGCAGGCACCCGCGTGGGGCCGCACCACGCAACGGGAGTGGAGCGGCGGGCGCTTGACGATTTATTTGCACGTCTGGGACTGGCCGGCGAACGGGAAGCTGACTTTGCCGGACCTGATGCTCACGCCAGTCTCCGGCCGCGTGCTGGCGACGGGTGCCCCGGTGACATTTGCGACCTCGCCAGCCGGCCTGGTCGTCACGCTGCCCGGCACCGCGCCAGACCCGGATGTATCGGTGGTAGCGCTGGAATTTGCCGGCCCGGTGAGGCTGGCAACGACTGCGTCCCTGCCAGCTGATAATGGCGCATCAGGCACCCTGACTGATCCCAGCGGGCGGTCGATGCCCACGCAGTAGAGGCGTGCCACTGAAGCCGGAACTGATGGACGCGCCAATGGTCAATATGCTCAACGGCGGCCATTGGCGGCATCGGCCCGAGTCCCACCGAGCCGAGCCCGATCTGGATCTCTCAAGGCGCGAGGTCGATGCGCAGTTTCAGTCGAAGTTCGGCGGATTTCAATGGGGAGATCGCTGTGCCGCCAGCAACGGATTAGGGCTGTTGGCTGATTGACTGGCGTACCTTGAAAGGCGCCGCCCTCCCAAATTCCAGGGTCGGTTTGATACGGGACAAACCGTATTAAAGTGACGATTCGCAGGTTATCTTGAAAACAGCCGATATTTTAAGCGGGATTTCCGTCGGGCATGTAATTTTAAGACCATCAGGCGCTTGTCTCCAGTTGAGTTTCTCGCGGCTTCCCAGCAGTGATACGGACTTAATGGATGAGGTAAGATACTTGGAGTTCGATCCCATTGAGGTGATCTTCAGTTGAGTGCCTCCAGGCGGCACTGTCATGCAGAACGCGTAAAGCGAACCATCCTTGCCGACCGTGAACCGGAAATCGCCGGGGGTGAATTTGAAGTTGGCCTGGCGGGCGCCAATAAAGCCGTGCGGCGTCGAGTTAATATGGCCGTTGGCTCCCTCGCCAAGTGTCTTCCAGGCATGGCTTCCATAGATGCCCTCTCCATTGATCTTCATCCAATCACCCATGTCTACCAGCATCTTCTGCGTACTCGCATCGAGTGACCCATCCGGCTGCATGACGATATTGACACAGAAACTGCCATCCCGGGAGACGATCTCCAGCATGTAGCGAATCAAACCGCGCGCATCATTGACGAATCCGGGCGCGTAGTACCAATCGCCATTGGCTGTTTCTCCGATCCACGGCTGGTCAGTTTTGATTCCGCGCGGCCAATTATCCTCAAAAGTGGTGACCACCCCGTTACAGGGAGGATGGAACTTGACGATGCTAAAGGTATTGACCTGTCCCCGGGTTTGAAGCGTGTGGTTGTAATAGTCTGCGATGACACGCTGTATGCCATCGCATTTGTATCCCGAGGCGGAAAGGTACCCGTCAAACGGCTGCTTCGAATTCCCATCGGTATAAATGAAGTCAGGGTCGTATTTGTTGATGACGTCCATGATTCTTAATGCCCAACGGGTCGCGTACCAATGGGCGTATTCCAGATGATTGACCAGGATGCCCTGCTTGGGGCACCAACTGTCCTGATCGAAGCCCTGATACTCCCGGAGGTCGATCCCATAGAGCAGTCGTGGATCGAGCCCCTGCCACCATTTTCCGACACCGTCGGCGAGGGTCAGGTTGCCGTCGTACGGAACACCCGCCTTTGGTCCCGTCTTGTCGCTGTGAAATGACTCCTGCCACCACCACCAGGTGTATTCATGATGAAAGGCAACGCCGAAGCGCATGCCAAGCCGATGGGTCGCGGCTGACCATTCTCCGAGGATATCGCGATGGGGACCCATATTCACGGAATTCCAAGGCTGATAGGTAGAGTTCCAGTTGTCGAAGTTATCGTGATGGACGCCCTGAACGAGGAGGAAACGGGCCCCGGCATTTTTGTAAGTTTGGACGAGGGCGGCAGGATCGAGCTTTGTTGGATTCCAGGTATGGAGCAAATCCTTGTAACCGATTTCGGACGGGTGGCCGAAGTCTTTCAGGTGGTTGTCATAGGCGCGCTGGCCTGGCATATACATTTTACGGGCGTACCAATCGCCACTCTGTCCCGCAGACTGCGGTCCGAAACAGACCCAAAAGCCAACCTTGGCTTCGCGGAGCCATGCGGCTTCCTTGCCGGGGTAATTCTGAGCAATGGAGTCCCATGTGGGCTGGTAGGGGCCATTCGCGATAGGAAAGTCCATTTTGACCTCGGGGAAGTCCTTTGGGTCTCCCAGCGGGACGGACCCGGGCGGCTTAGGCTGAGGAATATATGGGATCGGAGCCGGAGGCGGCATGGTCTGGGCAGAGACGATCCTCGCCACCAATATTGAAAAGAAACCAACCGCCAGAGCCGAAAGAGGAGAATGAGAGAGTATTTTCACTGCGAGTGTGGTGTGGGCTTCGATTAGTGCGAGAGGTGCTAATTGTTCTGCGAGCTCGCCTGCAAACGCACCCCGCGCAGGCACCTATCCCCGTCTTCAGTCTGGCTTTGTGGCCCGAAGGATGACCAGCAGCAAAACTTCCCGTCGCGGAACCGCCCAGGCGCTTGCCGGTAATTCATGGGTGAATCCCACGCGCGTCGCAATTTCCCGGGGGTGATCGAATCCGTGTTGCTATTGATAATGACAGTCGCCGGGACCGTCTCCGGAATTGGCAGCCAGCAGTTGACTCTGACCATGGGAGCAAAGACGAACAGGACGACCAACGAGGGGAAGAATTGTTCCATTTTTCCTCTCCTGGCGATATACTTGATCAGTTTTTGTTGATCGTACCGATGAATGCCGTGTCCGCGAACCGATGCCCAAAACTAGTGTTCGGCCAAAGGAGACATCCCCTCCACCCCTTTCGTCCCTGCTAGCTTCGTCCAGCGGAATCCGTAGAACGCCACGAAGGCGAAGCAGAACATCGGCACAATAAACCCGCGCGAGATATCTGTTTTATCCGCCACGTAACCCATGAGCTTCGGCAGGATTGCGCCGCCCATGATCGCCATGACGATGTAAGCCGATGCTCTCTTTGAGCGCGTGCCGAGCCCGTGGATGCCGAGGGCAAAGATTGTAGGGAACATGATGGACATGAAAAAATAACTCAAAAATACACAGACAACGGAAACCCAGCCGAGTTTCAGGAAAATAACCAGGCAAATTATCGCATTTAATAATCCGTATAGCCCCAGCAGACTGTGCGCTGGATTCTTCTTCAGAAGATAAGCCCCGGAAAACCGGCCTGAGAGAAAACAAAACTGGCCGAGCGCTCCGAGGAATGCCCCCGCTTTATCGCTTAGCGCAAAACCGCCGGACGCCCTTGCAACCAGCAGGCTGCCAAACCATCCGTGATTCCACGCCGCCGGGATGGTCGGCAATTGGGTGGTCATGTAATTGATAAAAAAACTAAAAATGCCCGCCTGGGCGGCGACATAAAAGAACTGGGCCCACACCGCCATGACAAAATGCGGATGCGTCCAAATCGAACGCGTGGACTCCGGTCCGGTCGGATCATCCATGTGATAGTCGTCCTCGGTCTTGATATCCGGTACGCTCGCGAGACAGAAGACAACGGAGAGCACAATAACGACGATGGCGACTCCAAGGTACGGGATATACAATGTCTGGCTGCCCGTATTCTGCCCCGCCGCATTGGTAGAGTAAAAGAAAGTAGCTCCGGCTATCGGGCCGAGCAGTGAACCTATCCCGTTGAATGACTGCGCAAGGTTAATTCGGGTAGCTCCGTAACGCTGATCACCCAGAACCGTCGTGTAGGGATTGGCAACGGTCTCAAGAAACGTAAGTCCCGCAGCTACGATGCATACTCCCAAGAGGAATGCCCAAAATACGTCGATATGCGTGGCGGGTATAAACCAAAGCCCTCCCGCCGCGACAAGCAGCAACCCCGCGATGATACCTCCTTTGTAACCAAGCTTGCCGGCAAGGAAGCCGGCAGGCAATGCCATTAGAAAGTAACCAAGGTAGTGCGCGAATTGCACCCAGGCGGACTGCGATAAATTCAAATGCAGCACCTCCTGGAAGTGCTTATCCATCGTATCGATCATCCCGTTGCAAAATCCCCAAAGGAAGAACAGCGAGGTTACCAGAGTGAAGGTGAAAAGGACGTTCCTGCCGTCCGGCGTGATGAAGATGCCCGTCTTCCCGCCAGTTGTTTGATTTTGTACGGGGGCACTTCCGGACCGCTGTCGGACGCTATCGGGGGTATTCAGGTTCATTGTGTGCGGTGGACACCTGTGGACTGGCGCTTAAACGGGGATGGCGTTTGCGCATGCAGATCCATTGCGGACAGCTTGCGGCTATGGACCCAGGATGGTTCAATCCTGGCAAGAGTAGAATGTTCAAAAAAGGGGGGTGCTGAGTTCACTCACTCATCAAGCTATCCAGAAGTTTGATCCCTTCCCATGGCTTGATTTGATAAAAGGATGGATATTTTTTACCACTTTTACAGGTACAGAGGATCGCTCCCCCGCCTTAAAAGTGCTAGTCGGTCAGTTGAATTCCTGGAGGTTCCGGGGTCATCGTGGTACACGGGATCTGTGAGGTGATAAGAATTTTCCGCACGAAGTGACGGTGGAGGGCATGCGATGATCTCTGCGAACTTTTTTGACAATGTCATTGTTATGAGCCGTATATAGGCGGATGCGCTTCCTCCCGAAGATGTTGATTTGCAGCGCCGGCTTGTTTTGTGGCGTGGCTGCCGGGGCAAATGCTGCTGCGTTGGCTTGCAGTGTTGCTCCCGTGCGCTTGCGCTGTGAGTACAGGGTTAATCCCCTGGGCATCGACTCACCGAATCCCCGGTTGGACTGGATATTGCAAGCGGTGGACCCCAGGGCCAGGGGGTTGAGCCAAACCGCGTACGAGGTGCTAGTGGCATCCTCGCCCACTCTGCTGGCGCAGAACCGCTGGGATCTGTGGGATTCCGGCAAAGTTTCGTCCGACCAGATGAACCAACTTGCGTATGCGGGCAAGCCGCTGACATCCAGCGAACAGGTCTGGTGGAAGGTGGAGGTTTGGGACCGGGCGGGTGTGCAGTCAGCATGGAGTGCGGCGGCGGAGTTCACGATGGGTGTGTTGAAGACATCGGATTGGGGCGCGGCAAAATGGATTGCGGCGCCGGATGTGAACGTGGTAACGGATGGGAATGGGCCGAAGTTAAAGTACGAGACGGTGTTATTGCGGCGGGAATTTACCGTGAGGCCCGGGTTGCGCCGTGCGTTGGTACATGTTTGCGGACTGGGACAGTATGAGATGAGCTTTAATGGCTTCCCCGCGACCGATAACCTCTTCACGCCGGGGTGGACATGGTATGAAGCGACGTGCCTTTATGACACTTATGATGTTACGTCCCGATTAAAGCCGGGAGCCAATGCAGCAGGGATATTTCTAGGGAACGGATTTTATAACATCCACAAAGGGCGTTATACAAAGGTCACGGGCTCATTTGGCCCGTTGAAGGCAATGGCGCTGATACGGCTTGAATATCAGGACGGATCGGTGGATATCGTCGTTACCGATGGGGACTGGAAGGTAGCATCCGGGCCGATCACGTTCTCGTCGATCTACGGTGGAGAGGATTACGATGCGCGCCTGGTGCAAGATGGCTGGGATGAGCCGGGATTCGATGACAGCAAGTGGGAAGCACCCACCATTACGAGCGGGCCGGGAGGGGTGCTCAAGGGACTATCGGCAGCGGGTGAACCGATTCTTGAGAATGGCTATCTCGTGCCGCAGAAGGCTTTCGGTAAAGCGGTGAAATGGGTTATGAACCCACGAGGATATAGTAGTCCGCCGGAACCTCCGCTCAATACTTATGCACGGCCTGGCGCACCGGGGACCATCGTATTTGACATGGGCCAGAATGCGTCGCTCATGCTCTTCCTGAGGACGAAAGGGCCGGCCGGTTCATCCATCAAGGTCACTCCGTCGGAGTTGCTCGATTCGAATGGGGATATCAACGACACGATGAATCGCGGGAAGTCCTTCTGGACCTATACCTTGAACGGAAAGGGGGATGAGACCTACAACTCGCATTTCTACTATCGCGGTGGACGATATTTGAAGGTGGAATTGACTCCCGCACCCGGTGGTACGGAGTTGCCCCAACTGGTGGAGATTGCGGGCCGCACCATCTGCGCGGATGCGCCGACGGTGGGGCAATTTGTCTGTTCCAACGATCTCTATAACAAGATCTACTCGCTCATTCGCTGGGCGCAGATGAATAACATGATGAGTGTGCTGACGGATTGTCCCACCCGTGAGAAACTGGGCTGGCTGGAGGAGGATCATCTGAACGGGCCGGCATTGCGGTATAACTTCGATCTCTCGACGTTGATGAGCAAGATGGTCTGCGATATGACGGACTCGCAACGGCCGAGCGGGCTGGTGCCCTCGACGTGTCCCAATTACCTACGGCTGAAGGAAGACAATCACTTTGCCAATCCGCCGGAGTGGGGCAGCGCCTGCATCCTGGTACCGTGGCAGCAATACCAGTTTGACGGCGATGTGCGGTTGCTGGGGGAGCATTACGATACCATGAAGCGTTATGTGGCTTACCTGCAGCGCACCGCGAATGGGAATATCGTGAACATTGGGCTTGGGGATTGGTATGACAACTTTGGGATCGGGCCGGCGACACTGACTCCCATTTCGCTGACGGCGACGGCGTTTTATTATGAGGATGCGAGCATTCTCTCCGCGGTGGCGGGGATGCTGGGGAAGGAGGACGATGCGGCTACCTACAAGCAACTGGCGTCGCAAATCCGGGTGGCGTTTACCCAGAAGTTTTTCAACCCCGCCACGAATAACTATGCTACCGGGTCCGAGGCTTCGAACGCGGTGCCGCTGGCGATGGATATGGTGGATCCGAAATTGCGGCCGGCTGTACTCGCGAATCTGGTGCGTGAGTTCGAGACCAAGCACACGACGGTGGGCGAAGTTTGCCTGGAGTCGCTGCTTAATGCGCTGGCGAGTGCGGGCCGGTCGGATTTGATCTACAAGGAGTACACGTCGCAGACGGCCGGATATGGGCTGCAAGTTGCGCAAGGCAAGACAAGCCTGACGGAGGGCTGGAATGGAGGAGAGTCGCAGGATCACTTCATGTTTGGCGAATTGAACGAGTGGTTCTTCAGTCATCTGGCGGGTATCGAGTGCGATCCCTCGGGACCGGGCTTTAAGAAGATCATCATCCGGCCGGCGGTGGTGGATGATCTGACACATGCCGGCGCCAGCTATGACTCCATCTCCGGGAGGATCGAGAGTGACTGGAGCCGGGCCGGGTCGAAAGTGAAGATCCATATGATTATCCCGCCGAATACGACGGCGGAGGTTTACCTGCCGGGGGGTGGTGTGCGGCAGGTGGGATCCGGAGAATATACTTTTGACTGCGCCTTGTGACTGAAATTGCCTCGACGAGATTGATCGCGTCGATAGTTGGGGAAAAAGGTTCCGCACTCACCCCGGGAGTGCCCCACGGGTTGGGGACAACTTGGGACATACCCGCACTCGGAAAGTGGCGGAGCAGAAGAAGTTGGGGCCGAAAAGACGTCTCAAAAGTAAGCTATAAGTACTTGATTATAAGCCGTCTACGCTAGAGCCGGCAGTCGGGCTTGAACCGACGACCTGCTGATTACAAATCATCGTGTTCATATGAGTACATTAGCGATTTACTCTGTAGAGGCCAGCCCAAAATGCCCTTCGGCACCCCTTTTTGACCCTCGAAAACCGGTCTTATTGGCAATTATGGCAATGAAAAGAAAGGCAGCGGAGCGACTAAGTATGGAGTTCAACCAGCTTGCTCCAAAAATGCCTTCACCAATTCAAATGCCCTCCGGGCCTGTCGTTCCCTTTCCTCGCCGTTGTTGGAATTGTGGAACTCTACCACCTGCACCGGACCATACGAATCAACCTTAGCGAATTTCTCCCTCAGAATCTCGATACTCTTAACTACATCCTTCTCGCCTGGCCGTTTTTTCCAGTTCGCCGCCAGCTCATTTAAGCCGCCGGGGAAATTATCGAGACAGAAACAAAAGTCGTATGCGTCCTTCGGTTTGTCACGGTTCGCCAGAGCGTAGGATTTCATGATCAGGAAATCCGCGATGGAAGCCACGCGGAACTTAACCTTATTGGTCTGGCCTTTGATCATCTTTCCGGTGATGACGACCAGCTCGGGATGCTCAAATGCGGCGTGGCAGCCGCTGGCGTCGAGCGGCCGGAAGCCTTCTTTGAGCTTGGGATTATTCTTCTTGGTCTTTGCGTCCGGCGACTTGAGAAAGTCCACGTCCACCCGGATGGGGGCTTCGCCGTCCTGGAGATCGACTTCGGCAAACAGCCTGAAAGGTTCGTGGGCCTGCTTGTATCGGCGTGTGTTGAGCAGGGTATCCAGCAGCTTCGCGTATCGCCCCTCCGCCAGTTTCTCGGCGTCGAGCGCCAGATCCACGTCAATGCTTCCCACATGAGGTTCGTCCGATTCCGGCATCAGCAAGTCGGGAATCCACCCACCGACCACGACCAAACAATCCTCGAATTGCTTCAGTACCTGGCCTAAATCCACCAACACTCGATGTGCGGCTTCGATTTGCCGGGCACTGTAATCTTCACGCTGGCGAGGTTCTGGATTCATACCGGTAACCCCGCGGCTTTCCATTGCGGTTTCAGACACTGCTCCAGAACCGCCTCCGCTGCCTCCTCCCCTCGTCCCCCGCAGTGCCACAGATCGACGTAGGTTTGCACTGGATTGGTACAGGGAAGGTGATTGCTCCCCGACGGCGCCGGTTCTTGTTGGAAAAAAACTCCGTCATCAGCGGGAACCAATACGACGATGTTCTCACCCGATTCCACCGGTTTCGCTTCGATCACTTCCCTGAATCGATCCAATTCCCGGGATGAAACATAAAGCCAGGTTTTCGGCTGCCGAACATAGGGGGCTTGGAAATCTGCTGCGGAAAATGCCGCGTATACTACTGAACCACCCGATAGAATGCCCAATTTCTCCAGCGCCGCGCGCAATTTGCTGCCTTGCAGGAGCGTAAAATAACTGTGCCGCTCATGCTGGTCGAATCGATAAGCATCCCTCCATGCGAAGAGCAGTTTGACCGGGTCGCTCAGGCGAAATCCACCGCCCTTGAGGGGTACGACGAAGGATTCTGCCTGCAAGTGTTTCACCACTTTGTTCACCAGCCCGAGACTTATGCCGGGTTCACAATGCATCTGCATCGAACGCTGGGTCCACAATTGGCCGGCGTAGAATGGAGTCAGCAAAGCCCGTACGACGCGGCCCGTTTCGCGGGTTCCAAGATTTGCCCTCGGTTTTGGCGCGGTATGCACCGGTGGGTTGCCCGTGTGATGAAGATGGAGTAATTCGGGGATGCTTATACGGCAGTTGCCTGCTAGATCGAACCAGCTCCAGCCATGACTCTCACAAACTTCCGCCATGCGCGGCGAAATGTGGGGCGCGGCGAAAACGCCAACCTTCACCCGCTCAGTTTTGCCCTCCTTGTCAAATTCGCGTTCCATCG
>Ga0302319_10003304_pt1 | contig 33937 bp, 14 predicted proteins | sample Bog_T0_2_FD_203319 | JGI IMG/M metagenome (GOLD analysis project Ga0302319, IMG submission 203319) | Peat permafrost microbial communities from Stordalen Mire near Abisko, Sweden - Bog_T0_2 | ecosystem: Environmental > Terrestrial > Soil > Wetlands > Peat | place: Sweden: Abisko, Stordalen Mire... | reverse complement strand
CATCGAGCGCACAACCCCAATTTCCGGCGTAACACCGATCGTGGCCGAGGCAAATCTTGCAGGCACTTACTCTATCACCGTGATTCCCGAGCGGATTGACAGCCGTGCTCGAAGGTTTTCCATTTCCCTGGAGATACTGGGTCGTCCCAATCCTCGCAGGTTGACTGAAGTTGCTGCGAGTGCGGCGCTTCAAAGCGGTGACCAGCTTGTCACTCAATGGAACATTTCCAGCCTTGACGAAGCGCTTGCGAGATATGAATATGCGGAGAAAGAGTGGCGCGTTACCGGCGATTCAGAAGGGGCGTGCACCGCTCTTGTTCGACAGGGTGATGTACATGCGACTCGAGGGCAGCTCAGAGCCGCATTGTCGGCATATCAGGCGGCACTGCAACTGGTTTCCGGCGGCTCTCATGTCGATCGCAAAATCGATATTCTCAATGCGATGGCTGCTCTGGCGTTAGCCTTCACCGATCTTGAAAAAGCAAAGAAAGATGCAGATGCTGCGAATAATCTGAGCCTTTCGATTTCCTACGACGAGGGGCGGGCGCGCGCACTGACAGAGATGGCTGGCGTTGAGTTCTATCGAACCAACGGTGCGGAGGCCCAATCGAACCTTGATGAGGCAATGTCCATTTGGGCGAAGACGCCGGACAGGCAGGGGGAAGTTATTACGCTGATGAACATGAGCTACGTGAGCTCATCGAAGTCGGAGTACGCTTCCGCTTATGAGTACCTGACCCGCGCTCTAAAAATGTCGCGGTCCATCGATGATGAATTTGCCGAAGCCCGGGCTGATGCGGACATGGGGAATTATTACGTTCGTGTTGATGAATTGGCAAAGGCTCGTGATAGCTTCAACGCTTCTTTGAATCTTGTGGCAAAGATGGGAAGTTTTAATCTTGAAGCGATAGTACTGGATGATCTTGGATACTATCTCGAAAACCTCGGAGATCCGAGCAGTTATGCGCTTTACAAAAGGTCCGTTCTTCTTGCACAACGCGCCGATCATCCACTCATGTACGCAATCATTCTGAGCGATCTGAGCCGCGCATCCATTGCCAATGGCCGGGCCTCCCAGGCACTCGAATACAGTAAAACGGAGCACCAATTGGCGGTCGATCTTCACGACGGCTTGATGATCTCGCAGTCCTTGCGGGACATTGGCGAAACATACCTGGCTACCGGAAGGGTGAAGCTCGCTCTGAAGTTTTTTACGCAGGGACAGGACCCGGATTTGCTTGGTCCCAACTCAGTTGAGCTAGCCAACACCAAGATTGAAATTGCACGCGCGTTGGAGCGTCTCGGGCGAGCGCCTGATGCGTTGGATGCATATCGAGAAGCCGCTGCACTCAGCCATTCGATTGCTTCCATAAGGGCTGAAGCAGATGCTCGGTACCATATCGCTCACATAGAGTCTGCGGAGGGACGGCTCGATTTGGCTCTTCCGGAAATAGAGAAATCGGTCGCTCTTGTCGAGTCTATGAGGACAAAAGTCAGCGCGGACGATACGCGGATTCTCTGGTTTTCCCCGTTTCATGCGATCTACGCGCTTTACATCGATGTGTTGATGCAGCTCTCATTGCAAAGCACTGACACAAGCATGGCTCGCCGCGGTTTTCAGATCGCCGAACAGAGTATAGCCAGATCCTTTGTCGAGTTACTCCACCAGGCTCAAGTTGAAAGCGGAAATAGCCACGACCTGGTCCGCGAATACGCGTCAATTCGTCGCTTGCTTGTCGAAAAACAAGCTGACGAGAGCAGGCTGCTAAGTGCTTCGCTCGAAGAAGAAAACATGCATAAGGTTGCCTTGGAGATTTCGAGCCTGCACGGGCGGCAAGTGCAAATTGAGTCACTCCTGAATGCAAGGGACTGGGAAGACTTTCAAGTGCAGGTTGATCCGCTCGGGATCGACGAGGTTCAAACTTTGATCGGGGATGAAGATATTGTTATCGAATATTCGCTTGGAAGCCGCCATAGTTATCTCTGGGCAATTAGCAAAGCGGGATTCTCCAGCTACGTGCTTCCGTCAGAGAGTGAAATCGAGCTCCTCGTTCGACAATTCCGGCAGGCTCTCGTGTCCCCCGGCATTCATGCAATGCCCGAGGTCGCAAATTTCGCGGGAAAGCCCGGAAGCGAAGAGGTCCTTGCCGCGGAACTCGGTCGAGTTCTCCTCGAGCCGGTTACTGATCTTTCTCGATTTAGACGTATCGTCTTAGTGGCGGACGGAGCATTGCAGTACTTGCCATTCGGGGCGCTGATTACGAAACAGGGCGGCCAGGGATCATCACCGGAAATAAAGCGTGTGGCCCAGGAGCACGAGGTTACGAACCTTCCATCGATGACCACGCTTTCCGTTCTGCGTAGCCGCCAGAATTCAAGCGGGCTGCCGAGAAGGGGGCTTTTGATGTTCGCCGACCCAGTGTTTGAGAGCGACGATCCGAGGATAGAACCTGTGGGCTACAGGAGGTCCCAAGGTCGTGCCCTGACGAAACCAGTTGGCACGATTCCCGATGCGGGGGATCTATCAACGACAACTCGTCACTTTCCAAGGCTCCCCGGAACCCGCCAGGAAGCAGATGTGATCGGTGAAGTTGTCCCCAAACAAAGTGCGGAGATCCTGTTGGGTTTCGAGGCTAATCTGCGTCGGGCGGAGAGCGAGGAATTGCAGAATTACCGCTTCATTCACTTCGCTACACACAGCGTGCTCGACGACGAACATCCTGAGTTATCCGGAGTTATCCTTTCAATGTTCAACCATGACGGCAACCACGAGGACGGGTATCTTCGACTCAAAGATATTTATAGATTGAAGTTATCCGCCGAGTTTGTGGTGCTAAGTGCGTGTGAGACTGCTTTGGGGAAAAATATAAAGGGAGAGGGAATCGTCGGCTTGACTCGCGGCTTTATGTATGCTGGCGCACCAAGTGTTGTTGCCACTTTGTGGCGCGTCGATGACGACGCAACCAGCGAGTTTATGAAGTGGTTCTACAAAGGCATTTTTGAGCACCACGAGACTCCGGCCGCGGCCCTGCGCGAGGCGCAAATTGAGATGTGCAAGCAGGCACGTTGGCGGTCTCCGTATTACTGGGGAGCTTTTATCATCGAAGGCGATTGGCTTTCCACGGACGGAAGGGTGACCAATATTCCCAAGTGATTGCCCCATTCGAAAACGGAAACATTGCGTTGGTCTTCAATTCGATTCAATCTGAGGGGGTCCGATTTGGGTTTTTCGATCCGGCAAAGCATTTTGTTTGGACCCGGTTTTGGCCGGATTGTCCCCCGGTAAATGGAGTTGCCCTGGAAGTGCTGTCCAAGGAGTAACCATCGCGGTCGCCGTCGAATGCCTTGTCGACTATCCTCTTGCCTCTTACTCTGAATAACTAGACGCTTTACGCATCCTTGCTTTACGGAGTAGCATCCAAAGGAAAATCTTGGAGAGCGGAGAGCCTATGACAGTTACCCTAAACGGCAGGCCACAGGCTATCCACGCCGGCGAGCTTCTGATCGACCTGATCAACCGCTGCGGAATCGAAGTGCCGCACGTTTGCTACCACCCCCAACTTGGGCCGATTCAAACCTGCGACACATGCATGGTTGAAGTCGATGGCCAACTGGTCAGAGCCTGTGGAACAACGGCTGCTGACGGGATGAAAGTGGCTACATGCTCGCCGCGTGCGGATGCGGCACAACGCGAAGCCTTTGACCGCATCCTCGGCAATCATATGCTGTACTGTACGGTCTGCGACAACAACAACGGAAACTGTACAGTCCATAACACCACCAAACTGCTCGCCGTCGAACACCAGCAGATCCCCTACAAGCCAAAGCCTTACGAAGTGGATATGTCGAATCCCTTCTACCGCTACGATCCGGACCAGTGTATTCTCTGCGGGCGCTGTGTTCAGGCCTGTCAAACCCTCCAGGTCAATGAGACGCTGAGCATCAATTGGGAAGATCCGCACCCTCGCGTGCTTTGGGATGGCGGTGCCCCGATTGGCGAGTCCAGTTGCGTTTCGTGCGGACACTGTATTACCGTTTGCCCTTGCAATGCGCTGATGGAAAGTTCAATGCTTGGAGAGGCCGGCTACATAACCTCCTTATCCAAGCCCGCACTCGACGGGATGATCGACGTTGTCAAGGGCATCGAGCCGGAGATGGGCTATGGCGCCATTCTTCAGGTCTCAGAGATTGAGGCGCACATGCGCGAGTCGCGCATCAAGAAAACCAAGACGGTCTGCACGTACTGCGGAGTCGGCTGCAGCTTCGATATCTGGACGAAGGACCGCCATATCCTGAAAGTGGAACCCCTCGATGGCGCGGCTAATGGCGTTTCGACCTGCATCAAAGGCAAATTTGGCTGGGGCCATATCAACAGTCAGGACCGCCTTACCAAGCCGCTTATCCGCGAAGGAGATACTTTCCGAGAGGCTTCATGGGAAGAGGCGCTTACTCTCGTGGCGCGCAGATTCTCAGAGATCAAAGCAGCTACCGGTCCTGATTCACTCGCCTTTATTTCATCGTCAAAATGCACGAATGAAGAAAGCTATCTTATGCAGAAACTTGCCCGCGCAGTGATCGGGACCAATAACATGGATAACTGCTCGCGCTACTGCCAGGCGCCGGCGACCATGGGCCTGTTCCGCACAGTTGGTTACGGTGGCGACGCCGGATCGATCACGGATATTGCACAAGCAGGATTGGTAGTGATCATCGGTAGCAATACGGCCGAGAGCCACCCGGTGCTGGCGACGCGCGTGAAGCGTGCCCATAAAATGCATGGTCAAAAGTTGATCGTCGCCGACTTGCGCGAACACGAAATGGCTGCGCGCGCGGATGTGTTCTTCCGTCCGCGGCCAGGCACTGATCTCATCTGGCTGTCTGCGGTGACCAAGTATATTTTGGAAAATTGCTTGGCCAACCAGAAATTTATCGACCAATGGGTCAATGGCGCAGAGGATTTTAAGAAAAGTCTGGAATCGTTCACTCTTGAAATGGCAAGCGAGAGGTGCGGACTTCCCGTCGAGACACTTACTAACGTTGCTCGGATGATAGCGGAAGCTGACGGCGTGTGTGTTCTCTGGGCAATGGGCGTTACGCAGCACACCATGGGTTCCGACACCTCGACGGCTATCTCGAACATGCTCCTCGCGACCGGTAACTACATGCGACCGGGGGCGGGCGCTTATCCTTTACGCGGACATAACAACGTACAGGGCGCCAGCGATCATGGCGCCATGCCGAATTACTTCCCCGGATACCAGAAGGTTGACGATCCGGAGATCCGTGCCAAGTTTGAAAAAGCCTGGAATGTGTCATTACCGCCGAAGCCGGGACTCGATAACCACATGATGATCGACGCGATTCATGAAGGAAAACTCAAGGCGATGTATCTCTTTGGCGAAGAGATGAGCCTGGTTGATTCCAACGCCAACTATGTGAGCGATGCTCTATCAAAGCTGGACTTCTTTGTCGTACAGGAAATCTTCTTCAGCGAGACGTGCCAGTTTGCGGATGTGATTCTGCCCGCCAGTCCAAGCCTGGAAAAGGAAGGAACATTTACCAATACAGAGCGCCGCATACAACGCCTCTACCAGGCTCTTGAGCCTCTAGGCGAAAGCCGACCCGACTGGATCATTATTCAGGACATCGCCAACCGGCTGGGCGCAGGCTGGAAGTACGAGCATCCCTCTCAGATTTACGACGAGATTGCTCCACTCACTCCACTGATGGCCGGCGTCACTTACGAGCGCCTGGAAGGCTACAAGACTCTACAGTGGCCTGTGGCTGAAGATGGAAGCGACCAACCTCTACTCTACACGAGGGAGTTCAAATTTCCCGATGGAAAAGCCAGGTTCTACCCTGTTCCCTGGACAGAGCCAACCGATCAACCGAATACGGAATACGATCTCCATCTGAACAACGGACGCCTTCTGGAACATTTCCATGAAGGCAACATGACCTATCGCACCGAGGGTATTCGCGAAAAGACGCCATGCACATTTGTAGAAGTGTCGCCGCAACTTGCGGACGAGCGCGGTATCCAAACAGGAAGCTGGGTGCAGTTGACCTCGCGGTACGGCAAGGTGAAAGCACAGGCCGTCATCACGACAAGAGTCCAGGGAAAAGAGCTGTATATGCCCATGAACTCTACGGACGAGGCCGTTAACTGCCTCACCAGCAGTCATACGGACATGGCTACCCATACTCCGGCTTATAAGGAAACGTCCGTGCAGCTTCGGGTGTTGGGTGAGATTGGAGATGACCCTCTACCGCGTACTAACTCCCGGCACGGACATCCGACCCCGCAGACCGGCGTTGAGGTGGAGCGTAAGTGGAAGCGCACGGATTATCGCCAACCGGGCAATAACCTGGTTCAGATTCAAACCCGCTAACTGATAACTATCAGGGAGGAGAAAAAGATGGCTCGACCGATTGCCCTTGAGTTACCGCCTCGGGATCCGCGCCAGGAATTGCGCAAGCGCCTGGAAGAGGCACCGTTACAGCACGCCGAGGCACTTCTCGACTCCTACGAGTTACTCGGAAAACTTCATGAACATGGCGTCTTTGAACTATTGCGTGGAGCATTGGGAGCAAGCGACAAGCTCATTGAAACGGCGGTTGATGCGGCGAAGTCAGACGAAGCGATCCGCGCAATTCGCAACACTATCATCCTTGGCAAGATACTCGGGGCCATCAATCCGGACGTGCTGCAAAGTGTGGCCGTGGCCGTCAGTGAGACATTGGGATGTTATGAGAAACCGGTCATTGAGCCGCCAGGACTCCTCTCGCTTATGCTCCAGTTTAGCCACAAGGAATTGCGGCGAAGCATGGCGCTATTGAACAAGTTCCTGGAATCGCTTGGCAATCAGATCAAGTTGCGAGGCAACTGCAAATAAATGCGCACCTCAGTCACAGAAAAGCCGCCGAGAGGTGTATGTCGAACACGAATCGCTGGGGAATCGCCGCCGCAGGATTCCTGATGCAAATGGCATCATGGCCGTATCGATGCTCTTGCCGCTCATTGTCTCATCGCCCTAGTCTCTCAAGGCAACTGCGACACGGTCGAACCCTGTCGAGTTCTCATTGTATTCGGAGTGAATTATTTGGAAGCGTGAGAAACGAGCAAATGTTAGGTGCTTAGGTGTCAGCCAGACTCCAACTGACTCAAGTGGTCACAGTAGGAAGCTGAATCGGTGACATTGAAACTGAGGCGGATCGCCCGTCCTCTTCACAATGATGCTTGTGCATCGTTCTCTTATTTCGTTCTCGCGACGGTAAGCAAAGCATGAATCTCGCGGTGCGCCTTGTTGCGGATGGCGCGAGTCTGTGAACCAGGCCCTCGCGAAGCGGAACGAAAGTCCTACCGGTGTTAGCCCTCGGCGCGACGCCCGATCAACGTGCTACTTGATGTATTATCAACATCGGATCAACTCTGACTGCAAGACGAATTCTAGTGGGCGATTCCGAATGAGTTCCGTCCATCTCTCGCCATGGGGGATCCTCGAACCTCATCGCAAGCACATCGATTTTGCGTAGAAATATTTTGCATTGCTTTCCGGGGTGCGGCTTGGTCAGTCGGTTCCTCTTTGTTGTTATCCGAGCCCCGCAATGCGATCCTCAATACTTTGTGTTCGAAAGTCCACTAAGGAGAATTATGAAAAGCTCCCGGCGCGTATCCCTTATCGCACTCTCTGTCTTAACAGTAGGAGCCTCTGCCTATGCACAAGTCGATTCCGGCTACTTCTCCGATATGCGCTGGCGTGAAATCGGCCCCTTGCGCGCCGGGCGTACACGCGCTTTGGCCGGAGTGCCCAGCGAGCCGGCTACCTTTTATCTGGGCGCGGTGAACGGAGGCGTTTGGAAGACGACCGATGCAGGATCAACCTGGCACAGCATCTGGGACGACCAGCCCAGTGGTTCAATCGGGTCCATCGCGGTATCGCTGAGCAACCCTGATACAGTGTACGCAGGCAGCGGTGAGGGCCTGCAGCGGCCCGATCTCTCGACGGGCGATGGAGTTTACAAGTCAGTCGATGCAGGCAAGAGCTGGACGCATCTTGAAGGCTTGCGCGGTGGTCAGCAAATCGGGCAAGTCGCCATCGATCCGAAAGATCCAAATCGGGTATTCGTCGCAGTGGAAGGGCATCCCTACGGACCGAATGAAGAGCGCGGACTTTATCGCACACTCGATGGTGGAAAGACCTTCAAACGAGTCTTGTTTGTAAACAACCGTACCGGCGCGTCGGAAGTACAAATCGACCCGCAACATCCTAACATTGTTTTCGCAGGGATGTGGCAGCGGCAGGAGGCTCCGTGGGAAAACGGATCGTTCATCGGCCCGGAGGGCGGCCTCTATCGCTCGACGGATGGGGGCGATACATGGGCCAAGCTGACCGGAAATGGACTTCCCGATGACATTCTGCAAGTGCAGTTGACGATCTCTCCGAGTGATCCGCGGCGTATCTACGGAGCAATCGCGCCTTTGCACGGCGCGGTGGGCCTGTACAGGAGCGATGATGGAGGCGACCACTGGGTGCATGCGCCAGAGAACGATACACGGCCTGAGGAGCGCATCGGAGGTGGCGATTGTCCAGTGCCATTGGCGGATCCCAAAGATCCGGACACTGTTTATGTAGCAAGCATCGTGACCTGGAAGTCGACCGATGCGGGCAAGACCTGGACCGCATTGAGGGGCTCGCCCGGCGGGGACGACTACCAGAATGTGTTTGTGAATCCCAACAACACAAAGATCATTGCGCTCGCCAGCGATCAGGGAGTGGTGATCTCGCAGAACGGTGGGGAAACATGGGCGGAGTGGTACAACCAGGCGACGGCGCAGATGTATCACGCAACCGCTGACAACGCGTTTCCCTATCGTGTCTGCGGCGGCCAGCAAGACTCGGGCTCAGCATGCGTTTCCAGCCGCAGTGACGATGGCCGCATCACTTTCCACGACTGGCATCCGGCCGGTATTGAGGAGTATGGCTATGCGGCTCCCGATCCGCTCGACCCCGACATCGTCTACGGCGGCAAGGTCACACGCTACGACCGCCGTACTGGGCAGATTCAAAACGTAGAGCCAAAGCCGCTGCGGAGTTACCGTGTACTGCGCACGGAGCCGCTTCAGTTTTCGCCGGTCGATCCGCACAAGCTATATTTCGCAACCAATACACTGTGGCTGACAGAAAACGGAGGCAAGAACTGGAAAGAGGTGAGCCCCGACTTGACGCGCGAAACCTGGGAACTGCCAACGGCGGTTGAATCCTACAAGGATTCCCCGGCCGCCAAGGTTACACGACGCGGTGTTATTTATGCGCTGGGGCTTTCACCGCTGGACGGCAATCGACTCTGGGCAGGTACCGACGACGGTTTGATCTGGACGACGGCTGATGCAGGAGGCAATTGGAGCAATGTAACTCCGCCGGAGTTGAAGCCCTTTTGGAAGGTATTCAATATGGATGCCGGCCACTTCGATGCGCAGACTGCGTATGCAGCCGTAAACACGTTGCGCCTGGACGATATGCGGCCACATCTGTTCCGTACGCACGATGCAGGCAAGACCTGGACGGAGATCGACAATGGGATTCCGGATGGAGCGGCTACAAGCGCCATTCGCGAAGATCCCAAGCGCAAAGGCTTGTTGTATGCGGGGTCGGAGACGCAGGTGTATGTGTCGTTCGACGATGGAGATCATTGGCAGTCGCTGCGGCTGAATATGCCGGCAAGCTCAGTACGCGACCTTGAAGTGAAGGGCGATGACCTGATTGCAGCGACACACGGGCGAGGGTTTCTGATCCTCGACGATCTAACCCCGCTGCGCCAGATTGCCGCTGGAAAGGCTGTGGAGGTAGCACGGCTTTACGCACCGCAAACGGCACTACGCATTCGTAACGATATGAATCCGCCCACGCCTTGGCCTGCCGACATGGCCACCGGTGAAAACCCGCCCGACGGCGCCGTGATCGATTACTATCTCGGAGCGAAGATTGCCGGTGTTGTTTCACTTGAGATTTCAGACAGCAAGGGCCAGACGATTGCGCGCTTCAACAGCAATGATCCAGTGCCACCGCTCGATGCACGCTATTCCGTTCCGGCGCTCTGGGCGCGGCCTGCCCGCATTCTTTCCTCGTCACCCGGGCATCATCGTTTCCTTTGGGACATGCAGTATCCGCCAGTGCCCGGCCTGGCGACAGGACCCGACGATGATTTGGCCACTCCCCATAACACACCTTCTGTTTCAACTGCGCCATGGGTGATGCCCGGAAGCTACACGGTGCGTCTGACGGCAGGAGGAAAGACGCTATCCGAGACGCTCAAAATCGAAATGGATCCGCGCGTGAAGACAACCAATGCGGATCTTGAGAAGCAGTTCACGCTGGCGAAGTCGATTTACGATGACTTGCTGCACGCAACCGCCGCGCTGCACGAGATCAGCGTATTGCGCGAGCAACTCGAGACCCGTTCGAAGCAGCCCCCAATAGCCAGTGCGGGGCCATCAATCAATTCCAAGCTGGATGCCATAGCGGGGCCTGAACACGGTGGTGGTTTTATGCGAGGACCCGCCGGACCGCCCAGCCTCACATTAGTGCGCGGAATCCTTGCACGCATCGAGCACTCCATTGAAAACGCCGATGAGGCTCCGACCGCCGCGCAGGTTGAGGCTTACCAGACCACCGCGAAGCCACTTTCAGGCCTGATCGAGCAATGGCGGCAACTGAAAGCGACTGACCTGAAGACGCTCAACGAAGAACTACAGCGTCAGCATTTGGCGGTGCTCAGTCTCGACACGTCGAAATTCGACCTTGACGCGGAAGATGAAATCGAAATGGGTGACGAGGATTGATTTACAATCCCTCTCAATCGCGATTTAGTTTCCTTCCCGCAGTTCGAAATAATCCTGATTCTATCGGAGCCTCAGCATGGCCGCCGTCCGCTATAATTTCGCCGCAGCTCTTTCGATTGCCTTAGCGCTTCCTCTTGCCGCACAACAGTATCCTGCGGAGTTGTTTTCCGGCTTGCAATGGCGGGATGTGGGCCCAATGCGCGGGGGGCGAACATACGCAGTCTCGGGGAACGTGTCGCAGCCCGACACGTATTACATGGGCTCCGTTGGCGGAGGCGTGTGGAAGACGGAGAACTCCGGCCGAACATGGTATCCAATCGCGGACGACCCAGTCACAGGGATCCCGATCGGTTCAATTGGCGCCATTGCAGTGGCTCCATCGGACCCCAACATTGTTTACGTCGGCACGGGAGAGCCGGACATTCGGAGCCAGCATTCCTATGGAATCGGGCTTTTCAAATCGACCGATGCTGGCAAGACCTGGCACTCCATCGGCCTTTCTGAGACGAGGCAGATTGGGAAGATCGTCGTCGATCCTGCCGATCCCAATCGCGTCTATGTTGCAGCGCTTGGACATGTCTACAAGGCCAATCCGGAACGCGGCGTTTATCGTTCGACGGATGGCGGCGCGCATTGGAAAAAGGTTCTCGCGAGCGCGAAAGATCCGAACGATGTCGGCGCTGTCGATCTCGCACTCGACCCGCAAAATCCCCGTACAATCTACGCGTCAATTTGGGGGACGCGCCGACCGCCGTGGTCAGTCTACGCTCCGTCGAATTTGCCTGGCGGAGGCCTGTACAAATCTATTGACGGCGGCGATAGCTGGCACCAACTTGGCGGCGGCCTCCCGACAGATGACTTTGTAGGTAAGATCGGCATCGCCGTTGCGCCCAGCAATTCCAATCGCCTTTATGCCGTTGTTGACGACCTGGGAGCCGCGATCGCCAGACGCGGCAGTTCCGCGGCGCAGGCAGCATCCGCTCCAAAACCGTCCGGAGGAATTTATATCTCTGACGACGCCGGTGAATCGTGGAGGCTGGTGAACAACGAGCAACGCTTGTGGGGCCGTGGTTGGTATTTCGGCCAGTTCACTGTCGATCCGATGAACCCAGATCGCGCCTATGACATCAACACCGCGACATACATGACGTTGGATGCCGGCAAGACTTGGGTGCCTGTGAAGGGCGCACCCGGTGGCGACGACTATCACCAGCTTTGGATTAATCCCAAAGACGGGAATCGCATGGTGCTTTCGAGCGATCAGGGAACCGTGGTTTCAGTGGACGGCGCCAAGACTTGGAGCACGTGGTACAACCAGCCCACCGCACAGGTTTATCATCTCGCCGCGGACAATCGCTTCCCTTATTGGCTTTACGGAGCTCAGCAGGACTCAGGCGGCGTAGGCGTCAGTACTTGGTCGCGCATGGGTACGCTCAGCTTTCGCAATTGGGAGCCGATATGCCAGGCTGGCGAGAGCAATACCGTTCTGCCTGATCCCAAGGATGGCAACTTGCTTTATGGCAGCGGCGATCAGCGCTGCGATCAGGCGCTGAATCTGCCCGCGCCCGCTGGCGGCGAACTGCCCGCAGCCGACCCGAGCGATCCCAACCGCAGAACATGGACTTTACCGCAGGTGTTTTCTCTGGCGGACGAGGCACTCTACTACTCGAATCAATTTGTATTCCGGACACGTGATCGCGGCAAGACATGGGTAAAGATCAGCCCCGACCTTACGCGCATCCACCCGGATGTTCCGAGCACCCTCGATCCGGTTACGGCCAAAGACATCGACCAGGCGATGATGGACCGGTTCGGCGTGGTCTACACCCTTGGCCCATCGCCGCTCGATGCAAAGACCGTATGGGCAGGCACCGACGATGGCCTCATTCATGTAACGCGCGACGATGGCGCCAACTGGAAAGATGTGACACCTCCGCCAATGACGGCATGGAGCAAGGTATCGCAAATTGAGGCTGGGCATTTCGATGCGGAGACTGCGTATGCTTCGGTGGATCGCCATCGGCTGGCGGACGATCGCCCGTACATCTACCGTACACATGATGGTGGAAAGTCCTGGACGAACGAGGTCAATGGAATTCCCGAAGGCGCGTTCGTGAACTCGATCAAGGAAGACACCCGGCAAAAGGGGTTGCTGTATGCGGCAACCGAATTGCGTGTGTACGTTTCATTCGACGATGGCGACCACTGGCAGCCGCTGCAATTGAATATGCCGGTGACATCGGTTCGCGACCTTGTCGTGCACGGGGACGACCTCGCAGTGGCAACATTTGGCCGCGGCTTCTGGGTGCTGGATCAGATGGCGGCCTTGCGGCAAATTGCCAATCGTGGAATAGAAATAGAGGCCGCAAAGGCGTACCTGTTTACACCGGGAGAGACGCTCGCGATTCATCAGGGCAGTCAGAACGGCACGCCGCTGCCACACGAAGAGCCGCAAGAACAGAATCCGCCTGCCGGTATCGTGGCCTATTACTGGCTGAAGTCCGCTCCTAGTGGCCCGCTGAAGCTTGAACTTGTCGATGCCAGCGGAGAGGTGCAAGCTTGCCTCGCGAGCGATACGCCTGTGAAGCCGGTAGATACAGAGGCCATCAATGTACAGGCATATTGGGTGGAGCCTACACCACCGCCCGCTGCTACACCCGGTATGCACCGCGTCGCGCTCAACATTGTCACACCGCGCGGTTTCGGGTTCGGTCGCAAACCACCGCCGCCTCCTGTAGACTCTTGCCACCCGACGGCAACTCCAGAGCCTCAGCCCGCAGTCGTGCCTGCACGCCCCGAAAGCGCACCGCAGAGCCTGCAGCCAGGCGAATACACGGTTCGGTTAACCCTGGATGGCCAGACGTTGACGCAACCTGTGACCGTCAAGCCCGATCCGAGGAAGTTGCCAAAAGGCGCTGAAGCTTCGCATGACGACGATAATGAGTAGCCAGACTTGCCTGACTATATTTGGGGATTGTGAAGCCAGAGAGCTATAACTCCTACAACTGAACCGACGTTGCGAATGATAAGTTAAAAAATCCAGCGGACGCCAAGCTGCGCTGCAAAAGGAATGCCGACTGTGGTTCCGGGACCGAAGAAGTCTCCAAGCGCCCCACCGGCTAGCCGCAACTGGTTAGGACTAGTGATTGGCTGCGTGCTTGTGCACGATGCGTTCGAACAAATATCCGTAACATTTCCGCTCTGAGCCTCGGCTGCCGGGACGGGAAGCGAGGCAATGTTAGTTACGTAGTTAGCTCCGGAGTTATTCCGATTGAACAGGTTGAAAAACTCGGCAAAAGGAAATAGCGTATTTCGCTCGCCGAATTTGATAGGACGGCCTACGCGCAGATCCGCCTGTATATATGGAGTGCCTCGGAACTGATCCAGTACGGTTGGAACTCCATTGATTTCGATGCGCTGCGAGTTATCGGCCGTGGTAATAGTGAATGGCCGGGCGCTCTCCCCTTGGATGAGAGTGCTGACTTCAATCCTCCTTGGAGCCTGCCAGGTTCCAGCGACCACAAACCGGTGGCGTACGTCTTCGCCGGACGGCCCGTAGTCGCCGGGCCCGAATGCATTGAGAGGATCACAGACTCCGTTCACATAGTCGAATAACTCCCCAAGCACGCAGCCCCAGGTTTGTGCTTTCGAGAAGGTGTAATTTGCTATCATATTGAGCCGCTGAGATATGTTTCCCTGTAAGTGGAGAATAAGTGCGTTGTAACTGGAGCGATTGTCGGAGTGAAAGATATTCATATCCGGGACTACGCTGGCTTGGTCGGGGTTCGCGTCCGGCAGTAACGGAGTGAAAAGATTGGTTCCTCCGGTATAACTATAGGCGCGATAGCCATGATTACCCTGCTCGTGGGTATAGTCCGCACTAAGTTGCCAGCCGGTGCGGAATGAATGCTCATACCCTCCGGTGATGTGAATCGCATAAGGTGTCTTGTAATCCGGCGCAATTAGGTTGCCGCTGCCGCCTGAGGCATCACCAGAAATGCAGCCGGCGTTTTCAGTGCCGCCTGGATCGGTAACGGGGTCTACACAGGGTCCGGGCGCCTGATTGACGGCTTGAAATGCGGTTGCCCAGCCATTCTGAGCAAGGTCGTTGGAATAAATTCCGATGCCTGCGCGCAGAAGCGTTTTGCCGCTCATTCCGGGAGAATATGCGATGCCGAGGCGAGGGCCGAATTGTTTTCGATCATCTTGCGGAGCGCCCGTAGCCAGTGGGATCTTGAGCGCCTGGAGAGTGATGTAGGCAGGGTTGCTAAGTTGCGTACGACCCGATCCGTCAAACAGTCCGAAGGTTGCTCCGTAGCGAAGGCCATAGTTCACGGTCAGGCTCTTTGTGATGCGCCAGGAGTCCTCGACATAGAGAGACAGGCGCTGTACATCCTGAGAGAAACCGCCACCAAGATTTGAGGTGGAAGCTCCAGCCTGCATATCGGTAGTGAATTGGGCCAGGTTTGCTGGACTGGAGAGATAGTAAGAGGGGTTTTGAGGAAACTGATAGAGCGTTTCGTTGTTATTTGGAAAGGCGCCGCTCAGCACCGGCTCATGAATGAAGTTGATGCCGGCTTTAATTGCGTGGCGCGGCCGGGCATTCGTAATGTCGTAGCGGAGTTGATATTTCTCCTGGCTGCGCTCGGAGGGAAAGAAAGTGATCGGCGTTGCAAATTGATTGTCACCGAATGTCTCGAATCCGGAGATCGTTAGCGCGGTTGAACTAAAAGGGAAGGCCAGCGCGAATCCAAGATCTGAGTTACGCTTCTGGGTAAGGCGCAACCCACTTGCGCCGAGAACGAATCTCCCCAGCCAAGTTGGACTGAAGATGGTCTGATTGCTCAAAGTCATGTTCAGATAATTGTTATGCGTTAAGAGGCCTGTCGAGGGCAGCGTGCCCTGCTCGACGAGATTATTGTGTGTGATGTAGTTATCGGCCGATCCGCGCAAAAACCACGTAGACCTCGCGGACTGTGACCAATCCAAGCGCAGGGAGCCGAAATAGTCTCGAAACGGAATAGGCACATTGTCCGGCACCGGAATTGAAGCTACGCCTGGAATGAGGCCATCGGCGGCAATCGCTGCGAGAGCATCGAATTGGGTCAGGTTCGCCGGGCTGTAAGCGATACTGGCGTCCTCGTGAACCTGCTCGTATGACGCAAAGAACCAAAGCTTTTGCCGCTGCAGCGGGCCGCCGAAGGTTCCCACATAATTTTGCCGGGAGAACGGCTGCTTGGGATTGGGCGCCGGATTCTCAATTGGAAAGCGGGCGTTGAGGGCGGCGGCGCGCTCATAGAAGGCAGCGTCTCCATGCCACTCGTCACTGCCGCGCTTGGTATTGATCACGACTGAAGCGGCGGTGGTGCCTCCGGTGTCGGCGTCTTCCTGTGCAGTGCGGACGGAAAACTCCTGAATGGAATCGGGCGAGAAATTTTGAAGGAATCCACCAATGTAATCGTCGGAATTATCGCCGCCATCGACTGACAATTCATTGTTCAGTCCCGAGCTTCCGCCAGTCGAGACTGCGGTGATGCGCGCTTTTGTAGGGTCTGAAGGCTCAACGGGCTCCGTTCCTGGCGCAAGATACGCGATGTTGGCGAAGCTTCGGGCGGCCATCGGAAGCGTTTCCAGATCGTGAGAAGTAATCACACTCTGGTGGACTTGGCTGGCCAGATCGATAGCTTGCGTGGCGATTGATGAGCTTTGCGCCCGGACGTCAACGGTTTGCTGCACCGTTAATGGGCGCAGTGTAACGGTGATGTCTTGAATTGTGCTGACCTTGATCCCAACATCGGAAGCGGCGTCGGCAAAACCCTGCGCGGTGACAGCGACGCGGTAGTTCCCTGGAGCGAGGTCATCCATACGAAAATAGCCGAGATCGTCGCTTTGAACCCTGCGAAAAGTCGAATCTGCAGTGCCGCGAACAACGATGGTTGCCGAGACGACGCGCGCGTTGCTCAAATCCTGAACCGTGCCACGCAGCGATCCCCCCATGCTTTGGCCGAGGGCCGTGCCTAAGGCAAGCAGGAACCCGAGAAGGACAACGAGGTTCTTCACTGATTTCAAGATCCTTATTTTGAAATATTACTTCTACGGCTTCATTAGATTCTCGCACAGACTTAGGAACTGTATGAGCGGGAGAGGCGCCAAATCGAACGGCGGCGCGCTCTTGCGGCCCGTCTGTCAACGATCCCGTGTTCGAAGAACGCAACACTTTGTTCCACAGTCAGCAGGGGCCTGTTGTACCCATTTCGCCCCTACGACATTCGCAGTGCATACTAATTCCAACACCGGATTAGCGAACAAGAAAAGTGAGTTGGAAAAACAAAGGTATGTCGAATTCGATCTTGGGCAAGTGTTAAAATCGGTCCCTTCATAATAGCTGTAACTCACAAAATGCGAGTCAGGAATTTTCAGGACGCCATCGAAGTAAGGTTCTGGATGGGGTCTATATTCTTGAAGTTACCGATCTGGTCAAACAAAACACAGGGCGATCAATCGATATGAACGCCCTGTGCTCTGCGGCAGACTTGCCTTTATCTGAAGCCGTTGGGGCCGGCGTTCATTCCTGCCGGGAAAAATACCCCCGTGGCTGGGCTTACTGCGACCGAACCGTTCACAGCGCCGCCTCCGGTCACGATGTTCAAGACTTGGGTGGTGTTGCGTGCGAAGGCGACAACATTGGTTGAGTCTGCATCCGTTAAGCGGGTTGCAGTTACGTTGGCGCCGCCTCCGAGCGAGACCGGGAAGGTCGCTAAACCAAAGTCGTCAGGATTTGAGTCATATGCGCTGGGCGCCGCACCGAGCAACCCGGCCTGCGAAAGCGACGCGCGAAGCGCCGAGATCAGATTGGTATAACCGCCGATGGTCGCCCCGGTAGGATCAAGATAGTTGATCGTCGTACGGATTAGACCAGCGTGGTATGCCTCGACCGCCATGATGCCGGCGGCTGTGCTCAGATTCGAGGACGACGTCAATAACGACGCTGCCCCGTGGTACGCCGTCACACCAACGTCTTCGAAAACGTAAGCGCCGACAAGGAAAGTAGCGTCGCTCGCATACGGGCTGAACCCGGAACCCCCCGGGATCTTCGCCGCGGCTGCCAGCGTCTGGAAGGACGTGCCTAAATTGATGGCAGGCTGGGCGACAGCAGCAGACCCAAGTGCCGTTAATAGCAACTGCACATGCTTACCCTCTTCAACGGCGGTTTCAATCGCATAAGACGCAACAGGAATCGTGGCGAAAGGAACCTTGCTACCACCCGAGACAGTGCCCGGAGTGCCAACTGTTCCCGAGAGCGTAATCAGCGGAGCTCCAGCTGCCGTTGATGCCGTATTTGCTTTATCGATCGTTGTTCCGAAGGTCGCCAGGTAGTAGAAGTTCGCCTCCAAATACTCGAGATTGAGGGCGAAGTTGAGAATGTCTGCGTCTGTGTACGACGCGGTTGCGGCCTTAGCTATAGGGGCGCTTGCGCCAGCTACAAGGCCAGCGAGGGACGACAATCCAAAAGTCAGCATCTTGCGCCGGCTTTTCGCGATCACGTCATCCAGAAGTTGAGTCTCTTGATTTGCCATCGAATTCTCCGGTCCTTTGGGTGTGGATGTTACTTAGGCTGTGGTTGTGGCGAAGACGCTATTGATGCCGCTGGGGAAGAAACCGCCGGCGCTGACGCCCACCGTTGGAGAACCGTAGACGATATGAAGCACCTGGTTCACCGAGCGGGCGAATCCAACAGCATCGGCAGCGCTGGCCGCAACGATCGAACTCGCAGTCGTCAGTCCTGTTGGCAGCGTGAGTTCTGTCTCGACCGAGCCGGAGGTTGAAGGGGCTGCGCTGGCGCCCACAGTGAGCGTCGCGCGCAGGGCCTCCACCTGGTTGGCAATGCCCAGGTAGGGGTATGCCGACGCGGATCCGGCCGCGATCGCACGTCCGGTGAGAGTTGTGCGGACATAGCCTGCGTGATAGGCCTCGACAGCAAGAATTCCCGCCGCCGCAGTCAGGTATCCGAGTGAAACGCCTGAAGCACTTATCAACGGAGCCGCTCCGGAGTAGGCGGTCACGCCAACATCTTCAAAAATGAAGGCGCCAATTAAAAAGTCGTCGAAGCTGGCAAAGGGATTGAAGGAGCCGGTACCAGAGGCGGCCGTAGTGATACCGGCAGCAACTGCCAGAGGACCGAAGAAGGAGAGGTCGATGTCTGGCATAGGGATCGCGGCTGTCCCCAATGCCGTGCGCAGGAATCGTACGTGCGCTTGCTCCTCGAAGGCGATTTCGTTCAGGATCTCCTGCTGTGCCGTTGTCAAGCCTGCAACTGCGGCAGCGTCCCCCGGTGTAACCGTCCCCGCAGTTTGATAGGTCGCTGTTGAGCCTGGAGTGGTGTCAGAAGCCTGAAGGCCGGCGCCGGTGGCCGCGTAAAGGTAGAACGACGCCTCCAGATATTCGAGGTTGAGAGCGAAGTTCAGGATGTCGGCATCTGTTACTACGTGTTGGTTTGGAGGGGGGCTGACGGGGGTGATTGGAGTGCTCTTGCCACAGCCGGCAAGGTTCAGTGCCGCAACAGCTCCTGCGCTTGCCCCCACTCCTGCAAGGAACTTGCGACGCGAGACGCCACTATCATTCAACATACTCAATTTGGCCACTTGTTTCTCTCCTTATACTTGTGGGCTTGGCTTGCCGGTTCGCTCACAATCTCTGTACGTTCGGGCGTTTGCTTTGGATTTACCGTCCCTGAAGATATTCCGTGTCCTGTGGCAAGGACTGAGCAAAACTGGGCACTGGGACAAACCAAAGGCTGGCCAGAAGCGGAGATTCAAACTGGGGAGGATGCTGGGGGGAAGAGGCGGCAAAGTTTGCCAGAGCGCGCATCTTCTGGCTGTCATCTATGGTGAATGCCATCGATCGGATGTTGGGCAGGAGTGTTTCTATTGTAGAGATCTACACCGGCGTTGGAAAAATTTGCCGACGAGCGTTGTCGCAGTTAGTAATTAATTGTCTCGATTTTGAGGTGAACCGAAGAGCCGAAACCCTTCGGTTCACTGTTGATCGAATTGTTCTGTTTGGAATGCTTACATGCTCTTAGAAAAGGATCTTCAGAGCGAGTTGCGTGTTGTAGGGTTCGCCGGAGCCGATGCCGGGCGCGCCGTAAGAACCGCCGATCGTCTGGGTGCTCCAGCCGAATGCGCCTCCATAGCCGAGGTTGTTGAGCGGCTGCGCGAGATTGATGCGGTTGAAGACGTTGAACATTTCCACGCGGAACTGCGCGTGGACGCGCTCTTTGTAAATGGGGATGTTCTTGAGCAGGGACAGATCCACGTCTTCGAAGCCGGGTCCATAGATCTGGTCGCGGCCGAGATTGCCATAGGTTCCAAGGCTCGGAACGGCAAAGCTGTTGGGGTTGAGGTACTGGGCATACGAATGCCCCTGGATTGAGCGATCACTGTTGATGGCCGGTCCGGTGATGCTGGCCCGGTCCTGGTACTCAGTGGTGCCGCTGTTGTCCGCTCCGGAGAGCACATTGACCGGCTCGCCGCCCTGGAATTTGAGGATGCTGTTTACCTCCCAGCCGGCAGTGAATATCTTCGGTCCGGCCTTGAGAGAGGGAATCGCGTAGCTCAGATAGGCGGAGAAGTGATTGCGAATATCCTGAGCTGCGTTGCCGTAGTCTCCGTCAAGATTGAACGAGTTTTGGGGAGCGGTGTAGAAACCGCTGGCGGTATCGAGGTTGTGGCTCCACGCGTACCCGAACTGGCTGCTGAGCCCATGCCATGAGGCGCTCTTCAATGTGACCTGAAGGGCGTTGTAGTTCGACGAGGAGGTGGAGTTCAACTGGTTGACGATGCCAATGTTCGGAAAATTGGCGAAATAGGGGCGCGATTGCTGCTGTGGCGAGAAAGTCTGGCCGGGGGCGATGGGTTGCTGGTCGAGTTGTTCTCCCGGAACCACTGCGGAACGGTTTACGTCCTCAAGGACTAGATTGTGGCGGCTGTCTGAGCCGACATAACCAATGTCGAGCAGCCAGGAGTGGCCCAGGCTCTGCTCGATGTTGAGTCCGAAGAGCTCGGTATAGGGAGTTTTAAAGTTGCGGTCAACGGAGTAGACCGAGACGACGTTGCTGCCGGTGGGCTCGCCCAAGGCGGGGGTAAAGATGGGGGTTGCCTGGTTGGGGGTCCAAACAGGACCCGTTGTTTGATCGTATTGGCCGAGGATGATGGAGTAGTTGGGCTGGCTTCCGGCGGGATTGTTGTTCACGCCGTTGGCGCCGCCGTTGCCCACGCCGAGGTTGCCGTAGAAGGCCTGACCGGCGGGCTGATCGTAGAAGATGCCGAAGTTGGCGCGAACGACCGTGCCGGGTAGCGCCTGGTAGGAAAATCCGACGCGCGGCGAGAGATCGATCTTGTTGGTGTTATAGACGTATCCCGGTGCGCCGGACGTGCCGGCAACCAGCAAGCCGCCCTTGTTGGGGTCAAAGATGGAGCTGTTGGGAGGGTTGGTGTAGAAGGGCTGCTGGTAGTCGTAACGCAGGCCGAGGTTGAGGTTGAACTTGGGGGTGAGCTGCCAGGTGTCCTGCGCAAAGGCTGCGCCGGTGTGGGCGTAGATGAAACGCTCCTGGGTACCGAGAGTGATGCTGGGATGGAAAGCGTAGCCGGCCATAAAGTCGGCGAGACTCAGCACGTTGGGGTCGGTGACGGTTGCATCGCTTGCCCAGGGACCAAGGACGCCACCAGTGCCGAAGCCGAAGGTGCCGCGGCCGCCGAAGTTGTAGTAGAGGTCGATGTAGGCGCGTCGATAATCCACGCCAGCGCGAATCTGGTGCTTGCCCACGGTCCAGGTGACGATGTCGCTGATCTGGGCCATGATGTCGTTGCGGCCAGATTGCGGTGTGACGCCAATCTGGTCGAAGCCGTTGATCTGGATATCGGGGGAACCGGTGAGCGCGCTACCGGTGTTGAGCCCGGCGAGGGTGAGAGCGTCCTGGGTATGCACCTTATCGGCAAAGCCCTGGGTGAAGAAGTTGGCGCCGGCGGCGACCTGATTGGTGAGATTGGGGCGGAGGTTGTAGTTCCACGTGACGTTGTAGTTCTCGTTGTGTGAGGGGACAACCTGGAAGTACTCCTGAAGGAGCGAACCGTAGGGAGCATCGGCGTACCCCTGGCCCCAGTACCAGATGCCGGAGAGGTGACTTCTGTCGCTGAAGTTGTGGTCCACGTGAGCCACCAGGTTGTGGCTGTATCCAGCCTCAGGCGCGTTGCTGGAGAAGTTACCCGGTGTCGCAGGAAGGCCGTTGATGAGAGTCGGGTCCCAAAGCGTGTTGATAATGTTTTGCGAAACCTGACTGGGCGTGACGTTATATTTGCTGAGTTCCGCGAGTGCCAGTGCTTGGTAGGCCGTCGAAGGCTCGGTGGCGGAGTTGGACAAGCCGATGATGAACTTCTGCTCCTCGTAGGTGAGGAAGAAGAAGGTGTGGTCATGCCAGATGGGGCCGCCGACCGATGCGCCGTAGTTTTGGTTGCGCAAGGGCTGCGAGGGCGATCCGGGCTGAGCAAATGGCGAGGCTACGGCCAGCGCCTCGTTGCGGTTGTAGTAGTACGCGTCCCCGTGGAAGGCGTTGCTGCCTGACTTGGTGGAGATGTTCAGATTGCCGCCGGGGCTGCGGCCGGACTCGCTGTTTCCGGTGGTCTGGAGGGAATATTCGTCGAGGGCCTCAACCGGATACACGACGCCGGCGATACCGCTGATGCTGCCCTGGTTGACCGCAACCGCGTTCAGGTACAGGTCGTTGTTGTCAGTACCGTCAATGGTGTAGTTGAGCTGGTCGTTGCGCGTACCGTTGACGGAGCCGGAGTTGTTGTATCCGGTGAAGGCGACGGAGCTGCCTTGAAGCTGCGTAAAATCACGGCCGTTCAGCGGCACATCCTGGAGCGCCTGGCCGTCGATGACGGTGGTCTGGACGATGGTCGTAGTGTCGAGCGAAAGAGCGTCGGCAGCCACTTCAACGGTGGTGGCCTGCTGCGCGACGGAAAGCTTCACGGGCAGCGTATAGATTGTGCCGGCCTTGACTTGGACGCCGGTGGCCTCGGTGGTGGAGAATCCAGCGGCTGCAATCTTAACCGTGTAGGTGCTTTGCGGGAGATCGTTAAAGGAGAACTCGCCCGCGCCGGATGAAACTGTTTCGTGAACGGTCGCGGTAGCGGTGTCGGTGGCCGTAATCCTGGCTCCGGGAATCACTGCACCAGAAGTATCGGTCACCGTGCCATTAATGCTGCCACGGAAGGTCTGGGAACTCAACGCGCCGGGTAGGAAAAACAGCCCCGTAATGAAGAGAAAAATGGAGAGAACGGACCATTTGCGTCGCATGAAACCTCCAAAATGTTAGGGTTCGCTTTTGAGAGCCGATAGAAAATAGCTGTTTGTTGAATGCGGTACGTGCTCCAATGAGCTACCAGCACAAACCGCGAAGGGATGCAGGCATTGGCTTAGGAGTCTTCGTTTTTATGATTGGATAATGTTCGAAGCAGGAATTAACCCGCAGAACTTCAGAACAAATCCGTTCCCAACCCCGTCAGCATAGCGTTGTGGCAACAACAGCCCGTACGGTTCGGATTGTATCCATCACTGAACACTAAGCCAATTCTATGAACCTGATAGCTCTGTGTCAAACTTGGATGGCCGGGGTTTCAATTTTCCTGAACGGATCGTTCGCGCGGCCGACACCTCCCGAACTGTCTGCAATCTTCCTTCGGCTGCCTTTGCCCCTTTAGTTCTGGACGATGGAAAAGAATTTTTGATAGCATTCGGCGGATAGTGGGCAACTCTCTTGAAAGAGGCATATCGATGCGCCAACCGCGCAAGCAACTTCGAGTTTTTGTCGTTGACGATGAGTTCATCATCGCTTCCACTCTTGGACTAATCTTGCGCAATAAGGGTTTCGACGCTGTATCTTTCAAAGGCCCACTTGAGGCACTCGAAGCCGCCCGTTCTCTAAGTCCAGATCTTCTGATATCCGACGTAGTCATGCCCGGTTTTTCAGGCATCGAATTAGCGATCCGCCTGCAAGCGCAATCCCCTCACTGCAAAGTCTTATTGTTCTCCGGACAGGCCGCCACCGCTGAATTGCTTGAAGCAGCCCGTGCCAAAGGGTACGACTTCGAAATCCTATCGAAACCAGTGCACCCGATTGAACTGTTAAAGAAAATTGCGGAAACGACGCGGATCGCGGCGCCGAGTTCATCCTCCTCTGGTGATGTGCATCCTGACCTTGCTGCAAATCTTGCTCTCGGCGCAACCCGCGAATAAGGATTAGACCTAAATTTCTTCAATCCGAACATGGCAAGAGCAACAGGATTCCATTCCGATTCTTCGGTTTTGTTGCTCCCACGGCACAAAGGTCGCCCGGACTCCGGCTTTTAAGTAGCGCCAGGTGGCTCGGGTTGACTTGAATCCCTTCGCCAAAATTAAGTAGGCAAACAAAAGGCGAATTAAGCTACAATCCACCATGGACTTTCCCCCTGAGCTTTCATGGGCTCACCCTGTAACCGCAGAATGGTTTGTTAACAAATTCGGAACTCCGACGGAGCCACAGGTCGCCGGTTGGCCCAGCATTCTGGCCGGTAAACCGACGCTGATCGCTGCTCCGACGGGCTCAGGAAAGACCCTCGCCGCCTTTCTAGTATCGATCGACCGACTCTTGCGCCAGGCAATTGATGGCTGTCTGCCGCCGACGACCCAGGTGGTGTATATCTCGCCGCTCAAAGCTCTCTCAAATGATGTTCAGAAGAATCTGGAAGGACCGCTGACAGAAATTCAGAAGCTTGCCTTGGAACGCGGCTATCTGTCCATGAACATTCGTACCGGCGTGCGCACCGGCGATACGCTGCCGGGCGAACGCACCGGCATGCTCAAGAACCCTCCGCACATCCTTGTCACTACTCCGGAGTCGCTCTACATCCTTTTGACCGCCGGAAAGAGCCGGGATCGACTGCGCAAGGTTCATACAGTGATCGTGGATGAAATTCACGCGATTGCCGATGACAAGCGCGGTGCGCACCTTGCCCTCTCGCTGGAACGGTTGGAAGCGCTGGTATGCGGCGAAAACCGGCTCTCTGCCGGCGCATTTGTCACCGGCCTGAACACGCCGCCGCAACGCATTGGATTATCGGCAACACAAAATCCGATCGAACTGGTTGCGCGCTATTTGACGGGTGCTCACGCCAAACGTGAGCCTCCGACGATCGTTCAACTCGGACAACGGCGCTTGATGGACCTGGCGATTGAAGTTCCGAACGACGAGCTTGGCTCTGTTACTTCGTACGCCATGTGGGAAGAGATCTTCGACAAGCTTGCCACACATGCTGGGAATCATCGATCGACACTGGTCTTCGTAAATACGCGGAAGATGGTCGAGCGGGTTTCCCATGAACTTGGAAAACGCTTGGGTACAGAGAATGTTGCGGCTCATCATGGCTCGTTAGCCCGCGCACTGCGCCTGGATGCCGAGAGGCGGCTGAAGAATGGCGAAGTCAAAATACTGGTGGCGACCGCTTCGCTCGAACTGGGAATCGATATCGGCGATGTCGACCTTGTTTGCCAGATCGCCAGCACGCGTGCCGTATCGGTCCTCATGCAGAGGGTGGGAAGAGCAGGGCACTGGCGTGGCGCGGTTCCAAAAGGCAGACTATTTGCAACTACGCGCGATGACTTGCTGGAGCAAGCGGCGCTGGTACGCAAGGTGCGCGCTGGTGAACTGGATATCCTGGAGATTCCTCCTCAGCCCATTGACGTGCTTATGCAACAGGTGGTGGCCGCATGCGGCGCTGAGTCATGGGATAAAGAATCGCTCTATGAAGTCTTTCGGCGTGCGTACTCATATCGCGACCTGACTCGCGAGCAGTTTGAAGAAGTGATTGGAATCCTGTGCAACGGCATTGAGTCAAGCCGTGGGCGGTACGGAGCATATTTGCTGCACGATGGCATACATGGCCAATTGCACGCGCGGCGAGGCTCGAGAATGATTGCCATTTCAAACGGTGGCGCTATTCCGGATACCGCGCTTTTCAATGTGATTCTGGAGCCGGAGGGCGTACAAATTGCAACGCTCGATGAACACTTTGCGGTGGATTCGAGCCCCGGCGATGTGATTCTTCTTGGCAATACGAGTTGGCGTGTAAAGAAGATTGAAGCCGCTGGCCGCGTGCTGGTAGTGGATGCGCATGGCGCCCCGCCGAGCCTCCCGTTCTGGACGGGAGAAGCGCCGCAACGCACCGGTGTGCTGAGTGACGGTGTGAGCCAATTGCGGGAAGATATTGCGACGCGCACCGGTACGCTCGCTCCGGGGCATATCACCCCTGCTCATCCTGACGTGATGCACGCGACCGCCTGGTTGATGGAAGAATGCGGAGTTTGTTCTTATGCAGCGCAACAACTAATTGCATACATTGTTGCTGGCCGGGCCGTGCTGGGCGCGATTCCAACGAAAACCACACTCATTGCTGAACGATTCTTCGACGAAGGCGGAGGGATGCAGCTTATTCTGCATGCCCCCTTGGGTGGACGTATTAACAGGGCCTGGGGCCTTGCGTTGCGCAAGCGGTTTTGCCGCGGATTCAACTTCGAACTGCAGGCTGCTGCAACAGATAACGGAATCAATATTTCTCTTGCAGAGCAGCATAGTTTTCCCCTGGCGGATGTCTTTCAATTTCTGACTGAGTTAACTGTGAAGTCGCTGTTGGAGCAGGCCTCGATTCCTTCTCCCATTTTCAAGACACGCTGGCGCTGGGCGGCAGGTCGAAGTCTTCAACTACTCAGAACTTCCAACGGCAAGCGCATCGCACCCCAGGTACAGCGCATGCGCTCAGAAGACTTGATGGCGAGCGTTTTCCCTCAAGCTGCGGCCTGCTTCGAAACAATTGTGGGCGATATCCAGATTCCTGATCACCCACTGGTCAGAGAGGTAATGCAGGATGTGCTGCAGGAAGCGATGGATCTTGATGGCCTGCTGGGTGTTCTGCGCGGAATTCAAGACGGATCCATTCGCTGTGTTGCCGTGGATACACCCTTACCCTCTCAGTTTGCGCACGAATTGCTGAATGCAAATCCATTTGCGTATCTCGATGAAGCGGGCCTCGAGGAGCGGCGTGCCCGAGCGGTACAACCGCAAGGGAGGATCCCCGCTAGCGTCCTCGAAAAGCCGGGGAAGCTCGATCAGCAAGCTATCGAGACGGTACGCGAGCAATGCCGGCCCGACATTTGCGATCACAACGAATTGCACGATCTGCTCATGACGCTCGTTATGCTGCCACTGTCGATGATTCCAATCGACAACTCTCCGCACTGGGCGCAATTCCACGCGCGTCTGATCCGCGACGGTCGCGCTGGGGAGATCGACCACTGCGGAATCCCTTGCTGGTTCGCTCTGGAGCGGATTCGGCTTGTAAAGGCACTTTGGTCTGAGGAAAGCATCGAGGGAGTCACCAAGTCCGAAGCAGCTAAGATATGCCTGCAAGGATGGATGCAAATTCTTGGGCCGGCAACAGCGAAGAAAGTCGCCAGAATACTCTCGCTCGACGCAGGCATCGTCTATCAGGCGTTCATTGCGATGGAGATGCAGGGATTGCTCGTGCGTGGAGCTTTTGAGAAGCTGGCCACGGCAGATGAATTTGAAATTGAGTGGTGCGAACGGCGCATACTGCAGCGAATTCACAAACTCACAGCCGCGTCTCGTCGCAAACAAGTTGAGCCTCTGCCGCCTGCTGCATTCATGCGATGGCTCTTGACTTGGCAACACCTGACGCTCGAAACGCAGCTTTCAGGAGAGGAGGGATTGTTGGAGGCTCTTTCGCAGTTGGAAGGCTTCGAAGCTCCAGCGATCGAATGGGAGCGAACCATATTACCCGCACGCGTCGCCGATTACGATCCACGTTGGCTTGACCGCTTATGCCTTTCGGGCGCGATCGGATGGGGACGTGTCTCCCCGCATCCGGCGTTCAGTGCGGGAGACATATCCGGGCCGCGCCGCGTTGTTCCAAGCACCGCGGCGCCCATAACGTTCTACCTGCGTGGGTCCGCGGAATGGCTCGAGCACGCGCTCCAACAGCAATGCGTGGATGAGAGCCAACTCAGGCAGATATTGACTGCGGATGCATTGCGCGCGTGGGAACTTCTGGCGCGAAGGGGTGCTTGCTTTGTCGAAGACGTGCAGCGCACACTCAATCTCGCGCCTCCTGAGGCGCGGATTGCTCTTTGGGAGCTTGCCGCTGCAGGCCTCGCTGCGGCGGATGGCTTCGATCAACTTCGAGCCATGATCGACCCCGCCCGCAGATCGCCTGCTGCGGCAACCTACCAAAAGATGCGCTGTGCCGCCGGACGATGGTCGCTCTTCAGTGCTGAGATTCCCAGAGCAGCAGATCCATTGGAAAAGGCCCGGCGCGCGGACATCGCCGTTGAATCCGCGGCACGTGTACTGCTGGCGAGATATGGTGTTCTGTTTCGCGACCTGGTAATTCGAGAATCAAATGTTCCTCGATGGGGAGTCCTGCTGGGAATGTTGCGCCGACTCGAAGATCGAGGCGAAGTTCGCGGAGGCCGTTTCGTCAGCGGGTTTAGCGGAGAGCAGTTCGCACTTCCGGAAGCTGCCGAGAGTTTGCCCAATGCGCGGAACCGCCATGAGCAGGAGACCATCACCCTTGCCGGTGCAGATCCGATGAATTTGATTGGTACGGTAATTCCCGGTGAGCGGGTGCCTGCGGTTCCAGGCCGTTCGCTTGTTTATCGCGACGGGATCGTGCTGGGAGGCAATCCGGAAGCGAGCTTACCGCGACAAACGCGAAATCCGCGTTTGCGCTCGGCCGTGGATCAAGTTCCAGCGCCGCGTGTGAATTATCGAAATGAGTCGCTTCGTTTGTTCTAACGGGGCCGCCATGTTCGGGCAGTCTTTTTGCCAACGTTTCTCAATGCCAACTCCCTGTCACCGGCATCCCCCGGTTACCAGCGATAAATGGTCAAATCGTCCAGATACACATTGGAGGACGCGCTGCCGGCGAAATAGCTATCCACTTGGAAGTTGGTCAAAAGCGTGGGGCTCCATCCCAGCGCGAAGGCCGAGGACACGGTGGCGTTGATATTCGTCTGTGCGCCATCGAACCAAACTGAGTCGTATGTGACATTTCCAGAACCATCGCGGGAATAACCAATCTGTACATGATGCCAGGTATTCGTTCTCCAACTCCGCGGGTTGCATGCGGCCTTGGAGTGCAACCACGTGTCGACAGGCTGCCCGGGCGAACCGACGTTCGCTGTGTAGTCCCATGTGCCCGACCAACCATCGCATTGGACACCGAAGATGACCGTCTGCCCGTTCGGCATCACCTGATTCATATCCATCTCGACATTGGCGATGGAGGTAGAGGGGCTTTGCAGGTAAAGCCATGCGTCATAGAAGAAGTTAGTGGAAACAGTATCGTCTCCGAAGGACACATCGTAACGTTCCCCGCCATAGTCTGAATAAGTTGTGACAAAGTCGCGCGCGAACCCGCTCATGGATGGCGAGTTGACAAGAGTCATGACCCCACTTGCACTGCCGCCGGTTGCGCTGTCATTGATCGCGTTCCAGTTGCTCAACGTCTGGATACTGCTGACGCTGACTGCGCCAGCTGCAATGGCGCCTGCGGCCGTGGTGACTGAGATGCCAACATCCGTAACGCATGACGCCCCTTGCTCTCCCCAGGCTTTGACATGAAGGGTGTGAGTGCCTGTGGGTGAGGCGACCGAAGCCTGAATGGATTCACCATTGACCGTGGTCGTAGCGGTACTGTTGTCGAGCGAATAGCCCATTGCACCTACGGTTTGCGAGGAGCAGGTGGCGGCGAAAGCAGACAAACTAAAAGGAGACGTAAGCTCTGCATAATTGGCGGGGCTGCTGACGGTAACGCTCGCCAATGCCGGAACCCCAAAAGCAACGATCGGTAAAGCGATAAGAATGAGCAACCGGGCGATCTTCATTAGACTCCTTTGCATATAAACCTCTTCAGCTTCAAAATCTGGCCCGCAGGCCGCCACTCAAAGCCGGCGGAGACACATCGACTGTCGAGGATTTCCTGGCTTCAGGCATCTGCATTGCAATTCCTTGCATCTCCTTGGCCAGAGGGGCGCGTGATTTCTGGGAGAAATCTTAGAAAGGGAGATCAGTTGCTCTGCCTCGGGTAATCTCACTATCTCTCGAAGGAAAGGCTCGAACACGTGAGACTCAAATTCTTGCAATGCACGGTGCTCGTGAGTGCCGCTCTATTGACAATCGGCCGCTGCGGAATAGCCCAGGAGCAAGTGGAGATCGACGCACAGGCGCAGACGACTCCATTTCCGCATTACTGGGAACAGATGTTCGGCTCCGGGCGTGCGATTTTGTCATTGCGTGAGAGTTACCGCGAAGACTTGCGAGCTGTGAAGCAAGTCGCGGACTTCCGATATGTAAGATTTCACGCCATCTTTCACGATGAGCTGGGTGTCTATAATGAGGACGAGCATGGCAATCCCATCTACAACTTCTCTTACGTTGACCAGGTCTACGATGGACTGCTCAAGAATGGCGTGAAGCCGTTCGTCGAGATCAGCTTTATGCCGAAGAAGCTGGCGTTCAATCCCGATGCGCTGCATCCCTTCTGGTACAAGCAAAACGTTTCCCCTCCCAAGAGCATGGAGCGTTGGGACGACCTGGTGAAACACTTCGGACAGCATCTCGTCGAACGCTATGGAATCGAAGAAGTTTCCACGTGGTATTTCGAAGTGTGGAACGAGCCTAACATCGATTTCTGGAATGGGATTCCGCGGCAGAAATCGTATTTCGAGTTGTACGCGCACACAGCTCAGGATTTGAAGGGTGTAAGTCCGCGATTGCGTGTCGGAGGGCCGGCCACGGCGGCCGCAGCCTGGATTAGCGATTTTCTCAAATTCACATCGCAAAATCATGTACCGGTTGACTTCGTGTCCACGCACGGTTATGCAGACGACACGGTGGAGGATCTCTTTGGCACCGACGAAGATATCCCGATGGATGAACGGATCTGCCGTGCCGCTGCAAAGGTCAAAAACGAAATCAAGACTTCCGAAAAACCTGATCTTCCCCTCATCTGGTCGGAGTGGAACGTTGAAGGCATGAACGGTTCGCGCGACACTACTTTTGTTGCACCCGCGCTTGCCAACACTGTTCGGCAATGTGATGGACTGATCAACATGCTTTCCTTCTGGACCTTCTCAGACGTTTTTGAGGAAGGCGGCCCGATTGCCAGACCATTTGAAGGCCAGTTCGGACTGCGCGCCAAAGGGGGAATCAATAAACCAAGCTACTATGCTTACGGGCTCCTGCATCAACTGGGCGATGTGCGGATTGCCAATGCGTCGAAAAACGTGATCGCTACGAAAACTGCTGACGGAGGGTTGGCGATTACGGTATGGAACCTGGTCGACCCAGGCCAAAAAGGAGCAGCTCACACCATAAGCCTCTTATTCGACCACGTTCCCTCGGACGCTCACGTCAGTATCGAGCGAGTCGATTCAGATCACGGCAATGTACTGAAGCAATATGCAGCAATGGGCCAACCCCTGGATCCCACGCCGGATCAGGTGGCGAAGTTGAATCGCGAAACCGCTCTCCCCACCCCTGAAGAAACGGGTCTGCAGGGAGGAAAACTAAAAGTCAGTCTCGAGCCTAATTCGCTGGCGCTGATCAAGATCCAACCCTGACCCATTGCGCAAGCCAGTCGTTTATGGCGAAAAGAGTTTGCGTTCGTTGAAATGCATCTGCATCTCCGTTCAGTGCGGCCCCTCTAAGAATGGGCACAGTCAATGCAGCCAGGTTCGGCGACCTGCGTCATTGGTACAAGTGAATCCTCGTTCATTCGCAGAGAACCCGCCTCTGTAAATGCCAAAACAGAGCAGGATCGTGGTTACAATTTCGTGACTACCGTTACGCCCGCAGGTAATGTGCATTTGATTCTTCAGGTTACGCATATCCATAATCAGACCGGCCCAAAACAGGATTCCCCGGTTTTTCACATTGTTAATTTCGTTAACGATACCGTTAAGGGGCTCTTCCATGGTTACTTTCATGCGGCTATAATGATCACCGCCGTAATTCAAGAGGAGCACAGAGCGAAATGTCTTTGGCGTACCCGGTAATCCGAATCCCCCACGAAGAAGAATGGCAGGAACTGCAAACCGTCCTGCAATCGGAGATTTTCAAAAAAGCGCCTAACCTTTTGCATTTCCTCGAGTACGTGGCAGAACAGCATTTCGCAGGGAATTCCGATCAGATCAAGGAATACAGCATTGCCGTTCAGGCCCTCCACAGGCCCGAGCAGTTCGACCCGCAGTCAGACACCATTGTGCGCGTGACAGCACATGCCCTCCGCAAGAAACTCGAGCATTACTATGCCTCAGAGGGTGTCGGGCACCAGATTCAAGTGCAGCTTCCGGCAGGCAAATATGTTTTGCAATTCGTTCGGAAGCAACAGCAGTTGTTATCCGATCCCAATGCTTCTACCCACCAACCCGAGCAGGGAACTGCTGACGTGGAGCAACCCGGACCCAAAAATCAGCTGAAATGGAACGTTTTGGTCGGTTCCGGAATTCTGGTCGCGGCACTTCTGGCGACAATTGGAACCTACATGCTTAGCCGACGACACGCGGTGCACCTGACGAAAGCTGGCGGAGCTGTCCAAAACCTGAGCACCAGTCAGGAAGCTGTCATGCACATCCGGTTCGGAAAGAATGAGAAGAGCTATATAGATGCAGCAGGCCAATCCTGGACTGCGGACAAGTACTGTCAGGGAGGCGCCCTCTTCGCTCATCCTGGCCATGACATCCAGGGAACCGACGATCCAGCAATCTTTCAGGAAGGGCGTGAGGGTAAATTCCAATGCAAAATCCCCGTCTCTCCTGGGGCCTATCAACTCCAGCTTCTTTTCGCGGACACGGCGGGGGACAAAGAGGCAGCCAGGCAAGTGGATCTCACCATCAACAATCGCCGAGCCGATGCTCTTGACGTCGTCGATGAGGCGGGGGGGAACGACATCGCAATCGGAAAACTCTACGCCGGAATTCACCCCATGGACGACGGCGCCATCCACCTCGATTTCACCTCCGACGGATCGTTTGTCAACGCACTTGAGATTTCACCGACTGAGTCAGATGGAGGGCAGTCGTTGAGAATGATTGCGGGTCCGGCTATTTTCCGCGACGATCAGGGAAATACGTGGCTCCCGGAGCGGTTTTTCCAGGGTGGCCGGAGAACCTTCCACACGGAAGGGCTGCCCAAAGTTGCGAACTCGCGGCTTTTCGAGTGGGAGCGATATGGGCACTTCCGCTATCTCATTCCTGTTGTAGCCGGCAAGGAGTACACCGTTCGCCTGTATTTTTCTGAAGGGTGGTTTGGCGGAAGTAATGGCGGCCCTGGCGGAATTGGAAGCCGGGTGTTTGACGTTTACTGCAACGGGACAACTCTACTGAAAAATTTTGATATTTTGAGCGCCCAAAAGGAAGGCGTTTCCGTGATCACCTTCAATGGTGTAAAACCAACCGCGCACGGCATGCTCGAGTTGCACTTCACGCCGGTTAAGAATTATCCGCTCATCAACGCGATTGAAGTAGAACCCGAAAGCTAAAACGGAGCGTTAAAAACTACCGCCGTACCTGCGACACAAATGTCCCGCAGGTACTCGGTCTGTTCAGGCACTTAATACTTCATTCCGTCGAGATCGGAGATAAGCCCTGGGCCAGTTGGCCGCCATCCCAGCCATTCCTGCGTAAGAGCGCTGGAGGACGGCATGTCGTGCGGGGCGAAGCGGGCAAGCCAGCCGAAGTGTGCCTCAGTCTCTCCAGGATCGATGCTGACGACCGGCACTTTCAGACCGCGGCCCAACGCCTCGGCGATGGCCTTCATCGACACTCCCTCTTCGTGGACGGCGTGGTAGATCGCGCCCGGCATCGCTTTCTCAAACGCCAAACGGTAGAGTCGCGCTGTGTCGGAAACGTGCGCCGCAGGCCAGCGGTTGCCGCCGTCGCCGATATAGGCTGAGACTCGCTTCTCGCGGGCCACGGCGAGGA
>Ga0302319_10003303_pt1 | contig 33948 bp, 39 predicted proteins | sample Bog_T0_2_FD_203319 | JGI IMG/M metagenome (GOLD analysis project Ga0302319, IMG submission 203319) | Peat permafrost microbial communities from Stordalen Mire near Abisko, Sweden - Bog_T0_2 | ecosystem: Environmental > Terrestrial > Soil > Wetlands > Peat | place: Sweden: Abisko, Stordalen Mire... | reverse complement strand
GGATCGCATTTTCGACGAGGTTATTGTCGAGGCGGGTTTCGCCGTAGTGCAGGTGGCTGACGAGGGGATCCCATTGCGACAGGAGATAATCGCACGCTTTCCCCAGGGCCGACTTGGGCAGCACCCTGAGGTGGTCCCCATCCGTTAGACAGCGGATCGCGGGTTGTTAGTTATGGAGACGGTTGACTGAGGGATGTCTTGGCCGATGCCGAGGACAGAGGCGATAAAGCCTGCCGCAGGCATCGGCCCGACTGGATGGGAGTGAGTGGGGATCATTGGTTGATGGCAAGGGGGAGCTCTACGCGGTAGACTTCCATCGGTGTCATCGGCACCGCGTTGCCAAAGGCGCTGTGCGGCCGGAGGTCATTGTAAAACCGGAAAAAGGCATCGAGGTTCGTGTGGGCGTCGACCAGCGAGCGGTAGCTCTTCAGGTAGACCTCGTCATATTTCACGGTGCGCCAGAGGCGTTCGACGAAGACGTTGTCGAGGGCCCGGCCGCGCCCATCCATCGAGATCTTGATGCCGCGGGCCAAGAGCGGCTGGGTAAACTCGGCCGAGGTAAACTGGCTGCCCTGGTCTGTGTTAAAGATCTCCGGGATGCCGTGCTCGGCCATCGCCCGCTCTGCAGCCCGGGCGCAAAAGCCGGCGTCGAGCGTATTGGAGAGTTCCCAGGCGAGGACCGCCCGGCTATACCAGTCGATGACCGCGCAGAGGTAAATAAAGCCGCCCTGGATCGGGATGTAGGTGATGTCGGCGGCCCAGACCTGGTTCGGCCGCTCGACCTTCATCCGCCGCAGGAGGTAGCGGTAGACCGGGTTCTGAGGATGCTTCCGCGACGTGTTTGGCTTCTGGTAGATCGCCTCCAGCCCCATCTGGAGCATGAGGCGCCTCACCCGCTTGCGGTTCACGGCGTGGCCCTGCCGGCGCAGCCAGCGGGTCATCTGCCGCGATCCGAAGACCGGGTACGCCAGGTAGGTCTCGTCGATGACGCGCATTAGCTGGAGGTTCCGATCGGTCTCCGGCTCGGGCTCGTGGTAGTAGCTAGCCCGGGCCAAGCCCAGGAGCTCGCACTGCCGCACGATCGGCAGACCAGGATGTTCAGGCTCTATCATGCGCCGGCGCTCCTCAACGCTCGAGCTCGCCAGCTTTTTTTTTGAGCCATTCGAGCTCCATCTTCAGGCGCCCAATCTCCTCGTAGAGCACCTTCTCCCGCGCCTCGGCGGCCTTGGCGTCGTGCTCCGGCTTGCCGGCAAACACCTCGGGGAGCTTCTCGGATATTTCCTTCTTCCACTGGCTCACCTGCACCGGATGAATCTGGTACTTGGCGGCTATGGCGTGGACCGGCTCGATGCCCTTCAGGGCCTCAAGACCGACACGGGCTTTCAGATCGGGACTATGCTGACGGCGTTTCTTTGACATGGAGATCGCTCTATCCTTTCTGGATTAAGCGACCCGCGGTGTCTAACTTTTGGGGACCACCTCACTACAACCTAGCCCAGGAGATCAGGCGCACCTTGGCACAATACGACGACCTGAAGGACATCATCGCAATGCTCGGGCTTGAGCAGCTTTCATCCGAAGATCGAAAGGCCGTTGCCAGGGCACGCCGTTTGGAGCGCTTCCTCACGCAGCCCTTCTTCGCGACGGAACAGTTCAGCGGGATCCCGGGAAAGCTCGTCAGCCTCAAGGATTCATTGGACGGATGCGAGCGCATCCTCAGGGATGAATTCAAGGACTATCCCGAGAGCGCTCTCTACATGATCGGGGCCATCGGCGAGGCCGTTAAGGTCGCTCCTGCTCCTCAACCGAAAGCCGGTGCTTCCTCGGCGAATCCCGCGGCCCCCGTCCCCAAACCCATTGCTCCGACTGTTCCGAAGCCGAGCCCTGCTGCCCATGAATCTTAAGATACTGCTACCCTACAAGATTTTCGCCGATGAGACGGACGTCACCCAGGTCATCGTGGAGACAACCGACGGATACCTCGGCCTGCTTGAACACAGGCTCGATTGTGTTGCGGCGCTGATACCCGGCATCCTCGAATACAGGGCAGCGGGTAAGTCCATCTACGTGGCCGTTGATGAGGGAGTGATGGTAAAGACTGGACCAGGTGTCCTTGTGTCCGTGCGCCATGCCATAGGCGGCGCCGACCTGGGAAAGCTCCATGAGGCTGTGAAACGCGATTTCACCAACATCGACGAACAGGAGAGGCAGGTTCGTGCTGCGGAGGCCCGGATGGAGGGCGCCCTGATCCGGCGTGTGGCTGAATTCCAACATGGACGATAAACCTCCAGTATCATCCGAACGGAAGGAGACGCTGTTCGCGCGTGAAGTCGGGGAAAAGGTTGCGCGCAAGCTCAAGGTGCTCAATCGGGGCCCGCGCGGGGTATGGTTTGGCCTGGGCATGTCGGGGCTGATTGGGTGGTCGGTGGCTGTTCCGACGCTCGTTGGGGGCTTGGTGGGTCTTTGGTGGGACCGCCGGCATCCCGGCGGCCATTCGTGGACGCTCGCCCTACTGGCGGCCGGGCTGGTCCTCGGATGCGTCAACGCCTGGCACTGGATCATGCAGGAGGACCAGGCGATGAATGATGACGCGGAGGGAAATGATGAATAGCGTGTTCAACATCCTTGTGGCGCTGGTCGAGGGCTCGATTCTCGGCGGGCTCTTCTACCTCGGGCTCTGGTGTACCGTTCGCAAGGGCCTTTCATCGGCCCACCCGGCCATACTCTTCCTCGTCAGCCTTTTGTTGCGGGTCACTGCGGTCGTCGCTGGGTTCTACTATATCTCCCATAGCGAGTGGCGCCTCCTGGCCGCAGGCCTCGGAGGATTCCTGATTTCGCGGGCATGTGCATTGTGGATTGTTGGTGGATTCGGTTCGAAGCAGAACCAGGTCAACCACGGAGATGGGTCATGAATCTCACCTCCGACCAGCAGATCCTGTGGCGCCATGGTCCGTTTGTGCTCAACGGTACGATTGCGACAACCTGGGGAACGATCGGTGTAATGGCACTCGGCGCGAAGCTGATCACACGAAGGCTCGGGACGGATAGGAGCATCTCAAAGTGGCAATGTGCCCTTGAGATCATCGTCCAGGGAATCGAGACCCAGATACAGGAGGTGGGCATGAAGCATCCCGAGAGGTATGTGCCCTTTCTGGGCACACTTTTCCTCTTCGTCGCGACGTCCACCCTTTGCACCCTGATCCCGGGCTATGTGCCGCCGACGGGTTCCCTTTCGACGACGACGGCGCTGGCTATCTGTGTCTTTGTCGCCGTTCCAACCTTCGGCATTAGGGAACAGGGGTTCTTGGGTTACCTCAAAACTTACACCAAGCCGACGTTTGTCATGCTTCCCTTCAACATCATCAGCGAAGTGTCCAGAACACTTGCATTGGCCGTGCGCCTGTTCGGCAACATGATGAGTGGGGTGATGATCATCGGGATACTTCTGACGATAACGCCCTACTTCTTCCCGATCGCCATGACCGCCCTGGGGCTGCTCACCGGAATGGTCCAGGCTTACATCTTCAGCATCCTTGCCGCCGTTTACATCGCCGCAGCGACGCTGACCGTCGAACCACGAACAGCGGCCCCTCCCCTGCCGCCGAGCAAAACTTGAAACACAACGCACAAAAAAGGAAACGCCATGGATAGCACAACCGTCATCGCCGTCGCATCAATCTCAACCGCCGGTTTCACGACCTGCATCGGCTGCATGTGCCCGGCGCTCGGCGAGGGACGCGCAGTCTCCACCGCGCTCACCTCGCTGGCGCAGCAACCGGATGCCTCGGCTACAATCACCCGCACTCTCTTCGTCGGCCTGGCCATGATCGAGTCGACTGCGATCTATTGCTTCGTCGTCTCCATGATCCTGATCTTTGCCAACCCGTTCTGGACGCATGTCACGGCCCAGGTCGGGGGAAAGTAAGCCATGCTTATCGATTGGTTCACTGTAGGGGCGCAGCTGGTCAACTTCCTGATCCTGGTCTGGCTGCTGAAGCACTTCCTCTATAAGCCGGTGCTAAAGGCGATCGAGGACAGGGAGAAGCGCATAGCTTCAGAGCTCGCCGACGCCGACGCCAAGGTGGCGGCCGCCAAGAAGGAGCGCGACGACTTCCAGGCCAAGAATACCGATTTCGATAACCAGCGGTCCGCCCTCCTGGCAAAGGCCGTGAATGACGCGGCGGCCGAAAGCGAACGCCTCCTTGGCGTTGCGCGCACCCAGGCGAATGACCTGCGAGCCAAACAGGCGTCGACGCTCCAAGGGGAGCGCACGAGGCTCAGCGTGACGATGTCGCGCCTGGCCGCCACTGAGGTTGTCGAGATCGCCCGGAAAACTCTCGGCGATCTCGCCACAGTGAGTCTCGAGGAGCGCATTGGCGAAGTATTCACGCGGCGCCTTAGGGAGCTGGACGCCAAATCCAAGGAGACTCTCTGGGCTGCTCTTCGAAACTCGTCGGATCATGCCGTCGTCAGCAGCAGGTTTGACCTTGGAAGCATTCAGAGGGCTGCGATCCAGAATGCCATCAACGAGGATTTCTCCGCGGATATCCACCTGCGCTTCGAAACGTCGCCCGACGGCATCTGCGGAATTGAGCTTACCGTTGGTGGCCAAAGGGTCTCCTGGGACATAGCCAGCTACCTTTCGTCGCTCGACCGCAAGGTTGGCGAATACCTGGATTCGCACGCGCCGACGGAGGCCGCCGTGCCTGATATCCACTTACCTGCAGCCGCAACCGCCTAAGTTGCCTGGTCCAAGCACAGTGAGCTCGCCGACGGATGTCCTCGAACAGTCCCTCGATCTCGCCTTCCAGGGACTACTTCGCTGCAGAGAGACGTTCGGGGCCGCGCTAACCCCCCGGGAAGTCGGCTACGTCACTGGCGTCTCCACGGGAATTGCCACCATTTCGGGGCTTCCAGGCATAGGATTCGAGGAGCTCGTTCGGTTTCCCGGCGGGCTTCTCGGCATCGCATTCAACGTGGACGAGAACGAGGTAGGCGTCGTTCTCCTGGGGGAATATCAAGACCTACACGCGGGTGATGAGGCGGAACGAACGGGACGGGTCATGGACGTGCCCGTCGGGGAGGGCCTTCTTGGCCGGGTGGTGAACCCCATGGGCGTGGCCCTCGACGGCGGCCCGCCCATCGCCTCCGACCGACGGCTGCCCGTGGAGCGGCCGGCACCCTGGATAATGGATCGGGCTCCGGTGACCGAACCGCTCCAGACCGGTCTCACCGTTGTCGACGCGCTTATCCCTGTCGGCCGCGGGCAGCGCGAGCTGATCCTTGGGGACCGGCAGACCGGCAAGACCGCCATTGCGGTCGACACCATCCTGAACCAACGGGGAAAGAACGTGGTGTGCGTATATTGCGCCATAGGACAGCGTGCGTCGTCGGTGGCGAAGGTTGTGGCAAACCTGCGAGCACAGGACGCCATGGCCTTCACTGTCGTCGTCGTTGCCGAGGGTAATGACCCCCCTGGTCTCGCGTATATCACGCCCTATGCAGCGACAAGCATCGCCGAGTATTTCATGGAAGCGGGCCGTGACGTGTTGATCGTCTATGACGACCTGACCCACCACGCCCGTTCCTACAGGGAGATTTCACTCCTCTTGCGGCGCCCCCCCGGCCGTGAGGCTTTCCCGGGCGACATATTCTACATCCACTCGCGCCTCTTGGAGCGGGCGACCCACCTGAGCAAGGAACGCGGGGGCGGGTCGCTGACGGCGCTGCCTATAATCGAGACAGAAGCCCAGGACATCTCCGCCTACATTCCCACAAACCTGATCTCGATAACGGACGGGCAGATCTATCTCTCCCCTTCCCTTTTTGAGCTCGGCATACTCCCTGCGGTCGACGTTGGAAAATCCGTCTCGCGCGTCGGCGGGGAAGCCCAGCGGGCGGCTTACCGCTCGATCGCCGGCGACCTGAAGCTGGCCTATGCACAGTTCGAGGAGCTCGAGACATTCGCCAGGTTCGGAACTCGGCTCGACGAGGCGACGAGGCACTCGATCGAGCATGGGCGTCGCATCCGCGCCTGCCTCAAGCAGCCGGAGTCACAGCCCGTCTCGATGCCAGAGCAGATCACGGTGCTCCTCGCGCTGACCGCGGGCCTATTTGACCCCATTTCCCTTGATAAGGTAGCCGATGCGGAAAGTGCCCTGAGGAAAGCCGCTCTCGGCCTTCCGTCCGAACTTTCCGAGCGATTTATCACCGCCACAAAGCTGAGTGACTCGGACAGGCAGGCGATACTTGGCATTGCGACCATCGCAATTTCGCCATTCCTTCCTCAAGTCGTTCCGCCCCCGGCCAAGAAGTCCCCGCCATGAGCGACACGACCGAGAGCCTGCGAAGGAAGATGTCCAGCGCGAGAGACCTCAACGGCGTCGTTCGCTCGATGAAGGCCCTCGCTGCGTCGAGCATTGGCCAATATGAGAGCGCAGCTGAGTCGCTGAGCCATTACTATCGCACGGTTGAGCTTGGGCTCGCCGCGTGCCTGCGACAAGCCGGCGTCCCCGCCGAAACCCACGAGGCAAGAGGCAAGAAGCCGGCGCCGGTGGGCATTGTCGTCATCGGTTCGGACCAGGGCCTCGTGGGTCAGTTCAATGAGATTTTGGCAGACTATGCGCTTGGCGAGCTGAAGACGATCCAGGGCAAGCCGGGGTGCGTGTGGGCGGTCGGGGAGCGCATCCAGGCCATCTTGACAGATTCAGGTTTCGCCCAGGCCGTCCTTTTGCCTGTTCCCATCTCGGTGTATGGAATCACGGAGCTTGTTGACAGGCTCATCATAGAAATCGACTCGGCGCGCCAGAAGGGCGACGTGATGGAGGTCTATCTCTTCCACAACCGACCTAAAAAGGGCGCCATCCTTGAGACCGTAAGAAGGCGCCTCCTGCCGCTCGACCGCGTTTGGCAGAGAAGCCTGGCGACCCTCCCGTGGCCGACAAAGTGCCTTCCGCAGGTAATCGAGGGAAATAAATCGACCCTTTCGGCCTTTGTCCGCGGATATCTCTTCGTCGTTCTTTTTCAAGCGTGCGCCGAATCGCTAGCGAGCGAGAATTCGAGCCGGCTGGCGGCCATGCAGCGCGCCGAGAAGAACATCGGCGAGGTGCTCGAGGGCCTTAACAGAACCTTTCACCGCATCCGTCAGGAAGGGATAGACGACGAGCTATTCGACGTGATTTCCGGCTTCGAGGCACAGTCGAGGAGAAAGTGAGGACGGACGCCAGACCTAGTCTGCGTTGACGAACTGGAACAGCCTCGTGCACGAGGATTCTGCAGGAATCTTAAACTTGAGGCACGCCGTTGCCTCCAGCCAGTTTTCCAAGTCATGGTGAGGAAGGCGGCCGCTTTGCTCGTAGAGATGGTAGGCATAGCTGCGGATATCGTCCTCGCTCGGAGTCGGTATGATCTGAGGGGTATTAAATTCCATGTGCGCTTGAGGTGGCGCGAGCGGGGATTTCCTTCGGGCGACCACCGTTAATGTAGCCGGCTATTGTGGGCAGAACTATGGGGTGATGACCTGCATGCACCGTCGGCTCTGCCACCCTCGCTCGGACTGGAATCCGCTGGCTAGACAACGGTCCTCGGCTATATTCCATCCAGCGCTCCCCGCTACCCCAATGAATATTCGCATAGCTTTGCTATTCCCCATTCTCGCGAGCCTGGCCGCAGCCGCCGTCGACAATCCCCCCGAGCGCCTGCCGAGGGCTCTCCCGGAGAGCCAGGGCGTGTCATCGGCAGGCGTCCTCGACTTCGTGAAGTCAGCAGACGCGAAATTCGACTCCTTCAACAGCTTCATGCTGATCCGCCACGGCAAGGTCGTCGCCGAGGGATGGTGGGGTCCCTATACGGCCAGCGACCCCCACTGGCTTTACTCGCTGAGCAAGAGCTTCACCTCGACTGCCGAGGGCCTGGCCATCGCGGACGGCAAGCTGAGCCTCGACGACCAGGTCATCAAATTTTTCCCCGACGAAGCCCCAGAGCACCCGAGCGACAACCTCACGCGCCTTCGCGTGCGCGACCTGATCACGATGTCGACGGGCCACGAGGCCGATGTCGTCGGGGACTTCCTGTATCACACGAAGGAATCACCTGTCCGCAAGTTCCTCTCGCTGCCGATCGGCCACAAGCCCGGCACCCTCTTCATATACAACTCTCCGGGCACTTTCATCCAGTCGGCGATCGTCCAGAAGGTCACCGGCCAGAACGAACACGACTACCTCCAGAGCCGGCTCTTTGATCCGCTCGGGTTCGGCAATCCGTACTGGGAGATGACCGAGCAGGGCGTCAACTTGGGCGCCTCGGGCCTCATCATCCGCACCGAGGACATCGCGTGCTTCGGCCAGATGCTCCTCCAGAAGGGAATGTGGAACGGCCAGCAGCTGGTGCCGGCCGCGTGGATAGAGGCCGCGACCGCGAAGCAGGTCTCCAACGGCAGCAATCCCTTGAGCGACTGGGAGGTGGGTTATGGCTACCAGTTCTGGCGCTGTAAGCCGGGCTTCTTCCGCGCTGACGGTGCCTATGGGCAGTTCTGTTTCGTCATGCCGAAGTACGACGCGGTCCTTGCGGTGACGGCCGGATGCCGCGACACGCAAGGCATGATGGACCTGGTCTACGACAAGATCCTCCCTGCCCTGCACGATGAGGAGCTCGCGGCCGACCCGGCAGGCGACGATGCGCTCGCAAAGGAATCAGCCAGCCTGACGATCCACTCCCCGCACACGGAGGACTCGAGCGCGCTGGCCGCCCAATTCACGGGCCACACCTATGTATTCCCCGACAACAGTCGCCACATTCATTCCGTTACACTCCAGACGACGAACGGCGTAACGCAGCTGACAATCAGCGGCGAGGGCCTCGATGGAGCCCCGATCACGGTCGGGCAGAAGGAATGGGTGCGCGGTCACACGAACTTCGGGACCGACATCAACCCGGTCGAGAGGATCATCATGGACCAGCCGGTGGCCGCCATCGGGGGCTGGGCGACGCCCGACACGTTCGTGGCCAAGCTCTGCTACTACCAGACTCCGTATGCGCTTTCGCTTCAACTCCAGTTCGGAGGCGCGCTCGTGGTACTGAACGGGGACTACAACCTCGCGTTCAAGCCAAACGCCCTCCCCGAACTCGTCGGGCGGATGCAGCAGCCCTAGGTTGTGACCGGCGTCGGCGTAATGCCGCCGCCATGCATGCCCGAGGGGTCGATGAGCCATGACCCGAGGGTCGGCACGGGTGCCGGATGCTTCATCGTGTCCCAGTCGGCCAGCCCGGTCTTGCCGTTCACGACGGCCTCAGCCGCCATCTCCGCGCTGTCAAAATCCGTTGAGACCCGAGTCCATCCGACAGGCTTCTTGTACATCAGATTGTACTTCTTCGAAACCTGGTCCTGCGCAATCTGCCACTGCCATTCCGAATGCTTGATCGAATAAATCATGGAGTTTGAATCTTAGTGAAGCTACGGCCCGCTCCCGACACTTTCCGAAATACGGCATCTTTTCCTAGCTCTTGGATTCGAGGCAGGTCCAGCCCCAAACGACCGTGACCCCGGGGATCAGTTCCCCTCCAAGTGAAGGCTCCTTCGGAAGACAGGCTCCAGCTCGTCGGCGATCTGCTTATGCTCCGCGCCGGTCAGATGGGCGTCGCCCGGGATTCCCTTGTAATGCCTGATTTTCACGTGGGTCACCATGGGAGAACCCAACTTCCTCACGACTTCGTCCAGGTAGGCGCGGCAGACGGTGAGCTTGGGGGCCTCGCCGGGCTCGTCGTCTAGGATCGGGGAATCGATGAGGAATATCGGCGCCGCCGGGGCGTCCCGTCGGACCTTCCTTATGAACTCGATGAAGCCATTCACGAACTCGGTCTGGTCTGGGATTCCCCGGCTGAAGTCATTCGTGCCAAGACAAATTCCGATGGCGTCCGGAACGTAGGCCGCGTGGTCCCACAGCGCCGAAGGGTCGTCCGGCAACGCGAGCTCGTAGAACTGCGGTGCGTTGTTGATTGCCTTCATGCCCTGCCAGTCCCGGATGATTCCCCGGCCGCCATAGCTCACGAGGTTGACCTGGGCCTTGAGCCTCGCGGCCAGCCGCATCCCGAACGAGGCCGCCGCGTTGGATCTTTCCGCGCCCGGCTTTCCGGGAACGTCGCTATCCTCCGTGGACGATCCACAGGTTATCGAGTCGCCGATGAACATCAGTTTTCGGGACGGCAGCGGAGAAGGCTCAAGGATTTCGCCCGATCCCGGGTCGTAATCGAGGACTTGGCAAACGCCCTGCCAGCTCTCCGTCCGGCGCACGAGCTCAACCGCGTGAACTCCGGGTAATGCGCCTTTGAGCAAGTCCAGATGATTGAGCCCCTTCGCGAGCCGAAGTCGTGTAGGCGGTGCGCCGTCCACGGATAGGTTGAAATATACGTCGTCGGAGCTGGCGTTGATCTTCACAGCAAGCTGGCCGCTGTTCACCCTGATGTGAGTGATGATCCCCGGAAATCCCATCATCACCTCGTGATCGGGACCGACGGCATGCCTGCCCTCGTAGGAGATGCGCAAATTGTCCGCAGGGACGGGCGTCGCTAGGGCATTGGAGAGAAGGGTCATGGTGAGAAAAAGGCGCGGCAACCCAAACGGATTACCGGAGAACTCGGGCTTCTTCATGGGGTTGGGATTCAGTTCAGCAATATCGCCCGCGGACATGGCCGTTTCTTACCCAGCAGCGCACATCCATCAACATTTTATGCGTTTCCCGGCAAATCGAAATCCTGGAACCTTCTCATCTTGCCCCGAGCAAATCTAAGAGCTGTTCCTCGTGCACTAACCACACATGAATTAGCGCGGAACACCCTCATGCATTACGCCCCACCCCGAATGGGAATTCGCGCAACGCGCAATATCTTTGAGGGCCACATTCTGCACGATGCGAACGCTAAGCGCTGCTCGTCTGCGATTAAGGGGTTTCAGCTTCCATGGCACGGTCCATGCAAAAGTGAAATCTCCTGATAGAAAAACCAAACTCAGAAAATAAAAGATACCATGTCCAAAATCAAAAACCTCGAGGAGCTGCTTGTAGATGAACTCAAGGACCTTTACAGCGCCGAAACACAACTTATCAAGGCACTCCCCAAGATGGTGGAGGCTGCATCGAGCCCGAAGTTGAAGCGGGCCTTTGAGGGCCACCTCCAGCAGACCCGCGGCCACGCGGAGCGCCTGGTGCAGGCCCTTGGCCTTCTCGGCGAGTCCGAGGGCGGCAAGACCTGCCACGCCATGAAGGGCCTGATCGACGAGGGCTCGGAGGCCATCAAGGCAGACGCACCCGATGCCGTGCGTGACGCCGACCTGATCGGTGCAGCGCAAAGGGTCGAGCATTACGAGATGGCCGCATACGGCTGTGCCAGGGCCTTCGCCCTCAAGCTGAGCCGCGGCGACATCGCGGATCTCCTGCAGCTCACGCTCAAGGAGGAAGGCGAGGCCAACAAGAAGTTGATCTCGATCGCCGAGACAGTGAATGACGACGCCTTCGCTGCCGCGGGCTCCATGGACTGACCGAATCGCAACAAGCAAGAGACATAAGCAGCGGCTCATTGCCGCTGCTTACGCTCTTTTATAACGCCGGCGGATCGCCTAGAAGGTTCGCATGAGGCTAAGAAGGATTCGACGGGCGGAGCTCCCGAGCGACCCGGTTGAGCTCGCCCGTTTTTTGATCGGGACCTTCCTTGTCCTCGAGGGCGACGAGGGCCGCGTCAGCGGAAGAATTGTCGAGACAGAAGCCTACCTTGTTGGCGACGCGGCCGCGCATTCCTTCAATGGACCGACCAAGCGCAACCGCTCCCTGTTTCTCGAGCATGGCCACGCCTACGTCTATTTCGTCTACGGGAACTGGTACTGCATGAACGTCTCCGCCGAGGCGGAGGGAATCGGGGCAGGCGTGCTCCTGAGGGCGTTGGAGCCGATCGAGGGCATCGAACTCATGCGAAGGAGGAGGAGGCACGCGAAGCCCACTCTCCTAGCCAGCGGCCCTGGATGCCTCGCCACGGCCATGGGGATAGACCGGCGGCTGGACGGCATCGACCTCTGTGCGCCGGGGAAATTCTGGCTGGGTGTGACTAAGGATCTTGGCATGCGCATGCCGATAGGCAACAGCACCCGGATCGGGCTCACGAAGGAGGCCCACCGCAAGCTAAGGTTCTATCTCCGCGGAAGCCCCAGCCTAAGTGGTGCGCGCAAGCTCAATGCCTAGTGGCCAAGGTGGCCGCCGCAACCGCGGATCCCGTATTTTCCCTTGAGGGCTCCTCCACGGTGCCCTTCAAGGTCCCGCCAATAGTGGTCGAGTAAACCCATGTGAACTCCGCGCCAAGGAGGAATATCTGGGCCGAGTAGTAGACCCAGAGCAGGCACACTGCGAGGGAGCCAACGGCACCGAAGGCGGTCACGACACGGCTTCGACCGAGATAGATGCCGATCAGCTCCTTTCCGATCGTGAACAGGGCTGCTGTCGTTCCGGCTCCTATCCACACGTCGCTCCACTTTACCCGGGCCTGCGGGATGACCTTGTAGATCAGCGCAAACATAAGGGTCGTCATCGCGAAGCCGAGGAGGACATCGACCGACTGCGCCACGATCTCCCATCCCGTGGACGACGGTCCCCAGAGTCTGCCAAGCGAAGTCATCCCCGCGGAGATCACCAGGGAGACCATCAGTAGGAAGGAAATGGCGAGAATGACGCCGAATGAGAGCAGGCGGGAGCGTATGAGCGAGAAATAGCCTCCCGTGCTGTGCGCCCGGGGGGCGCGCCAGATGCGGTTCAGGGAGTCCTGGAGCTCGTTGAACACCGACGTGGCGCCCACGAGGAATATGACGATGCCGAACCCTGCGGCCACAGAGCGCCTTGAGGGTTCGTTCACGTTGTCCAGGAGGTTCTCGACGGCCTGAGCTCCCTGGCTCCCCATCAAGTTGCCGAGCTGGCTGACGATCTCCTCCCGAGCCGCGGATGCACCGAAGAAATAGCCCGCCACGGAGATCACGATCAGGATCAGCGGCGCCATGGAGAACATTGTGTAGAACGCCAAGGCAGCGCCCATGCTCTGTGCATAGTCGTTGTGCCACGACTTCACCGTGTTCACGACCAACCTCCAAGCCTGGCTGTTGCTGATCTTCACTGTTCCATTGTGGGGTTGAGGGTTTGTCGTGCGTCCGGCTCCAGCTTACAGTGACCCAGCACCAGAAGTCCGGTTCCCATCGCCGACTTTGGAAGTGCTACCCGGTCCAGAATCTTGGGAATTCCCCGTCAAACGGGGAACCGGAAGCCGGATCTGTCCACTTTACCGGTACAAATGGCAGGCTATGCCACCGATCAGATCATCAGGGACACTTGGCTTTCGCGCTTCTCAAGGCGGACGCTGAAGGTAGTCTTCGTCCTTTTCGTCGTTCTCCTCGTCCTGAGGCTCTCGGCGTCCTTTGTCGTAAAGTACGAGATAAACAAGCGGCTCGCACACATCCCGGACTACTCCGGCCACGTCGACGGCATCAGCCTGCATCTCTGGAGGGGCGCGTACAGCATGACGGGTTTGGCCATAAGGAAAAGCAACGGGAGGGTCTCCGAGCCCTTCGTCAGCGCTGAGCGCATCAACTTCTCCGTCGCCTGGGGCGAGCTCTTCAGGGGGCGCTTCGTGAGCTCGATCTATGCCCGCAACGTTAAACTCATCTTTGTCCGTGCCTCCACGTCGGACGACAGTCAGCTGGCGGCGGACAGCCGCTGGCAGGATGTCATCAACGACCTTTTCCCGATAGACATCACCTTCCTCGATGTCCGAGGGGGAGTGCTCCACTACCTGGACAAGACGCAGGCGCCGAGCGTCGATATATCGATCCGGGACCTGAGCATCAGCGCGACAGGCCTCCAGAACAGGGCCTCCTCCGAGGACGGCGACATGCCTGCCAAGATCCAGATCTCCGGCACATCGATCGGCGAAGGGAAGCTGAAGTTCTTCGCGAAGCTCGAGCCCCTCGCAGTCCAACCGCATTTCCAGCTGGCAATGGAGATGAACAAGGTTTCTCTGCCCGCCCTGAACGACATGCTCTCGGCCTATGCAAAGGTGAAGGTCAACGAGGGCCAGTTTGACGTGGTCGCCCAGATGGCCATGGGAAACGGGCACTACGAGGGATACGTGAAGCCGTTCCTGACCTCGGTAAAGTTCGCCGACGTCGACCCCGAGCACGACTCCGTGGGCCGCCGGGTCTGGAAGGGCCTCGTGTCGCTCTTTGCGGACCTGGCGACGAACAAGGACAGCCAGCAGATCGCAACCCGCATCCCGTTCGAGGGCAACTCCAAGAATCTGGACGTTGGCATGTGGAAGACCATCACGAACGGACTCCACCATGGCTTCATAAGGGCGCTTCCAAAGGGGTTTGAGGGCACGACGAATCCCGACGGCATCGACTCGGGGAAGCAGGCGGCTGAAGCGGCCCCAAAGGGTCCCGTCAAAGAGGATCCGCCGAAATAGCCGACGCCGGCTTCCTCAGCCGATCCCCATCTTCTTGCGCCTGCGGTAGAGCGTCGCCTGGTCGATGCCGAGGATACGCGCTGCGTCCACCATGCTCGAAGTCTGCTCCAGGATGCGCCGGATATGGGCTTCCTCGAGCTGCTCCAGGGTCACGGGCCCGCCAGGGATGACGGAATCCGTCGCTACAGCCCCAGGGCTCGCCGCAAAATCCGGCCGGTGGTCGGAGGGCAGGTCCGCGGCGGTGATCTTGCCTCCCACGGAGAGAATCACGGCGCGCTCAATGGCGTTTCGCAGCTCCCTGAGGTTGCCCGGCCAGGAGTAGCTCTTGATCGCCATCTCGGCGTCGTCTGTGAGGCGGACACCCTGGCGACCGGCGTTCCTTGCAAAGTGGTCCACATAGTGGCGGACGAGGCGCATGAGGTCGTCCGGCCGCTCCCGAAGTGCCGGCATCCGGACCGCGATTACGTTCAGGCGATAATACAGGTCCTCGCGGAAGGCACCCTCGCTCACCCGCTTCTTCAGATCGCGGTTCGTCGCGGCGACAATCCTGACATTCGCCTTGCGGGTGACGGTCTCCCCCACCCGCTCGTATTCGCGCTCCTGGAGGAGGCGAAGGAGCTTCGGCTGGATCTCGAGTGGCAAGTCGCCGATCTCGTCCAGAAAGAGCGTGCCGCCGTCGGCGGCCTTGACCTTGCCCCAATAGTCCTTGAGCGCGCCGGTGAAGGCGCCCCTCACGTGCCCGAAGAGCGTGCTCTCCAAGAGCTCCTTTGAAAGCGTCGGGCAGCTGACGGTCACAAAGGGCATGCCCGCGAGGTGGCTGCCCTCGTGCAGCGCCTTCGCCGCGACGCTCTTTCCCGTCCCACTCTCGCCGAGAATGAGGACGGAGGCATCGCTCTTCGCCGAGCGCTTCAGCACCTCCACCACCTTGCTCATGGAGGGCGTGTCGAAATCGAGGAGCGGCTCGGGCTGCTGGGCCTGCGTCTCCTTCACCTCCTGCTCCAGGCGCTCGATCTCCTTGCCCATCTGGCTGAACTTCTGGACGCGCGCCAATACCGCGTGGAACTGCTCCCTCGTGAAGGGCTTTTCGAGAAAGTCTATGGCGCCGAGGTGAATCGCCTGCACGGCCTTCTTCACCGTGCTCTGCGCCGAGAACATCACGACCGGCAGGTTCGGCCGCATCTTCAGAATCTGCGGAAGCACAGCCAGACCGTTGTCGCGGCCAAGGTTCAGGTCCAGCAGCACGGCGTCGTACTTGCCATCCTGGAGCAGGGACATCGCGGTCGCCGCGTTGGCGGCCGTCTCCGCGTAGTGGCCCTCGTCCTCAATGAGGAGGCAGGTGGCCTCGCGGAACACGGTGTCGTCGTCGATTACAAGAAAGTCCATTTAGCTTGGTCAGGTGTCGGTCGTGAAAGTGCGGCGAATATTCGTTTGCGGCTGCCGGGTCACTGCCCGGCGGGCAGGCGCAGGACGAACGTCGCCCCTTTGCCGGGCTCGCTTTCGCAGACCAGCTGGCCGTTCATGTTGTCGACATGGCGCTTTGCGATGCTAAGGCCGAGGCCGGTCGAGGGCTCGCCCGCAGTGGGTTTCGCGCTCAGCCGGCGGTAGCGCGCGAACATCTTGGCGTGGTCTCCCACGTCAAATCCCGGGCCCTCGTCGCGGATGCGGAACTCGACCATTCCGTCCTTGGAGGCCCCGATGGTGACCCAGATGGACTTCTCGGGAGGGGAGAACTTGACGGCGTTGGACACAAGGTTGTCGATGACCTGATCCAGGGCACCCCGGTCCGCCAGCACGAGCGGCGTGTCGTCGGGGAGGTCCTCCTGTATCACGATCGCCTTGCGAAGCGCGGCCTCGGAATAGCGCTGGACGGCGGCGGACGCGGCTGATGCCAGCGAGACAACCTCGAGATTCAGCGCGTAGCCCCGGTCGGCCGCCGTGTTCGCGAGGAACTCCTTCACGAAGGCGAACATCTGGTTCGAGGCGTTCAGGATGTTGGTCGACATGCGCGTGAGCCTGGGCTCCGTCAACTCGGAGGCCCGGTCGTGGAGCAGCTGCGCGCTCATCTGCATTCCGCCAAGGTGGTTCTTCAGGTCGTGCGTGAGTATGCCAAGGAGCTCATCCTTGTCCTCGGCCACGCGCCTGAGGTGGTCGCGGGTCTGCTTGAGCGCCAGGTGCGTGCGCACCCTGGAGATCAGCTCGGATTGGTTGAAGGGCTTCGTCACATAGTCCACTGCGCCGGCCTCGAGCGCCCGTACGATGAATGCCTTTTCGTCTGCCGCCGACAGGAAGATGATCGGTATCTCCGCGAGCTCGGGCTTCGAGCGGATCAGCCGGCAGACCTCGAATCCGTCCATACCGGGCATCAGCGCATCCAGGAGCACCAGGTCAACCGTCTCCGCCATGATCCTGCCCAGGGCGTCCTCGCCCCGGGTGACAGGCACGGTCTGGAAGCCGCACTTGCTGAGCATCGCCTCAAGGACCCGCACGTTGGACTCCTGGTCATCCACCACGAGGATTCGAGCGGTAAATTTTTCGTTGCTCATGGTTGTTCCTGCAACGCCTTTGCCACAGCCGACCTTTAATACGACTGTGCTGACACGCGGGGATCGCGTGGAAGGGCCGCTTGCGAGCAGGACATCAGGACATGTAGCCGTATCGTTTACCATGGCAAATCGCGAATTTACCGGAACTGTCGTCGGGCGGGCTCCGCGGCACGCCCTTCGGCCAGGTCGTGGGCGGCTCCGGTCGCCTGGCGGGAGCCGCCAAGGCTTCGGCGCGCCCCGGTTGTCACCAGGGTGGCCGGCAGGGATCCTAGCATGAAAGGAAGAGAGCCACGGCGCGTATGTCGTCCGCGCCGCGGTTGCGCTCTGGCGAATCAATCATCCACAGCTCCTTTTCCAAGCGCAGGACGAGGTCGCGGACCAAGAGAACGGTAGTTGAGTCGGAAGCCGCCATGGCCACCTTCATGGCCGAGCAGAGGGCCCGGCAGCAGGCCCTGTAGGACGCGAAGAACGTGATCGGCTCCATGATGGCGTTTCGGGAAAATTCAAATCCCCGGGTCGGCATTACGCGCGATCCATCGCCGCCCTCGAGCTCCGCCACCCTGCGGTCTACGACACGCGTTCCGCGGGTAAGGAGGTCCCGCAGCGTCTTCAGGTGCTGCCAGCTGAAGCCGAGGATCTCTAGGTTTCCCGAGTTATCTATGCTCTCCGTGCGGGCGTTTAGCTCGGCAAGCGCCTCGCTGGCCTTTACCAGGCAGTCCGCGATCTTCAATCCGTCGCGCTGCGTCGTGCTTGCCGAAGTCGTCCGGGTAGACATCTGGAAACAGTCAGGGACTAATAGTAAATCTAGGAACCGGTGCTCAGGCCGGAGTGCCCTCGGCGAGCATCAGGCTCGAGGGCTCGAAGAAGCGCCTGAACCTGTGGTAGCGACCCGCGAGCACGGGCGAGATCGTCGCCGTGTCGGCCGTGCGGACCTGCTCGATGTCGAGGCCGCGGAAAGTATGGAAGATGGCAGGCAGCTCGGCCGCATCGGCGTTCTCGACGGCGAGCACGATGCTGTTCCCATTGAGCTTCTCGGCGACATTTAGGCTCTGCTCGTGGGAGAGGCCGATCTCGGTCAGGCCGCCGACTAGCGGGTCGCGGCTCCACTTGGTCTTCAGCGCTGCAAGCCGCAGGCCGAGCATCCCTGAGACCGTCACCTCGCCGCAGGATGTCGTGTACGACATGTTGCCGCGGATCCAGCACCTCGTGCTGTTTGGGCGCAACTGCGACGGGTAGAGAACCGACACGAGGCTCGTTGCGATGCCAGCCCGCTTGAGGCGGACGATCAGGAGATCTGCATGCAGGCGTGAATCAGCGGTGGCGTAGACCAGGAGATGTGACATGGGAGAACTTGTTTTTGACAGTGCGATTGTTGTGCAAAAGAGCCTGACCCGAGTGTTGTCGCGGCATTCTCAGCTTATGCCATTCCACGAGATTCCAAAATGATGCAAGCAGCTACCCTACTGCATGCTACAATCTTTTTGGGCTATACGATGCCCTGCACGGCGCGACGGCGCCTTTGCACATCGCAATGGCCCTACGCCTGCAATTCGCGAATTGCAAAGCGGGGCCCGGATCGTCCCGGCCTATTCAACGACCGTGAAATAAAAGGTCGGGTTCCCGTCGGGCCCGACCTCGTAGCCGGAAACCCCACCCTGGACGTGGACGAGCTGCTCCATCAGCGACAGGCTGAGACCCCTCCCTGAATCAGGCTCATGCAATCGGTGAAAAGGCCTGAATAACGCCATGTTTTTCTCAGCGCCCAATGCGGGCCCGTCGTTTGAGACCCAGAACTTGATCGAGGAAACGGACTTCTCCCAGCCAAGCTTTATATTTCGGCCCGTTCCGCCGTGGCGAACGCAGTTGTCGACGAGAAGATTCCATATCCTCTCATATTTCATCCTGTCGCCTCGTACTGTCGGCCAGTCGCCGGGCTTCGAGACAAAGGCTTTCGAGATCGTGAGTTTCCCCTCGAGCCGCTCCAGGGCGCCGCTTACCGCCGAGGCCATGTCGAACTCGGAGACTTCGACCGGTCGCGAGAGCTCCTCGGCAAGCATCGTCTGGTGTCTCACGAGCCTGAGAAGGTCTGTCTCTGACTCGATAATGTTGTCGACCCAAGCGACGCTCTCGGGATCGGTCTCAGCAATTGCCTCCCGCAAGGTCTCCGCCGCGGCAAGGACACCACCAAGCGGCGTGCGCATGTCGTGCGCCACCCGAACGCCGAGTGAGCGGATGTTGCCCCTTAGTGTGGCGACCTCCCTCCTCATCTCCTGTGAAGCCCAGGCTGACCGGAGGAGATGAGGGGCAAGGGCGGTCGTCCAATTTCCCGGAGCAAGGTCCCCTTCGCAGGCGACGACCGCCCAGCGAGGCAGCTTCCTCGCGTCGAGCAGTCCACGAGCCCCGGAAATCTCCTCTGCCGTCGGATCAATGAGAACGAGGATCTCCGCATCGGAGGACCGCGCGAGAGCGGCGGCGCTTGCAACGGAATCCACCGCTTCCACCCGCGCGCCGGGGAAAGCCCGAACCATCGCATCGGCCAGCAGCGCGGAGAACGATTCATCCTTTCCCTTGATAACGAGTAGACTGTTTTTCATCCGCAGCGGGAGTTCGGATATCCGGCCAATAAATATTTCTGGCAACGCTTTTCCTTTTTTGGCGCGGATTCGGTGAAGAGAAACTCGTTCGGGCGCTTCGAGTTATCCCGCGGCAGCTCAGCCGTCAAAATCGTCGCAAAATGCAGGTGTCGCTGCCGAAAGTGATGCAAAGTGCCCTAGGAATCCGACAGCCGGAAAGTCGTGGTCATTTTTTAAGACGCTAGGGGTGTGCTGCTTACGCCGATACACGCTTCGTGGCACCGGCGATGCTCAATGATTCCAACAACAGGAAGCACAAGCAACGGACACCATATGATACACCATATCCTCAATCTCGCCGATATCTCGACTCTCGCCTGGATGACCCAGGGATTGATGCAGCTCAATGCGAGCCTGCTCGGCCTCGGCTTCGCAGGCCTCCTTCTCGGCATCATGTTCACCGGGGAATCTGAAGACCCCACGGACATGTACTGAATAATCTTCCGAACTCTTTCCGTTCGGAGCGTTCAAAGCGCCTAGTTAAGATAGAATCCAAATCCTCAACATACTGCCACAAAATGCCCAAAATCACATCCATCGCGCTGCTCATCGTTGGCCTCATCCTTCTGGTGTACGGCCTGAATGCCTCAAACTCCGTCTCCTCGTCGGTCAGCCAGGCAGTCAGCGGCTCGCCCTCGAACAAGACCATCTGGCTCATCGCGCTCGGCGTCATCGGGATCGTTTCCGGTGGCATCGGCGTCTTCCGCCGCTCGTCCTAAATCTCTCGGCACAACCCAACCCTGACACTCCAATAAACATGACAAAGACAATCGCACACCGCCACGTTTCACACCGCAATGGCGCGGACTCCAGCCTCAGGACCCTCCTGACGCAGGCCAAGTCCACCATCAGCGACGTCAGCTCGCAGGCCTCGGAGAACGCGCAGGCAATCCGCGACCGGATCAGCTCGACCCTCACGGCCGCCCAGAAGCGCGCCAAGGCCGTTGCAAAGGCCGCTCGCAACCAGGCCTCCCGCGCCGACGACGCCATCCGCGCCAAGCCCTACCATGCGATGGCGATCGCAGGTGGCATCGGCCTCGTGGCCGGCCTCCTGATCGCGCGCCGCAGGGCCGCCCGCTAGGTCAATCCACTTTCCGGCCACCGCAGGCGTGGCCCCCTCGGCGCAAGCTGAGCTGCCACGCCTGCGGGGTCGGATTCACGGGGCCGTTCAGCGGCCCTTTTTCGTTTTTTGGGAACGAATCAAGTACCCGAGACTAAAAATCTTCGTTTCCTGCTCGTTGACGAGGTGCGGAAATGTACTCCGCGGCGAAGAGGCTCGTTGAGGCCATACCAAAGCCGGCAAAGGCCGCAACGGACCCGAACCTGAAGGCGGGCCACTAGGCCGACACAAGGGGCCACGTGAGGCGGCTGGCCCGGGCCATTGACCGCCCGGGACCTTCTGTTAATCAGGAAAATGGTCCTCGGGCATTTTGCAAAGATGCGGGAGAACCATTCACTGAAGGCAGTGTCACTCAGGGTGTAGTTAATTTCCCGCCTTCAATCCCTATCCAGCTCCACGCTCATGAATCTCTCAGCTACACACCTCAAAAGATATAAGCAGATCGCCGCCATCCTCTGGAAATACGGCCGCTCAGACCTCGTCCAGCAGATGTCTGTTCACGACGGCTTCGATCCCCAGGAACTCGCGCCCACCGAGAAGGACGCGGCGCCTGAGCAGCTGGCCGATGACCTCGAGGCAATGGGCCCGACTTACGTGAAGATCGGCCAAGTCCTTGCCGGCAGGTCAGACCTGCTCCCCGAGAACTACCGCAACGCGCTGGCAAGGCTTCAGGATAAGGTGAAGCCCTTCCCCTATGAGGACGTGGAGAGGATCGTCCTTGCAGAGCTCGGGATCCGGATTTCGAAGGCATTCCTGCGCTTCGACATCACCCCAGTCGCCGCCGCCTCCCTTGGCCAGGTCCACAGGGCCGCGATGCGCGACGGCCGCGAGGTCGTCGTGAAGGTGCAGAGGCCGAACATCAGGGGTCAGATTGCCGAGGATTTCGACGTTCTCACGGAGATCGCCCAGTTCATGGAAAACCACACCGAGGCCGGGAAGCGTTACCGCTTCACCTCGGTTCTCAATGAATTCCGAACCGCGATCCACCAGGAGCTCAACTATGAGCTCGAGGCCCAGAACTTGATCACGGTCGGCCGCAACCTGAAGGACTTCCCGCTCATTTTGGTCCCACAGCCCGTCGTCGACTACTCGACGCGCAGCGTCCTCACCATGGACTACGTGCCGGGACGGAAGATCACCTCCCTCGGGCCGCTCGGGCAGCTGGACATCAACGGCGCGAAGCTGGCCGAGGAGATCTTCCGCGCCTACCTCAAGCAGATCCTGGTCGACGGCATTTTCCACGCCGATCCCCACCCCGGCAACGTGTTCATTACCGACGACGGCCGGATCGCGCTCCTGGACCTCGGGATGGTGGGCCACACGGCGCCTAAGATGCAGGAGAATCTCCTAAAGGTCCTCCTTGCTGTGAGCGACGGCAAGGGCGACGAGGCGGCCGACATCGTCGTCAAGATGAGCGAGCGGACGGAGTCCTTCGACCTTCACGCATTCAAGCACCAGATCGGCCAGCTCGTGGCCATGAGGCTCAACCAGGGCCTCAAGGACCTCAATGTCGGCAAGTCCCTCATGGACGTCAGCAGATACGCCCGCGAAAACGGGCTGGTTGTGCCGAGTGAACTGACGCTGCTCGGCAAGACGCTGCTGGAGCTCGACGACGTGGGCAGGATCCTGGACCCCACCTTCGACCCGAACGCCTCCATTCGACGCCATGCCGGCGAAATCACCGCGACCCGCCTCGGCCGGGAGTCAACCCAGGGAAGCATGGTGAACGCGCTCCTCGAGATGAAGGACTTCACGGTCAACCTTCCGTCCCGGCTCAACCGCATCATGGACGCGGTGGCCAACGCCGATCTGGAGGTGAAGGTGCGCGTCCTCGAGTCCAAGATGGTCGTCGAGGGGATAGAGAAGGTGGCCAACCGGATCACTAACGGCATCCTCCTCGCCTCGATCATCATCGGCGCCGCCCTCATGATGAGAATCGACACCCCCTGGCACATCTTCGGCTACCCAGCCTTCGCCATGGTCTGCTTCGTATTCGCGTTACTGGGCGCTAGCCTCCTCCTGTACAGCATCGCCGCCCAGGACCGCACCAGCCGCAAGAGCCGGCACCGGTGACGGCCGCGCTCAGCGGCTGATAAACTCGCTGACGAAGTTTGCCTTCGGCACCCGGTCGCAGACCGCCTTGATTGAGACGAGCAAAGGCACGGAGATCAGGGCACCGGGAATTCCCCAGAGCCACAACCAGAACATGAGGGAGATGAAGATCGCCACCGGGTTGAGCGTGAAGCGGCGACCGAGGAGGATCGGCGTGATGAAATTCGCCTCGACGAGATGGAGGAAGAGATACCAGAGGAACGGCATGAAGGCCGCGGATACCGTGTCAAATGTCAGCAGTCCCAAGGCTCCCACGAGGATCAGGCCTGCAACCGGGCCGAAATAGGGCACGAAGTTCAGGAGCGCCACGATCACGCCCCACATCGCCGGACGGGGCACGCCGCAGAAGAAGAACCCCACGCCGGCGGCGGCACCGAGGGCGATGTTGATCAATGAGACCGAGAAGAGGTAGTTCGAGACCTGGACCTGCACCTCGTGGCAGATCTCAACCGCCCTCCTCTTTTCCCTGTGGGTAGGCATGACCCGGATCAGCTTCGTGAGGAACATGTCGCCGGAGGCCAGGAGAAGGTAGACTAGGACCATGACCTCACCTAGGCCGGCCAGGAATGTCTCGGTCCAGTCGAGGAATGACGCGCTGCTTCGGGGATCCCTGATCTCGACGGTCGCCACCTTCTCCCTCGGGTCCTTCTTTTCGCCCGTCACGGACAGGTCGCCCACCGCCGTCACCGCCTGGCTCATGCGGACAGCGCCCGGGAACAGCTTCTGGACGTGGGTCCTCAGGTCGGCCATGTGCTGCGGGCCTTCGTCGATCCAGGCCATTGCCGGCCGTCCCGCCTGGACGAAGCCCACGATCAGGACGGCCACCATCACGGAGAAGATGAGGAGCGCCGCAGGAATCTTGGAGATGTGCAAGCGTCCCAGGAGGCGCATCACCGGTTTCAGCGCCGCGGCCGCCATGAACGCGAGCACCACGGGCAGGATGACAGCCCTGCCGAAATAAAGGCAGGTGATCACAGCGAGGACGAGAACCGCGACCTGGACGGAGGAGGCCTTCGGCTGGTTCTTCGGAGAGGACGGCGCATGGTCCCCGCGCTCGCCGAGCGCAGGCTCAGCGGCAGCCGGACTCCGGCGGCGGCTCGATGGAGCATCTCTTTCCGAAAGCATCATTATTACTGTGCCGGACTCGCGGTTAAAGTTCCGTTGGACGTTGGTAAATCAGGCTGCAACGGCCTCTTCCAACTCCCTTGGATGGAGGGTTGCAGGCCGGCTGCGCGGGGCCTACGTTTGGACGTTCATGTCCCTATTCAACCTTCTCGACGTAAACCTCTCCTTTGGCGGACCCGCGGTCCTCGACAAGGTCAACTTCCAGGTGGACCCGGGCGAGCGGGTGTGCCTTCTCGGCCGCAACGGCGCCGGCAAGTCCACGCTGATGAGCGTAATCTCGGGCGAGACGAAGCCGGACCGGGGTGACGTGTTCCGCCAGCCCGGTTCGCTCTTCACCCGGCTGACCCAAGAGGTGCCCGCCCAGCTCGACGGCACGGTGCTTGAGATCGTGACCTCGGGGCTGCGCCCCCAGGCAGCCCACGAGGAGGACTGGGAGCGCGACGTCCTTGTCCATGACCTGATCGACCACCTCCAGCTCTCCGCCGATGCGAGGTTTGACGAGCTTTCGGGCGGACTCAAGCGGAGGGCCCTCCTCGGCCGGGCCCTCGCCGCAAAGCCCGACCTGCTGCTCCTCGACGAGCCCACGAACCATCTGGACCTCGACTCCATCCTCTGGCTCGAGGAATTCCTCCTCTCCGAGAAGATCACCCTCTTCTTCGTGACCCACGACAGGGCCTTCCTCAGAAGGCTGGCCACGCGCATCGTCGAACTCGACCGCGGCCGCCTCTCCGGCTGGGCCTGCGACTACGACACCTACTTGATACGCAAGGAGGAGGTCGTCGCAGCCGAGGAGAAGCAGGCCGCCGCCTTCGACAAGAAGCTCGCGCAGGAGGAGGTCTGGATCCGCAAGGGAGTCCGGGCGCAGCGATCGCGCGCCCAGGGGCGCATCCACGCCCTCATGAAGATGCGCGCCGACCGTTCCGCGCGGCGCGCCAAGGTCGGCAACGTCAACATGCGCCTCACCGAGGCTGAGAAGTCCGGCGTCAAGGTGATCGACGTCGAGAACATGTCGTTCTCATACCCAAACGGCCGTCTCCTCGTGCGCGACTTCACAACCACGCTCATGCGCGGCGACAAGATCGGCATCATCGGGCCGAACGGTGCCGGCAAGTCGACCTTGATCAAGCTCCTGCTGGGCCAGATAGCGCCCTCCTCCGGGACGATCAGCCAGGGCTCCCAGCTCGAGTTCCTCTACTTCGACCAGATGAGGGCCCAGATCGACGATAACAAGACGGTTGCCGACAATATCGCGGGCGGAAACGAGACCGTGACGATCGACGGCAGGACAAAGCACGTCATCAGCTACCTCCAGGACTTCCTCTTCACGCCCGACCGCGCCCGCACCCCCGCCCGCGTCCTCTCCGGAGGCGAGCGAAACAGGCTCCTCCTCGCCCGGCTTTTCACAAAGCCAGCCAACGTGCTCGTGATGGACGAGCCCACCAACGACCTCGACGCCGAGACACTCGACCTGCTCGAGGACCTCCTCGTGGCCTACACCGGGACGCTGCTCATCGTGAGCCATGACCGCGATTTTCTCGACAACGTGGTGACCAGCACGCTCGTCTTCGAGGGCGACGGGCGGATAGGTGACTACAACGGCGGTTATGCCGACTGGGTCCGCGAGAAGGAGAAGATGGCCCTCGCCGCGGCCCGCATCCCAGCCAAACAAGCCCCCACACAGGAGCCGCAGGCCAAGCCCACCCCCTCCAGGAAGCTCACCAACAAGGAGCGCAAGGAGCTCGATGAGCTGCCGGCACAGATCGAGGCCTTCGAGACCGAACAGGCCAAGCTTGGGGCCAAAATGGCGGATCCGGTTTTCTACCAGCAGGAACGAGGTGCCGCGGCAGATGTCAAAGCCCGCCTAGATGAACTCGAACGCAGGCATGCATTCGCTTTTGCCCGGTGGGAAGAGCTCGAGGCTATCCGCACAAAGGGATGAGCGCGTCCCGGTATGATCTCGGCAGGCGGCCATTGCCCGCAGATCGGTCTGGGGTGTTAGGGTCATGAATACGGACGGGGAAGAGACCCTCACCTGCGAATATTGCGGCCAGGTGCACACAGCCGTCCACCTTGCCCCGGGGCAGGCCGCACGGTGCGTTCGTTGCACGACCGTCATGGCGAAGGGCCGCAGGCTCGGCCCCGAGGCGCCTCTGGTGTTCGCAGTCACCGCCCTGATCCTTGCGGTGCCCGCCTGCAGCCTTCCCTTCATAAGCGCCGGCAAGCTCGGCGACGAGCGAACGAGCCTGCTATTCACAGGGGTTGTTGCAATCTGGCAGCAGGGGATGAGGACAATGGCCACCCTTGTGCTCCTCCTGGGTGGAATTGTCCCGATGGCCCTCATTGCCAGCATCGCCCTCCTCCTTGCACCCCGCGAGCTACGCGGGGTCTTCTTCACCGACTCCGAGATCGCAAAGCTCGTGGCCTTCCTCGAGCGCTGGTCGATACCGGAGGTCCAAGTGCTGGCGGTCCTCGTTGCCCTCATGAAGCTCGGAAGCCTCGTCCACGTGACGATCGGGCCGGGCTTTTGGTGCTACTGCGCTATGTCAGTCTTTCTCCTGATGGCGCTTCGAGGCATCGACCTCGACGCCCTCAACAAGGGCGTGATTCCCACCCACGCCCCCGGCCAATGAAACCCCCGCTTGCAAAAATTTGGCTTAGAGGGAATTCCGCCGCGGCGGCACTCGGCCTGGCAGCGGCCATCATGCTCGTCCCCGCGAATCTGCTCCCGGTCCTCGAGACCGACACCGGCGGCAGCGACCGCACGGACACCATCTTCTCCGGGACCGTCCAGCTGTGGCAGCACGGCCTGGGTGCGATAGCAGCCATCGTCTTCATAGCGAGCATAGCGATCCCGATCATGAAGCTTGTCGGCCTGGCCTGCCTGCTCATCGGCACGAGAAACGGCCCCGCAAAGGACCCCATCCGCCTCACCAAGATCTATGCCGCCCTCGATTTTATCGGGCGCTGGTCGATGCTCGACGTCTTCCTCGCCGCGTTCCTTACGGGACTCGTCCAGTTCGGCGCCCTCGCCACGGTCCAGGCCAGGAGCGGCATAGTCGCCTTCGCCAGCGCAGTCATTCTCACGATACTCGCCACAGAGGCCTTCGACCCGAAGGTCCTGTGGCAACACCAGCCAGCAGCCGAATCATGAACAAGACACCTGCCCCCAAGATCACAAAGGACCGCTCCGTGCCGCTCGTCTGGATAGTGCCCATCATCGCCGCCCTCATCTGCACTTGGCTGGGCTACAGCGAACTCCGGGACATGGGCCCCGAGGTCAGCATCAATTTTGCCGACGGCTCCGGCGTCGAGGCAGGGAAGACCACGCTCGAGTACAAGGGCATCGCGGTGGGCACGGTGAGCTCCGTCGCTCTCCGCAAGGGCCTCGCCGGAGTCACGATCAAGCTTCGTCTCAGGAAGGAGGCAACGGAGCTCGCCAATGCCGGTTCCAAGTTCTGGATCGTCCATCCCGAGATCGGCCTCTCCGGCGTGCACGGCCTTGAGACGCTCGTGAGCGGCGTCAGGCTAAACGTGTCTCCGGGAACTGGCCCGACCACGAAGGAGTTCGACGGCCTCGACAAGACCCCCGCACCGGACATCACCGACGAGGGCCGCACCTTCATCCTCACAGCTGACCGCCTCGGTTCCCTGACGACGGGCGCGCCTGTCTTCTACCGGGAGCTCAAGGTCGGCGCCGTCGAGGCCAGCCGCCTCTCGGGCGACTCGACCCAGGTGCAGATCCGCATCCACATCGACGCGCCGTACGCGGACCTGGTGCGCGCCAACACGCGCTTCTGGAATGCGGGCGGGTTCAACTTTAAGATCAACCTGTTCGGCGCGCAGCTGAAGGACACCTCGCTCGAGTCGCTCGTGACGGGCGGCGTGGCCTTCGCTACTCCCGACACCGGCCCGCTCGCCGCCGCTGCCGATCCCGACACAGTCTTCAGCCTTGCTTCCGAGGCTGACAAGGAGTGGCTGAAGTGGTCACCGAAGATCCCGATCAAGGCCGCCGAGAGCATCGTTCCAAGGCCGAACAGCTCGGCAATCATTCCCTCGATAATGAAATAGGCCGCCTATTGGCGGCCTAGCGTATCCTCCGAAGCGTTACGCGTCTCAGCCTTCAGACCATTTGCGAGCGGACCTCTGCAAGGGCATCGCCCGCGGCAAGCTTGGCCTGCTCCTGCGTCGGCTCGAAGCCCTCCTCGAGGATGAAGCCACCCGAGCCGATGATCGCCCAGCGCCATATCTCGGGTTGTTTGCGCTCGGTCACCGCGAAGCTCGCCGCGTCGGGCGCCGTCGCGACTTCGAGAGTACCAAGGGAGAAGGCGCAGGATGCCGCGGCCGAGGCGGCCTCGGCGCCGCAGGTGATGTCCTCAAAGGAGCGCCAGGCGAAACAGGTGGGGGTGATATTGGAGTTCATTTTTAAAAACGGGGATTAAGAGCTTTGTGTCTTAAAAAATGCGTTGGTGCCGTGGAAATTCCACATATTCAACGAGTAGTGCATTTTGCAAACGTGCGTCGGTGATCCGTTGCAATGTGCGAGGGAATTCTGGCGCCGGAAAACACGCCAGAATTTTTAGTCGTTTCGCACCAGCGGCTTACACACATCGCGGAGACATGGCACCTCCGATGCATACTAAGTGGTGGGATGTGGTCCCGGCTTCCGCAAAACCGGGCGAATCCCAAACCCCTAACGAACAAAATCGATGAACAAAATACCCTCCATAGCATTCCTCGCCGTCGGGATCATTCTCCTGGTGTACGGCCTCAATGCCTCGAACTCCATCTCGTCCTCGGTGACGAACGCCGTGAGCGGCTCGCCGACCAACAAGAGCATTTGGCTGATCGCCCTCGGCGTCATCGGCATCCTCTCGGGCGGTTTCGGCCTCTTCATTCGCAGGAGCCCCTGATCGCCACCCAAGTTTCAGACTCAGAACCCTCAATCAAAAAACATAAAACAACATGACCACCCCAGCCGCTGACCTCAATCCCACCGCAGGCGTCGCCGCGACAGCCGATGACACCATGGCCGAGCTTCGCGCCCTGATCAAGGAAGCCGAGGAAGCCCTCGGTTCCGACAGCACGGACGACCAGATCGACGAGCTGCGAGAGCGCCTTCGCGACGCCGTGGCCCAGGGCCAGTCGATGCTTGGCAACCTCAGCGACTCGGTTCGCCACCAGGTGAAACGCGCTGATGGCGCCATCCGCGAGAACCCATACCAAACGATCGGCATTGCGGCGGGTATTGGCCTCATCGCCGGTTACCTCCTCTCGCGCCGCTCGGGCGGCAAGGAGTAGGAGCAGGGGTCTCCAGCCCATGATCTCCTTCGGCTCAACTAACCCGATGTCAGCCCCGGCCACAACGCCCCGGGTGGTTGTCGAGGCCCTGATGCACCGTGCTGAACTCGCTTCCGTCGAGTTGAAGGAGGCGCGCCAGCACGGCTTGAGGACTGCCATCCTCGCCGTCATCTCGGGCGTCCTCCTTCTCCTCGGCGGCTTCTGCGCGACATTCGCCCTGGCGGCGGCCGTCTGGAACCGGGATGACCGCGGCCTGATCCTGGGTCTCGTGACTGTTGGCTACCTCGTTGCGGCCGGCATCCTCGCCTTCCTGGCAGCCCGCCGGTTGAAGACCTGGAAGCCGTTCTCCGAGAGCGCCCGCCAGTTCCGCGAGGACAGCGCCTGCATCCAGGACATCTTCAACTCCACAGGGCGATGAGCGAATACCACGAACCCACGCTTGCCGAGCAGCGCGAGCGCCTTGCGCTAAAGTGCCAGCTTGACCGCCTCAACCTGCGCCTCGCCATGCGCCCCTCCCCGCTCGAGAAGATCGCGATGGGCTTCGTCGAGAAGCTGGCACCGCTGGCCCCCCACCTCCCCGGCAAGATCGGCCGCTGGACGCGCGGCATCATGCGTGGAACCGAAATGTTCAAGACTGTCTATGATGCTATGTCCTCCTGATGGACGCAGCCGCTGATTTACGACCGCAACCGCAACCCCCAACCAAATAATCCCATGTTACGCTGGATCCTCATGTTCCTTGTATTCGCGATTCTTGCGGGAGCCCTCGGCTTCACCGGCGTCGCCGGTACGTCGATCGGCATCGCTCAAACGCTGTTTTACATATTCCTGGTCCTGTTCGTGGTCTCGCTGATCGTGCACCTCGTGCGCGGCGGCGGTCCCCGTACGGATCTGTGAAGCCCTGCCAAAGACGGGCCGCCCTAAAAAGGCGGCCCGTTTTTTTGCGCCTATTACTTGAAGGAGCCCGTGTTCGCCATGTTGCTGCAGTCCGTGGCCACCACTCCGTCGACATTCCGCATCATCACGGAGGGAGACGTGGTGAGCTTGTCGCCATCCTTGTAATCCCTGCTCGGCGCCTTGAAGTGATCAAATTCGATCCCGTGAACGTCATCTAGGTAGACATCAGGGCGACTATCGCGGGCCCTGTAGCTGAGGGATACGTTCCGGATCGTCAGGTCCCTGACATGCCGCGCGAACAGGCCCCAGGAGGTCGTGGGGCCGAAATTCCCCGGCTCGGGGTACTTTCGCTCGAGCTCGGGCACCTCGGGAAGGCCGTCTATCTCGCCTGCAAACTGTATGTTGATGTTCTCGAGCGTGACGTCCTCGATCGAGTGGCCCGGGACGCCCGAGATCAGGATGCCCTGGCCGCCCTCGACGTCCTCGGCCACGATGTTGCTTATCAGCACGCGGTGGAGCTTGCCGACCGGCGTGCCCTCCGGTCCGCGCATTCTCTCCCCCAGCCTAAGGAATATCGGCGTCGTGTAGATGTTGCGCATCGAGATGTTCGAGATCGTGACGTCATCGATGAGGGCCCCGTCCACCGTCTCGAGCGCGAGGCCGCGGCAGCACTCGAACACGCAATTCGTGATCGTTATGGCCTGGAAGCCCCCGTTCGACTCGGTGCCGAACTTGATCCGCCCGGTCGGCTGCGGGTTCTTCGGGTCGTCGTGCCTGCGGGTTCCGTCGAGAAGCGTCCCCTCGTCGTAGCCGCTGACCAAGCAGTTCGTGATCGTCACGTCGTCGGTCGCCCGGAACTGGCCGAGGCCGAACGAGCTCTTAAGGCAGATCCCGTCGTCCCAGGGAGAGTTCACCGAGCAGTTCGACACCCGCACGTTGTGGCAGCAGTCGATGTCGACGCCGTCCCGCTGGGTGTCGATCTTGACCCCGTCCATGACGAAGTTGTCGACTCCCGTCGCAAGGATCCCGAACCAGCCCCCGTGCTGGATCGTGATGTCCCGAATGAGGACGTTGCGGCAGTTCCGCAGTGCGATCGCCTTGTTGCCGACGTACTGGGGCTGGACCTCGTGGTCCCAGCCACGCGCCAGCCCCTTGCCGTAGATGCGGCCGGTGCCCGTGATGGAGACGTCCACCAGCTCCTCGCCCCAGATCAGGCTGTCATGCCAGTGGGTGTGGCCCGAATCCTGGTAGTGGAGCTTGTCGCCCCAGTCGTTTCGCTCGGGCTTGTCGTACGCCCCGCCGTCCGAGGAGGCGATGATCGTCGAGCCGGGTCCCAGGTTCAGCTCCACGCCGCTTCGCAGGTGGATGGAGCCGGAAAGGTACGAGCCCGCTCCAAACTCCACAATGCCGCCGCCGGCGGCGTGGGCGGCGTCGATCGCCGCGTTGATCGCCGGGGCGTCGTTCGAGGCTCCGTCGCCCTTGGCCCCGTAGGAGCGGACGTCGAAGGTGGCGGCGGCCGCCAGGGTGCACGAAGCCGAGAACAGGGCGACGCAGAGAGCTGCCAACCTTGGGGATGGGGTCATCGGGGGATAGCCGGAAAGGGGCGGTGATTCGCCGCTGCCGGGACGCCAATCTACAGGTACGGGGCCAGCCCGTGTCAACCGGTCAGCGCGCCGTGCCCCAGCGGCTTGTCAGCGGGTAGTAGATGAAGAGGGGCCGCCCGATGACGTCCTTCTCCGGGACATAGCCCCAGTACCTGCTGTCCATGCTGTTGTGGGAGTTGTCGCCGAGAGCCAGGTAGGACCTAGGCGGGACAGTCACGGTCTCGTCGGGGAACAGGATCGTGTACCGCGAGTCGTCCCGCGTCGCGTTCACGTAGCCCGTGTACAGGCCGGTCTTGTTGAAGTTCCACTCGAAGGTCTTCGACCCGGTGATGGGCGCCCCGTTGCGGTAGATCATCGGCTCGCGGATCTCTACCGTGTCGCCGGGGGCGCCGATCAGGCGCTTGATGAAGTACTGGTCGCCGAACATGCGAACGATCTCCGGGATGTGGTCCGTCCTGAAGACAAACCCCTGCCCCACCGTGGGCCTCACGAAGTTGAAGCTCACGCGGTCGACGAAGAGCTGGTCGCCGGTAAGGACGTCGAAGCGCACGATCGGCTCGCCCTTCTTGACCATGCGACCCATCGGCACCCGGAGCGTCTGGTAGTAGGTGGACTCGGACGAGTCGCGCTTCTGGCTGAGCTCCTCGATCCGGCCGTCCTGGCCGGCCTTCCGGATCTGGGCCTTCATGGCGTCCTTGTCCGGGAAGAAGCTCTTGAGGAAGACCTCGTCGAACCCGCTGAAGTCCTCGGGCACCGTGATGGAGGACGGCTGCCCGCCGACGTAGAATGTGTATTCCCTCAGCTTCGTCGGCAGGACGAGCCACGCGCGGCCCGGCTTCACCGTGTAGGCGACCAGCGGCGAGTTGCCGACCATGAAGAACGGCACCGTCACCTCGCCGTCCTGCGGCGCCGTGATCGTGTGCCTCTGGGCACCGATCGCCAGGAAGCGGATGGCCCCCATGAGCGGGTTCGGCGCGGCCTCTCCCGGCTTGAAGGTCTCGGCCGTCATGCCGTAGTAGGTCGGCCACATCGAGTTCGTCGGGATCTTGAACGGCTGGACGAAGTAGGTGCGGATCCCGAGGATCACGATCGCCGCGACGAGGAAGAACTCCACGTTCTCGCCGAGCGAGGTCTTCGGGTAGATGGCACCGCCCGTGCGGGCAAGGATCCCCTCGAGCGACTCGATGCCGAGCTTGAGCCTCGCTGCGTCCGCCCTCTCGGCCAAGAGCTTCTTCAGGTTGCCGGTCTTCTGGACCAGCTCGTCGGACTCCAGCTCCGTCATCCGGTCGCGCCGGTAGTTCCAGACCCTCGACGCAACCTCGAGCCAATTCGAGGCGTTCTCGCGCATCTTCTTCTCCTGGGACTCGAATAGGCCGAACATGATTGGGTGACGCGTCCCGCTTCCTAGTTGTTCCGCAGGACCTTTATGAAAGTGTCGGGAGGGATGGAGACCTTTCCGATCAATTTCATCTTTGCTTTTCCTTCCTTCTGCTTATCAAGCAACTTGCGCTTTCGGGAGATGTCGCCGCCATAGCATTTGGCTGTCACGTCCTTGCGCATCTCGCGCACGCTTTCCCTTGCGATGATCTTGCCGCCGATCGCGGCCTGGAGGGCGATCCTGAACATCTGGGGCGGGATGATCTCGGAGAGCTTCTTGCAGAGGTCGCGGCCCCTGGCCTCGGACTTCTCGCGGTGCACGATGCTGGCGAAGGCGTCCACCGGGTCGCCATTCACCAGGATCTCCATCTTCACCAGGTCCGACTCGCGGTACTCGCCAAGCTCATAGTCCATGGACCCGTAGCCGTGCGTCACGCCCTTCAGCCTGTCGTTGAAGTCGACCAGGATCTCGTTGAGCGGCAGGATGCAGTCCAGCATGACGCGCGTGGAGTCGAGCGTGTGCGTGTCCTCGACGACGCCGCGCTTCTCCATGATGAGGGCCAGCATGTCGCCCATCGAGTCGTTCGGGATGTGGATCGAGGCCTTCAGCGTCGGCTCCATGATCATGAGAATCGACCCCGGGTCCGGCAGGTTCACGGGGTTGTCGACCTCCATCGTCTCGCCGTTCTGCATCACGACCTTGTAGATCACGCTCGGGTACGTGGAGATGATCTCGACGTCGTGCTCGCGCC
>Ga0302319_10003295_pt1 | contig 33995 bp, 34 predicted proteins | sample Bog_T0_2_FD_203319 | JGI IMG/M metagenome (GOLD analysis project Ga0302319, IMG submission 203319) | Peat permafrost microbial communities from Stordalen Mire near Abisko, Sweden - Bog_T0_2 | ecosystem: Environmental > Terrestrial > Soil > Wetlands > Peat | place: Sweden: Abisko, Stordalen Mire... | reverse complement strand
TCAGCGGTCTTCTGGCGAATCGGCTCGCTTTGCCGGTTCTTCCTCAGAAGGGGGATCTCCCGAATGGCGATGCTGGGTGATCTTGCGCTGCCGTTTCGCCTCATCGCGGGCGCCCCACCGGACAAAAGCCATGAATCCGTAGAGGGTCAGGCAAAGCACGATCACTGCCACGCCGCAGGTCCAAGCCAACAATTGCGAGTTGCTGAGTCTGAGCTCCTCCTGCGCGAGCCAGTTAAGCGGGTTCATCGCCCTCCCTGATCAATGCCTCGCTCGGATGGACCAGTTGGACTGCACCCTCCCTCCAGATTGCGACCGTCTGCCCATTTCGGCGGTGCTGGGCTAACGCGTTACGTACAGCGGCCTTCACTGCTTCGTCTACCAGGGCATCGTCTTCAAAGCGGCTTTTGCTTTGGTTGACCGGCTCTTCGGGGCTTAGCGGCAATGAGCCTCCAAAATATGCGCCCACACTTCCCGGTCGCCGATCTTGACAGCGCCTCTCTCACCTTTTGCGATCAGGCGGGGAATTTCGCTACTGTTGTCATAAAGCCGCCAGGTGTCGACAAGGGGACGGTAGAGGTCGAAGAAATTATGAACGCCAGCCTTGAATCGCCGCAGAACGGTGCTGTCGGGAACATCGTGGCCACCACTCCGTACTCGCGATTGGACTCGCTGGACCGCCAGATCAGGGCTTGGGAGCCAAAAGAAGAAGAGGTGAACCTGGTAACCGAGCTTTCGCCAAACCTTGATCCGAGACTCCAACATGCGAGTGGCCAGCGTTGTTTCAAAGGCGAAGTCAGCGTGTGTCTCTTCCAGCCTTCGCACCCACTCGATCAACATACGACCCGAGTTGATGTCCCCGGGCGTGCCGGGCACACCGGCAACCTCGGAGGCAATGTTGTCAGCGTTTACGAAGGTCAACCCCTCAGGAAGCAGATGGGTGGCGACCGTTGACTTGCCGGATCCGTTTGGTCCGGCGATGATCACTGCTTGAGGCCGCACAGGTTCCACATATCCTTGTATACCTGGCGAAAGGGCCGCCCCTTCCATCGGTTTCGATGACACCGGGGTACCGCCGAAGTCGATCCAACCAGTAGACTCCGGCTATGTCGCAAACGGAAAACACGTCTCTGTGGCGGGAGGTTTACGCGAAGGGAGTCCAGGCCGCCGCTGAATCCTTGGGCCAGGCAGAAACCATTGAGCTGACCGAACGTTATGGCACCCATAACTATCATCCGTTGCCGGTCACCATAGTCCGTGGCGAGGGACCTTACGTTGAGGACGTGAGCGGCAAGATCTACATTGACTGCGTGGGCAGCTATTCCGCCATGGCCCATGGTCACCTATCGAAGTTCGTGGTGGGCGCGGCCCAGCGCCAATTGGAGCGTCTCACCCTCACTAGCCGAGCGGTGTTCACCCGCGAACTGGCGCTCTTTCTGCAGGCGGTCTGCGAGTACACCGGCGCCGATATGGCCTGTCCCATGAATACCGGCGCTGAAGCAGTGGAAACCGCGATCAAGCTGGCTCGCAAGTGGGCCTATACCGTCAAGGGCGTGCCTAGCGACGCGGCAGAGATCATCGTTGCCGCCGGAAACTTCCATGGTCGAACAACCACCATCGTTGGTTTCAGTTCAGAGGAGACCTATCGAACAGGCTTTGGACCTTTTACGCCTGGCTTTACGATCGTGCCGTTTGGCGATCTCGCCGCACTTGAGGCGGCGATCACCTCAAACACCGCTGCCGTCTTGCTAGAGCCGATCCAGGCGGAAGCAGGAATCCTTCTTCCACCGGACGGGTTCTTAGCGGCCACCCGAAAGGTGTGTACAGCGGCCAATGTGCTTCTCATTTGGGACGAGATTCAGACCGGCTTTGCCCGGACGGGGAAGCGCTTTGCTTGGATGCATGAAGACGCCGCACCAGACATGATCTGCCTCGGCAAGGCGCTTGGCGGCGGCTTGGCCGCCGTCTCGGCGGTAGCCGGTCGCAGGGAAGTCATGGAGGTTTTCAAGTCGGGCGATCACGGCTCAACCTTCGGCGGCAACCCACTCGCGGCCGTGATCGGCGTGGCGGCAATGGCCGAACTCGAGGTCTTGAATCTGGCCGAAAACAGTCGCGTCATGGGTGACCGGCTGATCGAAGGGTTCCGTTGCTTGCAAGACCCCGCCATCTTCGAGGTACGGGGTCGAGGGTTGCTGGTGGGCCTAGAAGTGAAGCCGGGGACCGACATCGCGCGCCTGACCAAAGCCTTCCTCGCGGAAGGGGTTCTCACCAAGGAGACGCGTCATCGAACGTTCCGCTTTGCCCCGCCGCTCACGATCGGACCCGCCGTCGTGGATGACATCTTGAACCGAGTGCACCATGCCCTCGAGACGCTGCCAAATATGGGCGCCTAGCTGCTCGCCGAACTGTAGGAGCGCATGGCATGACGCCAAAATGCTCGGCTTCCCGCGAGGGCGGCCAGGGCCCACGCGACCCCCACGCCTACGTTTGTCCAATTCAAACCCTGGACGAGTTGCCGGCAAGGAATGGTGGCGACGAACGCAAGCGGCAGGATGTACGTGAGGGTCAACTGGGTCTGCCGACCATAGATGTCGACCGGAAACCGGCACATCTGCATGATGGTGTCGCCAAACACCCATAGGTTGTCAACGCGCACCCACCAGATTGCCGTCGTCATAAGCGTCAGGTTCAGTGAGTAGAAGATCGCCGTTGACGCCACCAGCAAGATGACAAAACCGAGCCAGTCCCCTGGGCCAGGAGAGAGGTGGCTCATGCGAATCCCAATGAAGAGTCCAACCAGGCTGGCCGCCATGCTCCCTATCTGGTCGAAGTTGAATTTGCGCACTGAAACCCAGAACTGACTATCCACTGGCTTGGTGACCACGAAGTCCAACGTGCCCTCCCGGACCTGGGTAGGAATATCCATGAGCGAGAAGAAGAGGCCGCTGGCGAGCGAATTCATCAGGAAGCAGGTGGCGGCCAACGTCAGCATCGGTCCTTCGCTCCAGCCGGCAATGGACGTCGTGTTGTTGAAGATGACGAGGAGAATGAGAATGAAGAAAACGATCCAGGCGAGCCCCTGAAGCACTTTCGCGATGAAATTGGCACGGAACTCCAACTCTCGGCTCAATGCGCTGGTGAAGAATGAGCGGTAGATTCGCGCATAGCGGCGCATGCCGTTGATGGTACACGCACCCAGGTAGCCAGCCTGCCACAATGAGCGTGCCAGCATGAAAATCGCGCGTATTCAAACTTCAACGGGAGCCGAGTGGGTGGCAGTCGGTCCGTCGGGATTCACCCACATTGAGTGGCACGACGGTGCACCCGTGGCCACCGGGGTCGTGGTGTCGCCGGGCCCCCTGTTGCCGCCCGTTGAACCGCCCCTTATCCTTGCGATTGGCCTGAACTATCGCAAGCACGCGGAAGAGACCCATGCTCGCATCCCCGACCATCCGGTGGTCTTCGTGAAGACTCTGAACAGCCTGACCGGCCCCACGTCTCCCATTGTCTTGCCGCGATACCTTCGTAGCGACAAGGTTGATTATGAATGCGAGTTGGGATTCGTCATCTCCCGTGACGCCAAGAATGTCACGCGAAACGAGGCGATGGACTATGTATTGGGGTTTATTGCCGCCAACGACGTGAGTGCTCGCGATTGGCAAAAGGAATGGGGCGGAGGTCAATGGTCGCGGGCAAAATCCTTCGACAGCTTCTGCCCGGTTGGGCCCTACTTGGTCACCAAGGATGAGCTTCCAAACTATGACAGGCTAGCGATTTCGACCAGGGTGAACGGCGAGGTGCTTCAGGCCTCAACAACCGCCGATCTCATCTTCGATATCCCGACCCTTGTCGCGTTTCTGAGCGGCAGCACCACCTTGAAGGCAGGGACGCTGGTGCTTACCGGGACACCGAATGGTGTGGGCATGGCGCGAACCCCGCAACGCTGGCTGCAGCCTGGCGACCTTGTTGAAGTCGAGATTGAGGGCATCGGTGTGCTTCGTAACCTGGTGATTGAGGAAGAGCTCTAGAGTTCCGAACTAAGTGCCCTGGCCATGCCGTATTGACTGATATGGGACTTCCCACAGCCATCGCCTATCTTTTCATAGCGCACCATTTCCCGGCAGGACAGGCCGCCGACCCGATCAAGGCACTCGCCTCCCGTATCGCCGCCGAAACCCAGCATCTGCATGGTGTCGAAATCGCTTTTGATGTCAATGGCCAACTCACCGCGACCTACCAGGCCCAGACCATTCAGCACAAGAGGATCTTCAAGACCGGCCGTGTGCTTCCGGGAACATTTCCGGAACTCGAACCGGGAAAGAGCGGCTTTGTCATCACCGCCCGCGCGTTTGATCATCGTCCGTCTGAGCCTGCCCAGGCATTCCAGCAAGTGGTCATGCCTGGCGACCGAATGGATCGAGCCGACTACCAGGTGAAGGGTCAAGATAAGGCCATGTTCTTCGAAATCCAATGGGGCCCGGAGGCTAGCCAGGCCCTCATTCGGCGACTTCGCCAGACTCCTTCCGTAGGTTCCACGAGAATCTCCTGAAGGCGCTGTGCAATTCTGCCCGTCACTCTGCCATAATTAACTTTCGCGGAGGCTTCAGACCCTTTGGTATACGTGATTGTTCAGCAAAACGAATCGATCGACAGCGCCCTCAAGCGCTTCAACATGAAGTTGCAGCAGAGTGGCGTCCTGCGGGACCTGAAGGAGCATGCTCACTACGAGAAGCCCAGCGAAGCGCGTCGCCGCGCGAAGCGCCGACGGTCTTCTCGAGGCAATTGAGCGGCTCATCTGTAATTCCTGCGACACAGCGTTGACTGCGGCAGTCTTTAATCGCAAGGATGCCCATACTTGTTGTCTTTCGGGCAAGGCCCACCTTAACATTCATCCAGCAACGCGTCTTGGCCACCCGTGGTCAGTACGTTCGACCCTGTGGAAATTGCCAGTTTGGACCGATGCTTATCATTGGCGTGAGACCTTGATCGGCCTTCCGTATGGAACCTCCTAGTACCCGGCTTATTTCCGTTTTGAACCAGACAGGGACTCGTCTGCCAACCTCCACCATTCGGCGGGCGGTGAATTCGGCATTAAATGCCTGCGACGCCCCGAACCGGGAGGTCTGTGTCCTCGTCACCACTGATGAGGATGTCCGCCGCCTGAATCTCCAATTTCGTCACCTTGATGAGGCCACCGATGTGCTCTCTTTTCCCGCCGGCGACTTTCCGGGTGCGCCGCTGGGAGACATTGCGATCTCCGGACCCTATGCGGCGCGCCAGGCACACGCCCGCGGGGTAGCCGTCACGCATGAACTGGCCTACCTTGCGATCCATGGGGTACTGCATTTGCTGGGCTGGAGCGATGAGTCGGAATCGGAGCGAGCCCGCATGATCGCGGAGATGAACCGAATTGCCTTACTTGCCGGCCTCAAGCCAGATCCGGATTGGTGCAGCTTGCTCCACCATGAGGCTGGCCTATGAAACCGGGGAAGCGACCAGACATTCTGGTTCCTTTCAAGAACGCCTTCAGCGGCGTGGTGTACACCTTCCGTACGCAGCGGCACATGCGGTTCCACATCTACGTGGTCATCATTGTGTTGCTGCTGGGAACATGGCTGAACCTTGGCCTACGCGAAGTGCTTGTGCTGCTCTTTACCGTCAGCCTCGTCATGGTTGCCGAGATGTTCAACAGTGCCATCGAAGCGACCGTCGATCTGGTTTCGCCGAACTATCATCCCTTGGCCAAGTTTGCCAAGGATATCGCCGCTGGCGCCGTACTCATCACAACCTTCATCGCCCTGGTGGTGGGGGCGCTCCTCATCCTCGGTGAAAATCGATGGGAAGAGATCCGAACGAGCCTTACCGCTACCCAACCCGCCTTGAACGTGGTGCCCAGGCTGCTTATCGGGATGCTCGCCCTCTTTTTCGCCGTAGTCATTGGCAAGGGCCTAGGGAAGCGTGGGGAAGTGATGCGCGGCGGGCTTGTTAGCGGTCACAGTGCCTACAGTTTTTTCATTGCGTCCGCTATCGTCTGGATGTCCAACAGTATCGTAATCACTAGCCTCGCCATTATGTTGGCCTGCATCGTCGCACAGAGTCGTTGGGAGGCCAAGATTCATTCCATCTTCGAGGTCACCCTTGGAGCAGCTGTCGGGGTGGCATTTGCCGCGCTCCTGTTTGGATTGCTACCGAAATGAAGGCACGGTTAAAGGCACTAAGACGGATCGAATCCGAACGCGGCGGCAAGTTCGAGACCCCGGTTGCGATCGTCCTCGTGATTGCTCTGGTCGCCCTTGGATTCTTGGCTACTCGTGATGCAGGCGGTTACAGCCAAGAGCAGATGGCGGTGGACCTGGGCGGCCGTTTTTGGGCGGTTGTCTCCATCCTTGCTCTGATTTCGCTGAATGGGTGTTTCGTGGCGGCGGAGGCTGCCCTCGAATTGCTGAAGCCCCACCATGGATTGCTGGCCCGAGAGTCGGATGAGCGGCGTGGTCTCATCCTTGACCGCCTTTATCGAGACCGGCTGCGCCTCGCCGGGGCCTGCACGTTCGGCAGTCAAACGGCCCGGGTTGCGATTTACCTCATCGGTCTTGTTCCCGCCCTCGCTCTCAGCACAGATATCCGGCGTCCGCTTAATCTGGCCTCAGATCCTGCCGCGATCATCGTGGCCGCCGCCATCGTTTGGATTCCGATCACCCTTCTCAACGTGGTGTTGGGAGAGCTGGTGCCGAAGAGCTACGCGGTCATGCATCCCGGCAAAGTTGCTTACTCCCTGTATCGTTTTATCGAGACGCTTGGCTTCCTTTTCTCGTGGCCGGCAAGCTTGGTGGCGCGATTGGCCAGCCTGGTAACTGTGCGATTTGGTGGCCAGGCCAGCCTTCTGGGGGTTTCGTCTTCTGAGGCAGAAATACTGAACCTAGTAGCCTCCGCCGAAGCCGAAGGCGAAATAGAGGAGGAGGAAAAGAACCTTCTTGAATCGGTGTTCGAATTTGGCGACAAGGTGGCCCGCGAGGTGATGACGCCACGGGTCGATCTCGATGCCCTTCCCGTCACGAGCACCTCGGCCGAAGTGATCGCCGTGATCGAATCCTCCGGTCACAGTCGAATTCCCCTTTACCAAGGCACCGACGACCAAATCGTAGGCATCGTCCACGCCAAAGACCTTTTGCGTGCCGCGCAGGACGGGAAGACGGTGCGACCCAGGACCCTCATGCGCAAGCCGCTTTTCGTTCCTGAGAATAAGAGCCTCCGCGACCTGTTGGCTGAGATGCGACAAAACAAGACCCAGATGGCGGTGGTTCAAGACGAATTCGGTGGGACCTCGGGCGTCGTAACGGTGGAAGACATCCTGGAAGAACTGGTTGGCGAGATCCAAGACGAATACGATGTCGAGGAAGAGCCGATCAAACATACGGCCGATGGCTTGATTGTCAATGCAATGGCGGCGGTCGATGATGTAGCCGAAGAGCTTGGCATCGAAATCGAAAGTGAGGAGTTCGATACTATTGGCGGCTACGTCTTTGGATTATTCGGGCGCCAGCCTAAGAAAGGGGAATCGATTGAGGCGGCGGGCTGCCGGTTTACGGTGACGGAAACCGACGGAAGGCGCATTCAAAACCTGGCGATCGTTCGCGCGGCAGTAGACCAGCACTAAAACGCCCCACCATGAAGATCCTCGACCTTATTTTTGGCCGCCCGCTTGAGTCGGCTGAATCCGAGAACATCACCGTCGGTGTCGGCGCCGGCATCCCCATTCTAGGCTTAGACGCCCTTAGCTCGGCGGCTTATGGACCGGAGGCTGCCCTCACGATGCTCATACCCTTAGGTGTGTTCGGGATCGCCAAGGCTGGCCCCATCATCGGGGTGATCGTTGCCCTTCTGCTGGTCCTTTTCTTCTCATACCGCCAAACCATTGAGGCCTATCCGAATGGGGGTGGCTCCTATATCGTCGCCCATAAGAATCTCGGGGTCGGCCCCGGTCTGCTGGCGGCCGCCGCTCTGCTCCTCGATTACGTGCTGACCGTCGCGGTGGGGATTTCTGCCGGCGTTGGCGCATTGATCTCGGCGGTGCCCGCGCTGCATCCATACACGTTGCTCCTCTGCCTGGCGATCCTCGTCTTCATCACCTTGATCAACCTGCGGGGTGTTCGAGAGTCCGGGATTGCCTTTTCCTTGCCGACCTACCTATTTGTCGTCAGTCTGATCGGCGTTTTGATCTACGGAGTGGTCAAGGCGGTGGCTGCGGGCGGACATCCCCAACCGGTCGAAGTACCCCCGGTCGCAAAGGCCGCGTGGGAAATGGCGACGCCATGGCTCCTCATACGAGCGTTTGCCAGCGGTTGTACCGCGATGACCGGTGTGGAAGCCGTCAGCAATGGCATTCAAATATTCAACAAACCCAAGGTCTTCAAGGCCCAGCAGACCCTTGGGGCGATCGTCCTCATCCTAACCGTCCTTCTTATGGGCATCGGCTACCTCTGTAGCGCCTACCACATCGTTGCCACCGATCCAACCTCGCCGGCCTACGAGAGCGTGATTTCGCAGATCGTGGCCGCCATCGTCGGTCGAGGCGTGTTCTATTACGTCACCCTGGCCAGCGTGATTGCCGTTCTTGCGCTCTCGGCAAACACTGGCTTTGCGGATTTCCCCCGGCTTTGCCGTCTCCTTGCCGAGGACGAGTTCCTCCCGCACATGTTTACCGTTCGCGGGCGCCGACTGGCCTACTCCACCGGCATCATGATTCTGTCCCTCCTGTGCGGCATCTTACTGATCGCGTTTGGTGGCATCACCGACCGCCTGATTCCCCTCTTTGCCATCGGAGCATTCATGGCCTTTACCCTCTCACAGGCTGGCATGGTGAAGCACTGGCAAAGGCGCCGGGGTGCCCACTCCAAGGCATCGCTCGCCATCAATCTGGTCGGAGCGATCTGCACCGGGATCGCGCTTGTCGTGGTGATCGTGGCGAAGTTCATGGATGGCGCCTGGATCACCATGCTGCTCATCCCGGCCACTGTCTTCTTGTTCTGGGCGATCAATCGCCATTACCGCTGGGTGCGTCGCAAGACCGCCTGTTCGGTTCCTGTGAAGATGACCGACATCAAGCCACCTATTGTATTGCTGCCCGTCAAGCTGTGGGACACCGTGATTCATCGAGCGCTCATCTTCGCGATGGCGCTCACTCCCGACGTGATTGCCATCCATGTCGATGACGAGGAGGGCGAAGAGTGGCGCGAACTGCGACGCCGTTGGGAGATGTATGTGGTCGAACCTTTGGAAGAGCAGGGCATTCAACCGCCAACTCTAAAGCACGTTTTCTCCCCCTACCGCAGGTTCATCGCTCCCATCCTCGCCGAGGTGCGCCAGGTACAGCACGAGCACCCCGACCGGATGATTGCGGTGGTTGTTCCTGAGTTGGTTGAGACCACCTTTTGGACATGGATTCTTCACAACCAACGGGGGGGAATCCTCAAAGCGGCACTCCTCATCTCGGGCGAGCGAGGGGTGGCAGTCATCAGCGTTCCTTGGTATTTGGGCCACGGAAGGGTAGGCATTCGCAGCCAGAACCGAAAAAAGGGCGGAAAAAAGGCGGAAACACACTGAACGTATGTTTCCGCCAAAAGGTGTCGAACTCCTGGCACCTGCTATCAATAACGAGCCAGCAGGGCCATTAGTTCTCGCTGTGGACCAAATGGCCTACACAATTCCACAACGCAGCAGGTCCTTTAACGTCAGGAGCCCCAGAAGGCGGCCACCTTGGATGACTGGCATTTCGCCAATTTTTCTCTCAAGATTCTGGAACACTTCAATGGCCTCAACTGCCAGCAGATCGGGCGCAATGGTGGTGGGATGCTCGGTCATGATGTCACCGGCCAATGCTCTCGGGGCGCCATTTAGGAAATACCGCCTCAGGTCTCCATCACTGATCAGCCCCTTCAGGTGTCCGTCCGGCCCCACGATGCAGGCGACGCCTAAGCCTGCCTTCGTGATCGCCCCCATGACTTCGAGGATCGGCTCCTCCGCCGAACAAAGGGCGCACTCCTCGCTGGGACGCATGACATCGGATACGTGGAGGAGAAGGCGCCGGCCCAGCGTTCCACTTGGGTGGAAACGGGCAAAATCTTCCTTGGTAAATCCTCGCCGGTCCATGACCGCAATCGCCAGAGCGTCGCTCAACGCGAGCATGGCAGTGGTGGAAGTCGTGGGGGCCAAATTGTTTGAACAGGCCTCTTCGTCCACCTTGGTCTCGAGCACCAAGTCGGACTTCCGGGCAGCGCTGCTGTCGGCCCGACCCGCGATCAAAATGGTCTTGGCCCCGATCGCGCGGAGGGAAGGATACAGGGCTACCACCTCGTCGGTTTCTCCACTGTGACTGTAGAGGAGCACCACATCATCGGCGTGAACCATCCCGAGATCACCATGTACGGCCTCGGAGGCGTGGAGGAACACGCTAGGGGTCCCCGTAGAACTTAGAGTGCCCGCCGTCTTCCGCGCCATGTGACCAGACTTGCCGACCCCGCAGCAAACGACCCGGCCCTTGCAGGCAAGTATCCAATTCACGGCCGTCTCAAATCGTTCGTCAAGGCCGTCGGCCAGCCGCTCCAAAGCGGCCGCCTCGTGCCGCAAAACCCGCCGTCCCGCCTCAATGCTCACGAGATGAGTCTACCGGAGGGAATAATCGCGGGTCCCTAATCGTGTTGGTGGTCAGCTCCACACGGCTCCGTCATAAAAATTGGAGCCCCGCGCTGAGGGCTAGCGACGGGGCTGTTGGGGGAGGGAGGAAATAAGTCTTTCTGATTAGTTCTACGCCTGGAAATTAGAAATCACTCCCATTTACGCGGAGTTTGCCAATTTCCATTTGCCTTAGCACTTCGAGGGGCATGTAGAGAATGCCGTCTTTGACTTCGGCAGGATGCTGAAGGGCCACACGGTCTCCGTTAAGACGCATGTCGGGTGCATCTCGTTCGATGCGAGCGGAGAAATGTTCATTATCAAGGTAGACCACGTCACCGCCCCGCGCTTGGTCGGCGTCAAGGCGCAGCTGACGAGCCGTCGAGAGGACGGGCACCATGACCACGCCGCCAACTGAGTAAGGCAATTCTCGAGTGTCGAAGTACAGGCTGTGGTCATCTACGGTGATGTGAATATCGTCGCCATCCGAATGGTGGCGCAGCGGGGGCCGGCCACCCACCACGAAATCATCCTTCACAAGCACTCCCACAGTGTCTCCGTGGTGAAACACGTATTGGTCGTCGTTGTCGGCAGAAGCGCTATCGGCAGCGATAATGCCTGCAAGAGTGCCCAAGAACGCTCCTTCGAAGGGACGTCGAAAGATCCCACCAATGATCGCCCCACCGACGAACCCACCGAGGACGTAGTCCTGACCATTCACCCGCTTCTGATCCACATGAAAGCGACCGTCGCGATCACGAACAAGCAGGTTCGCTCTGACGGGCACTGCGTAGATATGGGTCATGCTCCCGTCCGGGAGGAGCACTTGGTCAAATCGAAGGGTCGCGCTGCCGGGTCGGCGGCCGTATCCGGGATGAATGTCAACGACATGTCCAACGAACCGAGTGCCATTGGGCAAATCGCGATCGTCGTGTACCGTCGCCGAGAATGTGTCGCCAGGTTCGTTGCGAACAAGGCTGATCGAATCGTTGAGGGTGGCCTTGATCACCGCATTGCGGGGGATCGGGATTCCCTGGCCGAAAGACATGGTCGGTATGGTCGCCAAAATGGCGGTTAGGCTTATCAGGTCTTTTCTCATCATTGAACTCCATTTGTACAAACGCTTTCTGACCCGTGCAGTTTCACCCTCTGTTCCGATGAGCCTGGCCTGAGGTTAGTACAACGGTGTATCATATCGCCGTCGGAGCCTCGTTGCAGCCTGATTCCGCCGTCCGACCCACGCATCCCTATGTCGATTGCAAGCGCCGCCGTCGAAGACGAGCCCGATGCTCACGTTCCCGAAGGACTGTCGGACCGTCCGTTGCGGGAGATCATCTGGAGCCTCGCCTGGCCTGCGGTCGCGCTCAATATGCTGCAGGTCCTAAACACCCTGCTTGACCGGTTCTTCATCGGCCACCTTTCGGCCGCATCGCTCACCGCCCAGATCTCGGGGATGAACGTGATCTTCATCGTTTCCTCGGTGGCTATGGGCATTTCGACCGCTGCGACCGCCCTGGTGGCACGCTTCTATGGCGCGCGAGAGCATGCAGACATGCAGTTGGCCGCCCGCCAATGTCTCAATTTCTCGTTGGTAAGCGGGTTAGTGGCGTCGGTGGTGACCATCCTCCTTGCCCGCCCCTCGGCCTACGCCATGCTCCCGCCGCCCCAGCATCCCGTGGATCGACAGGCGATCGAGATCATGGTGGGCTATGTCTCGGTTTATGGGTGCGGCGTCATCGCGGTGTTCATCTCCCAGACGCTGGCGGGAGCGATGCGGGGCGTTGGCGACACCCGAAGTCCGATGGTGCTGAGCGGCATCCAGATTGTGCTCCACATGGCCCTGAATTGCCTGCTCGTGTTTCCTCCTTCCCAATCGGTGGTGCAGTTCTCCTTCCAGGGGGTCCACTATCGCGTGGGAGCGGGCCTTGGGTTGATGGGGGCAGGAATCGCACTCTCGGGCAGCACCTGGATTTCAGCCGTCGCATACCTTGCGTATGCAGGCAAGACCAAGATCGGACCGGTTTGGCGCATGCGCCTTCCCGACAGCATGTGGGTCAAGCGGATCATGAACATCGCCAACCCCGCCGCGGCCAATCAGTTTTTCCGGGTGCTCTCCCAGGCCACCTTCAACCTGATCCTCGCCCGTCTGCCCGATAGCGCGGTGGCCGCCCAGTCCATCGCCGGCATGGGCGTGTGCTTTTCTATCGAACAGATCATGATCATGCCTGCGGGCGGTATCGGCGCCGCCGCCGCGACGCTGGTGGGGCAGAGCCTCGGGGGTCACCGGCCGGACCGGGCCGAGCGATACGGGTGGATCTGCGGCATCGGTGGTTTCGTCGTGACCGGCCTCCTCTCGATCTTCCTCTACTTCAGCGGCCCCGCCATCTTCCATCTCATCATCACCCAAGACCCTCAGGCCATTCCCTACGGCGTTTGGCTTCTTCGAGGCTTCTGTCTGGTGGAGGCCGTTTACGCTTTTGCCATGGTCCTCTTCGCCGCCATGCAGGGCGCCGGAGACACCCGTCGTCCCACCATCATCTCGCTCGTCTGCCTCTGGGGCGTCCGCATCCCCGCGGGTTTCCTCCTCGCCCTCCCGTTCGGCTTCGGCGCCTACGGGGCCTTCCTCGCCATGGTCGTGTCCCAGGGGCTGCAGGGCATCTTCGCCTTCTTCGCCTTTAGGGGCGGGGCGTGGAAGAAGATGAGGGTGTAGCTGGCCGGGCATCCTTCACGGATGCAAGATGGCAGCCGGGGGTCGGAGCCGTAGGCGAAGACCCCGGTGGTGACCGACGATTGACCCCGGAGGGGTCGCAGCACTCATGGGAATCGCCCATTGGCGACTGAACGCTACGGAAGTAAACTGTCAACCATGTCCAAAGTCGGCGTGGTGAGCATTCAAGGCGACTTCGAGAAGCACCTTGCGGCGGTCCGTCAGGCCGGTGCGGAGCCGGTGGAGGTGCGCACACCCGACGACCTGGTTGGCGTCGATCGGCTGATCATTCCCGGTGGGGAAAGCACCGCCGTGGGGCTTCTCATGGACCGTTTCGGTCTGGGTGTCGCGATCCAGGAGCGGGCGCGGGCCGGCATGCCGATCTGGGGGACCTGTATGGGGATGATCCTCCTTGCCTCCGAAATCGAAGGGAATCCCGACCAGTACCGTCTCAGCCTATTCGATGTGACGGTGCGCCGGAACGCCTTCGGCGCCCAAATCCATAGCTTCGAGGACAAGGTGGCGGTGAAGGGACTCGCCGAGCCGGTTCTCGGCGTGTTTATTCGCGCCCCGGTGATTGTCCACCTCGGCGAGGGCGTTGAAGCGCTTGCCGAGTACGATGGCCAGACCGTCGCCGCCCGCCAGGGCAATATCCTCGGCACTTCCTTCCACCCAGAGTTGACCGGTGATCTCCGCGTTCACCTTTGGTTTTTGGGGTTCTAACCCCCAGGGTGGTAAACCGCCCCCGCAAAGAGCACCGTCCCGGTCGCGTTGTCTTGTATCACCACTGCGAACGGGTGGTCGGCTCGGAAGACAATCGGCGGCCTCGGGTTGCGGATTGCCATTGCCTTCGTCATAACGATGCCGGTGGCGGCGGCTGCAACCGTCCCCGTCTCGTCAACCTCAAGGACGGCCTTGTGAATGACGTTTGAAATGGCGCCCACCTTCGGGCTCATGCCGGTGAAATTCGCGCCCGGACCAAACGCGAGGGGCATTCCCATCTCATCAAGCGGCTTGTTCAAGCTGGTTTGGTAGTGGAGCTTGAATCGTGGCAGGAAGAACTCGACGTCTTGTCGCGTCCACGAGCCGATGATGGACTCGAATGAGGCCGCATCTAGGCCGTCAATGACCGATGCCAGGCTCGTTCCTTGATGGGGAAGGAGCAAGATCAGGCTGACCTGATCCTTTTGGTAGGGCGCCCTGAGCGCCTGAAAGGTGGCGCTGTCCGCATAGTCAAAGCTGCGATGCTCGTGCATGAGGGGCACAGTTCTGGATGTGCCGTCTTCGGCGGTGAAAGGGGCATCCTTCGTGTATCCTTTGTCGAAGGCATTCAACCAGTCGCCTTTGAAGTAGATCGCGTTGGTGAGTACCGCCGCCATGCCATGGAGATCGCCACTGGTCACCAACTGGTCGATCTTGCCGCGAGTGACACCGCTCACCCACTTGTTCACCGCAGGCGCGGCCTCCGGGGCGTTGAAGTCCAGCCGGGTGACGGGCGCCCCGTAATACTTGGCGCAGGTTGACTGGAACTCGGGGACGATGGCCACGTCGTTATCGAACCAGAGCGCATTGGCTACCGAGACGGTGGTGGCTTGGTTCGGATTGGCGATCGCGTGGACAAGTTGTCGGTTGCCCTCGTTCACCTCGCTTAGCGACATGTCGCTCAAATCAAGCACTCCTTGAATCTGGTCCCGTGTCTGCCCCCGTGCCCCGTTCAGGACCATCTCAAGGGCGATGCCCACGCTGAATGGGGAGATGAAGAGGTTCTTCCCGGGATCGCGGTGGCTGAGTTCCTTCAGCAGCCCAAAACCGAAGGCGGAGTCCGCCTGGGCTAGCTTGAGTACCCGCGGATCAGTGGCGGCGGCGCTATCCGGCGCCTGCTTTGGCATGATCGGCGCCATACCAGGTGAGCAGGCCGCGGCTGCAAGCAGAGAAGCAACGCCAAGGCAGGCAAAAACTCGTTTCATCATCTCAAAGGACGCGCCCCCGCAACCTTGTTTACGAAAGATTTGGAATTTTAGGCTTACTTCGGATTGTGAATCGCACCCAGAAACAAGATCGCCTCCGTGTCCTGGTTGTACGGGACCAACGCGGTCGCCTGATCCGCCTCACGCACCCGCGGCCCACACACCGCCAGCGCCACCAAACCCCATAAGGCGACGGCCCTTTTCATCTGGTACTAGGACCGAGTTTCAGCCTCCTGTTCCAACAACTTTCACGCTCCTGTATCCCTATTCTCTCCACCGCTTTGGCGGGGGAGCCAATCGCCGGACGTTAAACACGTTCGATTTGTGCTTGACCTGGTTTAGTCCGTGCGAGGAGCGGCGGGTAAATATTCAATGGGCAGATGCTCAAACCGAAGCCGGCGACGCCCTCGTGAAGCGGCCAGGGAGACGCACCGCCGCTCCACGGTATAATTCTATTCTCCTCGCAGGGGTATAGCTCAGTTGGTAGAGCGGCGGTCTCCAAAACCGCAGGTCGCGAGTTCAAGCCTTGCTGCCCCTGCCATTCAATTCGGCACCCCTTCCGACTCAAGGGCGGCTTCGACGGCAGCCATGAGGTGGCTCAGCACGAATGGTTTCGTGATGTACCGAAAGGCCCCGGCCCCAAGGAGCGCCTTGGTTTGCGAGCCCAGCGCATCCGCGCTGACAATGATCACGGGCGTCCCTTTGAGAACAGGATCTGCACGCAAAGCGTGCAGCACATCCTTACCCGACATGTCAGGAAGGTGCAGGTCTAGGAGGATCACATCGGGACGGTGTTCAGCCGCGAGATCAAGGCCCAAGCGACCCTGCATCGCGGTCAACAGCGTGAAGTGGGGCAGTCGCTCGAATATTTGGGTAAGCAGCTCGAGGTTGGTGAGATTGTCCTCGATGACCAGCAGTTTCCTCGTTTGCTCCGAGCCTTCTAATACAGGAGGTCCGACGGAGAGTTCGGGCGAGGCTGGGGCCCCAAGGCTCGCCACTGCCAAGGTGACTCGAAAGCAGGAGCCGACACCCTCGGTCGATTCGACGGTGAGGGTCCCCCCCATCGCCTCGGTGAGCGATCGTGACAGCGAAAGGCCTAGCCCGGTGCCTTCGATGCCCATGACCTCAGCCCCCAGGCGCTCGAAGGGAACAAAGAGCCGCTCTTGAAGCGCCTTTGGAATGCCCATGCCGGTGTCAGCAACCTCGATGGCGACCCATTCCGGGGACGCCAAGGTTGCCCTGAGTTTGATCTCACCATCTTTCACGTTGTACTTGATGGCGTTGGACAGCAGGTTCAAAACAACCTGGCGAAGCCGTTGTCGATCGGCGACGACGTGGACCAAGGGGAGCGGCTCAACCTCAAGCCTGACGCTCCGCTCGGAGGTCATGGGACGCATGAGAGACGCCGATTCCGCCAGAACCTCCGCAAGGTCTACCTTGTCCAGAGAAATGCCGAGGGATCCCGTTTCGATACGGGCGATCTCCAGGACGTCATTGATGAGACCTAGCAGGTGCCGACCGCCTTTAAGTATCTGGCGCACGTTATCGAGTTGACGCTCATCGGTGATCGAGAGCTCAAGCAGCTGGCCGAAACCGAGGACGGCGTTCATGGGGGTTCGGAATTCGTGGCTCATACGAGACAGGAAATTTGACTTTGCCATGTTGGCGGCGTCCGCCATATTAACGGCCTGGAGCAATTCTGCGTTGGCGGTTGCGAGGGCGGCGGTGCGCTCTTCCACCTTTCGCTCGGTCTCCTCAAGAACCTGACGAAGTGCCGCAACCGCCCGATTGTGCTCGGTGACATCCTGGCCTATGCTTGCGACCCCCACCACCTGGCCGGAGGCATCACGAAGCATCGTGTTGTTCCAGAGGATCTCGCGGATTTCGCCCGCCCTCGTGCGGATGGGATTCTCCCCGTGGGTGCGAATCGCGGCCGAGTGAATCTGATCGAACACCTGCTGGACTCGCGGCTGATCCGGCTCGGGAATGAACCGCGAGATCCAATCGCCGCCAATGGTCTCCTCGCGGGTCCATCCAGTCAAACGAAGCAGGTAGTCGTTGCAGAAGGTCACCTTGGCTTCCATGTCAAGGATGATTGCGATCAGCTCAACATTCTCCAGCAATTCGCCGAACCGCGCCTCGCTGGCTCTTAAGGCAGCCTCAATGGTCTTGCGCTTCGAGATGTCCCGCATGATGCCAGTGAAGATCAGTCCACCCTGGGTTCTTGTTTGACCCACCGCCAGGTCGAGAGGGAAGGTTTCGCCGTCTTTGCGAAGTCCCGTTACTTCGCGTCCGATCCCGATGATCTTTTTGATCCCGGTATCCAGGAAATTGGTTAGGTACTGGTCATGCTCCTCGTGGTAGGGAGTTGGCATCAAGATTTTCACGTTCTTGCCGATCAACTCGCCCGGGGGGTAGCCGAAGGTGGCTTCAATAGCAGGGTTGGCGGTGATCACGGTGCCGCTTTCGTCGATCGTGAGAATGCCATCTACCACGGTATCCATCACTGACTTCAGGAGGGCGGCATCCTCTTGGTGCGGCATGCGCCGCACTTTCGTGGGCTCGTGGGGTTCGCGCGGCATAACGGTCACTTTTCGGCCAGGCAGGCCCCACGCCCGAACCGACAAGGGCCATTATGTCGCATTGTTCGTTCGTAGTGGTTGGCATTTTGGGATGGGTGATGGAGTCAAGTCCGGGAAGGCTCGTGCTCGCCAACAACGAGCCTCCCGGATATCTACCTCACCCATCCGGGGACCCCAACCCGGACGACCTCACCAGAAAGAGCCCTTGAAGGGGAGTGTTGTATTCTTCATCTTGGGGATGTTGACTAGGACAGGCCCACTCCCGATGGGGTTTGCGGGTCGGCACGGGGTCTTGAACCGAACTGCTTCCGTCGGGCAATAATTAATCGTAGGAGCAGCATATGAACGATGCCATTGAGAAAGCCAAACGACAGACCCTTCATGGCAAGGATCGCTTGCTGAAAACGCTCAGCTTTGTGCCCGACGACAAGCTGAATTGGTCACCAAGCCCCACCGCCGCAACCGCTCTTCAGATTGCCGCCCACGCCGGACTATCGAACTATCGGTTCATTCAGCAAATGCGGCGCCAGCCAATGCCCACGTATGCCACTGAAGCGGAGCGCCTGAAGGCGGGGGCCGATGCCGACGCCGATATCACCACCCGCCAGGCTGCGATCGATGAGATTGAGCTGGCCACCGAAGAGGTGCTCGCCTTTCTCGACACCCTCACTGATGCCGACGTGGATTCAACGGTAAAGCTGCCCTTTCGTGAGGTGCCCATGCGCCATTTGATGAGGCGCCCAGGACTGCATATGGAGCATCATGCCGGACAGATCGATTATCTCCAAACCTGTTGGGGCGACATGGTCTGGCATTTTTGAAGTCTAGCGAGCGTTGGTTGGCACGTCAACGGGGTCTGGCAGATCTCGCAACATCTGGGTCACGGTAACTGTCTTGTATCCCTGATCCTTGACGGCCTGAATCATGTCGGCCAGAACGGAAGCGGTCAGGGGGCTGTCGTGGAGCAAGATAATGGCCCCCGGCTTAAGCTGTTTCTTCACGTCGTTGAGGACCTGCAGCGAATCGGCGCCGCCTCCAGTGTAGTCCTGGGCGCCAATCTGCCAGCCCACGGTTGTGTAGCCCATTTGCTTGGCGACGGCGAGTACGCCATCGTTCATCCGCTCGCCGGGCGGGCGAAAGAGGTACATGTGGGCCCCATGGGTGGTCGACTCGAAAATAGCCTCGCACTCCTTGAGCTCGTCCTCCACTTGAGCGGTCGTGATCGTGTCGAGGCGAGGATGATGCATGGTGTGGTTGCCAACCTCGTTGCCATCGGCAAGGATTTCTCGCGTTAGGTCCGGGTAGGCCTTGATCCTCTGGCCGATGAGGAAGAACGTGGCGTGCACGCCGCCCGCTTTGAGAATCTTAAGGATCGGCTCGCACGAGGCGCCGTTGGGCCCGTCGTCAAACGTGAAACACACTTCCCTCCGCTTCCGATTCCCGGCGCGAAAGTAGCCCGTCTCCGGGTAGTAAAACTCTTTGCCCGTTATCCCAGTTGCCCAATAGCTGGGACTTACGAGGTTGCGAATGCCTCCGGCCCTTATGCGGAAGACATTGAGGATAAACAGAACGGCGACAAGAACAAGAACGGAAACCACCCGCATCCTGCGGGATCCAGCGAGGCGCCCCATCTAGCATCAAGGTTACCCCTTCGGCTTTGCCCACCCATGAGTCGTCACGCAGTGAGTAGCTCCTGCTGCGTCCACCTCCGGCATCATGGCCAGTCCGTGGGTGGACGTATTCTCCGAAAATGGGCCTGGGGCCCATTTCTTTGTGGCAGTGAATCCTCGATCCAACGATCTGGAGAATCGCGTCGCAACAAAACATCGGGCCCAGCGGCAACGTCTAGCAGAGTTGGCATCGCGTGGAGCGATTGCTGGAGGAATTTGAAATGCGATGTGCTGTTCTTGCCTTGATCGGTGGGCTACTGGCCTCAAGCGCGGTGGCAGGGCCACCCAAACAGGGCGACGGTCCGTACCGCCTTCTGCAAACGGCGAAGGTGGGCGGCGATGGAAGCTTCGACTATGTGTATGCCGATAGTGCCGGGCGAAGGCTCTACGTGCCCCGACGCGGCCCAACGCCGCGAGTCAGCATTTTCGACCTTGACTCGCTGCAGCCGGTGAGCGAGCTTGGACAAATCGGGGCCCACGGGGCGACCACGGATACGAAGTACAACACGGGCTTCGCATCGAGCAGTCCGGTGGCGATGTGGGACACCAAGACTCTTGCCATCACCAAGACGATCCCGGTGGATGGCGGGCCCGACGGCATTCTCGGCGATCCTTTCAATGACCACGTCTACATCTTTAGCCACGAGGCGCCAAACGCCACCGTAATTGATGCCAAGGACGGTTCCGTGCTCGGGACGATCGATCTGGGTGGCGCGCCCGAACAAGCGGTCACCGATGGCCAAGGTCACGTTTATGTGGACCTTGAGGACAAGGGGGCGGTCGCCGTTGTTGATGCCAACACGATGAAGGTGACGGGAACCTACGACCTTGCAGGGAAGGGGACCGGCTGCGCGGGGCTTGCTTTCGACGTGGCGAACCACGTGCTGTTTGTCGCCTGCCGCAATCCCCAAGTGATGGTGATGTTGGACTCGACTGACGGCCACTACCTTGCCAGCCTTCCCATCGGGCGAGGATGCGATGGCGCCGTCTTCAATCCGAGCACCGGAGAGGCTTTCAGTTCACAAGGTGACGGAACTCTCACCGTTATCAAGGAAACGAGCCCGACGACATTCGTTGTCGAACAGACGGTACAGACGATGCCCGGGGCGAAGACGCTGACGCTGGACACCCAAACGAACCGCATCCTCCTCATCACTGCGCAGTATGAGGCCCCGCCTCCTCCTGCGAATCCGCCGGCCAACCCGACGGTCGATGGCCAAAGGCCGAGGCCGCGTCGCAAGATGATCGCCGGTTCGTTCTCAATCCTTGTGGTCGGAAAGCCCTAACGCCTTCACGCTCGGATATGATTGGCATGGGAAGCCCCGTCCCCCATGCCAATTGCCCTTTCCCTCGTAAGCCGAGCAGTTCTGTCCGCCCTTCAGAAGGGAGGGCGGAGCATCGATGGCTTGGTCATCGAAGAAGGTGCGCCGCCACCTTCGTTTATCATCGACTCTGCGCTCTCAGACCTTGAAGCGGGGCGCCACCTCCTTTGGAGTTCGTTCTTCTTCTTTGTGGAGGAGCCTGGCCGCGCCATTGGCGCGGGTGGCTTTCGAGGAGCGCCCCACCGCGGGCGGGTCGAGATCGGTTACCATGTGGCGCCAGCATACCAAGGCCAAGGGGTGGCGACGGCCGCCGCCGCGCTCCTGGTAAGAACCGCGTTTTCCCAGCCTGGCGTCACGGAAGTCTTCGCGGAGTCCGCCGTCGACAACGTCGCTTCCAGGCGGGTTTTGGAAAAGGTGGGGTTTATCCACATCGGCCAACGCATGAGCGCCGATGACGGGTTACTCGATCAGTGGCTAATGAGGAGGTGATCCTGATAAGGGAGGGAGGATTTCGATCCCGAACTTGCCGAGCTCACCTGTTCGCATCCGGGGCCCCAACCCCGGCAACCTTCCTCTCACCATAAACATCCCCGTGAAGAGGAGTACGGTTCAGGAGCACGGTAATTGACATGGCCGGCAACCTGGTGCGCCCTTCGCGCGCGGCGATGGGGTAGGGCGGCTGGTTCACGAGTGGGTGGCCGTGCTCACCGTCCGCCAGCCAGCGGTAGCACCGGGCATCGTATCGAAAACCCTTAAGAACCCCCGGACCGAGCCCTTGAAGGGCGACCGCCAGGGGTCCATCAGCGCGGTTTGTCAACACAAGCGCGATCCTACCGTCGGGCCTTCGAATGGCGTAGGCGCCGACCGCTGAGGGAGCGCCACTCACCTCCAACAAGCGGTGGACCCCTCGTGGCATGCACGCCGCTTTGGTAAGGAGCCGAGCGGCGTAGCATGTTGGCATCGGCTGCATCGTCTCTCCATCGTCGAGAAAAAGCATGTTGTTGCCCCAGGCGCCTGGTTTTTCCTGAATCACCGAGTCAGGCTCGTAGCCGTAGGCATACGTGGTCCGGGCCCCTAGCGCCAGAGCATTAAGGGCTAGGTCTAGGTCGAAGATCGCTCCGGGGATTTCGACTTCGGGCTGGGCGGCGTAGGCCGACCAGCCGTACTCGGTGATCAGCCACGGCATGCCCGCCATGCCCGCGCCTTGCAAGCGCTTCACGCTTTCGCGAAGCAAAGGGACTGCCAACTGAAGCTGGCGGGACGGATTGCCGAGAACATCGTCAAACGGATACCACTCGAAGCTCACGAACTGAAAGTCCTGAAGGTGGCCCTCCCGCCGCAGCGTGTCCTTGAACTGGGTGAGCCACGGAGGGCCGCCGCGCGGGAAGTCGCAATAGTCCACGTGGGCAGTCTGGAATGAGGGGCCGCCCAGCCGAACCTTTGGGTCGATCCGCCGGATGGTCGCCGCCATTTGGGCATAGAGGAGGCCGAAGTGAACGGCGTCCGCCGACTGTCCATCCGGCTCTTCGCCAATTTCAAGCCCTCGTAATGAGAAGTGTTTGGCCTTGAGCCACTTCACCTCGGCTGCCACATTCTCGGGTGTGTCGTAGAGGGCGCCCGTTGGCATCAACATCGGCCGGCCGTTGCTCAGGTGGGTTCGAGCGATGAGGTCGAATCCGGGCTGCTCGGTGTTGGCATCTTTGTCTTCTTCGCGGTGCCAAGGGTCGGTGGAGGACACGCACATCCAGGTTTGGGCGTTTTGGGTCTTGCCGTGCCGAATGGCGTCGTGAAACGAGCCGTCGGCCTGCTTCAGGCCTGCCTCCAACTCTCGAACGGCAAACCCCATGGCGTCTCGGGGATCGGTGCAATGAGGAAGCGCAGTCTCCGACGACTCGAGCAACTGAATCTTGAGGAACTCTGCCTGAACCTGTGGGAAGTCGACTTCTTGGACGCCCGGATTTCCCTTTTGGTTGGCAGCGACCGTGTGCCAGGTTCCGGTCCACTCATCGGTGTCGCTTGACCAAGTGTCCACCTCGAAGCGAGCCGCATATGGGGCTGCCCAGTGGATGCGCAGGTGATTGATGGGCAGAACGTTGCCGAACCCGATCACGATCCACTCGGGATGGGCGGAGTAGGGCTCATGGGTGTAATGGGGGTCCAGATAGGGGTTGCTCTTCCAAAACGTGCCGAGGTCACCGTCATCCAGGCGCGAGTAGCCGTTGTTTAGGGCCTGGTCGATCGTGTTTCCCCGGCGGGTCAACCTATAGCCATAGCTCTCCAGAATTGGCTTGCCCGGCGCAGCGGAAGACGTCCAATAGCCCTCCTTCCGCTTCGGATCGCTCCAGGTTCCTTCTGGGTTCCAATGCCAGACCTCGCCTCCCAACTCGGTTCGAAGGCGGTAGGTCAGGGCCTTTAACCCGGCCGTCTTCATGAGGGCGACCGAAGCGGGCGAGAGCATGCGCGAGTTGTTCCCGTGTTCTTGCCCATCCACCGAAGTTCCAAACGCTTCGGTGGCATCAAACGTGCGGATGACCCGATTGGGTTGAACCTGAATCTGAATGGGGGGCGACTGTGCAGGCAAAGCCGCCAGGGCGGAAAGCAGGAGGCAGGCTCCGTCCAGTCTCATGGGCTAGCGTTCTCCGGGGTGATCGAGGCGGCGTCAGTGTTCGGGATGCCAGCGATTCTACCAGTCGGCCCTAATGTCCCGAGGAAGGCAATGCCACCGGCTGCGCGTCGGGCGGTGGTGTGAAGGTGAATCGCCAGTCGAGGGGCCGGGCATTGAAGGTTGTGATCGTAAGTTCCCAGGCCTCGGCCCGAATGCCTTGGGTGGCGGTGTAATCAATCTTCTTCAGGTTCCCTGACGATGTATCCACCGTGAACACCACGGTCTTGATCGCATTTCCGTAAGAGATCGTGGTTGTCGTCTCATCGGTCGTCACTACTGGCGTCGTCTGCGGCACCCAACTCTTGTAGGTCGCCTGCGGACCTGCGTAGACATCGCGAAGCAAACGGCTGACGTACAGAGCGGGACCTCGGCTCTCAGCCACCAGTGACTGAAGCAGACTGTCCACATAGTTAGGAGGCGTTGCGCCGGCAAAGGCCCCGTAGGTGGCTGCCTGGTACTGATTGGCGTCGTCCGCATACCGCCAAAGCTGAGTGCCGTCGGCGACCCAGAAGTCGTACTGCACGTTCGAACGAAGGCTCTCCAGGCTTAATTGGGTGAGGGGATTGGGCACGCCAACCGGCGAACTCCAATTGGCATCCACCTCCAGCGGGGAGACTTGAACCCCAACGGTATCGGTCCCCAGCAACTGAAAGGAGGCCCACTGTTCGCCACGGAGGTTGTCGTAAGCGGTTTGGAGGGTGTCATCTGCCGTTTGGCACCACGCCGTCGTCGCCAACAGGCTGGCGAAGGCTGCACCCCAAAACCATCGAACCATGGATGGCTTTGACGGAGCCAACGCCCCTTTTGTTGCATCGAGGCGGTCAGTGGGCCTATCGGCCGGCAACTTCATCGCTTCCAGTCTTGCCTTCGAAGCTAGATCCCGCGTGGGGCTTCATAAGGTCTTCCACCGCCGGCCCGCGGTCTCCCTTGTCAAAGATCACGTCGTCGCCACCCAGCGGATACTCCTTTCGAAGCGGAAATCCGATCCAGTCGTCGGGCAGGAGGAAGCGTTCTCCGACCAGTTCGTTGCCAGTGAACACCAGTCCATACAGATCGGCGATCTCCCTTTCGGGGTATTCGGCGCCCAAATAGACGCGTTTGGCGGTGGGTATCACGTCCCCATCGTCCACTGTGACCTTCACAAAAATGCGCGACATATGCTTCAAGGACATCAAGTTGTATACAACCTCAAAGCGTTTGGGTTTGGGGAAATCGCGGGGGTGCTGCCAGGTGCTGTAGTCCACCCCCAAGCACTCGCTAAAGTAGCCATAGTCGAGGTCGGGATCGTCCTTCAGGAGTGTGAGCACCTCGAGGATGCGATCATGACGGACGAGAATAAAGGTGTCTCCGCGATATGCTTTGATGCCAAGAAAGGCGTCGGCCAAATTCTCGCGCACTCGGGCAACTTCCAGTCGCTCGGCGCCGACCATGGGGTCGGCCATCAAGCGGCCTCCTCATCGGCAGCCGCCTCACCGAGTTTGGCGGGATGCAATGCGGTGGTTTCGTCCCAGTTCACCGCACCGACGTGCAAGGCGTAGGCATAGCCGAGCACCCACGTGGACATGTAGCTGAGGAACTCAAGGTACATGAACTGCATCGTTTCCGGGCTTTCCCATTTGTAGGTCGCCATCCAGCCCCACAGAAACACGATTTCAATATCGAAAAGGATAAACAGAATTGCCACCAGATAGAATTTGATGGGGAAGCGCTCATGAGAGTCCCCTGATGGCTGCACGCCGCACTCATAGGGCGAAGATTTGTAAGGTGTGTTCTTCTTCGGCCCCAAAATCCAACTCAGGCCAACCATGGCTGCGCAGATGACGCCGGCCACCGCCACGAGAATCACGATGCCTATGTAGTTTCCGAAGTTTATCGTGTCGCCGGACATCGATGGTAAGTGTACCGAATGGTGATCGGTTCTGGGGTGGAGATCACTGCCGGACCGACTCTGACGCCTCGCCCGGTACACTCGGCTTCCAATGAGCTTTGCTGCGATGATGGAGCCGCTGCTGGTCGGGCAGGCGCTGACTTACAATCAGGCTCGCGCCCTGATGCAATTCCTCACCGGGGGGGAGGCGGTCGATGCCCAGGTGGCAGCGGTTTGCACCGCGCTCCGAATCAAGGGTGCTACGGCAACCGAATTGGCCGCGTTTGCCTCGGTCATGCGCGAGCAATGCGTGGGGCAGGAGCATTCGCTGGTGGATCTGGTCGACACCTGCGGGACTGGGGGAGGAACTCCTTCGTTCAACATCAGCACCGCCGCCTCGTTTGTCGCCGCCGGCGCTGGCGTGAAGATTGCCAAACATGGCAATCGCGCGGTGACGAGCACCTGCGGGAGCGCCGATGTCCTTGAGAGCCTAGGCGCCAAGATTCAGACCGAATGGGATGTGCTCATCGAAATGTTGGAGACCGTCGGGATCGGCTTTCTCTTTGCTCAGTCTTACCACCCTACGATGAAGAACGTGAACCCTGCCCGTCGCGCCCTGGGGTTCCGAACCTTTCTCAACCAGATGGGGCCGCTACTGAACCCGACCGGCGCGAAACGACAGTTGGTCGGGGTCTACGATCCATCCTTGGCGTTCGCGATGGCGGAGGCGTTCATGAAACTGGGTTCCGAGCGGGTCTTGATCGCTCATGGGGACGATGGCCTCGATGAGGTCTCACCGGTCGGCCCCACTCGTTACGCATTGCTCTGGGATGGCGAGTTGAGCGAGGGCATTCTGACCCCTCAGGGGTTCGGCTTGCAGCCGGTTGAGGAGTCGGCGGTCCTGCCATCTGACACGCTGGAGGGCAACACTGCCCTCCTCCGGGAGGCGGTCTCTAACGCCGATTCCGACCGATGTCGAGCCGTCTTGCCCAGTGCCGCCTGTGCCATCTGGATCGCAGGGCTTGCCCCTGATCGGAAGGCGGCGGCGACGCTTGCCCATGAGTCCGTTCGCTCCGGCGCCGCGACCGAGAAGCTGGAGGCGTTCGTAAGGGCGAGTCACGGCGTATGAGCAGCAAGCTTGTCGAGATCTTTGCCACCAAGCGCACCGAGGTGGAGTTCGCCAAGGCTCAAACACCGCTCGCCGACCTCCAGGCGATTTGTCGCAGTTCTCAGGCTCCTCGCGGTTTCCACAAGGCTCTCGCGGAGAAGCCTGGTCTCGCCCTTATTGCTGAAGTCAAGAAGGCGAGCCCTAGCCGGGGCCTCATTCGCCCGAATTTGGACCCCGCCGAGGTTGCTGATGCCTATGAAAAGGCTGGCGCACAATGCCTGAGTGTCCTTACCGATGCCACCTATTTCCAGGGCAGTCCCGAAAACCTGAAGATCGCCAAACGTGTGACCAAACTGCCCTGCCTCCGCAAGGATTTCCTTGAGAGCCCCTATCAGATCTATGAGGCCCGTGCTTGGGGCGCGGATGCGGTGCTGCTGCTGGTTTCATGGCTGGGTCCGGCCCAGATTGAGGATCTCTCTGGCCTCGCCAAGAGCCTCGGGATGGATGTCCTGGTCGAGGTCCATACCGCCGAAGAGGCGCAGATTGCCCTGGCCTGTCATGCCGATCTCATCGGCGTCAACAATCGGAATCTCGCCACCCTCACCGAGGACGTGGGCGCATCGGGCTCGTTGCTACCGTTGGTCGCCGGCCGCGCCCTGGCGGTTGCAGAGAGCGGCTTTAGTCGTCACCATGAACTCGATATAGTGTATACGCAAGGCGCAAAAGCTGTACTTATCGGAACAACGTTCTGCCTTTCTGCGGATGTTGAAGGCAAAGTTCGTGAGGTGATGGGATGGCAGTGACGCGAGTCAAGATCTGCGGATTGACCCTTCCGCAGGATCTGGAAGCCGCTCTTGAATACGGCGCCGACGCGGTCGGCTTTGTCTTTGAGAGCACGAGTCCCCGATATCTCACTGAAGAGAAGGCGAAGGACCTCCTCCAGCGCGTGCCGCCGTTCGTGTTTCGGGTCGGCGTGTACGGTGCCCTCCACGGCGATTGTCCGAGGACTCTGCTTGATGCCTGCCAAGCCGTTCACTGGGGAGCTTTTGCCTTTAGCCAGGACCTCTTCGTGCGAAAGATCTTAGCCCTGCGCCTCGGTCGTGGCCCGGGGAAGATCGATGAGGCCAAGCGCGCCGCGGCCGATTACGATGCGCTTTTGCTCGACGCCTACGACGAAAAGGCATTTGGGGGAACGGGGAAGAAAGTGGATTGGGGCTTTGCCGCCGAAGTGGTGGCCGCCGTTTCCAAGCCCGTCATCCTCGCGGGCGGGCTCACCCCAGAAAACGTCGCCGAGGCGGTCGCAAAGGTCGGCCCGTTCGCCGTAGATGTGAGCAGCGGCGTCGAATCCGAACCCGGCATCAAAGACCCGCTCAAGATTCGCGACTTCATCCAAGCCGCCCAGGGATCGGGCTAGCGACGCTTGCCGGTCCGCAACTTGTAGCATCGCCGACATCTTGCTTCGTACCGTTCGTCGGCGCCGATGAGGATGATGGGGTCGTCGCGGTGGGCGGGGCGACCATCGACCATGCGGTAAGTGTGGCTGGCGGGGGCACCGCACTTCATGCAGATCGCGCGAAGCTTGACGATCTCGTCGGCGAGGGCCAGGAGTTCGGCCATCGGCCCAAACGGCTCACGTCGGAAGTCCTGGTCGAGGCCGGCGCAGACCACGTTGCGGCCCTCATCGGCGAGATTGACGCAGAGGGAGGGAAGGGTCCTATCGAAGAACTGGGCCTCGTCGATGAAGATCATCTCGGTGTCCTCGGCAATCCTGGATGCGAGATCGGCCACCGAACTGACCGGTGTGGCCTCCAGTCGAAGCCCAGCGTGCGATGCCACCTTCTGTTCGTCGAATCGGACGTCCACCGCCGGCTTGAACACCTGCATGCGCTTGCGGGCGTATTGGGCGCGCCGAGCCTGACGCATAAGCTCCTCGCTCTTTCCCGCGAACATCCCCCCGCAGATGACGGTGAGAGAGCCCAGCTTAGTCATCGTCGAGCTCACCCGCCATATCCGCCTCGAAGGCCTGTTCCATGTCGTCGGAGAAGTCCTCGTCCATCGCTTTGCCCATCTCGCGCATCATTTTGCGCATTTCGGACGGGCTCTCCGGCTCTCCCATCGCCTCGACATGATCGGAAATCTCGTCAATCCGGTCATCCTCCGAGCGGAGGCGTGCAAACTTGGAAATGAGCCGTTGAGCGTCCTTGGCCCCGCAGTGGGGGCAGTTTTCGCTATTCGGTTGGGCGGTCATCCCAACCAGGGCCGAGAACTTCCGCTTGCAACCTAGGCATCGATACTCATAAACCGGCATCTAGAGGCTTATACCCCTAATTCATTCGACGCTTGGCGGTCCCTCCATGGCGGGAAGGGACTCGGGTTTGCGGCGTAGGAATTTCGGCGACGCATTCGAACGGAGCGCGCTGCGGCAAGCTAACGCTGGGCAACTGCGGCTAGCGGTTGCTTGTTCGCCACGCCGCTAAGCGTGACCAGATACGCCTTCAGGGCGTCGATCTCCTGGGGATCGGCGGCAAGGGGTGGCATGTAGGCATGGTAGGGAGAGTCGGGCTTGTCGTCGCGCAGCATCGCGAGGACGTTGCCGATGGCCTTCTCGTCGCGATCTTTGAGGAAGCCGCGCATTGACCGGTAGCCATCGGTGGTGTGGCACGCCATACACTCGCCCCTGAACACCAGGCGGCCCTCGGCGACCTCATCCACCACCGCGCCCTGGGGCGCCCACATCGAATGTGTGAGGTAGCCGTTGGCCTGGAAATTTGCCACATCGCGAACCCGGACTCCGGTGGAGTACATATGCGAGCCGATGACGTATGGCTTTCGAATCGCTTCGCGGGCATATTCGGCTGAACCAGTGGCGGCCAGCGCGAGGAACAGCACTGAGGCGGCATGGCCGAAGGTCAGGTCGCGCGGATACTTATAGGCGAAGAAATACACGATGCCCGCGATGGTCGCCGAAGTCATCAACGTGATGAGACCAATGCGGGTGACCTGGGTAAATGCCCCGGAGCCGATGGTGTTCATGCCGAGCTCAAGCAGGTGGCGGTTGGCCTCGGGAACCTGCGACATGTACCACCAAAAGGCAAACGGCATCAGCAAAAAGGAGGGCGCCAGCCACGTCGCGCTCCACCGGACGAGCTGATCCTTGGCTTTGCCCAGGCTCTCATCGTCCATACGCGAAATCGAAACCAGCGCCCAAACGCCTGCAAGCGAAAGGCAGGAAAGGATACGGAGAAACAAGCTGGGGAAGTAGGTCGGATTGAAGAACGCGTACCAGAAGCGCGAGGCCTCCTGGCCGGTGCCGGCCACGCTCAGCCACGCCGAACCCGGGGTCAGCATGAACGTGAGGATGCCATTGATGATCACCAAGGTAAGCAGCGAAGACACCGCATAGACGCGGCCAACCTGAATGTGCACTTTGTCTGACACCCGGCCCCAGGTGTAGTAATAAACCGCTGCCGAACTCAACTCGACGACGAACAGCACCCACTCAATCGCCCAACCGAAGACGAAGTTATGAATCAGAGTGCTTGTAGCCTCCGGCTGAACCAGCCCAATGGCAAACCAAATACCCACCCCGGAGACGGTGCCGAAGACGCCGGTCAGCAGCAGGAAAAACCGCGAGTGCTCCTTGATGATCGGCAGCCAGCCACGATTCTGTTTGATCGCACGCGCTTCCGCGAAGGCCAAGTAAAGACCTCCGCCCACCGCAAAGTGAGCGATCATGACGTGGAAGATGGCAATGATGCCGACGACCCAAGGGGTTCCGATGTAGGGGACTTCCCAAACTGGATAATTCATGAGTTGAGATCCTTCAGAGGGCCGCGTAGCCCCAAATGGTCATGACCAAGAGGAAGGCGACCGCCGCCAGGCCAAAGTAGGTTGCGTTGCGGCCTCGACGACCGCCCTTTGTTTTCACGTCGTAGAGGGGGATGAGAAACCAGAGCATTAAAGCCACCGTAAAGAAGACCATCCCAGCACCCTCGCCGAGCGCGCCGGGTAGGATCTTGCCGATGAGCTTGAGCGCCTCAAAGCCGCTCATGAAGTACCACTCAGGATGGATTCCAGCAGGCGCGGCGCCGAGCGGATCGGCTGCGGGGCCCAGTTGCCAAGGAAACAGAGAAGCGCAGAGGGCGATGAGGTTGAGGGTGATGAGCCACATCGCCAGATCCTTCGCCAAGAAATTCGGAAAGAACGGAATGGACCGGCGCTGCTCAGCGGGCTTGTCTTCCTCGCTTGGAGGAACCGCGTTACCATTCTTCTGCACCAAGTAAAGGTGGAAGCCCAGCAGGGGAAGGAACAGCAGTGGCAGGACCACAACGTGTAGGGCGAAGAACCGCTGCACGGTGATGTTGCTGACCTCAAGGCCACCTCGTAGCAGGTTCGCAATGGGAGGGCCGAGGACCGGTATGGACGCAGGCATCGCCAAGCCAACCTTGGTGGCGAAGAACGAAAGGTCGTCCATCGGCAGCAAGTACCCGCTAAAACCGAAAGTGAGGCCAATGGCAAGCAAGATCATGCCCGTCCACCACCCAAACTCCCTTGGAGCGCGGTAGGCCTTCATGAAGAAGACCGAAAACATGTGCACGAACACCGAAAACAGGAAGAGCGAAGCGGACCAGTTGTGAGCGGACCGAATAAGCCATCCGAAGTTGATGTCGTACGTGATCTGCCGGACAGAGTCGTAGGCCTCGGTGCCAGGTCGGTAGTAGACCAATAGCAAGATTCCGGTTACCAACTGCGTTAGGAAGCAGAAGAGGGAGATGCCGCCCCAGTAATACCAAAAGCTGTATCGGTGCAGGGGCACCGCCTTCTTGTGAGCGAACGCGATCCAATCGGCCAGTCCAAGGCGATCTTGTAGAAATTCGTTTAACTTCGCCATTTGACTACCTTAAACCCGTGACACCGTTACCGAACCAGGCACAACCTTCACATTGAATTTCGTGAGGGGGCGAGGTGGCGGCCCCGCGATGTTCTGGCCGGTCACCGGGTCGTACTGACCGCCGTGGCATGCGCAGGTGATGCGAACCACGCTGGGGTCGTATTTGACGGTGCATCCCAGGTGCGTGCAGACCGAACTGAAGGCGCTCCAGGTGCCATCGGGATGGTGGATAAGCATCGCCGGAAAGGGCCCGAATTTGAATGTTTGGACGGCGCCGACGGCGAGCTTGTCGGCATCTTTCAGCGTGACTTCGCGCACGGCCGCCTCGACGATCGCCTCCTCAACGGGCGAATTGAGAAATCGGAAGACCGGGTAGCCAACAGCGGCCCCATAAGCAATGCCCATGCTGGCAACCGCGACCTTCATGAAGGTTCGGCGTCCTCCGTTCTCTTCTTGATTTTGTTGAACTTCTTCGCTCATATCTTCACCATTTCCGAGTTCTTGTCCGCTTTGTGCACGACCGAAAGGAGCCAACCGATGACCCCGAGGCCGATCACGAAGAGCAGGAGGAAAAGGACGATGACACCCCAGTTCGACACTTCGGTTCTGTCCCAGACATTGAATCCCTTGCCATAGAGGGTCACGTCGCGAATGCCGTCTCGGTACACCACCGCGCCGGCAATGCCCAGGAATGCGGATACCGCAGCGGCGGCGCTAAGGGGAATGCTTGAGGTCTTCCGTATGCCGAGCACAAGGCCGAGGAGGAGCACCAGTACGCTGCCCAACCCCCAAACGCCCGCCGACACGGTGTAGACCATGCTGGCGTTCAGCCCCTGCTGCACCGATCCCGGCTGGTTGGCATAGACCAGGTAGCCAAGGCCGAGTTGGCAGAGAACGCCCAAGGTGGCGGTGGGCCCACCGGTTCTTCGCAGTACATCCTTGATTCCCGACTCAATAGTCGAGAGGTTGCCCAACATGGTCAGCCAGAGTCCTCCGACCACAAGACCACCGGATAGGATGAACAGCAGCCTCGGTGTGGTTGTGGGATCATGCGGCGGCAGACCTGTGCCGGTCGCGGTCTTGGCGTACATGGCCTGCCACACCTCCGGTCGCAGCATGAGGGTCATGTTCGTGGAGTAAATGTGTCCGACGGTGGCGGCCAAAATGAGCGCCCCGGCAGCCGGCCAGTATGCCGGTTTGCCAAGGGCTGCCCAGTCCGTTGTCTTGTATAGGAGCCAGTAGCAGCCCATGACCAAGAAGATCACCGAGATCCAACTGGCGCCGATCAGCACGCTGCTGGTGTAAAGGGCCCTGCCGTAGAGAACCTGTGCGAAGAGCAGCGGCGGGACTCCAAGGTTGATCACGTAGGTCATTACCACCGGCAGCCGCTTCGCCACTACCGAAGCAGCAGTTAAGAAGTTAGAACTCTTGCCGGCGCGCATTGAGAAATAGATCACTGCAATCAAGCTTCCGATCAGCACTTGTACGGCGAAGAAGTGCAAGGAAAGCGTGAGGAGCCCGAGCGTTTTCATAAGCCATACGGGCGCAGGAATGGGGATTGGGTCGACGTTGGGGAACTGCATTGTGCTTAAGCCGCCTCCGCTTGCAAAACGAGCCGATCTCAACGCGCTTGCTGATCGGCTCTCACACTAAGATTAGCGTTCCGTGATGCTTTCGCGAAGTCATGCTTACAATGTCATAGAAATTGACGACAAGGAACCGTGTATCTGGCGAGGGAGGTTGAGCGTCCACGGGCCGGTTTCCTTATGGTCCAGCTGATAGCCGGGGGCCGTAGCCTTGTAGGCGGATCGACCCTGCCCGTACCAACGGGCAGGGCATGGGTGTCCCGACTGAGAATGCCACCGCGCCTTGTTTCCGGTGCCATGCTCCAACGGTTGCTGGCCCTCCCGGGTTGGGGCCAAGGGAGGCCAATCAGGACAATGACGGGGCTCACTTTCGTGGGCCCCTCGAGGACTAGTTGCTATCCGGGGGCGGTGGTGGGTTGCCACCACCGTTGTCCGGGCCGTTCCCGCCGTCCGGCGGAGGGCCGCCCGGGCCACCGTCCCCCGGGCCTCCCATTCCACCGCCGCCCGGGCCACCAGGTCCGCCAGGTCCGCCGCCATCCGGCCCGCCGCGTCCACCACGGTCGCGTTGGGAGGCCATGAAGTCCTGAAGCGTTTGCTTCTGGTCGTCGGTCAGGATCGCGATCGCCTTCTCATGTAGCGCTCGACCATCAACTTTCTCCCCCTTGGCCGGGGCAAGGGCATCGAGCTTGGCGTACTGATCATCGGTGAGGTTCAGGTCCAGAACGGCGCCGGCTGGCAGATGGGCGGCCTGAAGAGTCTTCATATGCTTGACCGTCTTTACGACAAGGTCTTTATGGTCGGAGCTAAGGGCGGCCAAGGCATCCTGCTCAGCTGCATCGATGAGTTTCTTAGCTTTCTCGTGGTTGGCCTCCATGTCGGCTTGGCTGGGAGGCTCTTGGCCTTCTTGAAGCCGAGGCATGAGACTGCGAGTCTCCTGGCGCACCTTCTTGCGGATCTCGTCGACC
>Ga0302319_10003290_pt1 | contig 34010 bp, 26 predicted proteins | sample Bog_T0_2_FD_203319 | JGI IMG/M metagenome (GOLD analysis project Ga0302319, IMG submission 203319) | Peat permafrost microbial communities from Stordalen Mire near Abisko, Sweden - Bog_T0_2 | ecosystem: Environmental > Terrestrial > Soil > Wetlands > Peat | place: Sweden: Abisko, Stordalen Mire... | reverse complement strand
GAATGGTATCTCTGAGTTTTGAGGATTTTCGAGAGATTGTAAACGAGTATGTAGCTATACCAGCCTGAGGCCCATCAACCATGAACGCAAAGCGAAAGATTAAGACTCTTAGCGCATTCACTGATGACGAACGCGAAAAAGTTCATACGCTGCTTGCCATTCGAGTGGCTCACATGATGGGCCGCAAGCTCGAAGAGGGCGATTGGGCCGAAGTGTACTGCCGGGCAAAAGGCATCCCGATCAAGGGATGGAGCAATCTGGACATCGACGTTATGCATGGATTGCTCGGCGTAGAGCATAAAATGATTCGCTACAGTTCAAAAGGCGACATATCCGAGGCTTGCGGAACAAGCATTATGCATCCGTCGGCGACACGAGCTTTTCGGGTCCCTCCAACAACAACAGACGCAAACAATGCGATGTATGATGTTCTAACGCAATATGGGGATCTGATTCGAGGGCGCAAGGAAAAGGTGCGAGAACAGTCCGGCTCCGAACAAGAGCCGGATATGCGAACAGGATGGCTATTATGGCAGGATTCTTTGCGGCAGTTCCTTTACTTTGAGGAAGTAATGACGCCGCCTGACCCAAGGCGCTTTGAGGCTAAGTGGGTTCAAAGGGTAAGCAAGAGCGGATCTCGCAAGCCCAGCACAAATCTATGGATTTATGATCGAAAGACAGGAGCTAAACGATATTCGGTGACGACCGAGGCGGGCGCTAAGATTCAACCATATTTTGATGTTCCACCTCTTACCAACCCAAACGTCTACATATTCACAGTCATTGGCGAGATACTCAACACAGGGTTCGTCAGAGTGTGGTTGACTGACGCAACAGCGCGGGAGCTTGAACGAGTTATAGGCTCGCTGGGACCAGAATCCTTGAGTAAAGCAGTTATTGACAACGCCAAATTGATGATGAAGCAGGACGTAGCAGTAGAAATCGCAAGGGAGGTCGCACACCCCTTTACGATCACGCTTGAAGCGTACGAAGCATTGCAGCAAGCGTTTCCGGGTGTGAGCGACGAACATTGTTTCCAACGACTCGCCGAGCAACTACGCGGTTGAAGCGGCTTTGATTGCAGGCCAGAAGGAAGCCATCATGCGCATTGTCTTTGCCGCCTCCGAGTGCGTGCCCTTTGCCAAGACCGGCGGGTTGGCCGACGTGGTGGGGGCGCTGGGGCCGGAGCTGGTCAAGCTGGGCCACGAGGTCACGGTCTATCTGCCGCTCTACGCGGGCGTGCGCCGACAGTTGGTCGGCGAGTTGCGCTACGCGGCGCGGTCGATCATCATTCCCTTCGAGTCTTACAACCGCTTCGCCGGCATTGTGGATGGCGGCAGGCGCGACGGTGTCCAGTTCTACTTTGTCGATTGCCCGGAGCTTTTTGACCGGCCGGGGCTGTACGGCACGGCGGCGGGCGAGTACCCTGACAACGCCGAGCGCTTTGCGCTCTACTGCCGCGCGGTGCTGGAGGCGGCCAAACTGCTGGGCGTTCCTGACGTCTTCCATGTGCACGATTGGCAGGCGGCGCTGATTCCCGTTTATCTGCGCACAATCTACAACTCCGACCCGCAACTCAGCCGCGCCGCGGTGGTGCTGACCATTCACAACGCCGCCTACCAGGGCGCCTTTCCGCCGGTGACTACCGAGCGGCTGCTCTTTCCCTGGGATATTTTTACAATGGACAAGGTGGAGCACTTCGACCGCTTCAACTTTCTCAAGGGCGGGCTGGTCTACTCGGAAATTCTGACCACGGTGAGCCGCAAATACGCCGAGGAGATTCAGACGCCGGAGTTCGGCGAAGGGTTGGACACGGTGCTGCGCGGGCGCTCTCAAGACCTGCGCGGGATTCTGAACGGCGTGGACTATGCGCAGTGGGATCCGGCGACGGACGCCAGCCTGGCCGCGCATTACACTCCGGAGGACTTGGACGGCAAGAGCAAGTGCCGTGCCGACCTGCTACAGGCTTTTGGATTGGAAGCTGTGGCCGCCTCGACGCCGGTGATTGGCATAGTCTCGCGCTTTGCTGCTCAAAAGGGCTTCGACCTGGTGGAGCAGATCGCCGGGCGCCTCTCGGAGCAGGATGTGGCCGTGGTGGCGCTGGGCACGGGCGAGCCGTCCTACGAGAAGTTCTTCCGCGACTGGGCCTTTTGGAACCGCGCCAACGTCGCCGTGCGCATCGGCTACGACGACCGGCTCGCGCACAAGATTGAGGCCGGCGCGGATATCTTCCTGATGCCCTCGCTCTATGAGCCATGCGGGCTGAACCAGATCTATTCACTCAAGTACGGCACCGTGCCGGTGGTGCGGGCAACGGGCGGGCTGGACGACACGATTGAGGAGTGGAACGCGGAGCAGGGAAGCGGGACGGGCTTCAAATTCAAGGGCAAGAGCGCCGGGGCGCTGGAGGCGGCGATTGAGCGCGCTCTGGCGGCCTTTGAAGACAAGGCGGGCTGGAAGCGGTTGATGCTGAATGGCATGGCGCAAAACTATAGTTGGCAGCAGCCGGCGCGTGAGTACGCCGCGGCGTATGAGGAAGCGGCGCGGAGGCGGAACAAGCCGTAACTCAAGCAACAGCCTGCCCAACGGCGGCGCGGCAAACCTCTGCCAGGCGGCGAATGCCTTCGCGGATCATCTCTGGCGATGCATTGGAGAAGTTCAGGCGCATGAAGCGCTGGCCGCTCGCATCGGGAAAGAAATCCCGCCCCGGCACAAAGAGAACCTTGCGCAGCAGCGCAGCCTGCATCAGCTCGCAGGTATCCACGCCCTCCGGGCAAGTGACCCACAAAAACATTCCGCCCTCAGGGTGCGTCCACCGGAAGTCTTCCGGCATCATCTCGCGCAGCGCGGCGTCCATGATCGCAAAGCGCTCGCCGTAGGAGCGCCGGATAAGCTCGACGTGCGCGTCGCTGTCAAAGTCTGTCAGATAGCGGTGAGCGATGCGCTGATCCAGGCTCGATGTATGCAGATCGGCTGCCTGCTTGGCGATCACCAGCTTGCGGCGAATCTCCTCGCAGGCCACCACCCAGCCGATGCGCAGCCCCGGCGCAATGGTCTTCGAGACGGTGCTCAGATAGATGACCAGGCCCTCGGTATCCAGTGACTTGATCGGGGCAATCGCCTCTCCCGCGTAGCGCAACGCGCCGTAGGGATCGTCCTCCAGCACAACCAGCCCATAATGTTGCGCGATCTCGTAGAGCTTACATCGCCGCTCCCGCGTCAGCGTAACTCCCGATGGATTCTGAAAGCTGGGAATCGTATAGAGAAAGCGGGGGCGCTCGCGTTCAATCAACTCCGGCAGAGCCTCTGGTATAAGTCCGAAGTTATCCATGGGCGCGGCGGCAAAGCAAACCTCGTAAATCTGAAAGGCCTGCAGCGCGGCCAAGTACGTCGGGCTTTCGGTCAGTACGCAATCGCCCGCATTGAGAAAGATCTTGCCCGCCAGGTCGAGCGGCTGCTGCGAACCGGTGGTGATGAGAATATCCTCGGCGGTGCAGTCGATTCCGCGCCTGCGCGACTCGGCGGCAAAGCACTCGCGCAGCGGCGCAAAGCCCTCGCTGGGTCCATATTGCAACGCCGCAGCGCCGCTCTCGCGCAACACACGCTCGGCAGCGGCGGAGACCTCGGCCACGGGAAAAAGCTCCGGCGCGGGCAACCCGCCGGCAAAGGAGATGATCTCAGCCTGCTCGGTCACTTTCAGAATCTCTCGAATCGTCGAAGGACGCATCGCATCCATTCTGCGCGCAAAGTTGATCTTCATTGTTCCCTGCTCTTGATTCTGGAGTTTGTTCCACAGCGTATAGTAAAGGTTGTTTGTCGAATCAGTGTATCAGAGCAGACGAACAGACTACCAAGATGAAATTGCGCGATTTTCAGTCCTCCGCAACGATGCAAATGCTCTATACTGCCAGCCATGCGCTTCCTTGCTCTCACGCTGCTCCTCGCCGCCTCGGGCATCGCCGCCGGGCAATCCGCAACACCGGCGTCGCCGGTCTGGCAGATGCAACAGTCGGGCACAACCGCCGGCCTGCGCGGCATTGATTCGGTGGACGGCACGGTGGCGTGGGCCAGCGGAACGGGCGGTACTGTGTTGAGGACCATCGACGGCGGCGCGCACTGGACGCAATGCGCGACTCCCGACGCGGCCAAAGACGGCGCCACGCTCGACTTTCGCGGTGTGCAGGCCTGGGATGCGACGACCGCGATTGTGATGGCCTCCGGGCCGGGCGAGAAGAGCCGACTGTATAAGACGATTGATGGATGCAAGACGTGGGAACTCATCTTCAAGAACCCCGATAAAGATGGATTTTGGGATGCATTCCACTTTCAGAGTTTCAAGTTTGAAAAGCGTCAATTGTATAGCGGTTGGCTTCTCGGCGATCCAGTGAGAGGGCAGTTTTCTCTTTTCAATAGCGAAGACAGAGGCCGTCGTTGGATTAGGCAAACCAACAAAGGGTTAAGTGTTGAAACCGGAACGCAATCTGCATTCGCCGCAAGCAACTCCTCATTATTTGCGGATAGTGGCTTCGTTTACTTCGGCACAGGTGGAGCGAAAGGAGCATTCGTGTATTCGGTAGTAGAGATTGAAGTATGCCTTGACGGCTCAGATGATGATGTGGATAAAGAGGGAAGAAAGGATAAATGGATTCATCAGCCTGTTCTGTTCGGAGAGAGTAACAATTCGACCGGCGTTTTTTCGATTGGTGTACGACACGATACCGGAAACGCTCCTGGTTTTTCAAATCGATACAAGGCATTTGTTGCTGTCGGCGGTGATTACACCAAACCCAACGAGTCCGCAGGCTCAGCAGCGTGGTCCGCAGATAGTGGCCAGCACTGGACCGCCTCCACCACCCCGCCGCACGGCTTTCGCTCCGCCGTGCAATGGAGTGAATCCCTCAGGCTTTGGATCACTGTCGGCACCAATGGCAGCGACATCAGCCGCGACGACGGCAAAACCTGGCAGCCCATCGACGACGGCAACTGGAATGCTCTCTCGCTGCCCTTCGTCGTCGGCCCGAACGGACGCATCGCGCGGCTGAATCCGGCGGCGCTCGCCTCCGCGAAATAATGCATGGTAACCGCAGGCGTTTAGGCGGCCAAGGGTCTGATCTTTTGCCGCTTCTTCTGTGATTCGATCCACAGGTCGTACTGAAGCTGCGCCTTCGAGAAGAACTCCGGCGAAAGCGACAGTGCCTCGCCGAGGCGGATGCTCAGGTCCATCGTCACTGCGGTGCGGCCATTGAGGATGCGGGAGATGGTGGCGCGCGCCACGCCGATGTGCTCAGCAAGCTCGGTCGCGGTACGGTTGCCGAGGAACTCCTTCAGCAGTTCGCCTGGGCTGGCCGGATTGTGCATTATTGTCATAATCATCGCCCCTTAGTGATAATCCTGATAGTCAACGAGAATCGCATCCTCACCCTCAAAAGCGAAGGTCAGCCGCCAATTGCCGCTGACGCTTACGGACCAGTGGCCTTTGAGCTGGCCCTTCAGAGGATGCCACTCCCAGCCGTCGCGGTTCATATCCGTCGGCGTCGATGCCAGATTCAACGCGGTCAGCTGAATGCGCAATCGGGCTTCGTGTTTGGGCTGGATGCCTGCCTTCGATCCGGTCCGGAAGAACCTCTCGACGCCACGGTGCCGGAATGTCTTGATCACGCTTCCAGCGTAACATGAGATGTTACGGAATGGCAAGGCCAATCGGCATATTTGAAGCGGTCAGACGGCTCTCAAAACCCCGGCATTACCAACGGAACAAGGCGCGGCGCGGCTTCCATCCCCCGGCACGATAAAATTAGACCAACCGCATGATTCAACTTCAGAATCTCGAAAAGACCTACACCACCGCGCGCGGCGCGCTCACGCTCTTTCAGGGCCTCAATTTGGAGGTCTCGGCGGGCGAGATGGTGGCCATCGTAGGTCCGTCGGGCGCGGGCAAGAGTACGCTGCTGCACATTCTGGGCGCGCTTGACGCGCCCACCGCGGGCACGGTCCTATGCGCCTCGGTGGATGTGGCGCGGCTCAAGCCGCAAGAAGCCGCGGAGTTTCGCAACCGCGAGATCGGCTACGTCTGGCAGTTTCATTACCTGCTGCCGGAGTTCACCGCTCTCGAAAACGTCGCCATGCCGTTGCTGGCGCGCGGATTGCGCAAACAGGAAGCTTTGCGGGAGGCGGCCAAGTGGCTCGCCGAGGTGGGTTTGGAGGATCGCGGCGACCATCGCCCCGGCGAGTTGAGCGGCGGCGAGCAGCAGCGCGTGGCGCTGGCGCGGGCGTTGGTTTGCAATCCGCGGCTGCTGCTGGCCGACGAGCCGACCGGCGACCTGGACGAGGCGACGGCGGGGCGCGTCTTCGACCTGGTCGAGCGGCTGCACGCGACCCACGGGCTGACCTCGATCCTTGTGACGCATAACCTTGACCTGGCGGCGCGCTGCCAGCGAATCTTGCGGCTGGAGGGCGGTCGGCTCGACGGGCCGCAACAGGCAAAAAAGGGAAATCCTGCAGGAAATTGCACCGCGCGGGGTGAGTTTTGACTCCTATGGAGTGAGCCAACTGGGATAAGATAGGAACTCATCTTGTCTGGATGGAATTGATCGGAATGGAAGTCATTCCAAAAAGCTGTTCGGAGCCGCAAGCAGTTTCCCCAGGCTCCCGGCGGCGTAATTGATTGAGGGGCGAAGGCGGGTAGGGCCGAAGCCGGCGGTTGAAGCGGACGGCCACTCCAGCCGATAGCCAGAATCAAGGGAGATCGTTATGTTCGAACGCTATACAGAGAAGGCGCGGCGCGTAATCTTCTTTGCGCGGTATGAGGCCAGCCAGTTCGGCTCGCCCTATATCGAGACCGAGCACCTGCTGCTGGGACTGTTGCGCGAGGACAAGGCGCTGACCAACCGCTTTTTGCGCTCGCACGCCTCGGTGGATTCGATTCGCAAGCAGATTGAGTCGCATACCACCATCCGGGAAAAGGTCTCGACATCGGTCGATCTGCCGCTCTCCAACGAGTGCAAGCGGGTGCTGGCCTATGCCTCGGAGGAAGCCGAACGGCTGGGCCACAAGCACATCGGTACCGAGCATCTGCTGTTGGGCCTGTTGCGCGAAGAAAAGAGCTTTGCCGCCGAGATTTTGCAGGAGCGCGGCCTGAAGCTGGCGCAGATTCGCGAGGAGCTGGGCCGCGTTACCCAGGAGAAGGCGCAGCCGCCCCAGCAGCGCCAGCGCGAGAGCAGTCTGCTGGCCGAGTTCAGTCGCGACCTGACCCAGGCGGCGATGGACGGCCAGCTTGACCCGCTGGTGGGCCGCGACGGCGAACTGGAGCGCGTCATCCAGATCCTCTGCCGCCGCACTAAGAACAATCCGGTGCTCATCGGCGAGCCGGGCGTGGGCAAGACGGCCATCGTCGAGGGTCTGGCGCAGCGCATCGCCGACGGTGAAGTGCCCAGCTTTCTAGCCGAGAAGCGCGTTCTGGGACTCGATCTCTCGCTCATCGTTGCCGGCACAAAATATCGCGGCCAGTTCGAGGAGCGGCTCAAGACCATCATGAAAGAGCTGATAGAGAACCAGAACTCGATCATCTTCATCGACGAGCTGCACACGCTGGTCGGCGCCGGTTCAGCCGAAGGTTCGCTGGACGCGGCCAACATTCTCAAGCCGGCGCTCAGCCGCGGAGAAATTCAGTGCATCGGCGCCACCACGCCGGCCGAGTTCCGCAAATCCATTGAGAAGGACCGCTCGCTGGAGCGCCGCTTCCAGGCCGTCAAGGTGCCGCCGCCCAACGAGGCCGACGCCATCAAGATCATCCACGGCATCAAGGACCGCTATGAGAAGTTCCACGCCGTCAGTTATACCGATGAAGCCGTCGAGTTCGCCGTCTCGCACTCCAATCGCTACATTCCCGACCGCTTTTTGCCCGACAAGGCCATCGATCTGATCGACGAGGCCGGCGCGCGCGTCAAATTGCGCCAGACCTCGCTTCCGGAAGAGATCACCGAGGTGCAGAAGCGCATCAAGTTCATTGTGCATCGCATGGATTCGGCCATCGCCAACCACGAGTTCGAGAAGGCCCGCTTCTACTCCGACGAGGAGCGCAAAGAGCGCGAGACCTTGCGCCTGCTCCGCGACAAATATCATCTCGACGACTCGGCCGCCGGCATTGTCAGCCGCGAGGACATCGAAGACGTGGTCAGCCGCTGGACCGGCGTACCCATCACCAGCATCAAGGAAGAAGAGACGCAAAAGCTGCTGCGCGTGGAAGAAGAGCTGCACAAGCGCGTCATCAGCCAGGAAAAAGCGATCAGCGCTCTCGCCCGCGCCATTCGCCGCTCGCGCGCCGGCCTCAAATCGCCCTCGCGGCCGATCGGGAGTTTCTTATTCCTCGGACCCACCGGCGTCGGCAAGACAGAAATGGCCCGCACCCTTGCCCACTTCCTCTTTGGCTCGGACAAGGCGCTCATCCGCTTCGATATGTCGGAGTTCATGGAGAAGCACTCGGTCTCCAAGCTCATCGGCTCGCCTCCGGGCTACGTCGGCTACGAGGAGGGCGGACAGCTTACCGAGCGCGTCAAGCGGTCGCCGTATTCGGTCGTGCTGCTCGACGAAATCGAAAAGGCCCACCCCGATGTCTTCAACATTCTCTTGCAGGTCTTTGAGGACGGCCAGTTGACTGACGGCTTGGGCAATACGGTTGACTTCAAGAACGTCATCCTTATCATGACTTCGAACATCGGCGCGCGCCACCTGCAAAAGAAGCAGGGCATGGGCTTTGCCAGCGACCGCGAAGATATGGTCAGCGACAAGATCGAGGAACTGGTCAAGCAAGAGGTGAAGAAGACTTTCAATCCGGAGTTCCTCAACCGCCTTGACGAGGTCATCCTCTTCCAATCGCTCTCCGATGCGGACCTGATCCAGATCGTCGAGTTACTCGTCCAGCAGCTCAACGCCAACCTGGCGCAGAAGTCCATTACCATCTCGGTAACAGAGGAAGCCAAGAAGTGGATTCTCGATAAAACTCTCGTAGACCGCAGCTACGGCGCACGCCCGTTGCGCCGCGCCCTGCAGCGCTACGTCGAGGATCCCTTGAGCGAGGCTCTCATCGGCGGCCAGATCACTGCGCGCCCAGCCTTCCTTGAGGTCTACCTCGAAGCCAACCAGCTCTTCTATCGCCCCATCACCGCCGACGAAGCCGCGGATGAAGAAAAACCCGCCGGCATTCTGCTCTTCAGCGCCTGAGCAGGCTCAATCCAATCGAAACCGCAAGCGCCCCCGGCCAACCCGCCGGGGGCTTTTCATTCTTTTCCTCATTCCGCGCATCCCGTTTCCCGGCTCGCGCGTCCAACACAAGCAGAGGCAATGTGCGTACAATCGTTGCAAGAGTTGCGTACGCCTCGAAAGGAGTTTCTTGCGATGAAGAATCCAGGAGTGGTTTTTTGGGTTGCCGCTCTCACATTGCTGGGATCAGCGCAGGGGTTTTCACAAGGCAATCAACAGGGGCAGGGGAAGGTCGTGGTGACCGTTCTGCACAAGCAGGAGAGCAAGCCGCCGGTGAGCGTCACGGCGCAGGATATCTCGCTCAAAGTGAATGGAAAGCCGGCCAGCGTCACCGGCTGGAAGCCGCTGCAAGGCGCCGCGAACAGCCTTGAGCTGGTGCTGTTGATCGATGGTTCAGCCCGCAACAATCTGGCGACCCAGTTCGGCGAGATCCGGCATTTTGTCAACGGCTTGCCGCCGAATGTGACGGCAGCTATCGCCTATATGCAAAATGGGAGAGCCGGATTTGCCGGCGCGCTGAGCGCGGACCACGCGAAGGTGTCGAGCGAACTTCATCTGTCTGGAGGCCAGATTGCCTCCAGCGCCAGCCCCTATTTCTGCCTATCCGACCTGGCAAAGCACTGGCCCTCGCAGGATCGCGGGGCGCGGCGCGAAGTGGTGCTGGTGACCGATGGAATCGATAACCTCCAGAATGGATACGATCCCGATGACCCGTATGTCCAGGCCTCGATTGCCGATGCCGTGCGCGCCGGAGTGGTTGTCTACTCGATCTACTGGGTAAATTCGGGCGCCGCTGACAATTCGCTCGCCGCCAACAATATCGGCCTGAGCCTGCTGAGTGAAGTCTCTCAGGCGACGGGCGGCAAGAGCTATTGGTCGGGAACGAGCAATCCCGTTTCGCTGGCGCCGTTTCTCGGCGAGCTGGCCCGCCGCTTGCGCAATCAGTATGAGCTGGACTTTACGGCTCCCTTGGGCGGCAAGGCTGAGGTCGCAGACCTGAAGCTGAAGCTGAGCGTTCCGGGCGCTGAGGTCAACGCGCCGAAGCAGGCCCTCGTCTCACCCGTTGCTGCAACCCAGAAATAGGAGCGGCCAAGCACTTCATCGACCCATGCCCGCTCCGCGCCAATTCGATCTGATTGTCCTCGGCGCGGGCGCGGCGGGGCTGATGTGCGCGGCGGTGGCCGGCGCACGCGGGCGGCGAGTTGCCCTGCTCGATCACAACGGTCAGCCGGGGCGAAAGATTCTCATCTCCGGCGGTGGGCGCTGCAACTTTACCAATCTGCATTGCGGGCCAGAGAATTTTCTTTCGCAAAATCCACATTTTGCCAAGTCGGCGCTGGTGCTTTATCAACCCCTGCACTTTCTCGAATTAATCAAAAGGTATGGAATACCCTGGCACGAGAAGGCGCTGGGGCAACTCTTCTGCGACGGCTCGGCGAGGGCGATTCTCGATCTGCTGCTGGCCGAGTGCGCGGCTGGCGGCGTGGAACTGCTGCTCAACGCGCGTTCGATTCAGGTCGATGGAGGCGGCGGCGGATTTCGAGTCTCGTCCTCCCTGGGCGACTTCCGCGCCGAGGCGCTGGTGGTCGCTACCGGCGGATTGTCGATTCCCAGGCTGGGGGCGACCGGACTGGGCTACGAACTGGCGCGGCAGTTTGGGCTGCGTGTCGTTGAGCCGAGGCCGGCGCTGGTGCCGCTGCTGCTGGGCGGTGCCGAGGCCGGATGGACGAAACTGGCCGGCGTTGCAACCGAGGTCGAGGCTACCGCCGGCGGCGTCCGCTTCAAGGAAAAGATGCTAGTGACGCATCGCGGTCTGAGCGGGCCGGCGATCTTGCAAGCCTCCACGTATTGGCAGCCGGGCGAAGCGCTGGCGCTGGATTTTGCTCCACAGTTGACCGATGGGGCGGAGTTGCTGGAGCTGTTGAGGAAGCCGGGCGCGAGGCGGGATTCGGCGGCGGTGAAAAACGCCTTGCGCGAGCTTTTGCCGCGGCGTTTGGCTGATTCTTTAGCAGAGATCGCAGGGCCGCGCGGCTGGTCAAACGCTGCCCTCACGGATTGCGAAGCCAAACTGCGCCGCTACGAGCTGCACCCGGTGGGAACCGAGGGCTTCGACAAAGCCGAAGTGACGGCTGGCGGCGTGGACACGCGCGATTTGCAGGCACGCACAATGGAGGCGCGCGCCGTTCCCGGATTGTTCTTTATCGGCGAAGTTGTCGATGTCACCGGCCAACTGGGCGGATATAACTTCCAGTGGGCGTGGGCCTCGGCGGTAGCGGCGGGCAGAGCGGTGTGAGAAAGACAGGGAATAGGGAATAGGGAATAGGGAATAGGGATCAGGGAATAGCGAAAGCCTCACTCCACCGGCGGCGCGCCGGCTTTGGCGGGCGGAGTGAGGACGAAGCCGTTGCGCACCAGCGCAAAGCCCTGCTGCGGAAGTTCGGCCTGAAGAAGCTGATTTTCGGGGCCGCTAAAGAGGTCCGTGGCGGCGCCGGCGATGGTGGCAATCAGGTGATGAACGACGATGGGCTTGCCGTCGAGCGCGCCCTGCTCGTCGGCGTAAGTGGCCAGCTGAATCGGCTCGATTGTGCCCGCCTGCTTGGGGATGATCGCCCAGAGGTCGCGATTGTTCTGCGCCACGGCCAGAGCCAGCAGCGTCTCCAGCGCGCCGGGATCGAAGTCGGCCAGGAAGACGGCGGCTGTGTGCGGCGCCAGCCGCGTGGTGGTGGCGCGGCCATTGGCCGAGATATTCAGCAGTATCTGCGCTGCGTCGGGCGCGGCGGTCACGTTCACGGCCGAGTTGTTCACGGTGGCGCTCAACTGCACGTGCCGGAGATGGTTGGCGGCCGAGAGCCGCTCGGTCTTGGAGAGCGCGTAGTCAAGGCCCTGCATGGCGATGCGAACCACCGAGGTGGAGTCGTAGCCGCTGGTGCGGGCGACGAAGTTGAAGCTGGCCGTGCCCACGGGTTTGCCGTGCTGGCTGATGAGGAAGCTGGCGGACTGGGCGCGGGCGGCTGGTGCAAGCGCAACGAGCGCCGCCAGCCCAAACAGTGTCAATTTGTTCATACGGTTCAGCATATCCTGCTGAGTTAGACACCGCTTGGCAAAAATGGTTGCGCCTCCTCCGGGCACCTGCGGTGCGGCCAACTGCTCTCTCTTCGCTCGCACGGGGTTCGTGCTCTCCCACCCTTTCCACAAGAGACATGGAAAGGATGGGGCACGGTGGAAGTGGTTTGTCGTCTGTTCCCTGTTCCCTATTCCCTGCTTCTCAGCCCTTGGCCACGGCAAAGCGCCGGTTGACTTCGTGCCAGTTGACGACATTCCACCAGGCGGCCAGGTAATCGGGGCGGCGGTTTTGATACTTGAGATAGTAGGCGTGCTCCCATATGTCGTTGAGCAGGATGGGATAAAGTCCCTGGGTGAGCGGCGACTCCTGATTGGCCGTGGTGATGACCTTGAGCTTGCCATCGGCAAAGACCAGCCAGCCCCAGCCGGAGCCGAACTGCTTGGCGGTCGTCTCGTTGAAGAGCTTCTTGAAGGCCTCGAAGTCGCCGAAGTCGGCGGTAATCTGCGCGGCGATGGGGCCGATGGGCGCGCCGCCGACGCCGTCCGAGCCGACCTTGCCCATCAGCGGCCAGAAGATCGAGTGGTTGGCGTGGCCGCCGCCGTTGTTTTTCACGGCAGTGCGAATCTCTTCAGGAATCTGAGCTAGCCCGCGGATCAGCTCGTCAACGGGCTTGGCGGCCAGCTCGGGGTGGTTGGCCAGGGCGGCGTTGAGATTGTTGACGTAGGCCTGGTGGTGCTTGTCGTGGTGGATGTGCATTGTTTCGGCGTCGATGAAAGGCTCCAGGGCGGCGTAGTCGTAAGGCAGCGGGGCGAGTTCGTAAGCCATTGGGAAGATTCTCCTCGTTCTTGGGTTGACGGTGTTGGGCAGCGGCGGGGGAGACTCGATGCTCACCCCAGACGAATTCCTCTCCTGTAGGAATGGATGCGCGAGGGCGCGGCGAGGGTGCGGGAAAGTTGACGGATGCGATCAGCGCCGTTCCGGGCAGCGGAGCGCGCATCCTCCGCAAGTAGCTGCCCCCAAACAAGCGGTGATCAGAATCACCATGCGCGCCGGGCAAATCTGCGCTACGATATGCTGGTCAGCGCCTCGACCCGGACTCACCGTCCTGCGCTGAAGGAGAACGCATGGCCCGCTTCGATCACATCCTCATCCATTCTGCCAACGGAGTGAAGACCATCACCCTCAACCGCCCGGAGAAGCGCAACGCGCTTTCGCCTGCCCTGATTGCGGAACTGACGCTGGCTCTCGACGAGGCCGAAGCGTGCTCGTGCGGCGTGGTCATTCTGACCGGCGCCGGGTCGGCCTTCTGCTCCGGTCTGGACATCGAGCAGTTGGAGACCATCCATGCCCACACTCCCGAAGAGCACCGCCGCGACTCCGAGAATATGGCTCGTGTGCTGCGTGCGCTCTACGACTTTCCCAAGCCAGTGATCGCCGCCGTCAACGGCCCCGCCATCGCCGGCGGCATGAGCCTGGCCACGATTCCCGACTTCACTTTGGCCACGCCGGAGTCCAAGTTTGGCTTGAACGAGGTGCGCGTGGGCTTTGTGCCGGCGATTGGAGCGTCGTTTCTGCTGCGCCAGGTGGGTGAAAAGCACACCCGCGAACTGCTGCTGACCGGCAGGCTGCTCAAGGCGCAGGAGGCGCTGCAATTGGGGTTGGTGACGCAGGTTGTGGCCGCCGAGGAGCTGATGCTCACCGCCCAGGCGCTGGCCCAGACGCTGCTGATGAACAGTCCCCAGGCGATGCAGTCGGTCAAGCGCCTGCTGGCTAGCCACGCCCGCCGCCGCCTCGACGAGGAGCTGGAAGAGGCCATCCAGATCAACGCGCAGCAGCGATCCACCGAGGACTTCAAGGAGGGCGTCGAAGCCTTCAAACAGCACCGCCATCCCGTCTGGCCCAGCATGAAAGCAATGAGATAGGGCGGCGCATAAGGGGCAAAGCAGTTTTCCGTCCTTGCAGGCCATCACGACAGCGATAGTCCCAGCACGCGGCCCTGCGCCAGCACACCGTCCACCAGCGAGTCGATCTCCGCGCGGCTGGTGCGATGATTGACAATCGCCGCGCGAATCGCCGTGCGGCCTTTGATCCGGGTCGTCGAGGGCGCCACCACCCCCGACTCCTGCAGCGCAATCACAATCTCGCCATTCACACGGTCCGACTCCTCCGGTGTGCATCCAGCGGCACGATAGCGGAAGCAGACGATATTCAGTTCCACCGGCGCCAGCAACTCCAGCTCCGGCGTCGCGGCCACGCGAGTTTCCAAATACCGGGCCAGCGCGCAACAGTGCGCTATCGACTCGCCCAGCCGGTCAACGCCCAAAACCTTCAGCGTGAACCAGACCTTCAAGGCGCGAAAGCCGCGCGAGAGGTCCGGCCCGTAGTCGCAGGGCCAGGGCGACCCGGCGGCCAATCCCCGCTCGGCGCGTTGCAGGTATGCCGCTGGCAGTTCGAAGGCTTTTTTGTGCTCCTCGCCGTCGCGCACCAGAATGAAACCGGCGTCATAAGGCGCCTGACCCCATTTATGAAAATCAAAGGCGATGGAATCCGCGCGCTCAATCCCGCCCAGCTTCGGGGCGAGTTCGGGCGCGAGCATCGCCAGCGCGCCAAAGGCGCCATCCACGTGGAACCAGAGCTTCTCGCGGCGGCACAAATCGGCCAGCCCGGCCAGGGCGTCCACCGCGCCGGTATTCACCGTTCCCGCCGTGCCCACCACCAAAAACGGCGTCAGGCCGGCCGCTCGATCCCGCTGAATCGCCTCGGCAAGCGCCGCCAAATCAATGCGGCCGCGGCTATCGGCGGGAATCAGCCGCAGCGCGTCGCTGCCCAGCCCGGCAATGTCCATCGCTTTGGGAACGCAGCCATGCACCGCGCTCGAAGTGTAGGCCGTCAGCCGCAGCGCGTTAGCCGCCACGCCCGTGCCGCGCACCTCGAAGCCCAGCGCGGCGTCCCGCGCAATCAGCACGGCAATCAGATTGGCCATCGAGGTTCCGGTCACAAACAATCCGCTGGCCGTCTCCGGGAAGCCGAAAATCTCCCGCACCCAGCGCGTCACCTGCCTCTCCACCTCGATGGGAATATGATCGCGCCCGCCGCAGTTGGCGTTCAGCCCGGCGGCGAGCATCTCGGCCACCATGCCCACCGGCGTGCCGCCGCCATTCACCCAGCCCATAAAGCCGGGATGCGCGTTGCCCTGCGCATAGGGCAGAATCTCTTCCATGAACTCGGCATGAACCGCGGCCAGCTCTTCGCCCTGGCGCGGCACGGGCGAGCGAAAACGCGCCCTCACCTCATCGGGAATCGGCTGCCAGACCGGCCGTTGCCGAATTCCTTGAACGTAGCCGAGCATATCGTCCAGCATCTGGTGCGCCTGCGCGCGAAAAGCCGCCCAATCCGTGGGATCGAGGCGGGCTTCCGTGGGCGCGGCTTCCGCTGCTCCGCTCTGGCTGGGGGTGTGTGGCTCTTGCGACATTCCTTCTCTCTGATGAGTATTTTACGCGGTCAACTGGCTCTGCAAGAAAGACGTAAGCCCTCTGGTGGGAACCGGGACGGGCTCAGAGTTTATTCAATTAGCGAACTTTTATGTACACGAGTCGATTTTGGTGGGTCTTGTGTGATAAAGTTTGCGTGATGGCAACGTATATTCTCATTGCGCTTGGAACATCTGCTTCGGACTTGGATGCGGTCGTTGAAGCTGTGATCCCTAAAGAGGATCGGCAACAACTTGAGCCGGGCAAATGGCTGCTCACTTCGGCTTTGGTAACGAGCAAAGATGTATCAGATCATCTCGGAATTTCTGATACAACAACTTTCATCATTTGTCCGATTCGTGGGTATTTCGGGCGGACCCGCTCCGACGTTTGGGAGTGGCTCGCAGCAAAATCTTCCGCCAAAGGATGATTCGGTTAAATACATGGTCCGCACAAGTCAGCCAACCACACCCGAGGCATTTCCCACACAGTCCCCGTTACCGTCGGGCGACTACTCTTATACTGTCGAAATTGTGATGAAAATGCAGCAGACGATGGGGGCGCTCACGGAAGCCGTCAACAGCCTGAAAGAGGATTCGAGAGAATACCGAGCTGAACTCAAGACTATCGGAAAAGAAATCCATGGAGCAAAAGTTGGTGCCCGCTGGGTGATTGGAGTATGCCTTGGTTTCGGTGCGCTCGTTGGCTGGGCTATAACGACGTATTTATCAGCAATGCATAAATAGATATCTGCTAGCCGCGAATCCTCCGCTAATCAATAATCCCATCTGTGCTACACTGTATTTGCGCTCAGTGATTTGGTCGTGAGCGGCGGATTTCCCTTCCAAGGCAACTCTGCCCAGCACAGATTTTTCCCCAAGCCCCGATTGCGCAAACCCAGGAGTCTCCCACCCGGTGACTCTGCTTTGGACTGGCTTTCAGTTCAGCAACAGCCGCCTTTGTATCCTTGATTGTGATCAGGCGCATCAGCCGGGAGCGCAATTGATTTTGCGCTGGAGCGTGGGGCCTTTCGGCGGTGTGCCGACTGGCAATGATGCAGCGTGTGGCAGCTCCGGGCCTTTTACATGTAGGCCAGTCTTAGCTCGACTCTTCGGTTCTTCCTTACGCACAATTGAACGTGGGCCTGCGCTCTCGCATGAGTGTGCGCGCCTCTTTTGTCCGCCTCCGTTTGCAGGCCGCTCGATCTTCGGGCAGCTCCGGAAGCCTTAGGAAATGACTCTATTTTGACCAAGTTCTCTGAATTCTCTCTTTCGCCCGCCCTGATGGCGCGGCTTGACGCCAATAAATTCGAAATCCCCACCCCGGTGCAGAGCGGCTGCATTCCTCCCGCGCTCGAAGGCCGCGATGTGCTGGCCACGGCGCAGACCGGAACCGGCAAGACCCTCGGCTACCTCATTCCCATCGTCGAAATGTTGCAGAAGGCTGAAGGCAAGGGCGCGATGGCTCTGATTTGCCTACCCACGCGCGAACTGGCGATGCAGGTCGAGCAGGCCTTTCTCAGCATTCGCTCCAACTCCTCGCAGACGGTTGCGCTGGTCGTCGGCGGCCTTGCCGAGCGCTCGCAGCTCGACGCCATTCGCCGCGGCGCGCGCCTGATCGTCGCCACGCCCGGACGCCTGGAAGATTACATCCAGCGCCGCCTGGTCAAGCTCGACGGCATCAAGATTCTGGTGCTCGACGAAGTCGACCGGATGCTCGATATGGGCTTTCAGCCGGCCATCGCCCGCATCGCCGCCGAGTTGCCCGCCGTGCGGCAAACCCTGTGCTACTCGGCCACGCTCGAAGGCTCGGTAAAAGATGTGGCGCGCAAGTATCTCAACAACCCGGCGCGCGTCGAAATCGGCTCGGTGCTGAAGCCCGCCGAAAACGTCGAGCTGCGCACCTTCGAGGTTGAGCCGGACAAGAAGCAGGAGCTGCTCGAACACCTGCTGGGCGCCGAGTCAGGCAGCTTTCTGGTCTTCGTGCGCACCAAGCACGGCGCCGACCGCGTGGCTCGCCGGCTGGTTCGCAGCGGGCACTCGGCTACGCAGATTCACGGCGACCGCTCGCAGGCCCAGCGCAACCAGGCGTTGCGCAGCTTCAGCGAGGGCCGTCACCGCGTGCTGGTGGCTACCGACGTGGCCGCGCGCGGCATCGACGTGGCCAACGTGGCCCATGTCATCAACTTCGATTTGCCCAAGATGGCCGAGGATTTTGTCCACCGCGTGGGCCGCACGGGGCGCGCCTCGGCGCACGGCGTGGCTTCCACCTTTGCCGGCCCGGCCGAGCGCGGCGATCTCCGTAAGATTGAGCGCGCGCTCTCGATTACCATGAAGCACTTCCGGGTGCGCTCGGCCGTCGGCGAAAAGGCGGCTTGAAGACTTGTCGCTTTTGGTGCGCGCATGGATTTTTCTTTGCTGGTAACATTCGATGATGCACAATCAATAGTAGGGAGAGCTGCCATGCCGCGCATTCATTTTCATCTGGAACTGGCTGAACTCAAGGACAAGCTGCTGGCCATGGCGGCCCTCTCGCAGCAGGCGGTCGATTCCGCTGTGGACGCCTATCTGCAGCGCGACAAGGCGCTCTGCAAGTTCGTCAAGCAGAATGAGAGGGCCATCGACACCGAACAGCGCGAGCTGGACGAGATGGCCTATGAACTGCTGGCCAAAGAGCAGCCTATGGCCGTCGATCTGCGCTTCATCCTGGCAGCCATCAAGATTAACGGCGATTTGGAGCGGATCGGCGACCAGGCGATGGGCATTGCCCGCCGCACCCGCGAGACCATCAAGCAGGACATCATCGAACTGCCGGTGGACTTTGCGGCGATGGGCGAGTTTGCCAGCCACATGATCCGCTCGGCGCTGCGCTCCCTGCTGGAGGAGGATGCGCGCCTGGCTGAATCGGTGCGCGCCATGGATGACCAGATCGACCGCATGAACCACCGAGCGCAAGACGATCTGCTGCAACTGATCGAGCGTCAGCCCAGCGCAACCCGGCAGGCGATCAGCGGCATCCTGGTAGCCAAGCATCTGGAGCGGATCGCCGATCACGCTTCGAATGTCGCCACCGACGTCATCTTCTGGCTGCGCGGCTCCGACCTGCGCCATCAGTCGAGCTTGTCGATGGAGTAAGAGATCAACTCTGGGTTTCGCCGCTCAATTTCGCGATCGGACAATCCAGTTTTGCTACAGGATTGCGCTCTCCGCAAAGCCCCGCAGGAACAGTTCGAACTCATCGACTGGCAATGGCTGGCTGAAGAGGAAGCCCTGGAAGCAGTGGCAGCCGAGATCGGTGAGGAAGCTGCGCTGCTCTTCGGTCTCCACTCCCTCGGCCACCACCGACAGATTCATCGCCCGGCCCAGTGAGAGAATGGCTTGCGCAATGGCGCCGCTGCTGGCGTCCATCAGCATATCGCGCACAAAGGCCCGGTCGATCTTCAGTTGATCCAACGGCAGGCGCTTCAGGTAGGCCAGCGAGGAGTAGCCGGTGCCGAAGTCGTCCAGCGAGAAGCTCAGCCCGTGCGACTTCAGTTCGGTCATCTTCTGGATTACCTCCTCGAAGTTATCCACCAGCATGCTCTCGGTCAGCTCCAGCTTTAGATCCCTGGGATTGGCTCCAGTGCGCTCCAGCGTGGCCAGCACCTGCTCGGTGAACTCCGGCTGGCGGAATTGCAGGGCGCTGATATTGACCGAAAGCGAAAGATGAGCGGTCTCTTCGCGGCCAGCCCATGAGGCGATCTGCGCGCAGGCGGCCTCCAGCACCCAGTCGCCCATCGGCAAAATCAGGCCCGAATCCTCGGCGCTGCGAATAAACTCGTCAGGCCTCACCATGCCGCGCGTGGGATGCTGCCAGCGAATCAGCACCTCGGCGCCCGTCAGTCGGCCCCGCTCCACCTGGGGCTGATAGAAAAGAATAAACTGCTTTGCCTTGATCGCCCGGCGCAGATCATCCTCCAGCGTGGCGCGGGCATTCACCGCCGACTGCAAGGCGGGCGAGAAGAAGCGCATGGTGTTGCGCCCTGCCGCCTTGGCCTGATAGAGCGCGATGTCGGTCTGCTGCATGATCTCATCCGTGCTGCATTGCCGGTCGCCGAAGATGGTGATTCCGATGCTGGCCGACGAGAGACATTCGCGCTCCTCGATCATGCACGGGCGCCCAATCAGCGTCAGAATCTTCTCGCCCACGGCCTGGGCCTCTGCGGCGGCCTCCTCGGCGGCTTCGCTCAGGTCTTCCAGCATCACAATAAACGAATCGCCCCCAACACGGCAGACCGAATCGGCTTCGTGGACGCACTCCTGAATCCGCCGCGCAATCTCCTGCAAAAACACATCCCCGGTTTGATGGCCGAGGGTGTCGTTCAACTTCTTGAAGTTATCCAGATCAATCAGCAGCAGAGCCTGTGAGCGGCCTCGACCCGCGCTCGATGCCAACGCTTGGCGCAGCTTGTCCAAAAGATGGCGGCGGTTGGGCAGGCCCGTCAGCGGATCATAGAAGGCAAGATTCCGTATCTCCTTCTCGGCGGCCTTGGCAGGCGAGAGATCCCGCGTGACGGAAAGAATGCAGGGAACGCCATCAACGTCCATCAGCGACGCAGACATCTCGCCCCAGATAATCTCCCCGTTCTTTCGTCTGAACCGCGACTCCATGTTGCGGCAACTGCCATTCTGGCGCAGAATCTTTGTCATCGCCTGCCGGTCGCGCGAGTCCGCCCATATCTCCAGCTCCAGCGAACCGCGCCCGATCACCTCGTCGCGCTCATAGCCCAAAAAATCAAGAAATGCCTGATTGCAGTCGATATATTGCCCATCGCTCAGGCGGTTTATGTTGATGGCGTCAATGCTGGTCTGGAAGGCGGTGCGATAGCGATCTTCGCTCGTGCGCAACGCCTCGACCGCCACGGCAAGCTGCTCCGCGGCGGCCTTTGCCTCGGTGATGTCCTGCGCAAACGAGAGCACACACTGGATTCCTCCAACCTCAACCAATGATGCCGAGACCCGCATCCAGAAGATCTCGCCATCTTTTTTCCGTGAGAGAACCTCTAAATTCCGGCACACGGAGTTCTTCCGCAAAAAATCGATAAAATTCTCTCTGTCGCTTTCATTCACCCATATGCCGAGTTTCAGCGCCGTGCTGCCGATGACATCGCTGCGCTCATGGCCTGACGAATCAAGAAACGACTGATTGGCGTCAATGATCTCGCCATCGCTGAATTGGGTTAGCATCACAGCATCCGGGCTGGTGAGGAAGATGGTGCGGTAGCGTTCCTCGCTCGATTTCAGCGCCATCTCCCACTCCCGGTGAGCGGTGATGTCGCTGATGATGCCGCGCAGCTTCAGCGGATGCCCCTCGGCATCAAACTCCAGCTTGCCCAATCCGCGCACCCAGCGCGCGGCTCCGTCCGACCGGCGAATAATGCGGTATTCCTTGTCGAAGGGCTTATTCTCTCCTATGACCTGGTTGGCGAAGTAGGCCGACATCATCGCCCAGTCATCGGGATGCACCAGCGCCTCCCAACCCGCCACGCTGCGCTCATAACTCGCGTCAATGCCAAAAATCTCATCCAGTCGGCTGGTACTCGTCCAGATACCGGTGGAAACATCCAGGACATAGCAGCCCAGGTCTCCAATCCTCTGCGCCTCCCGGAGAAAGTCTCCACTCTCCCGCAGTTCCGCCTCGGCCCGCTTGCGTTCGGTGATGTCCTTGCCGAAGACCGAGATGCCGGTTGTCGCTCCATCCACGACAATGGGATTAAACGATAGCTCCAGAATCCGCGGCTTGATCAGCGGATATTCGACCCGAAACGGGCCCTGGGCAATCACACGCTGATAGAACGGAAGCCAAAGAACGGACCTCTCCGGCGGAAGCAGCTCGTGGAAGCGCATCCCCAGCTCAAGATCAACGCCCAGGGTTTCGAAAATGTTCTTCCGCAAGGCAGAATTGAAGGTCACCAGGCGAAAGTTGAGGTCCACTGACCAGATCAGGTCCTCGGTGCTCTCAATCAACGTCGAAAGATTCGCCTTGGCCTCTTGAAGCGCGCCCTCGGCCCGCTTCCGCTCGGTGATGTTCTTGCCGAAGACCGAAACCCCGGTCGTCTCACCTCTCACGACAATTGGACTGAAGGACAACTCCAGCATCCGGCCATCCACCAGAAGCAGTTCAGAGCTGAACTTCTCGCCCCGCAGCGCCCGCCCATAGAGAGGAGGCCAATAGACCGCCAGCGCCGCCGGAAGCAGCTCAGCAAGGCCGATCCCCGGAGCCACCTGACCGCCAAAGTTCTTCTCGAAATGCTCCTTGAAGGCGCGATTGAAGGTGATCAGACGCAAGTGGGGATCCACTGACCAGATCAGATCCTCAGTGCTCTCAATCAACGCCTCGAGATTTGCTTTCGCTTGAATCTGCATCGCCGGCCACACTTCAAACTGTCGGGATTATCGGCTCGCCAGGCAATCTTCCTTACCGGCTCAAGACGAAAAATCTTGCCGCAGGAGTATATGCAGCGAAATTGTAACATTCACTGAGATCAGATTGCTGGTTATTTTTATCCAGGGAGCAAATGCGAACGGGCGCTACTCTTTCGGAGCGGGCGCCCGTTCTCTTTCGCGGTTTGAATGAATAGCCTACGCCTTCTTCAGCGGATGCTCGGCATAGTGCAGCAGAACCGCCACCGCGCAACTGGTCAGACGCGTCTCGGCTGAATCCGCCCGGCTGGTGAGGATCGTCGGCACGCGCGCGCCCAGCACTATCCCGGCCAACTGCGCTCCGCCCAGATACTCCAACTGCTTGGCCAGCATATTGCCGCTCTCCAGATCCGGCACCACCAGAATGTCGGCCACGCCCGTCACCGGCGAGACCAGACCCTTGATCTTGGCCGCCTTCTTGCTCACCGCCGTGTCAAAGGCCAGCGGACCGTCCAGAATGCCGCCGGTGATCTGCCCGCGATCGGCCATCTTGCACAGCGCCGCCGCGTCCAGCGTGGACTTGATCTTGGTGTTGACCGTCTCCACGGCTGAAAGCAGCGCCACCTTCGGCTTGGGAATGCCTAGCGCGTGCGCCAGATCAATGGCATTCTGCACAATGTGAATCTTGTCCTCCAACTCCGGCGCAATGTTGATCGCAGCGTCGGTAATCAGCAGGGTGCGCGCATAGGCCGGCGTATCCATCACAAAAACATGGCTAATGCGGCGGTTGGTGCGCAGCCCCGTCTCCGACTTCATAGCCACCTTCATCAGTTCGTCGGTGTGCAGGCTGCCCTTCATCATCGCCTGTGCTCCGCCGCCGCTGCGGCACATCGCCACGCCCAGTTCGGCGGCCTTGCGCTCGGTATCGGCCTGCAGGATGGGATAGGGGCTGATATCGACGCCGATCTTGACGGCTAACGCCTTCATCGCAACTTCATCGCCAATCAGCGTGGGCAGGATCAGCCCTTCCTGGGCGGCTTCCACTGCTCCCTTCAGCGCCACATCCGAGAGTGGCCAAACCACAGCGGTGGTAATAGCCGGCAGATTTTTGCAGCGTTCCAGGAACTTGTGAAAGACATGGTAGTCGGCGGGATGCCCCACCAACGGGTCAACGGCAACGGATTCAGCCAGCGGCGCAAGATCACTCATCGATGTTCTCTCCCGGCCAGCGCAGCAGATGGCTGCCAGGCCTCACACTATAATTCTCTGCTCACAACCAGTTTGCGCCTGTGCCAATGGTCACACTCCGGCGTAACATACCGCATTGTAATACTATCGATCCCTCTTCCGCTCCTCCGTTCCTGATTCAGAACCGGAGATCTCCCCCCAGGCGGGGACCTATGCCGCTTTGGGCAATAGCGCGAATCTTTTTTATCCCGTTCCGTTATCATCACTACATGCTGCGAGTGAAGTTGTTGGAAGCGGGGGCGCGGGCGCCCGTAGTCGCCCATCCCGGCGAAGATCTGGGCTACGACTTGTTTGCGCTCGAAGGCGCGCTTCTGGCTCCGCGAGCCACGGTGAGGGTGCGAACCGGCATCAGCGTCGAAGCTCGGCGCCCTGAGAGCGGCGAGCCGCTCGGCCTGCTGGTGCGCGACCGTTCGTCGATCGCGGCGCGGGGAATCGTCACCACCGCCGGAGTGATCGACGCCGGCTATCGCGGCGAGATTTTGATCCTGATGACCAACCTGGGCGAAGTTGCCGTCGAGCTGAAGGCAGGCGAGAAGATCGCCCAGATGATTCCGGTGCCCGTTCTCACCGGAGACGTGCAGGTGGTCGAAACTCTGGAAGACTCGGCGCGCGCGGAGAAGGGCTTCGGCAGCTCCGGACGGTGAGGCGCGCGGAGTCATTTATTGCGGAAGAACTTCGATGCCTGTCACTGTGGCATAGCCCTCCACCGGAACGAAACTGAGAATCAGCTTGCCCTGGGCGTTCGGCTCCAGCCCGGTGAACTTGCGCGCCACCACGTCGGTTTGGCGCGCCTCCTGGGCCAGGTTGAAGTTCTTCAGCAGCGCCATTCCATTGCAGAAGAGATTGAAGACGTGCGCCACGGCGGCCTTGTTCTTATCGGCGTTTGATTGGTCCCATTCGCCTTGGCGCGCCGCAAAGTGCAGCACCAGGGTGTATCTTCCCGGCGTCACCGGAATCGCATAGCTGAAGTTGCCCCAGCGTTCGGTCTCATAGAGTTCAGGATCGTCGGTCCCTTTGACCGGGATGGAGTAATTCGCCAGTTGGCCGCCCTCGAAGTACTCGTCCGGACTCCACCAGTGGCTGTCGTTGGAGTAGTAGGGGGATTGCCTTGCCAGCAGGCGCACTGGCCGAATGTGCCCGCGAAAACCGGGCAGAATCTCGATGGCCGAGAGAATGGCCTGCTTGCCCTCTTCGCCGGCAAACTCCAGATGCAGTAGCCCATCGGGCGCGGGCGTCACTCCGATAAAGACCTTCACGTCGGCGGTGCGGCTGGCTCCGGCGTCGGCCACCACATCGAAGCGCGTCAGCAGTGTGCGGCCGTTGGCGCGCACACTCATCAGGCGGCTGCCTTCTCCGCCTGTTCCCCCCGACTCCGGCCCAAAGACCGTCTCGGCAAAGTGCAGGCGCAGCTCATAGATGCCTTGCTTCAGCGGAATCGTGTAGCGAAAATCTCCCTGCCGGCTGGTGCGATAGAAATCCGGGTCGAGGGTGCGCCAGATGTTCTCGACGGAGCTTTTCACGGCTGTGCCGCCCTCGAACCAGGCATCGGCGCTCCATAGCTTGCCGGCATGATCGACGAAGCCGCGGCCCGCGCCGGCCAGGATGCGCACCTCCTCGCCCAACGGCGGGCCAAGCTGCGACTCCGTGGCCAGGGCAGGGAACTGATTCGTTCCGGCCGCTGGCGGAGTCCGCGTATTTTTTCGCAAGATCAGCAATGCCGAGCCGAGAAGCAGAGTGAGAAGCGCGAGGACAGCGGCAAGCTGCCAGCCGCGGCGGCCAGAGAGATTCTTCGTCCTGCGGCTTGGAGCGCTCTGGATTGCCTGCGGCGGCGCGGCAGCGGGGACGAAGCGGGGAACATATTGTCCCAGCGGAATGGTGATCTGCAGCGGATGCGATGCGCCTTCGGCGGCGTAGTAGGCGGCCAGGCGCTTGCGCAGGCGATTGGCCTCGACGCGCACAATCGAATCTACATTTTGATCGAAGCCCGCTCCGCGATGGAAGACCTCGACGCCGACCGAGTACTCCTTGATCTGGCCAGCCTCGCCGGCAAAGAGCTTCTGGCAGAGGTATTCGAGCAGTTGCGCGAGCATGGGCGCGCGCGCAAAGAGTTCAGAATGAAGCAGCGCAGCCAGCTCCGCGCGCTGAGCTTCGAGCTGGGCTTCGAGCTGAGATTCGAGCTTGACCGGCTCTGAGTTCTTCATCGCCATGGTTTCCGCACCCGGACTGATTGTAATGCTAGCGCCGAATCTCTGTTTGGCAAGGACTTAACGGTTGTGGCGGCTGCTGAAATCGAAATTTAACCGCGTGTAACCCCCACATCCACGCGCCGGCAAGCTGCTCCGAGCCAAAAGTCGAAATGCCCGTAAGTTGAAGCGGAGAAGCGCGTTCGTCAGCGCCAAGCCAAATCCTATTTTTCCTGAAACGGTCAAGTAGCAGCTATAGCGTTGCGGGCTGGCGCTAGCCGGTCTTTACTCAAGGCGATGCAGGGAAGAGATCGCGGAAATCGGCACGGCGTCCGCGAGAGTTCCTACACGGAGAGGTGAAGCATGAGAAGACTAGTGATGATGTTGTTGGCCACGAGCCTGCTGACTTGCGCGGCTCCCTACGGAAGATCGGAATCCGCCCCGGACGCGGCCCCGCCGGACAAACTGGCAGCCTCCAAACTGGCGGAGCAAAACGGAGATCTAGCGCGCCTGCGCAACGAAGGCGCATTGGCGGCGGCCAGCTATCGCACCGCCCTGCAAGACGACCCTCAGAATGCCAAGCTCTATAACAAGCTGGGCATCGTCGAGCTGCAACAGGGCCGGAGAGGAAATGCGCGCAAGCACTTTCTGCTGGCGCTCAAGTACGATCCCCGGCTGATTCCCGCGCTCAATAACATTGGCGCCGTCGCCCTGCTCGACAAGAAGTACAAGACCGCCATCGACGACTTCAAGCAGGCGCTGGCGCTGGACGAGTCGGTTGCCTCGACGCACGTCAACCTTGCCGAATGCTGGATGGGCCTGGGAAAGATTGATCGCGCCATGACCGAGTACACGCGCGCGCTGGAGCTGGACGCGGATGTGTTGAGCAACAGCCAGGATGGCATTCAAGCGCGTGTCACCTCGCCGCAACAGCGCGCCCGCGTCTCCTTTCTGATTGCCAAGATGTATATGAAGCGGGGCAACATCGACGGAGCTTTGGATTATCTGAGAAGGGCCAAGGAACTGCACTATCCCGATCTAGACAAGGTCTACTCTGACCCGGATTTCACTCCTCTTTGGAAGGATCCTCGCCTGAAAAAAATCGTCAAGGGATAGCTGGACCGCCAAACGCAAGCGGCCGGGCATACAATGATTCGCAGACGGGAAGGCAACGGAGAGATCGCAGCCGAGAGCGGAACAGGAAGCGCCCTGACGGCGGCTTCTCCGTTGCACCGCCCCGCAGGAGACCCGTATGCGAATGAGTCGGATGTTTTTCTTCGGTTTGATGCTCTGCGCCGTCGGCGTGATAGCCAATAGCCAGACGCAAAGCGGCGCCGACGCGCCACACCTGCAAAAGCAGGGCAACGCCACGCAAATGGTTGTAGATGGAAAGCCGTTCCTGATTCTGTCAGGCGAACTCACCAACAACGCAGCCACCAGTCTTGAATCTTTGGAACCCATCTGGCCCAAGCTTGTCGCCGCCAACCTGAACGCCGTGATCGTCGGCGTCAGTTGGGCGCAGTTTGAGCCGGAAGAAGGCAAGTTCAATTACTCCCAGGTCGATGGCGTCATCGCCAAGGCCAGAGAGAACAACCTGCGCATAGTCTTTATCTGGTTCGGCTGCTGGAAGAACGGCACCTCGAGTTTTCCGCCCTACTGGGTCAAGAAAGACTATGAGCGCTTTCCCCGCATTCAGATTGGAGAGGGCAAGACGGTCTCCAGCTCCGGCCCGGTCGAACTGCTGAGCACCTTGAGCGACGCCACGCGCGACGCCGATGCGCGAGCCTTCGCGGCGTTGATGAGTCACATCAAGGAAGTGGACGGCGCCCAGCACACCGTGCTGATGATGCAGGTGGAGAACGAAGTGGGTGTGCTGCGCGACACCCGCGACCGATCTCCAGCCGCCAACCGCGCCTTTGCCGGCCCGGTCCCAGCTGAGTTGATGAAATACCTTGAATCCCACAAGGAGAGCCTCATCCCGGAGTTTCGCCAAGTCTGGGCCGCCAATGGTTACAAGAAGTCCGGCACATGGGAAGAGGTCTTCGGCCCCGGCAAGCCTGCCACTCTCGAAATACCGATTCAGACCACTGTCTCGATTCTCGGGCCGCTCGATCATGAAAACAGTTGGCAGAAGCTCCACTGGGCCTCCGATGAGATATTCATGGCCTGGAACTACGCCCGCTTCCTGGAGGATGTCGTCAAGGCCGGCAAGGACGCCTATAACATTCCGATGTATGTGAACGCATGGCTGCAGCAGCCCAATCATGCCTGGCCGGGAACCTATCCATGCGGCGGCCCACTGCCCCAGGTTCATGACATCTGGCGAGCCGGCGCTCCCGACATTGACATCCTTGCTCCCGATCTCTATCTGGAGTACTTCGACAGCGTCTGCGAACGCTTTACCCGCAACGGCAACCCGCTCTTCATTCCGGAAACCAGCACCAATCCAGCCAATCTGATGGTGGCCGTCGGCAAGTACAACACCATCGGCTTCTCTCCCTTCGGCGTTGACGGCGGAAGACCCATTCCCGTGGAGCTGGCTACAGCTTATGGCCTACTCAACCAGTTATCGCCCATCATACTGGCCCACCAGGGTACTGACACCATCACAGCAGCGCGCATGAACCAGGGAGACCAGCCCAAGCAGGTCAAGCTGGGTAACTACACCCTCACCTTGACTTATATCGGACGCAACACGCACATTCCTCCGCAAGCAAAGGGAGGCGTGGAAACTCCCGCGCAGTTTGCGGCGGCTAACGCCGAGCCGCCTTTGGAAGCGGCTGCAATCTTCATCTCCACCGGCCCGGACGAGTATTATTTCGTTGGTCGCGGTATGCGCGTCGACTTCACTCCCAACACTCCCGGCCCGCAGAATGTTGGCCTCGGCGACGTGCAGGAGGGCAAGTTTGTCGATGGGAAATGGGTTGTCACCCGGCAAATCGAGGGCGACGATGACGCCCAGGGAGAGATATTAACCCTGCGCAACTCCATCCTGCGTGTCAAGCTCTACCGCTTTCCATAACAGCCCGCTGTGAAAGTAGAATGTTGACAGGATTGTGTCAGGGTACGACTGAATTCGTGCCCTGACACAGGACGTACATTTGCTACGAGATGTCAAGGCAACTCGCGCGACATCGGTGAAGCAAAGAAAATGGGAACATTGATCATTCATTGCTACAAAAGCTGCACCGCAGAGCCGATTTCTTTCAACGCAGACAATTTTTTCGCTCAGATATGTCTTCTCACTGCTTGCTTAGTTCCGGTTCTGCTTGCTCATGCCAGCCAGTGCGGCGCGCAAACTTCGTCGCCGGCGGCCCGCGAGCTGGCGCAGCGCGTCGACCGCCATTACAATCAATTGCATTCGCTCAAGGCCGGCTTCAGCGAGAGTTATGAGGGCCTGGGGATGCGGCGCACCGAGAGTGGGACGCTGCTGCTGCTCAAGCCTGGACGCATGAGGTGGGAGTACGCATCGCCCGCCGGCAAGCTCTTCCTGCTCGACGGCCAATTCGCCTGGTTCTACGCGCGCGGCGACTCTCAGGTGCAGCGCATCCCCGCCAAGCGGCTGGACGACCTGCGTTCGCCCTTGCGTTTTCTGCTGGGCCATACGCAACTGGAAAAGGAGTTCAGCAATCTGGCGCTCGTACCCGCCGCAAATGGCCAGTTCACGCTCACCGGCCAGCCCAAAGGCCAGGAGCGGCGCGTGAAGCGGCTTACGCTCACCGTGACCGCCGACGGCGTGATCACCGGCATGGAGATCGAAGAGACCGACGGCGCGCTGACCCGCTTCACCTTTTCCGGCCAGCAGCCCAACGCGCCGGTCCCCGCGGAGAGCTTCCATTTCACGCCGCCCGCCGGTGTGCCGGTGGTGGACGCACTGCCGCCGGTCTAAACGGGGCGCGCAGCGCGGATATAGAATCTCTTTACAGCATTCTGTCGCGAGGCATCCTGATGAAGATTGCTCCCTTCCTGTTCCTATTCTCGGTTTCTGTTCTCAGCGCCGAAACCACCCCCCCGGCGTCGGGCGATCTTGCGCAATCAGACCATCCAGAGCGTTTTACTGTTACTTCCCCCGCTTTTGGCGCCGTGGGCAACTCTGTGGCGGACGATACAGCCGCCATTCAAGCCGCCTTCAACGCCTGCTGGCATCACACATCACCGAATTTTGGTGGAATCGTCGAATTTCCCGGCACGCACACCTATATCGTTTCTTCCACGATCAACGCCTATGATGGTTGCCAGATCGAGGGTTCGACTGCCAGTTCTTCGGGAGGATATTCACCTCCGGTCATCAAGTGGAACGGTCCCGCGACCGGCGCCGCCTACAACATCACCGGCTTTCGCACTGCCGCCAATGGCTCGCCGTACTATTTCAGCCCGGCCTTTCCAGAGATTCCCGGCAAAATCCAGGGCCGGACCACGCCCTACATCGCCATCTTCACCGCCTACAACAATCTGACGGCCGGACAGTGGGTGAGTATCGATGGCTTGCATACGTCTGCGGGAATGGCGTTGAATCGGAGCGTCTTGCAGGTTTCATCCGCTACCAGCACCTCCTTTGTGGCGTTGGTTCCGTTCCAGCTTGGAAGTGCGCTGGGCGCTTACACCGACTCAGGCACGGCGACCTTGGCCAGTGTAGTGATCGCCTTCGACGCCAATGCGCACTTTATGCAATCTGTAAGTAACATCGCCATTGAAAACATGACCGGTGTCAATCAATCCAAAGTTCCTTTGATGGCTTCTATTGATTTTTATTTCGGCTCCCGCATTGATACCGGAACGCGCATATCGGGCGCAATGGCTGAGGGCGCGCACCTGTATGGCTTCTATTTTCCCGGTGGCGGCATCAATGTGGACTTCGACAAGGGATGGAGAGCTGATGGCGCAGGTGTCGCCGGCATCTATTGGAGAATTGGCGGAAGCGATTCCTTCGGCATCGCCAATGGCACTGTGGACAACAATACTTACTCCAATCTCACCACGCCAACCAGCGGTGGCGCGGTGATCCTGGATAATCAGACGAACTGCGGGGTCATCCATTTCACTTCCAGGAACTTCAAGATGGAAGTCGGCACCTCGATCACTCCCGGTTTAGGCGTCTTCACCCTCTATGATTGCCCATCGAACGTAGCGCAACAATTCTTTCTGGACTTTGAAAATACTTGGGTCACACAGGCAAGTCAAGTCCTTGCTGATTTCAACTTTGCATCCATTGTCATGTCTCCGGCAAACGACAAGGCGCTCGTCTTCAGCGCCATCAACGGCCAGTTTGGACACGGGCTTGGCCCAAACACAACCCAGGCGTTTGTAGGTCTGCCCGCGCTGGCGCGCAACAACATCCTGGGAGCAGTCGGTTGGACTCCGCTGCTTACCTATTCCCCATCGCTCAACAGTGCTGGCATTGGTCCAAAAGCAGCCGATTCCCCCGCGCAGATTCTCGGCGACTTGAATATAGGCCAGTTATGGCAATACGGCATCCAGGCCTCCGATCTGCTGTTCTCGGACACCGCCTTCACCGCGCTGCCCAATGGAACAACCTTGTTTGCCGGACAGATTCTTGCGCCGCCGGCTTATTGGAACCGGTCAGGCAACCAGCGCTTTGCCTTCGACGTTGTTTCAAAAACAGGCACCACCGGCACGCCCAACGGAGGCAACACCCGCTGCTCCGGCTCCAGCCGCGCTAATCGCCTCACCTGTTCCAGCGATGCTGATCTCTCCGCCGGCCAACGAATCTCCATTGGCCCGGAGGATAATCTGACGATTACATCCGTGGACGCAACTCGTCCCGATGCCGTGCTCGTTTTTCTCTCCCGCAATCTCGCCAACGCCTCTTCCAATCAGGCACTTGCGTTCTCCGCGCCGGTGCTCGGCCCGGAGATGCAGTTGCCCACCAAGGCCTCCAGCGCACCTGACTCGCTGGCGTGGGCGCAAGGCGACATGGAGCAGAACGCCGCCGCGACAGCCAACGGCGTGGCGGCGTGGGTCAATGTTGCTGCAGCAACACCGGGAAGATGGGCCGGAATTCCGCTGGGCGATAGCAAGGGGAAGATCGCCGCATCTCAACTTTCCAGCGCGCGCTCGGCGCAGGCCTTCTGCGCGGGCACGGCAAGCTCCTCCACTTCGCTTCTCCTCTTTGGCGCAGGTACCGCGCAAACTACCTGCACGCAAAGCCCCGGGCCGCAAACCCTCCAGCAGATCCTGCTCACTACACCTGGCTCGCTGAGCAATCTGGCCGTGCGTTGTGGCCATCAAGGCTCTCAGCCTTCCAGCGGCAGTTTTTCGGTATGGGATTTGCCCTCTGGAGTACCCATGACCAATGCCGCCTCCGGCACGAACACGGGGCTGACTGTCACCATTGGAAATTCGCCCGTGAATGCCAACAAGACCCTCTTCGACACCTTGCATCGCTACGATTATGCCGCCGGTGACATGATCCGCATTCAGTTCACTACCCAGGCCAATGAGACTTTGGCCGATTGCACCGCCAGCGTGAACTATTGATGCCGCTCGGCACGCCCGTTCGTGACAGGGAAGAGGTCGCCGCGCTACCCTGTATTCTGTTCGCGTTCGTCGCGTCAAAGGAGCTTTTTACTTCCCATGCCTATCCAATCCACCTCCAAAATTTGGCACAACGGCAATCTCATTCCCTGGGAGCAGGCCAATATCCACGTGATGAGCCACGTGATTCACTACGGCTCCAGCGTCTTTGAGGGCATACGCGCCTACGGGCAGCCGCAAGGCTCGGCCGTCTTCCGCCTGCCGGAGCATATGCAGCGGCTGCTCGACTCGGCCAAAATCTACCGCATGGATCTGCCCTTCACCCTCGAAGAACTTTGCGCCGGCGTTGTGGATCTGATTGAGGCCAATGGTGTTGCGCCCTGCTATATCCGGCCCATCGCGCTGCGCGGCTACGGCGAAATCGGCGTCAGCCCCAAGGGTTCGCCCATCGAGGTCTACATCGCCAACTTCCCCTGGGGCAAGTACATCGCCGGTCACGGCGGCGCGGATGTCTGCGTCTCCAGTTGGAACCGCCTCGCCCCCAACACCATTCCCTCGCTCGCCAAGGCCGGCGCCAACTACATGAACTCGCAACTCATCCACATGGAGGCCGAGATCAACGGCTACGCCGAGGGCATCGGCCTCGACGTGAACGGCCTGGTCAGTGAAGGCTCCGGCGAGAACATCTTCATCGTCCGCAACGGCGTCCTCTTCACCCCGCCGCTCTCCAACTCCACCCTCTCCGGCATCACCCGCGACTCGGTGCTCACCATCGCCCGCCACCTGGGCCTCACGGTCAGGGAGCGGTCTATCCCCCGCGAACTGCTCTACATCGCCGACGAGGTCTTCTTCACCGGCACCGCCGCCGAGGTGCAACCCATTCGCTCCATCGACCGCATCCTCGTCGCCGACGGGAAACCCGGCGAGATCACCAAAAAGATCGCCGACGAGTTCTTCGGCATCGCCAACGGCCTCAAGCCCGACCGCTTCGGCTGGCTCACCCCGGTCAAGGTCAATGCCAGTGAGCCAGTCAGCGCATAGTTTTTCCGCTGAAAAAATGAGGGACGCAAGGGCAAACTCGCCGTTGCGTCCCTATCTTTTTCGTACCTTTACTGCACCGTCAGAGTCACCGTTCCCGAGCTGACTACTTGATAGGTCTGCGGCGGCGGTTGCTGATTGGTGGTCGAGGAACCGCCTCCGCCGCAACCGATGATCGTGGCCGTTGCGGTGAACAGAACTAGCACCACGCAGGCGCTCAGCCATGCGCCGCGTCGGGTCAGCCGCTTGCGCGTAAAATACAGTGGCAGCAGCAGAATCGGCAGCAGTATCCATGCGCTTGTGGATGAAGTCACCGTCTCATTGAAGACGACGATGATCTGATAAGTGCCTGCCGGCGTCGTCGATGAAGTAGTGATCGTTACCGTGCCGGCGGAGTAACTGCAACTGGCTCCCGCGGGTAAGTTGAGGCAGCTCGCTGTGGCCGCAGTCACAGACGATGGCAGAGTGACCGTGTAACTCGCCGGAGAGCCTGCCGCAACGGCAACTGTCGCCACGCTGAAGGATGGCGGCGTGGCCGTGGAGTCAGAAGAGTCGATCTCGGAGGTCAACGCATTAGAGGTTCCTCCGCCCGGAGCGGAAGTTACAACCGTCACCGGGGAAGTCCCCGCCGAAGCTATCTCCGCAGCGGTAACTGCGGCGGTAAGTTTGGTTGCACTAACATAGGTCGTAGTAAGTGCGGTTGCACCCCAGTTGACCGTCGAGTTCGCAGTGAATCCCGTTCCGTTGACGCTAAGCGTGAAGGCCGCGCCGCCGGCGCTGGCAAGGGCCGGAGAGAGGCTGCTGATAGCCGGCGCTGGATTGGGCGGTACGTTGACCATCAGTTGTACAGTCG
>Ga0302319_10003284_pt1 | contig 34044 bp, 27 predicted proteins | sample Bog_T0_2_FD_203319 | JGI IMG/M metagenome (GOLD analysis project Ga0302319, IMG submission 203319) | Peat permafrost microbial communities from Stordalen Mire near Abisko, Sweden - Bog_T0_2 | ecosystem: Environmental > Terrestrial > Soil > Wetlands > Peat | place: Sweden: Abisko, Stordalen Mire... | reverse complement strand
GCGTCCTGAGTCAGAAGTTCTTCCGAGAATAAAGTGGCGGAAAACGCAGGTTCTTCGACTCCGTTTGGCGCAAAAAGCGCCAAACTCCGCTCAGGATGACAGAATTTGCTGAATGAATGAACGACTCATGACACCTAGAACTCGAACCTCATGCCCAGTTGAATGCGCCGTGGCGGGGCGGCCGAGGTAATCTGGCCAAACGATGACGAGGTCTCCACCGGGTCGATGCCGCCGCCGTTCTCGTGATTCAGCACATTGAAGGCGCCGGCGGAGAAGCCCAGCCGCGGCGCTTCTTCGTCCTTGTTCGGGGTGATGTGGAAGTCGTGGCCCCAGCGCAGGTCGAGGTCCACGTAGGTGGGGTTGGTCTCGGTGTTGCGCGCCACGCCGTCGGGCCGGCTGTTGAACAGGTCGTCTCCGTAGGCGTCGGCGCCGGTGAGCACCGTCCACGGCGTGCCGGTGTTGGCAAAGAGGCCGGCGGAGAGATTCAGCACGCTCTGCGGCTGGAACATGGCATACATGCCCAGGCGGTGACGCCGGTCCCAACTGGCGTTCGACCACTCGTCGTTGGGGTCGTACTGGTTCTGCGGGAACCAGCCGACGCCGCCGGTGTCGGCTTCGTAATGGGACCAGGTGTAGCGGCCGAAGCCGGTGAAGTACTTGTTCAGACGGCCGCGGTAGGAGACGTCCATTCCCTCGCCCTCCCAGAAGCCCTCCGGCTGCATCTGCCGGATGCGTCCATAGGCCGGATTGGGCCGCAGGGTATAGCCGGACTGGGGCGTGGGCGCGTTGATGTCCACGGAGCGGAAGCTGTCGATGCCGCGCGCCGAATAAAGGCTGACGATTCCGGTGGCTTTTTCGCCCAACTGGCGCTCCAGCGAGAGCCCGTACTGAATCTGGTAGGGAATCTTGGCGTTGGGCGCGAGTTGCGCCAGGGACGGCGGCTGCGCGGCCAGCGTCAGGCATTCGCTGATGGGGACGCAGCCCGTGGCGGGCGACTGCGCCGGGTCAAGCGACACCTGCACGGAACGCCGGCGTGCATTCTCGTAGCGCGCCAGGTCCAAGAGCGGTCCCGAGCCGAAGCGGTCGTAGTAGATGCCGCCGCCGCCGCGAACAATCAGCTTGGAGTCTTCGTCCAGCACCCATGCAAACGAGACGCGGGGGGCAAAGCCCAGCCGCCGCGTGGCCAGGAAGTTTTGCCAGTCGTAGCGCAGGCCGGGGGTGATCGCGAACCGGCTGTTCAGCTTGAACTGGTCCTGCACAAAGGCGCCCATCTCCTGCTGGTGATAAACAAAGTGCGTGTCGCCGGTGTTTTGCGAGTATCCCGAGGGCAGGTTGGCGGCGTAGTTCTGGAGGGCGGTCTCCTTCACGGTGACGCCGTCGGGGGCCATTGTGGGGCCGAACGTGTAGGTGCCCAGCTCGTTGGTGTTGTCGTCGAAGGCGCGGCGGTCGATGTGGGGCGTGCCGATGCCCGCTTTGACCATGTTGCGCCCGTGCGTCCAGGTCGCCATGTCGTAGACGCGGAAGTTCAACTCAGTGCTGAAGGAGTCGTTCTGTGCCGAGCAGCCGCTGAAGTAGCCGCTTACGCTGACGCGCGATCCGATAGCAGTCTGCGCCAGGCAGCCGGTAAAGCCGCCGACCGCGCTAAGCGCCGCGTTGCTATTGCGGCTGGAGTCGCGCTCGGCGACCAGGGAAAGCTGATTGAGCATCACCGCCGACAGGGTAGAGTCCACGTGGGCCACGGTGTCGTCTTCGCGGTACTCGGAGTTGTAGCCGCCGGCAGCCAGCGTTTGCCCGCCCACGCCCTGATTCTGACCGGTCCAGTCCTGGTAGCTGTACTGCACGTAAGCCGAGTGCTTGTCGCTGAACTGGTGAGCGGCGCGCACGCTGAATTCGGTGTCGCGCTGGGGGGCCGAGACGTTGGCGTTATAGGCCACACCGGCGGGGTTGGCGGCGGTGGGAACCGTGGCGTCGCTGACCACCGCGTCCTGGTCGTAGACCACGCGATTGAAGGAGCCCAGGAAGCTGCTCTTTTTGGCATGGGGAATGGGCCCCGTCACGCTGCCTTCGTAGTTCTGCCGCTGCTCAAAGGGCTTGGAGGGGGCCAGCGCATTTTGCGCGTTCATGGCCGAGTTGCGGAAGAGGAAGTTGAACGTGCCGTGGTAGTGGTCGGCGGCGGACTTGGTGACGATCTCCATCTGCCCCCGGCCCGGCCAGTAGTATTGCGCCGAATAGGGGTCCTGGTTGATGCGCACTTCCTGCACCGCCGAGGCCGAAACCGTGGCCCGGTTGGCTTCCACGCCGTCCACCAGCAGGCCGCTGCCGCCGGTGGCCGTGGCGCTGTCGTCAAGGAACGCGCTCATGGCGGTGGCGTAGTCGTTGTCGAAGATGGGCAGAGACTTCAAATCCTGCGAGGTCATCACCGAAGAGTCGCGATTCTCCTCAGAAGCGGTCAGGTCTTCGTCGCTGTCGGCGCTCACCTGGACGTTGGTGGCAAACGAAGCAATGGGCAGAACGATGCGCAGCGGCGCGGCCAGGCGCGCGGCCGCCGATGTAGCGGCAACCGAGGCGACCGGCGCCAGAATCACCACCGGTGTCTTCACGGTATCGAATCCCGGCTGCGAGACCACCAGGATGAACTGGCCGGCGTGCGGGGCTACCAACTGGAAGTTGCCTTCGTCGTCGGAGTGAAAGCTGGCGGCCAGGGTACCGCTGAGGTCCAACAGGTCGACTTCCGCGCCCGAGACGGCTCCGCCGGTGGGATCGGCCACCATTCCATGCAAGGCCGGAACGGGTGGCGGTACCGGGCTGCCGGCACTGGTGGCAAAAACAGTTGTGGATGAAAACGTAAACAGAAGCAACGCCAAAGCACGATAGCGCATGTCGCAAATCTCCAAGGCAATCCAGCGTAAAGCGCAAGAAAGCAAGATGGGCCGTGCATAACACCGGGGTAATGCTCTTACCTGGGGCGCATCCGAGGCCAACTGGATGCCGAGGGAGGAAGATTCGCCTTGCGCACGGAACTCGCGTTCCGCTTTGAAACCCGACCGCATCCCTGAATCCGTCCTGCGGGCGGTCCAAAGCGACTAGCGGCCGATTTGTGCCGGGGGCAGCTTCGCTGGCTGCCATCCTATCTTGATTTTACTCAGGACTGAGAGCCGCCGTCCAGTCCCTGGGCGAATCCACCACCACATCGGGCGGGTTCTCCATCAGGTTCTGCGGCCCGAAACCGAACGCGCAGCCCAGGCTCCAGACTCCCGCGTTTCGCGCCGTCTCGACGTCCACCTTGCTGTCGCCCACCATGACCGTCTCCTCGGGCGCGGCTCCCACCTCCTCCATCAACGAGCGCAGCCCCATGGGGTCCGGCTTTTTCATGGGAAAGCTGTCTCCGCCATAAATGTGCAGAAAGTACGACGCCATCCCCAAGCCCTCGCAAATCCCGCGTGCCGGGCGGACCGGCTTGTTGGTCAGGACGGCCATGGCCCGGCCGGGCTTCCCGCCGGGTGTATCGTGCAGATCGCGCAGGGCCTTGAGCGCCTCCAGAACCCCTGTGTAGGCGTAGGTAAAGTCCAGTTTGTGCTCGCGATAGTAGTCCAGGAAGAATGAGTAAGCTGTGTTCTGCCTGGCGTCGTCCACCTCATTCAGGGGGATCTTCCAGCTCGAAGCCAGGGCGCGCCGCATCAGCATGGGCGCTCCGTTGCCCACATAGCTCGCAATCTCCTCGTCTGGCAGCGGCTCGTGGCCCACATGGGCCAGCGCGGCGTTCACGCTGTTGCACAAATCCTGCGCGGAGTCGATCAGCGTGCCATCGAGATCGAAAACCAGAAGTTTCAGCGATGCGACGGGAAGCGGGCGAAGAATTCGAACCATGTCTCCAGTGTAACGGCTGTGGAAACCGCCTCGCCAGCCTTGCTTCGCCGCGTTGCGCTCCCCCTTCAGCGGTGAGCGGAGCGGCCTGAAGAAGAGCCCAGGGGCGGGGTTCTCAGCGAAATTCACGGGCCCGAACTCTTTCATCCCACTGCGCCGGGCATTTGCCGGAAAAAAGACAGGCGAAACCCTCCCAAGGAGCGATCGGGGCTTCGCCTGAAGAAAAAACGGTGTATCTGGCGCCAGGAATCCGGGTAAAATCCTTCATCCCATGGAGCTTAGTGGACGCGAATGTCGCCCGAGCCGGTCTCGATGCGCACCGTGGGTCCACCGCCATTGAGCTTGCCGGTCACGTGGTGCTTGTCTGAAGAACCTTGCGTGAGCATCTCCCGGTCGGTGCGGATGCTGCCCGACCCGGTCGAGGCGTCCAGCGTGAGGGGCGAGTTGCCAGCCCAGAATTCGATCGTGCCGGACCCGGTCTCAAGACGCCAGGGGGCGGTCGGCGTTCCGGCCACCTTGATGTCTCCCGAGCCGGTTCCGGCGCGCAGGCCCCCGTGCAGGTTGCGCAACTCCACCTTGCCCGAGCCGGTCTCCGCCTTCACGTCGCCCGCGCCGGTCTGCTCGGCGTAGATATCGCCCGACCCGGTACCCACGGTAAAGCCGCCGCGCAGCCCCGTGGCGCGAATGTTGCCCGAACCGGTGTTCAGCTTGGCGTTCTCGCCCACCCCGTCCACTACGATGTCGCCCGAACCCGAGCCGGCGTCGAGAAAGGAGTTTTCCGGCGCTTGAATTTCATAATCGATGCTGATGTTGTGCAGGTTCTCGTGCCGTGCGCCGATGCGGACAATGTTGCCCGTCTGCTCGATGGGCGGATGGGCCGCGATCTCCCGCACCCGGTCTTCGCTCCCGCCCCAGCCGGACTTTACCTTGCCGAAGATATGCACCTGGTTGCCCGACCCGTGGGTCAGGTGAATGTTGCCCGAGCCCGTGGCTACCGTCAACTCCACGCGTCCGTTGACGGAAAGCGTCCGCTCGAATGTCGCCTCCGACGCCAGGGCCGGAACCGCCGCCAGCGCCAAGGCCGCCGCTGCTAGAAAAAGATGTTTCATGGTGCTCCCTTCGTGAGTGGGTGTGCGAGTGCGAGTGCGAGTGCGAGTGTGAGTGTGAGTGTGAGTGGACAGTGGTCAGTAGTCAGTAGTCAGTGATCAGTGGTCAGCAATCAACGACCCGCACTTTGAACGCCAAGCTGCGCAAGACTTTTGTTTGCACTCCGGCTGCCAAACCTGGAATGGCCCGGACCCCAATGTACTCCGCTGGTGGGGCCGCGGGGATAAATTCTGGTCAAACTGCCGGTGTCCGATTTCGAACACCGGTTTACGCGAACGGACACTTCCGGCCGGCGAACTGACCCCTGACAATTGATCACTGACTACTGTCCACTGTTCACTGACCACTGTTCACTGTTGCAGCACCACCTGGTCGCCTTCCTTCAGCCCGCTCAAAATCTCCGTCACCGAGCCGTTGGACAGGCCGACCGTGACCGGAACCTTGCGCTTGCCTTCCTTCTGTTTCTTGTCCGGAATCTCCACCGAGGCCTTCTTCTGGTTGTCGTAGATCACGGCATTTTCGGGCACCGTCAGGACGCCCTTGTGCTCGTCGAGCAGGATTTCGGCGTTGGCCGTCATGTTGGCCTTCAGTTCGCCGCCGGGGTTGTCGATCGAGACCCGCACCTCGAAGGTGGTCACGTTGTCCTTCTCGACACCCAGCGGCGCAATCTTGGTCACCTTGCCCTGGAAGACGCGGTCGCGGAAGCTCTCCACTTTGATGCGCGCCGGCTGGGCCATGTAGACGTGAGCAATGTCGGCTTCGTCCACTTTGCCCTGCACGTAGACCTCGTTGATGTCTCCCTCGGTCATCACCAGCGTGGCCGTCGAGCCGAGCACCAGGATGGAGCTGACGGCGTCGCCGATCTCCACGTCGCGCGACAGGATCACGCCGTCCATCGGCGCCACGATGGTGGTATAGCTCAACTGCTCTTCGAGCTGCTTGAGGCTGGCCTCGCTCTGCATGACCTGGGCTCGCGCCTGCTTGAGCTTGGCGGTGTCCACGCCGATCTGCGCATGGGACGAATCCCGCCGGGTCAGCGCCGCCAGGTAGTCCTTGTTGGCGTCGTCCAGCGCCTGGCGGCTGACGATGCCTTCCTTTTGCATTTGCAGGTTGCGGTCCAGCGTGGCCTTGTACATGGGCAGATCGGGAGCCGCGGCGTTCACTTTATCCTGCTCGATATTGGCCTGGTAGGTGGACACGTTGGCCTCGGCCGCCGCCAGTTGCGCCCGCTGCGCCTCCACCTGCGCGGCAATCTCCTGCTGGTCCAGTTGCGCCAACTGCTGGCCCTTGCGCACCTGATTGTTGATATCGACGTAGAGCTTTTCCACGATGCCGGAGGCCTTGGACTTGACTTCGACCTTGGTGATGGGCTGAATCTTGCCGGTAGCCACCACCGACCGCGCCACATCGCCGCGCGTCACCTTGGCCAGCTTGTTGGGGTCGATTGCCGAGCCTCGCGCCAACCGCGTCAATGCCACGCCCAGCACCAGGACCACCAGCACCACGCCGGCCACCAGCCAGATCCAGAATCGTTTGCTCCTCCGTGATGCCGCCACAACCAACCTCCCAGTTCGAACCCGGTTAAAAAAGCCGCTGCTTTCAGTGGATGAAATAAATCGATGTATCGGAGCCTACGACTCAGACTGCGCCAGCCCGCCAATGGTCAACCGCTGTGACTACCATACGCACGGCGCGGCTTCCCGGTTCCAATGCCGGCCGGCATCGCGGCGCTCATCTCGCAGCGAGCCTCGCACGCCCGGCTTCAGCGCCGCCTGGCTGGACTGGGCGAAGGAAATGCGCCAACCCACGAGCCCAGGGCAATTGCATGAAGGTCCGAGGCACCTGCGGTGCGGCGGGCGCGCCTCGCGCAGGGGGTTGGTGGTCTCCCAGGTGCCCAACTGCGAGGCACCCGGCCAGGTACTGTCCCTCTCATCCGCAAGGCGGCAAAATGCTATTCTCCAGAACGGGATGCACGGACTTTCGCTGCTCGAATTTGTCGCCGTGGCCATGCTCATCCTGGCCAACGCCTTTTTTGTGGCCGCCGAGTTCGCCCTGGTGTCCATCCGCGACACGCGCATTGAGCAGATGCTGGCCGCCGCCGTGCCTGGGGCCCGCGCGGTGCGCCGCCTGCAACGAGACCTGGACGACTTTCTGCCCGCCGTGCAGCTTGGCGTCACCCTCTGCTCGCTAGCCCTGGGCTGGCTGGGCGAGCCGCTGGCCGCCTCCATCCTGATGGGCTGGATGGGCGGATTGCCTCATGCGCAGATTTTTGCCCACGTGGTGGCCGTCACCGCCGGCTTTGCCCTCATTACCTACTTTCATGTGGTGCTGGGCGAACTGGTGCCCAAGTCCCTGGCCCTGCGCCGCGCCGAGGCTCTGGCGGTGGCCGTCGCCCCGCCCATGCTGCTGTTCATGGGGCTGGCCCGGCCGGCGGTGCGCTTTCTGAAGACCTCGGCCGCCGTGGTGCTGCGCGGCTTCGACGTTCCCATGACCGAACGCGCCCAGGTCCATTCGCCCGAGGAACTCAAGCTCATCGCCACCGCCGCGCGGCGCATGGGCCTTTTGCCCCAGTTTCAGGAAACCCTCATCCACCGCGCCCTTGAACTCGACGGGGTTTCCATCCGCGAGATCATGACGCCTCGCCAGTCCATCTTTTCATTGCCCTCGAACCTGCCCATCGAGGCCGCCAGCGCCCAGGTCATCGAACACATGCATTCCCGGGTCCCGGTCTACGACGAGACCCGCGGCCTGGAGCACATTGTCGGCGTGGTTTATTCCAAGGACCTGGCGCGGCTGATGTTTTTCCGCCCCTCGGCGCAGCGGACTCCGGCCGTGGCTCAGAAGCAGGGCGCTGCCGGTGCCGCATTTGAGCCCCGGGAAGGCGCGAACCCGCGCCCCGCCGCCACTCCCTTCGCGGAACTCAAACTTTCCCAGGTCATGCGCGACGTCCTGGTGGTCCCGGAGACCAAGACTGTTCTGGACCTGATTCGCGATTTCCAGCAGCGCCGCCGCCAGATGGCCATCGTGGTCGATGAGTACGGCTCCACGGTCGGCCTGGTCACCGCCGAGGACGCCATCGAGCAGTTGACCGGCGAACTGGACGACGAGTTCGACTCGCCCGCGCGGCCGGTTCTCACCACGGCCTCCGGCGCGCTGCTGATGGACGGCAGCGTGAACCTGCGCGACCTGGAAACGCAGATGCAATGGAGCCTGCCGCGCGACGGTGGCGTGGAGACCCTGGCCGGCTTCCTGCTCATGCGCCTGGGCCACATTCCCAGGGAAGGCGAGAGCGTGGTCTACGATGGCCGCCGCTTGACCATTGTGGAAATGGAAGCCCGCCGCATCGGCAAGGTCCGCGTCGAGCCGGTCGAGGAACATCTACCGGACGCCCACGACTGACGCACCCCCCGCGCGGCTTAGCGGCTCAGCAGGTCCTTGGCCTTCTGGATCAGCACCTCTCGGCCGATGTCGGAGATGGCGTTGGTCAGCGGAATCTGCTTGGGGCAGACTTCGACGCAGTTCTGGGCGAAGCCGCACTCCTGGATGCCGCCGTCGCCGGCCAGGGCGCGCAGACGATCTTCCTTGAAGACCTTGCCGGTGGGGTGGTTGTTGAACAGCTTGACCTGGGCAATGGTGGCCGCGCCCACGAAGCCCGTGTCCTCGTTGAACTGCGGGCAGACTTCCATGCAGCAGGTGCAACTGATGCAGTTTGACAGCGGGTAATTCGCCTCCTGCTGCTGCGGGAAGACGCGGGGGCCGGAGCCGAGGTCGTAGGTGCCGTCCACCGGAACCCAGGCTTTGACGGCCATCAGGTTTTCAAAGAGCACCGAGCGATCGACCTGGAGGTCGCGGACCAGCGGGAATTTGCTCAGCGGCTCCACGCGGATGGGCTGCTCCAGGTTGTCCACTAGCGCCGAGCAGGCCATGCGGGCCTTGCCGTTGATGCGCATGGCGCAGGAGCCGCAGATCTCCTCCAGGCAATTGGAGTCGTAGGTGATGGGGGTGGTGGCGCGGCCGTCGGCGGTCACCGGGTTGGCGGCGATCTCCATCATGGCGGAGATGACGTTCATGCCGGGACGCCATTCGATCTCGAAGTTCTCCCACACCGCGGGAGCATCGGGGCTGGCCTGGCGCTTGATTTCGAATGCTACGGTCTTGGTTGCCATGATGTATTCGATCCCTTCGATACTGAAAGACTTTGGTCGATCTTTCGCTTCTTTGATTCGGAGTCGATGCGTTTACGCAGAGTGCGGTAAACATCCCAAGTTGAAATCATGAAGAGGGCGAGCGCTCCAAATCCGCCCGCATTCCTCGCTACCTCAACCGCATACCAGAGCATGAACGCGTCCACGAGTACGAAAAGGAAAAGGGCGAAGCCAAGTACCGCGATCCATGTTCTTCTGGCCATCGAGATCTCCAGACTTTCCGCAGGGGCTGAAGCCCCATCCAGATTTCGTTCGGCATTGCGGCCCGACTAAAGTCGTGCCCTTGTTACAAAACTACTTCGTTGCGTCGTAGCGGCGCGGGCGCGGCGTGATGAATTGCGTATCGACTTCTTCCCACTCGAAGCGCGGACCCGCGGCCTCGCCGGTGAAGCTGGCCTTGGTGGTCTTCAAAAACTTCTCGTCGTTGCGCTCGGGGAAGTCGGGCTTGTAGTGCGCGCCCCGCGATTCGTCGCGCAACAACGCTCCCTGGGCCACTACGCGCGACAGCTCCAGCATGTTCTTCAACTGGCGGGCGAAGGCGAAGCTGGTGTTGGCCCACTGGCTGCGATCGGCCAGGTTGACTTTCTTGTAGCGATCGAGCAGTTCCACGATCTTCTCGTCGGCCTTCTTGATCCCCTTGTTGTAGCGAATGACGGTGACGTGCTCGGTCATGGTCTGGCCCAGCTCGCGCCACAGCTTGAAGGGGTTCTCGTTGCCTTCGTTCTTGAGCAGCCGGTCGTTGATTTCGGCTTGCCGGGCCAGTTCCGCCGCGTGGCCTCCGTCGCCTTCGGCGCCTGAAAGGTTTTTCGCATATTGCAGCGCATTCGGCCCGGCCACGAACCCGCCGTAGATGCAACTGAGCAGCGAGTTTGCGCCCAGGCGGTTGGCGCCGTGGTACTGGTATTCGCACTCTCCGGCGGCAAAAATGCCGGGAATATTCGTCATCTGGTTGAAGTCCACCCACAGGCCGCCCATGGTGTAGTGCATGCCGGGGAAGATCTTCATGGGCACGTCGCGCGGGTCGTCGCCGACGAATTTCTCGTAGATGTCGAGAATGCCTTCGAGCTTGCGGTTCAGCGTGGCGCGGTCGATGTGGGTCAGGTCCAGGTAGACCATGGGCTGCCCGTCGATGCCCAGACCGTTCTCGTAGACCACCTTGTGAATGGCGCGCGTAGCCACGTCGCGAGGCACCAGGTTGCCGTACTTGGGGTACCACTCCTCCAGGAAGTAGAAGCGCTCGGGCTCGGGAATCTGCTTGATGGGGCGCTTGTCGCCCGCGGTGCGGGGAACCCAGATGCGCCCGCCCTCGCCGCGCGCCGACTCCGACATCAGGCGCAGCTTGTCTTCGCCGGGAATGGCGGTGGGATGCACCTGGATGAGTTCGCCGTTGGCGTAGTATGCGCCCTGCTGGAAGATGGCTGACTGCGCCGAGCCGGTGCAGACTACGGAGTTGGTGCTCTTTCCGAAGATGGCCCCGATGCCGCCGGTGGCCAGAATGATGGCATCGGCCGCGAAAGAGCGAAGCTCCATGGTGCGCAGGTCGAGCGCCGCAATGCCGCGAGCCTGTCCCTTGGAGTCGAGAACGGCGGAGAGAAACTCCCAGCCCTCGTACTTTTTCACCTTGCCTTCGGACTCGTAGCGGCGCACCTGCTCATCCAGGGCATAAAGCAATTGCTGCCCGGTGGTGGCGCCGGCAAAAGCGGTCCGGTTATAGAGCGTGCCGCCGAAGCGGCGGAAATCGAGCAGCCCTTCGGGCGTGCGGTTGAAGGGCACGCCCATCCGGTCGAGCAGATCGATGATGGCCGGCGCGGCCTCGCACATGGCCTTCACCGGGGTCTGGTTGGCCAGGAAGTCGCCGCCGTAAATGGTGTCGTCGAAGTGCTTGTAGGTGGTGTCGCCCTCGCCCTTGAGGTTCTTGGCGGCGTTGATGCCGCCCTGCGCGCAGACCGAGTGGGAACGCTTGACCGGGACGATCGAGAACAGCTCAACGGTGCCGCCGGCTTCGGCGATCTTGATGACCGCTGCGAGGCCGGCCAGCCCTCCGCCAACCACGATGATTCTGGGTGCTGCCATGAACGGACTTCCTTTCCGGGGAAAGCAGGAAAAAGCTTCTAGCTTCTAGCTGCTAGCTGCTGGCTGGCAACTGAAGAACATTTCGGTGGGGTGAATAAGGTCCAGCCGGAGCGGCAGTTTGCGAAACGGTATGTTGCGGGTTTTCCGGGGCATTGGGATACTTGCCGCCCACAAACGCCCAGATGCTGGCCAGGCCCATCGCCGCCAGCAGCACGCCCAGCACGGCGCAGACGTAGCCGAACCTCTTGCGGGCCGTGACGCCGGGGGTGATGCCCCACTTGGCGGCAAACAGCCACACGCCGTAGGAGAAGTGCCAGCAAATCGCGATCATGGCCACGATGTAGACGGCCAGCATCCAGGGGTTCTGCAACTCCACCTGCACTTTGTGAAACGAGGCGTACGGATTCTCGGGAAGAGCAATGCCGGAAAACCGCTGCCGGTAAACGTGCTGCCCGATGTACAGGAACGCGATCAGCCCGGTATACCGCTGCGCGACGTACATCCAGTTGCCGGACCAGGGGTAATAGACGATGTTCGACTTGCCGCGCAGCCAGATGTAGACCCCGTACAGGCCGTGATAGAGGATGGGCAGGAAGATGAAGACCCACTCCAGCACCCGCACCAGCGGCAGGCCGTTGAGGAACTTGACCTGCTCCCCGTAGGCGATGGGGCCCCTGAGCGCCTCGAAATTCGAGAGCAGATGCTCCAGCAGGAAGGCGCCGATGGGGATGACGCCCAGCAGCGAATGCAGCTTATGCCAGAAAAACGACGAACCCTCGCCCGGGCGGAGCGGCTGAACGCCGCGGCGAAGCGTGGGCGCGGCAGAGTGTTGGGCAGTTGCCATGATGGTGTCGGCTCCTAAAAGATCCGGGTTGAGCTTCCGGGGCAATGCGGTTGGGTCCTGGTGGAAAGAGAGTATCTATCTTGTTCCAAATGCATTATTGGTGTCGCCCATCACCTCCGTCAAGGTGCTGCGCACGGCTGTCCTTTTGGCGAGAAAGGATGCAGGTCAAGGGTGCAGCAGGGCGAGCAGCGCGGCGACGGCGCGGCCCCGGTGACTGAGCGAAAGCTTGGTCCCCAAATCCAGTTCGGCCATGGTCCGATCCAGCGCGGGCAGGTAGAAGAGCGGGTCGTAGCCGAAGCCCCCGGCGCCGCGCGGCGCCTCAAGGATCAGGCCCTCGACGGCGCCCTCTGCAATGTGCAGCGCCAGGCCGTCCCGGGCCGCCACCAGCACACAGCGGTAGCGGGCCGTGCGCCGCTGGGTCGCAACGCCGGTCATCCGCTGCAGCAGCACGATGTTGTTCCACACGTCGGTGTTGTCGTTGGCGTCGGGCGAGTCCACCAGCCCGGAGTCGGCGGCAAAACGGGCCGAGCGAACCCCCGGCGCGCCGTTCAGGGCATCCACCTCAAGCCCGGAGTCGTCGGCCACGACCAGCGCTCCGGGGGCGAACCGGGAGTAATAAATGGCCTTGAGCGTGGCGTTGGCTTCGAAGGTGACGCCGTCCTCTTCCGGGACGGGGATGGCGGCCAGGGAGGGTAGCGGGTCGATGGCCAGAGAGTGAGCCTCGGCGGCAGTCTGGAAATCGCGCAGCTTGCCCTGGCTGGTGGTGGCGGCATACAAACGGAGAGCCATGGTGAGAGTGTAATGCGGCAGGGGGTGGGGCAGATTCAGCGCGCCAGCAAGTCAGCAAGCCAGGGCGAACTTGGCCGGCCGCGGACAGTCTGGCAGAGCGTCCCTGCGGCAGTCCTGGGAAAATGCCTTTGACAATGGAACGCTCGCTTGTTTAAGGTTCTTTCGCCGGGGAAACTGTTTCATTTGGTAAATCCCGAGTTGAATCAGGCGGCATCAAGCGGCGGGTTCCTCATGCCGGCGGGGGGCAATTCCCCTGGCTGGCTCGGTCCGGGATCGTCACAGGGTCTGTTGGCGCGGTTGAATCCGCGCCCTTTCGTCAATCAGGGGCCACGGGGCAGGAGGCAGGAAGCTGTGGGCGCGAATCCGTTGTTGGGAGTGTTCTTGCACTGGCTGGGCGGGCTGGCGTCGGCCAGCTTCTATGTACCGTACCGGCGGGTGCGGGGGTGGTCGTGGGAGACCTACTGGCTGGCCGGCGGAGTCGTCAGTTGGATTGTGATGCCGTGGTTGATGGCCGGCCTGCTCACCCGGGACCTGCTTCCCGTGCTGCATGGCGCGCCGGCCTCGGCCATCTTCTGGTGCTACTTTTTCGGCGTCCTGTGGGGGCTGGGGGGGCTCACCTTCGGGCTCACCATGCGCTACCTGGGGCTGTCGCTGGGCATGGCGGTGGCGCTGGGCTACACGGCGGTGTTCGGCACCCTGGTTCCACCCATTTTTCACGGCCAGTTCAGCCGATTGCTCGGCGAACGGTCGGGCATCGTGATCCTGGCAGGGGTGGGAATCTGCGTGCTGGGCATTCTTTTTGCCGGGGCGGCCGGCATCTCCAAGGAGGGGGAACTCTCCCAGGAGCAGAAAATGGCCACCATTCGCGAATTCAACCTGAAGCTGGGGCTGGGCGTGGCCACTTTCTGTGGGGTCATGAGTTCCTGTTTCGCCTTCGGGCTGGATGCGGGCAATCCCATCAAGGCCCTGACGCTGGCCCACGGAACCAGCACCATGTGGCAGGGGCTGCCAGTGCTGATCGTGGTGCTGGCGGGCGGCTTCACCACCAACTTCGTGTGGTGCGCGGCGCTCAACCTGCACCACAAGAGCTATGGCGAGTACCTGCAGATTCCCCCCGGCGCGGGAATTGAGAGCGCGGGCGAGCATCCTCCGCTGGAGAACCCAACCGACGCCGCCTCCACGGAGATGGCGCTGGAGCTGGCCGTGCGCGCGGCCCAGGCGCCGTCGCTCAAGTGGAATTACCTGTTCTCGGCGCTGGCCGGCGCCACCTGGTACATGCAGTTCTTCTTCTACAGCATGGGCGAAACCCAGATGGGCCGCTACAAGTTCTCCAGTTGGACCTTGCACATGGCCAGTATCATCATCTTCAGCACCCTGTGGGGCATTGCCCTGAAGGAATGGCGCGGCGTCAGCCCGCGAACCAAAACGCTGGTGTTCCTGACGCTGCTCACGCTGGTCGGCTCCACCATGATCGTGGGATACGGCAATTACCTGGGATTGCAATAGCGTCCGGATCGCTCAAGGGAGAAACGCGGAAAGGGCCCAGGCTTTCTCCCTGGACCCTTTCCGCATTCATCGGCAAGAAATCAGTCGATGCTCTCTTCCACGCGCAGATCGCGGGACGATGCGCCCACGCTCACTGTGCGCTTGCCGGTGGCCGCAACCCACTTGCCTTCGGTGGTGGACCAGTATTGCAACTGCCGCGGCTCGACCTTCAAGGTCACGGTGCTGGCTTCGCCCGCGGCCAGATGGATGCGGTCGAAGGCCGCCAGCGCCCGCACCGGGAACTGGACTCCCGCGGGAATCTCGCCCGGCGCTCCCAGGTAGACCTGCGGCACCTCGTCCGAGTCCGCGCCGCCCGTGTTCCTGATGCGCACCTTCACTTCGAGGCCGCCATCCGAGGTTTTCTCGACCTTCAGCCCGGAGTACTCGAAGCTGGTGTAGCTGAGCCCGTGCCCGAAGGCAAACAGCGGGGCGATGTTTTCCTTGTCGAACCACCGGTAGCCCACGTTGACGCCTTCGCTGTAGGTGGTCTTGCCGCCTACGCCCTTTGAGGAGCGCTCGGGATGCCTGGGGTCAGTGGCGGCATAGTCTTCCAGGTGCTTGCCCCAGGTGACGGGCAGGCGGCCAGCGGGGCTGGTTTTCCCGGCCAGCAGGCTGGCTGTGGCCCATCCGCCCTCGTCGCCCGTCCACCACATTTCCAGAACCGCCTTCACCTTGTCCAACCAGGGAAGCGCGACCGGCTGGCTGGTGTTCAGGACCACGATGGTATTGGGGTTCAGCGCCGCAACTTCCTCGACCAGCTTGTTCTGCGCTCCGGGGAGGCCGAAGACCGGCTCCAGGCGCGTCCACACAAAAACCACCGCGACCTTGGCGGTTTTGGCTGCGGCGAGAGCGGCTTCGTGGTCGGCCTTGCGCTGCTCCGGGGTGTACCAGTTCAGGCGCACCTGCACGGGAGAGTTGGAGCTGTCGGGGCTGGTCTTGACTTCGATGGCGTGGGGCCCGGCGGTCAACTCCACCGCGCGGCGCACGTTGTCCAGTTGGTCGGGGGTGGGGACGACGTTGTCCTGGTTGGCTTGCAGGATGTCCCCATGGACGCCGCCCTGGAAGGCCCCGGTTTTGGCCAGGTTCTTGCCGTCCAGGGAGATGCTGGCGTTGGCGCCCAGGGCCTGCAGATAGATCCAGTAGCTGCCCGCGTGGGGCGGGGTGAGCGTGCCCTTCCAGGTGACCACCGAGTTGGGCGCCAGAGCCTTGCGGCCGGTGAAGTCCAACTGGGCGTCGGTCTGCTCCGCGCCCGAGCCGCCGCGCAGCAAGCCGGGCTTGCCGTCGTGGTTCAATGCGGAGGCCGGAACCGGCGTGCCGGTCATGTCGTCGTCCACGGCGAACTTGATGTTCGCGTTGCCGGTGATCTTCTTGAGCGCCTCGAGCGGGCCCACCTGCCGCGCTGGCAGGCCGACAGACCGCTCGCCGTTGATGCCGATCGAGTCCACCTGGAGCGCGGTCGGCCCGATCAGGACCACGGAGTCCAGGTCGGCGGCCTTCAGGGGCAGCGCCGCGCCTTCGTTCTTCAAGAGCACCGCGGCCTCTTCGCCGGTCTTCTCGATGATTTTGGCGTTGGCCTCGATGGCCTGCTCGGTGACCTCGTGCTTGGCCTGGCCGTCCAGGTAGCCGAAGTGGACGATTTCGTACAAAACGCGTCCGGCGGCGCGGTTGATGGCGGACTCGTTGACCGTTGAGTCCTTCAGAGCTTCGGCCATCTTCTTGGGGTTGAGCTTGACGCCGAAGTCGCCCATGTCTCCCTGCACAGGTTTCGGCTCCTCGGGAATGGTGCCGCCGAACATGTCGGTAATGGCGTCCTGGGCTTTTGTGGGCGGCGGAGGAGGCACGGGCAGCAAATCGAAGAAGGACGGAATATTCCAGGGCGCGGCGGGGTCGGGTTCGCCGGGCATTTCCATGTCCAGGCCGGCGTTGATAAAGGTGACGGCGTGCAGTGCCCCCCAGTCGGAGGTGACGAAGCCCTTGAAGCCGATTTCGTCGCGCAGAATTTTGGTGAGCGTGGACTCGTTGCCGCAGGCGAAGGTCCCGTTGACCCGGTTATAGGAGCACATGACGGACGAAACATCGGCGCGCCGGATGGCGGAGTCGAACGGGGCCACGTAAACCTCGTGCAGCGTCTGGTCGTCCACGAACACGTTGCCGCTGTCGGAGTCGTAGGCCACAAAGTGCTTGATCTGCGCCATGACGTGCTGCGACTGGATGCCCTTGACCTCGGCCACACCCATTTCAGAGGTCAGAAACGGATCCTCGCCGAAGGTGTTGTAGCCGCGGCCGAACTGCAAGTCGCGGTCGATGTTCACGAAGGGTTGCAGCGAGACGTCAATGCCCAGGGCGCGATCTTCGCGACCGATCACCAGGCCATTTTCCTCGGCCGTCTTGCGGCTGAAAGTGGCGGCCACGCCCATGGTGGCCGTCTCGCCCTGCGACGGATGGCGGGTCAGCACGCCCGGCGGCCCGTCGGCGAAACGCAGGCCGGGGATGCCAAGCCGGGGAACGCCGCCCAGGTAGCCGGCCTGGCCCTGATAGGCGGCCGGGTTCTCGTGCGCTCCGTGGATCAGGGTGATCTTCTCCTCAATCGTCATCTGGCTCAGCAGCTTGTCGACCCGCGCGTCGCCGGTGACCGCGGGCACGGCCTGCCCGAAGGCCAGACCGGCGCCCAAAATCAGTGTCGCGAGGCCTGAAATCGCCTGGCCTGTCACGGCCCGACGGGCTTCGCCCAATTCTTTTATTTGCAATGAATTCACTTTTATTGCCCTCTGCCATTTCTTTCGACGGATAGGCCGGTTGCGCAGACGCAGACGCCCGGCCGTTTCTTCTGCGACCGGCGGAGCCGCTTGAAACGGTTTAGCCCGCCGGGCGCAAAGCGCAAGCAGTGTAGAACATGCGGGTGTGGGTTGTAAGCACCGTGCTTCAGATGGCCCTAAACGGGCTTTTCGGCAGGCACTATTCCGGCCGCCGGATTCGCTCCAGAAACACCGTGATTCGCTTGGTATCCATGGAACTCAGAAGCCTCTCGGCGCCGCCGCGGTCGTCCTTCTGACGCGGATATTTCATGACCTTCTTCTCTTCAACGCCCATTTCAAGCGCGTACGCCCTGACGTCGGACATTTCAAGGTTGAAGGTGGTGAACGAGCACTCGTATTCCTTGATATGCAGCTTCAGCGCCTTGGCGACGCGGATCAGGGCGAAGGTCAGCAGCGTCACCACGAAGGACAGGACGGCGACCATGGACGCAACCTGCGGATGGATCGATCGGGAGGCCGCAATGTCCAGGATGGCGGAGGCGATTTCATAAAGGAAGATCAATAACAAGGCCACCAGAAAAGCGATGGCTTCGAGCCGCAGCGCCTTATACAACAAGAGGTGGCCTTTGACGCAATCCGTCAGCCGGGCCTCAAAAACAAAAAGCTGATGCGGCAGGTTATACAGCCGGCGCATTGCCACGGGGCCTGTCTTTTCGCCGCCGGCCAATTCGCGCAATTCGCTGGCGAGGGCGCGCGCCCGGCTGGAGAGATGCTCCTGCCTCGATCCCGATGCCGCCACGGCGGAGGCAGTTGCGGCCAGGATTCCGATGGCGGCCAGGAGAGATTCTTTCAGGGTCGTGGGGTCCATGGGGGAAACCTCGAATGGGACTCGAAATGAACTGCACCGCACGATGGTACGGGAGGGAAAAGGCCCAGGGCAACCGCAAATTTCGCCTCGCTCTGATCATGAATCCAGCCGCATTTGGCCGGCTTTTGGACTTTCTCGCCGGAGCGCGGATCTGGCCCAGGCGCGATCAGGCTCCCCCGGCTCCAGGCGCGACCAAGCCAATCGCCAGGGCGGGCTGCTGCCTTGTCGGATGGCAGGGGAAGCTGCCGGCCCTGCGGGCGCGCGATCAGGGCGGCGCACAGCCGTTCATGGAGCCGGCACGAAAAAGCCGCGGCTGACCCCAGATCACTTCATGCTATAGTGTCGATACTCGTTCGCCGTTTCCCCATTTCCCCCTGGTATGTCAGGCCATTCCCCATAGCATGGTGACCATTTGACCTACGATCGAGTTTGGCGGGAATTCGCTTCACTGCGTCGACCGCGGCGTTTTCAAACCGCCGGCTTCGGTCTCAGCTTCTTGGCCGTGCTGGCTGCTCTCTGCCTTCTTGCGCGCCCCCTGGCGCACTCGCAGGAGGCCGAGACGATGCTGGCTGCGAACGCCCCAACAGAGACACTGACTCCCCCCGGGACGAGCGCCTCAGCCGGTTCGGAACCCCGGACCGGCAACTGGTTCAAGCGGCCGGTGGAGAGCGAAATCATCGTGGAGGGACAGGTCTCCTATGGGAATTACCAGATTTTTGCCGGCGGTTACGGTGAACAACTCTACACCGCGGGAGTGGAGTACGACCGTCACTCCTGGGGGCACTTTCTGGGAGCGCGGATGGACTACGTGGCGGAGATTCTGCCCTTCGTCCTTCTCGACAAGCCGGTCTACGTGAACATTTGGGGCTATCCGCAGTACTCCATCAGCAGGGCTCGGCAGCTTGTGCCTGGCCTGGGGATTTCGCCCATCGGCTTTCGCTGGCAATGGCGCGAGAAAAAGGGCATCAAGCCGTTTCTGGAGGCCAAGGGCGGCGTCATCGGTTTCACGAGAAAGGTGCCCTCGTGGGAGGCGACCTATGAGAACCTCAGCCTGCAGTCGGCCATGGGCGTCCAAGTGAAGATGAATGAACGATGGGGATTGCGCCTGGGGCTGTTCGGGGATTTTCATTTTTCGAACGCCTTCATCGTCCCCGTCAACCCGGGCCTGGACGTGATGAATGCAAATCTGGGGCTGAGCTATCACTTCGGAAAACAGCGATAGAAGAGAGCCGCAACGGCCGCGGCGCGCTCAGGGGAGCGGAAGCTCACTGGCCAGACCGGCGGCGACGAGGTCCGCGCGCAGCTTTTCAACGGAGGAGAACTCGATGGCCTGGAAGCCCAGCGCCAACGCGGCCTGGACGTTCACCGCCCGGTCGTCGATAAAGAGAGTCTCCGCGGGCTGGGTGCCCAGTTCGGCCAGCACGTGGCGATAGATCGCCGGGTCCGGCTTGGCCATGCGTAACTGGTAGCTCCACACCAGCACGTCAAAGCGGGACAGCCAATCGAATTCGCGCTTCATGTTGTCGAGCACGTTGTCGCCCATGTTGGAGAGGATGGCCGTGAGCAGGCCGCGCTCCTTGAGACGCTGCTGCCAGGCCAGCATGGCGGGGTTCTCGGTGGTCCACATGCGGGCGTCCCAGAGGTTCAATTCCGCCACCGTGCCGGGGCCTTCGGGGAGTCCGGCGTCGCGCAGAAACTTCCGCCAGAAGGCGATGCCGGTGAGCTTGCCTTCGTCGTAAGCGTGCCGGTCGGCCCAGTAGAGGGGCTCGAACTGCTGCAGCGTCAGCCCGGTGATGCGCAGCAGCGCCTCATGCGCCTGGGGGTCCTGGGGTCCGGTCAACACCATTCCATAATCGAAGACAACCGCGCGCAGACCCAATGTTCCTCCCGGAGGACGCCCGTGTAATGTTGAAAGGGACGCCTGTTTCTATTGTGCACGATGCGGTGGAACAGGGCTTCCGATGGGACGGGGCGGATGCGCTTTTCGCGAAGGACGGACTGGAATACGGAAGAGAGCGAACTGGCCCGGGCGCACCGGCTGCGCACGGCGGCGGGGCTGCCGATGGCCGACCTGACGGCCTCCAACCCCACCCGGTGTGGGTTCGACTACGACAGGGAACTGCTGTCGGCGCTCAGTAATCCGCGCGCGCTCGATTACGATCCGCAGCCGCGGGGAATGCAGCGCGCGCGGGAGGCGGTGTGCGCCTACTATGCCGCCCACGGGGTAGCCCTGTCGCCAGGGCAAATCGTGCTGACCACCAGCACCAGCGAGGCCTACAGCTTTCTGTTTCGGCTGTTGTGCGACCCGGGCAGCGAGATACTGGTCCCCCAGCCGGGCTACCCGCTCTTCGATTTCCTGGCCGGGCTGGACGATGTGCGCCTGAAGAATGCGCCGCTGGTTTACGACCACGGCTGGCAGATCGATCCCGAGGGCTTTCTGCGGGCCATCACGCCGAAAACCCGGGCCATCGTCCTGGTCCATCCCAACAACCCCACCGGCCACTTCACCAAGCCGTGGGAGGCTAAGGAACTGGCCAGCCTGTGCCGGGAATTCAATCTCGCGCTCATCGTGGATGAGGTGTTTCTGGATTATGGCTTTGGGGATGCGCCGCAGAGCTTTGCCGCTGGGCTGGACGGGGTCCCGGTCTTTGCGGTCAGCGGCCTCAGCAAGATTGCCGGCCTGCCGCAGATGAAGGCGGCCTGGATTGCGGCGGCCGGGCCGGAGGCTGGTTCGGCTCTCGACCGGCTGGAGGTCATCGCGGACACCTTCCTCTCGATGAATGCTCCGGTGCAATGCGCGCTGCCGGCCTGGCTCGAGGGTCGCGGGGCGATTCAGCGCCAGATTCGGGCGCGGGTCGCGGTGAACCTGGCGGAGCTCGATCGTCAGCTTGCCTCGCTGCCCGAGGTGCGCCGCCTGGAGGTGGAGGGCGGCTGGTACGCGGTGGTGCGCATTCCGGCGCTGGAACCCGACGAGCAGACCGTGCTGGCTCTCTTGGAACGTGGAGTCTGGGTCCACCCAGGCTATTTCTTCGGGTTGCCCGCTTCGGGCTGGCTGGTCGTGAGCCTTCTGGGCTCGGAGCGGGAATTCAGCACAGGAGTAACCTGTCTGGTGGAGTATCTTGGGGCGTATCAAGGTGGTAACAGTACGCACAACCGACCGTAAGCCAAACTTGAAGAAAATCCCGTTAGAGGTTGACAATAAACAAGATAAGTGTTTGTGACTTTCGGTCTACCAGGACTGCAGGAAAGGGTTACTGCGCCGCTCCGCGCCGATGGTCGTGGCGGGTCCGTGGCCGGTCAGGACCTTGGTTTCGTCGGGCAGCGTCAAGAGACGGGATTGAATGGAGTCGATGATCTGGCCCGAATTGCCGCCGGGCAGGTCGGTGCGGCCAATGCTGCCGGCAAACAGCGTATCCCCGGCCACCAGCAGTTTGAGCGGCGCAAAGTGCAGGCAGACCGAGCCCTGGGTATGCCCTGGGGTGTGCAGCACCTGGGCGGGATAGCGCTCCAGCCCCACCGAGAGCCCATCGGCCAGCGAGGCGTCGGGCGGTGCGGTCTCGGGCGTCTCGACACCCAGCCAGGCGGCCTGCTCGTCCATCATTTTCAGCAGCGGCAAGTCGTTTTCGTTCAGCAGGATGGGCGCTCCGGTCAGCCGTTTGAGCTGGAGCGCGCCGCCCACATGGTCGATGTGCGCATGGGTCACGATAATCTGCTTGAGTATGAGGCCCAGCGCGGTCAGGCGGCGGTGAATGCGCGTGACCTCGTCGCCCGGATCGATGACGATGGCCTCGCCGGCCTCTTCGTCGCCGAGAATGGTGCAGTTGCATTGCAGCGGGCCGACAGGGAAGGTTTCGAGGATCATGGTTCTATTCTAGAGCGGTCCACCATCCGCGTGCTCTTTCCGGCCGTAAGTAGCGACTTTTGTCACCCCGTCTGGCCGGCCCTCAAGCAAGCGCAGGTTTGCGGAAGGTGAGGGCGTAGAACATGCCGGACTTCAGCGATTCAAGATGAATGTCCCGCATCTCGGGCGGCACCAACTCCACTGGCGCGCTGACCGGCGCCTTGCGATTCTTGTAGAAGCCGCCGAGCCCTCGCTCATAGACTTCCTTGACGTGCTTCTCGGTTTCGTCGGCGATGAGCAGCAGGCTTCCTGGCCTTGCCACGCGAATCATCTCGCGAATGGCCTTGGCGCGGTCGTTGAAGAAGTTGATTCCGCCCACGTGAAAGACCACGTCGAACTTCGAGTCGGCAAAGGGCAGGCTCTCGGCGTTGCACAGATAGAGGTCGGCGTTCATCTGCCAACGGCGCAAATTGATCTGGCAGTTGGCCAGCATCTCCGGGGACAGATCGAGGCCGGAGAGCTTGACACCGTGGGGCAGGTACTTGAAGTTGAGCCCTGTTCCCACCGAGGTCTCCAGCACCGAATCGCCCGGTTTCACATCGAGCAGGCGCATGTAGCTGAGGAAGTAATCGTTCAGGTCGAATCCTTTGAGTGGGCTGTAGACGCGCTGGATGTCGTTGTAAAATCCGCCGATCAGTTCATAAAGGTGGTTGTATTTGCCGTTCTCGCCGGTCAGATCCTCAGGCTTGAGGAATGTGGGAATTCCGTTGCGGATGGGGAACCTCTCACCGGAACCGCTGACCAGGGATTCGTGGCCGTGGTTGCTGACGACTTGCAAGGAGTTCCCGGTAAAGGGGCTTCGCAGCAAGGCAACGGTCTCCCGCCGCCCGGCCCAGGACTCCTTCTTGAAGGGGTTCAGCAGCGCCCAGATGGTTAGAACGATCGCGCCGCCAAGGCAGATCCAGGCAAAGGTCATTCCAGCGGGTACGGCATCGGGAACTTGAGTTCCGCTGAATTGGCGATAGAGCCCGTATCCGAGTGCGAGGGCGAACACGGCGGCAAAGGTTGCGGCGCCGCTTGCGATCTTTGAGGCGCGGAATTCGAGGTTCCACATCCAGATGACCGTTGCCGCGAACCAGTGAATCAAAAACAGAATTGAGCCGACACCGAGGGCTGGCGCGAGTTGCATCAGGGGAGCATTCGCCCACACGCCTGGATGCTGGAAATAGGCGGAGAAAATGCCGGCCGGAAGGATGGGCAGAAGCAGGGTCCGCACAACCACGATCCCCACGGGCAATGGAAGTGTGGAGAGCAATCCGGGCAAGCGCGGGCTCAAGAGCCGATGGAACGTAAAGGGCAGAACGGCCAGCGCCGCCCCGAGCAGCATCAACGCGCTGTATTCGAGCGCCGGGGCCAAGCCGGTCACAGGAAAGCCGCGCCAGTTTGCCGCCAGAGTGGGAATGAAGCTGAAGGCAACCATCCACAGAAATCCGCGGCGGGGCTTTTGCGTGCCTGCGAACCAAACGCCGAGAATCGGGCCGGTCCACGCTCCCACGCGGTTCAGGAAAAAGCCGAGGATGAAGAGGCCGGCGACGGCCCAGGCGACAAACTGCGTGACGCGGTTGGTGCGGACATTCGAACTCATCTTGCGGTTCTCCTTAAAGCAATTTCGGAACGGTGCGGCAGTGCGGCGTTGATGGGCAAATACCCGGCGGGCGGCGCGTTATGCCTGGGCGTTGACGGGATTGCCGTTGACGGGACTTGCCTCTTGCGGCTGCGGCTTTTGCGCTTCAGTGCGCTCGGCGGCCGAGAGCTGTTCGAGCGCGGATTCGCCCCACTCGATCGCGGCGCGGGTCAGGGCGGTTCCCAGGCCCAGCGTCAGCATCCAGAAGGGCAAATGAGAGCTTTCCGAGGGCTGCGCGTGGGCCGCGGATTCCAGGGCGGTGAGGGCGGCGAGCATCTGGCGGTTTCTCTGTTGCAACTCCCGGACGTGCGCGATAGCGACCCCCGGCGCGGCTTCCCGCCCAAAAAACAACTTGAGCAGGAATTCGTTGCGCGGCGGATCGTTTTGAAAGGGCAGGGCCAGCCACTCGCGCAGGCAGGCGCGGCCAGCGTCGGTCAGCGTGTACTGCTGGCGTCGCTGCCGGGGCAGGGAAGCCGAAGCGCTGGGGACAATCAGGCCCTCGGCGGCAAGGCTCTTGAGGGTGGGATAGATTTGCCCGTAGCTCTCACCCCAGAAGGAGCCGACGCTGGATTCGATGGCCTTGCGAAGGTCGTATCCGGACTTGTTGGGCTGGATGGAGAGCATGCCGAGGATGACATAGGCGGTACGGTTCCGCTTCATATAGCTGCAAGATATATCTGCTAGATATTTATATCAACAGAAAAATCGCACTTCGACCCTTAGCCCACCGTCCGCCCCACGAAAAAACGGCAGGCCGTGGGTGGCCTGCCGTTCGTTTCTTCAGATCTGGGCGGAGGAAAACTCGCCTGCGGAGGATAAAAGCCTGGTCTTACTTGCCTGACTTGGCTGGCGCTGAGATCGGCGCGGGCTTGGAGTTGTCGAGCACGGAGTGCGAACTGCCGGAGCGAACGTACAGAACCGTAAGGCTGATGGAGGTGATCATGAAAATGACCGCCGACCAGGTGGTGAGCCGGGTGAGGACGTTGGCTGCGGCGCGCGGGCCGAAAGCGGTCTGCGACCCCTGGCCGCCGAAAGCGCCCGCCAGGTCGGCCGAGCGGCCCTGCTGCAGAAGGACTACTCCGATCAGAAACAGGCAAACGATCACGTGCACGACAATGACGAAGTAGAGAAGAATCTGCATTTCAGAGAGCTGCTTTCCGAGTCTCTCCCGGTTGACCCGGAGGAGAAGAATTTTGGTGCGGAGGAGGGGACTTGAACCCCTATGCCTTTCGGCGCCAGCACCTCAAGCTGGTGCGTCTGCCAATTTCGCCACCTCCGCATAAGGTGAACTCTACGAGTATAGCAAAGGTTGCGGCGGTTCGAGGAGCGCGGCGGACAAGGATTCTTTTGGGGGGCCCCGGTTCCGCAATGGCAGCTGCTCGGGGCGTTCCGTTGGAGGCTGGCGAGCGGCAATCCTCTTCGGTTAGCCTCCCAGCCGCTCCATCCACGCGGCCAGGGCCTGCTGGTCTTCGCTGCCCGCGGCGTGCGCCGCATGAACGTTGCTCCGCTCCTCGGGCTCGCGGTTCTGGCTGATCTTGAACTTGCCCTCAATGCGCTTGATGGGGATGCGAAAGCCGACAATCCCGGCCAGCATGGAGCTGCGGAATTCCCCTGGCATGGCCTGCCATTTTTCGGCAAACGCCGGCTCGTGAGCCTGAATGAGCCCGCTGAGCAAGGCGTCCTTGCCGGTCTCTTCCTCGATCAGTTCCACGGTTCCGTAAGCGTGCACGGCGATGTAGTTCCAGGTGGGCACCGAGAGCGGATCGACATAGAAAGTGGGCGAAACGTAGCTGTGCGGGCCGGGGAACACGATCAGCGCCTCGTGCCCGGCGAGCGACCGCCAGTGGCGATTGGCCTTGGCGAAGTGGCCTTCGAGCAGCCCGTGCGGGCCCTCGTCCTTGACCACCAGCGGCAGATGCGTAGCCACCAACGGCGCGGGAAACTCGGGGCTGGATTGCGGGCCAAAAAGGATGGCGAAGGAATAGGCCCGCATGGCCTCGATGAGAACGGCCCGGTCGGCCAGCTGGTTGAATCTGGGTGTGTACAAGGGGGGCTCCTTACTGAATGCGCTCGAAGCGGAAGGCGGCCTCGCGCAGGGCGTGGCTGATGGCGGTGATGTGGGTGGCGCCGCGGGTCTCGATGGTTACGTCGATCACGGTTTCGCCCAAGCTGACGCCGTAATAGGCGCGGTTGTGGATGGTCTCGACGATATTGGCGCGCTCCCTGGCCAGAATCTGGGTCAGCGCCAGCAGCGCGCCGGGCCGGTCCTGCAGGTAAACCCTGACGCGCAAGAGACGTCCGTCCTTCACCAGGCCGCGCTCGATGATTTTGGCCAGCAGGCTGACGTCGATGTTGCCGCCGCAGACCATCACCACAGTGCGCCGGTGGCGGAGGTTGGTCTTGGCCTGGACCACCGCCGCGAGGGCAGCGGCGCCGGCGCCCTCGGCCAGCGTTTTTTCCTGTTCCAGCAGCATCAGGATGGCGCTGGCGATCTCCTCGTCGTCCACGGTCACAATCTCGTCCACGTAGCGGGAAACCAGCGGCAGCGTGAGGTCACCGGCGCGGCGCACGGCGATGCCGTCGGCGATGGTGGCCTCGGCGGCGATGGTCACCGGCGCACCGGCCTCCCTGGCCCGCAGCATCGAGGGCAGCTTTTCCGGCTCGACCCCGATCACGCGAATCCTGGGATTGGTCTCCTTCAGCGCGCAACCGATGCCGCCGATCAGCCCGCCGCCGCCGATGGGCACCACCACGGCTTCAATGTCGGGAACCTGTTCCAGCAACTCTAGCCCGATGGTCCCCTGGCCGCTGATGACCTCCGGGTCGTCGAAGGGGTGGATGAAGGTCCGGCCTTCTTCGACCCGGCGGCGCAGGGCCTCTTCGCAGGCCTCGTCGTAGCTCGCCCCGTAGAGGATGACCTCGGCCCCGTACCCGCGCGTGGCGGCCACTTTGATCTGCGGCGTGGCCAGCGGCATGACGATCTGGGCGCGAATCCCCAGCGCTGTCGCGTGGAAGGCGACGCCCTGGGCGTGGTTGCCGGCGCTGGCCGCGATGACGCCGCGCTTGCGCTCGGTCTCGCTCAGGGTCAGCAGCTTGTTCAACGCGCCCCGTTCCTTGAAGGAGCCCGTGCGCTGCAAGTTCTCAAGCTTCAGGTGCAGCGGCAGCCCGGTCAGCTCGGAAAGGTGGTGGGAGAGTTGGCAGGGCGAGACGTGGATGGCTTCGCCGATGCGCGCGCGGGCCGCCTGAATGCTGGTTAGGCTGACGGATTGCAAAGATTTTCTCCTTCGTGCCAGAGGAAGAGGGTTGGAATTCAGCCCTGGAATCAAAAAGCCACCAGCCGCGTTTGCGGGTGGTGGCCTGGGTGTTCCGGTACGGATGAATCTTGTGGGTCAGGCAGCGTTTCCCGCGCGCGGATTGTGGCGGCTAATTCGTCCCGCGGGAATCGGCGCGGCGCCGCACGGAACCGGAAAATGACTCGCATTGGCGCCGAGGATGCTCATTGCGTTGAGCCAAGTAGACCAGAGGGCCGAGGGCCGCGTCAAGACAGCGGCGAGCGGATGGCGGCTTCAGAAGAGCCCGCCGAGCTTGCTGAACGAATCCAGTTCCATCAACTGCTGCCCTTCCGGCGCGGGGTCGATTTCGGCGTGTTCCAGCACCCAGGTGTCCTTGTGGAACAGGAAGACCGCATGAAGACCGGCGGCCAGAGCCGGGTTGATGTCGCTCTTGGGGCTGTTGCCGATCATCCAACTGGTGTGCGGCGTGAGCTCGTAGCGATGCATCACTTCGCGATACGTGGCAGGGTCTTTCTCTTTTACGATTTCAACGGCGGAAAAGTAACTGGCCAGCCCCGAGCGGGCCAGCTTGTCGGCTTGCTCGGCCTCGTTGCCCTTGGTCATCAGGATGAGCCGGTGGCGCGTGGCCAGCTCGGCCAGGGTCTCGGCCACGCCCGGCAAAAGCTCGATCTCCTGCTCGGCGATGGAGCGGGCGAAGCCCAGGATGCGCTCGGCTTTCTCTTCGGTGACCGGAGTAGCGCTCAGCCGTTCGAAGCAGGTGACCAGGGAGCGCGTAAAGCTGGTGAGCCCGTAGCCGTGCGCCAGGATGGTCTCGCGCTCGACGGCGTTGAGCGCCTTGCGCACCTCGGCGGGGGAGTACTTGTGGTGGTTCAGATAGCTGATGAAGGCGACGATGGCGCGCTCGAAGTAGACGTTGTTCTCCCACAGCGTATCGTCGGCGTCGATCAGCAGGGTCTGTCCTGAAGCATAGTGCGGCATGTCCTCTATGGTAGCGAATCGGAGCGGTTGGGTTGAAGCGGGAAGCGGCGCCTTCCCGCGCATTTCACTCGGCAGCCGCCGGCAGCGTGTAGTCCAGGTTGTACGAGTGCTGGCCGTTGGCAATGGTGATGGTCATGGCGCCCCCGATTCCGGCCAGCTCTCCTGTCCCCGAGCCGGGCACGACGGTGACCACCAGTTGGTACTTGCCGTGGTCCATGATGCCGCTGTGTTGCAGCGCGAACGAGCCGGCATGGCCCTGGAGTGTTCCGGTCAACCGTTCGAGGGCCACGTAACCGGCCGAGCCCTTGGAGGGGTCGCCGCAGCCCAGCATCTCCCCTTTGCTCTCGGCTTCGAGATCGCCGTGGAAGTGCTTGTCCAGGGCATACCGGCCGATGGTTGCGCCTCCGGTGGCTTCATCCGCGGCCAGCGGGGTGGTCTTCACATCGAAAGTTCCTTGCGCATGACGGGTCAAAACGGGGTCCTTTCTCGCGGCGTTGGATGCCGGCGCCTGGGAATGTGCGGCCTGAAAGCCCAAGCAGGACAGGCACGCGAAAACGAGAATGATCTTGAGAGTAGGCATGTTCACCGGATTCGGCAATCGAAATTGGCGGCCACTTCGCTACCCATCATAGCCTGCATCTCCGCGGGCTGGAACCCCGTTGATGGTGAATTCACTTGCCGGGCGATTCACAGGTTTGGTAGAACGAAGGCGGAAGCAGCACGGTCGCGCGTTGGGGCCCCAAGGTGACTCCTGAGGAGAAGCACATGAGCGCTACAGTTCCCCCTGCAGGCCCTCTCGCCGAGTTAGACCAATGGGACGACTTCGTCGCCGGACGCTACCGGGAAGGCAAGTCCGAGGCGGAGTTTCGCGTCTACGATGCCGCGGCGACCCCCGGAGTGGCCGAATTCTACCGGCTCAACCACCAGGGCCAGACCGTGGCCTATGTCCTCGAAAAGGAAAAGCAGTACTTCGGCCTCCACAAGGGCATGAAGACCATTTGGCAGGCGGCGGAGTTCCTCAACACCCTGGTCGACACCAGCGATCCTGACACCGACCTCACCCAGATCGAGCACCTGCTCCAGACCTCCGAGGCCATCCGCAAAGACAACCACCCGCGCTGGATGGTACTGACCGGATTCCTGCACGACCTGGGTAAATGCCTCTGCCTCTATGGCGAGCCGCAATGGGGTGTGGTGGGCGACACGTTTCCGGTGGGATGCGCGTGGTCCGAGTCGATCGTTTTTCCGGAATATTTTGCCGCCAACCCCGACCGCCTGACGCCGGAGTATCAAACCCAGTATGGAATCTATGAGCCCAACTGCGGCCTCGAAAATCTGCACATGTCGTTCGGCCACGACGGCTACATTGCCGAAGTGATGAAGCCCTACATGCCCGTCGAAGCGCGGTATATGCTGCGCTTCCACTCCTTTTATCCCTGGCATCGTCACGGCGCGTACCAGCACCTGGCCAATGAGCAGGACCGGGCGATGCTGCCCTGGGTTCTGAAGTTCAACCAGTACGACCTCTACTCGAAGGGCCACGCCAAGCCCGATTTGTCCGAGCTCAAGCCGTATTACGACGACCTCTTCGCGGAGTTTCTTCCGGAGAAAGTGGCCTGGTAGGGAGATCGGCTCTATAGCCGCAAGAACAGGAACGCGGCCAGGGTGGGGCGCCCGGCTGTGCGTGTGTGTGTGAGTGTGTGAGTGTGTGTGTGAGTGTGTGAGTGTGTGAGTGTGAGCGTGTTGTGTGTGCGTACGGGCGGGGACCCCCACCGGTATTTTGGAAGCGAATTCCTTGTTTTGTTGAAGTTACGGACAGCGTTGCGCCGTAAAATCGTGAAAACAAAGAAGTTCCCTGCAAAATTTTCTAAATAAATGAGTTACACGGACGGCTTGGGAGTTACCGGGACGATTTTTGGGGAAAGCTCCTGAGAATGATTATGCTGCGAAGGGGAGAAATAATCTGCAAGCACCTGCGGTGCGGCCAGAGGCTCGCTTCTCGCTCGCATGGGGTTCGTGGTTTCCCCGGTCCCCGAATGCGAGGGACCGGGGGCACCCTCACTTGTGGTTTGCAAATATCCCGGGACCGGGACCACCCTCCGATCTGGATTAATATGGTCTGCAAATAGGGCGGGTACAAGACGATGTCTCGAAAGTCCGTTTTTCTCGTTGCGCTCACTCTGGCCTTTGGTTCGTGCCCTGCTACTTCGGCATTCTCTCAGTGCAACAACCAAATCACCCTTGTACCGCTCGCTGCTCGAAAGGAAGCCACCAAGGCTCGTGATTTCGTCCGTTTCAGGTATGCATTGTCTAATTCCGACTCGCTTCTTATACGGTCGCACGAGGATACGGAGACCTCGATTGGGCCGTACGATACCGGCTTTGTAATCACGCGGAGTGGGCGTGTCCTGCTACGAATATCCCTTCGAGCGCTGCCCGAAATGCCACCTGGGGAACCCGAATATGCTGACAGTTTTGATACGTTTGCCGTGACCCGAGCCTGCGGGAACGGGAGTCCGGTCTTCTTTGTCACAATGCAATATTTCGGTGATATCACCAGCCCAGCTCTACTCTTCGCATTAGTTCCCTCAGAAAATGGATTCGAAGTCACCACTCTACCGATGATTTCCGGCGGTGTTCTCGAAGTCTCCAAGTCCAACCCACTTCACTTCAGGACTTGGGACAACTTGCATGAAGGTAATTGCGAAGCGTGCGAGACTGCCTACCAGATTACAGAATACGAAATTCTGAATGGCAAGCCTCTCCAGACGCGGCAATACCGGACGCGGCATGTTTACACCTCTGGGAACCACATCTTCGATGACCGACGCCGCATTCGATTCATCCCCTGAAGAGCCCCGATGTAAAGCAGATAAGCGAGTATGGTGCCGCGGTCTGCGTTCCGGTTGAAAACGGTACTTCTTAGGCGAACCGGCTTGCTGGATTTGGGGTGTGAAAGCAATGGCCGCCGAGCGGGAGCCCGGCGGCCATTTTTTTGCGCGATGCGCTTGAGAACTACGATTTGGGTTGCGCCGCCAGCCACTGTTTCAGCTTCGGCTCCTGCAAGGCGCGCAGCTCGATGCAGCCGTTGATGCTCTCGATGGAGTGCTTGAGAGCCTTGGCGGAGGCGGCAACCTTGTGCGTGGAGAAGAAGTTCTGGATGCCGTCGCGGGCGTCGGCCGAGCAGAAGCCGCCCGTGGAGCCGACCAGCACGCTGCCCATCTCCGTGGTCAGCAGCGCATTGACCTTGTCCCAGTTGTCCTGAATGTACTTCCACGCCTGTTCACGGTTGGCGTCGATCTGGAGGGCGATGGCGAACTGGATGGCGGCGTCCTGGTTGCGGACCTTGCCCGAGACGGCGTAGTCCAGGGAACGCTTGACCAGCGCCGGATCCTCGAACTCAACCAGCAGGCGCAGCGCGCCCTCCTGAAACTCGGGATTGGTCGAGGTCTCGTACACCTGCTGCAGGCGGTCAAACAGGGCCGCGTCGCCGTTGCGGGCGGCGATGGCTAGGGCCGTCTGTCCCAGGGTGGCATCGACGGAGCTGGGATCGGCCAGGTACTTCTCCGTGATCTGGCGAGCCTGGGCCAAGACCGCGGGGTCCTTGCCGTAGTAGCCCAGGACGGTGAAAAGCTGGGAGCGCAACTCGCGGGTGTTGGCCGAGTCAGAATCCGAGGGCGGCCCAAGCTTGGCGTAATCCGGCGCAAAGCTCTGGCGAATCCAGGCCGCAAGCGCCGTGCGCTCGCCGGAGGTGGCCGCGACGCGCGCCCAGGTCGCGTTCACGCCTCCCATGGCCGCGCCCACCACCTCCGCGCCCGCGTCGCCTTTGACCGCGCTCACCAGGTCCAGATAGGCCCCGATGGGAGCCTTGTTGGCGCGCACCTGCGCCCACTCGTCGCCGATCAGGCTGATGCGCTCGGTGGGCGTAAGGCCGGTTTCAACCTGCGCCACCAGCTTGGCATAGATTGCGGGCGTATAGGCGCTGCGGTAATAGCACTTGCCGCCGGCATTGGCAAAGAACAGGCTGCCCGCCGGAGCCGGAAGCGTGGTCAGTTCCGGGGTTAGAAGCTGGCAATCTTCCTTGTCTGCCCCGGTCTTGAAGCACACCGGGATGGTCCATTTCTGCGACGGGTCAGGCTCGATGCTGGGGCTGAGGAAGAAGCGCTTCTGGCTAACCGCAACCTTGCCTCCCACCGGATCGCCGAAGGTCAGGATGGGCTCGCCCGGCTGGGCCACCAGGCTTTCCATGATCTTGTCCACCGGCTTGTGGCTGGCAGCCGTCTGCGCGCCCCAGAAATCCTCCGCCGTGGCGTTCGAATAGAGGTGGGCGGAAAGATAAGCGTGCACGCCGGCGCGGAAGGTCTCAGCCCCCAGGTAGTTTTCCACGCCCAGCAGCACGTCGCTGGCCTTGCCGTAAGAGATGCCGTCGAACATCTGGCTGATCTCGTCCGGCGTGTCGGCCTTGGCGCGGATGGCGTGGGTGGTGGGTTGCGCGTCCAGGTTCAGAGTGCTGTCCTCGTCGTTGGCCACCGCCTGATCGATGTTCCACTCCGGATGCATGGCGGCCACGGGCTTGTTTTCCATCCAGGTGGCGAAGCCTTCGTTGAGCCAGATGTTGTTCCACCACTGCATGGTGACCAGGTCGCCGAACCACTGGTGCGCCATCTCGTGCGCAATCACCAGGGCCACCTCCTTCTTGGCGCCGATGGAGGCAGTCTTGGGGTCGATCAGCAGGTCCGTTTCGCGATAGGTGATGGCGCCGAAGTTCTCCATGGCGCCGGCCTCGAAGTCCGGCAGGCCGATCAGGTCCAGCTTCTTCAAGGGGTAGGGAATGCCGAAGTAAGTGTTGTAGTAGTGCAGCACGTACCTGGCGATATCGACTCCGTAGGGAGTGAGGGCCACCTTGTCGGGGGTGGAGCAGACGCGGATGGCCACGCCGTCCTGCTCGCCGGCGGTGCACTGGAAATCGCCCACCAGGAAGGCCACCAGGTAGGTGGACATTTTGGGCGTGGTGAAGAACTTGAGCGTGTGCTTGCCCGCTACGGGGCCGGGGGTGTCGGTCTCGATGGGGCTGTTGGAAATGGCGGTGTCGGCGGCGTCGATGACCAGCGAAACGTCGTAGGTAGCCTTGAACGCCGGCTCGTCGAACGAGGGGAAGGCGCGCCGCGCATCGGTGGATTCAAATTGCGTGACGGCGTAGTTGCGCTTGGCGGTCTTGGAGAGATAGAAGCCGCGCAATTCGTTGTTCAGAATGCCGGTGTAGGCGATGGACAAAGTGGCCTTGCCGGCGGGGAGTTTTTCCGGGAAGGTGAAGGTGGCTTGCTCCTTGTCCTTGTCGAGCGCCACGGTGGCTGTCTGCTGCTTTCCGGCGGCGGTTGCGGTCACGCTCTGAAAGGCGATCTCGATGGCGTTCAGGGTGATGGAATCGGCCGGCTCGGCCAGCGTGACCTCGATGGACTCGACGCCAGAGAACGTGGCGGCCTTCAGGTCGGGCGTCAGGCTGAGCGTGTAGCTCAGGGGGCGGACAGCCGGGGACAGGCGCTGAGCGTTTACGGGGCTCGACAAGGCCAGGAAAAGCCCGGGCAGCGCGGCCATCGCGGCAAGCGCGGCGCGCAGGGATGGAGCGGAACAACGAATATTCATGCAATCCTCGTAAGGTTGGGCGGAGCGTTCAAGAAAAAAGCCAGGGGACGGCGCGTGACGGCAGGAAACTCAACCCGCGGCTTCACCGCATAGGCTCTCTCTGCGGTTCGATGCCGACTTTGCCATTGTAGGGCACAGGACGGCCGGGAAAAGGTGCGCGCCACGGCCCAGCGCAGTTGCCCCCATTCGATGCTGCTCAAGTAAGATGGGCGGTACGGAGGCCGAGGCTGGCGATGGTTCCCTGGTGGAAGCGGTTGTTCTTTTCGTTCCTCAGCGTGGTGGTCTCCTGCCTGGTCTGCAACGCGCTTCTGGCTCTGGGCGAAGCCACCGTCAACTCCAATGCGCAGTCCAATTCTGGCGAGTTTCTGCCTGGGCTTGCGCTGGTGCTGTTGTGCAGCCTGCCGGGCTGGGTCCTGGCGATTCCCGTGGTGTTGATGGTGACCAACATTCGCGGCTGGCGCTTTTGGATGTACTGGGCGATTGGGTCCGCCATCGGGCCTCTGCTGATGCAGGGCGTGGCGCTCTACGGATTTCTCACCAACCCTCGCAGCGCC
>Ga0302319_10003281_pt1 | contig 34081 bp, 28 predicted proteins | sample Bog_T0_2_FD_203319 | JGI IMG/M metagenome (GOLD analysis project Ga0302319, IMG submission 203319) | Peat permafrost microbial communities from Stordalen Mire near Abisko, Sweden - Bog_T0_2 | ecosystem: Environmental > Terrestrial > Soil > Wetlands > Peat | place: Sweden: Abisko, Stordalen Mire... | reverse complement strand
GGACATCGAGCCCGACATATCGCACACTATTCATCTGGGTGTTCCTCCCTGTTGGCTTTGGTTGTCTGCTCAGCACAGCAACCGCAGCTTACAGGAATGGGGCGCCCTTTTATAATGCGTGGCCCACATCTCGATTTTGAGATGTGGGATTTTGTCGGGTCGATCTCTTCCCGCGAGCCTGTCTCTATCCCGCCAGTTTGGCGATGAAAACCCCGAAGAGCACCAGGATCCCCACCACCATCGCGGTGGCAACGCGGCGGTGGAAAATAAACAGATCGCGCGGCGAGCCGATACGCGGCACCATCGGAACTGCAAAGAGCAAGCCGCACGTGAATCCGCCTAAGTGCGCCATGTTGTCGATCTGCAAGCCAGAGCCGAGATAGCGGGTGCCGGCGCTGATCGAGAAGCCGATGACCAGGTTGATGGCTGCAAAGTAGATCACCGACCTGCGCAGCTTGTGCAATTCCAGCGGGGGTACCGGCAGCCGGCGAGACTTGAGCAGGATGATCAGCGCCCCGGCGATGCCGAAGACGGCCCCTGAAGCGCCCGCGCCGACAGGAAAAACAACGGTGGGGTCCAATACCAACCCCGCATGGTGGCCCAACCATTCCGCGTGGTATTTCACCCAGTCCTTGTTGTACCAGGACCAATTGACGCAGGTAGACAGCAGGTTGCCCGCGGCGCCGGTGAGGATGTACACAGCAACCACGCCCGCTGAACCCATTAGCGGTTCGGCCAGCAGTCCCAGGTTCCACAAGCACCACATGTTGGTGGCCAGGTGCAAAATGCCCACATGCACAAACATCGCAGAGACGATGCGCCACCAATCGCCGCCAATCAGCACCGCACCGGCGTTGTCGGCCCCAAAGAACATCAGTTGATCGGTGGTGGGGCCCATCGGTTTGACCCCGCGCACCGTCATGACCAGAAAGACCAGGCAATTGATTCCCAACAGCACGTAGGTAGCCGGCGCGTAGGACCATGAGGGCCGCGGTTTGCGCTCCGGCTCCGGCGGCGGACCGGGATCGGCCTCCGGAGACAGAACCTGTGGTTCGGATGTGGGTGGGGAACTGCCCATACTTCAACTTTATCGTATTTCCAAAAACCTCGCAGACCGATGCCCTTCGCTAGGGCAGCGGCGACCGCGGGAGCATCCTGGGTTTTGGCCCGCTCCCACGGCCTACGATGTACTCTGGTGTTTGGACATCGCCCATTCGGCTCGGCAAGAGATAGCGCTGGAGGCGAAGTCCGCCCATAAGGAGTGCGGCAGTGAGTTCAGAAATGCGGATTCGGCGGGCGTTGCTGAGTGTGACCGACAAGACCGGCCTGGTGGAGTTTGCCCATGCGCTGTCGCACTTTGGCGTGGAACTGGTTTCAACCGGCGGAACGGCGCGGGCGCTGCGCGAGGCCGGCCTGGCCGTCAAGGACATCAGCGAGCTGACCGGCTTTCCCGAGATGCTCGACGGCCGCGTCAAGACCCTGCACCCCAAGGTTCACGGCGGCCTGCTCTACATTCGCGGCAACGCCGAACACGAAGCCGCCGTAGCCGCGCACGGCATCGAGCCCATCGACATGGTGGTGGTCAACCTCTATGCCTTTGAGAAGACGGCTGCCCAGCCCGGCGTCGCCTTTGGTCATTTGATCGAGAACATCGACATCGGCGGCCCTTCGATGGTCCGCTCGGCAGCCAAGAACTTCGAGGACGTGGCAATCGTGACACGCGTCGCTGACTATCCGGCTCTCATCGAAGAACTAAAAAGCGCCAACGGCTCGCTAAATCGCGCAACCCGCTGGCGGCTGGCCAAACAGGCCTTCGCGTTGACCGCCGCTTATGACACCGCCATCGCCAATGCGCTGGACCAGATCTCCGATGCACCGCTAGCCGATCAGCCTGTGCCGAAAACGACTGTCGCACCGCAGGCGCCAACTCTGCGCATCAACTTCCCGCTGGCCCAAGCTTTGCGCTACGGCGAGAACCCCCACCAGCGCGCCGCGCTCTATTCGGATGGATCAGGGCAGGGAATTGCCGGCGCAATCCAGTTGCAGGGCAAGGAGCTCAGCTTCAACAACCTCGTCGATCTGGACGCCTGCTGGGAGCTGGCGCAGGAGTTCGACGAACCCGCGGTCATTATCGTCAAGCATACCAACCCCTGCGGCGCTGCCACCGGCGCGAGCCTTCTCGATGCCTACCAAAAAGCGTTGGCTTGCGATCCGGTCTCGGCCTATGGCGGAGTCATCGGCGTCAACCGCGAAGTAGACGCCGAAGCCGCCGAGGAGATCGCCAAGCTCTTTGTTGAAGCCATCGCCGCTCCTGGATTCAGCGCCGAGGCCCGCGAGCGATTTGCCGCCAAGAAGAACCTGCGCCTCGTCGAGGTACACGCCGCTCCGTCAAGGCCCGTTGTCAAGCACGTTTCAGGTGGGTTGCTCTTGCAAGACGCCGACACGGGCCACATCACAGCCGCCGAACTCAAGGTCGTAACCCAGCGCCCACCCACCGACGAAGAACTGCGCAGCCTTCTCTTTGCCTGGCGCGTTTGCAAGCACGTCAAGTCGAACGCCATCGTCTATGCCCGCGCCCAGTCGCAATTCGCCCAGACTCTCGGCGTCGGCGCCGGCCAGATGAGCCGCGTAGACGCCGCCCGCTTTGGCGCCATGAAGGCTGTCTTGCCGCTCAAGGGCTGCGTCGCCGCCTCGGATGCCTTCTTCCCATTTCCCGACGGCCTTGAAGCCGTAGCCCAGGCCGGAGCCACTGCGGTCATTCAGCCCGGCGGCTCGGTAAGAGATCAAGACGTCATCGCCGCCGCCGACAAGCTTGGCATAGCCATGGTCTTTACCGGCGTCCGCCACTTCCGGCACTGAAAAATCCGGCCTCACCTGCAATACTCAAACCGGATTGGCTCTAGAAATGAGATCGGAGGGTTTGCATTGGACATCGCTGGTAAGGCCATCTGGCAGCAGGCTTCAGGTGATGGGAATCGAAGTTATGCCGAACAGTGTATCCGTTGGGACGTGATCCTCAACGGTCCAGGCAACGACGGACCCTGGCCTGATTCTGAGAACATTCTTCGAACAAAAAAGATTTCGTCCAAGAAAATCACTGACTTGAGACGATTTGCCGAGGAGATGAAAGAAGGTGGCATAGTCGTTCTTCGACTCGGCACTGATAAAGTTCACGCGGTGGGCCAAGTCGTTGGCCCCTACGAATGGCACGAGGAATTCGGCGACGTCGATGGCTGGGACCTACAGCATGTCCGTCGCGTTCGATGGCTTTGGCACGACCTGAGCAACCCAAGAGACTTCGGTACATATGGTCTCAAACAAGGCGACACGACACAGAGGCTGAATGAAGGCCCCGTGACGAAGTGGCTTTCGACTCTAGCGATTCTAGCAAGTGCACACAAGCGGACGCTCGCGCAGTTGCCTGCCTTTGAGGAAAAGAACGGGATTAAAGTCGAAGAGATTTCTGAGTTTCTGTTCGACCATGGCGTAGCAAGCATTTCGATCAATAACTTAGTAGACGAAATCGATGAACTCACCCGAATCGCGAAGTGGTACCAACGTTCAGCTAAGCCGTCTGAACATGAAACAGTAGCTTATCTAATAGTTCCACTTTTACGAGCCTTGGGCTGGACACCACAGCGGATGGCCGTTGAGTGGAACCATGTTGATGTTGCGCTATTCGAACAACTTCCTCGAGAAGATAAATCTCTCCGTGTTGTGGTTGAAGCAAAGAAGATGGACAACGCGTGCCTTGCCGCGAAGCGGCAGGCTATGTCGTATGCGGATGGCAAAACTGGATGCAAGAGGCTCATCGTCACTGACGGACTTCGCTACGGCGTCTATGTCCGCCACGAGACAAAGGAAATTTTTCGACTTCATGCGTATCTGAACCTGACGCGTCTAAGACGCAACTACCCAATTTACGAATGCGAGGGAGCTGAGGACGCTCTGTTGGCGATGGCTCCAGAATGGAAGCCACTCTAAATTCTCAATAGGCTCGGCAAAGGATCTGCCGATCGGTCTCTGGCCCTGCCCAATCGTCATCCCCGCCGGTAATGTGCTGATCTTGAGCCGACTTTAGTAAACTCAACCCCAAGATGTTTCTTTTCCTCACCATTCCCCGCCCCCGTTTCGCATTCCGTCTCGCCACGCTTGCCGCGGCCGCGATGGCCGTCGCCTCCCTCACCGCCTCCGCGCAGGGCACCCACCTCTGGACCCAGTCGCGCCTGGAGGAGTTTGAAAAAGGCACGCCGCAGGGCGTTACGCTCACCAGCAACGGCAATCTGCGCACGGGGCCAGGCCTGACCGAGTTGCTCACCACGCCCTCTACGACCGTCTGGTCGGTGGCTGCGGACAAGACCGGCACGGCCTACCTGGGAACCGCCTCGCCGGCCACTGTGTTGCGTACGGGAGAGATGAAGGACAGCAAGCCATTCACGCTTTTCGAAACCAAGGACCTGGCTGTTCAGGTGGTCCGCTTGGGGCCGGATGGCGCCCTCTACGCGGCCACTCTGCCCAGCGGAAAAGTCTATCGTCTCATTCCCAACGCGACCGCCAAGCAGGACGATGCCAGCGCGACCGTCGTCTTCGACGCGGCTAAATTGGACGACGCAGCCAGTGGCAAGAACTCCCCCGACACAGCCACCGGGAAGGGCACTGACAAGCCTGAAGCCAAGTCGCACTACATCTGGGATCTGACCTTCGACGCGGCCGGGCGGCTCTATATCGCCACTGGTGGACCAGCAGCGGTCTACCGCGTAGATGTCGCCAAAACCGGCGCAAAGCCGGAACTCTTCTTCAAGAGCGACGAGGCCCACATCCGATCTCTTGCCTGGGACGCCAAAGGCAACCTCATTGCCGGCTCCGACGGCTCCGGCCTCGTCTATCGCATCAGTCCCAATGGCAAAGGGTACGTACTTTTCGAGGCGCCCCGGCGCGAGATCACCTCGCTTGCCGTCTCCGCCAATGGAACCATCTATGCAGCCAGCGTGGGCGACAAGAGCCGCAACCCGCTGCCGCCCTTGCCCGTGCAGGGAGTCGGCTCGGTCAGCATCACCATCGTCCAGCCCGGCTCGCTGCAAGCAGCCAACACCAGCGCATCGATCCCCGAAGGCAGCGAGATCTACGGGCTGACTGAAGGCCAGGCCCCGCGCAAGCTCTGGGCCGGCAAGGATGAGATCGTCTATGCCCTGGCCGCACAACCCGACGGCCTGCTGGCTCTGACCGGCAACCGCGGCCGCGTATTCAAGATTGGTGATGACGGCAGCTACGCCGACATCGCCCACCTGGAGGCGCAGCAAGGCTTGAGCTTGGCCGAGGTGCGAGACGCCGAAGGTATGGGCGGCATTCTCATCGGCACAGGCAACACCGGCAAGCTCGTTGTTCTAGGGCGGGCAGAAAAGCACGAATTTGCTAGCGACGTGCTCGATGCCGGCGCTTTGGCGCGATTCGGCCGCATCGAGGTCGAGCCCGGCTCGGCCAACTATGAACTGCTCACCCGCTCAGGTAACGTCGAACAGCCGGTGCGAGGCTGGTCAGAGTGGCAGCCGCTCAAAGACGGCGAGGTGGCCTCGCCCGCTGGCCGCTACCTGCAATGGAAGGCCGTTCTCCAGGCCAAGGGCTTGCTGGGCTCGGTAGGCGTCAACTATCTGCCCGTCAACGCTGCCCCAATGGTGGACGATCTGGTGGTCGTTCCCGGTGCGCGCGTGAATCCGCAGACCCAGGCCCAGCTCGGTGGCCAGCCTCTGATGGTCAACATTGCCTTTCCCTCCTCCAGCCAGAATGCCGCGATGACCTTCGACGCCGGTTCCGCGCAGCCATTGCAGGCTATCAAGGATCGCACCGCCGTCACCGTCCGCTGGGCGGCGCACGACGACAACGGCGACGACCTGACCTACTCGCTCTATCTCCGCGGCGACGGCGAAACCGTCTGGCGGCTGCTCAAGGCTGACATTACTGACAAGGCTTACAGTTTTGATGCCTCACTAATCCCCGATGGCGGCTACCAGATCAAGGTCGTCGCCTCCGATGCGCCCTCGCATACCCCCGCCGAGGCCCTCACCGCTGACAAAGTGAGTGAACGCTTCGAGGTGGACACCACGGCGCCTGTCGTCTCCGCTCTCAAGGCCTCACTCGAAGATGCTGTCTGCAAGCAATTGCCCTGTTCGAAGCAGCTTCGGGTCACCTTTGACGCCGAAGATGCCTTCTCGCCCATCGCCCACGCCGAGTATTCGCTGGATGCGGGACCGTGGCAATACATCGAGCCTGTAGGCGGGCTCTCCGACTCAAAGCGCGAGCACTATTCCGCTCTAATCCCTGTGCCTGTCCAGGCTGCGACGATTGAGCACCTCATCGCCGTTCGAGTCTACGACAGGCACGATAATGTGGGCATTGCCAAGACAGTGATTCCCGCTGAGAAACCAGCGCAATGAGTGAAGCGCGTTTCAGAGAGCGGCTCTGTATCAGGGCACGACTTCAGTCGTGCCGCAAGTTCGCATAATGAACACGGGCTTTAGCCCCTGAGGGATGTTCTTAAGCAAGCCTTCACTCCCTCGACGGCTAAAGCCGAAAATCGAAATCAGCGATGAACGTACAGGCTAAGGTCCGTACCCTTCAATCCCAAGGTTGCTGAATTGGGTGCAAGACGAGCAGGCGCAATGCGATTCGAGCTTTATGTGGCAGCGCGGTACCTCAGGGCCAAGCGGCGGCAAGCCGTGGTTGGCGTGGTCACCGCCATCTCCATCGCTGGAGTGGCCGCCGGAGTGGCTGCGCTCATCATCGCGCTGGCCATCACAAACGGCATGAGGCGCGACCTGCAGGACCGGCTGCTCGGAGCCTCGGCACACGTAGACCTGATGCGCATCCAGTCGGACGGCATTCGCGACTGGCCGCCTCTCCTCGAACGCCTGCGCCATGTGCCGCATGTCACCGCCGCGGCGCCGGGAATCTATGGCCAGGTGCTGGTCTCACGCGGCCCTCGCGCCGGCTTCGCGCTCATCAAGGGCATCCTCCCCGCCGACGAACGCACAGTAAGCAGCCTGCTCGACACCATCACCACCGGCTCGGCTAAAGACCTCGATCCGCAGGCGCCCAGCCGCGACGCTCAATTGTTTCCCGGCCAAGGCTCCATCGACACGCCCTACCCGCCTCTGGTCCTCGGCAAAGACCTTGCAGAGACCATTGGCGCGCAAGTGGGCGACAGCGTTCTCGTCACCAGTCCCCAGGGCGAGTTGACGCCGCTCGGCCTCGCGCCCAAGTACCAGCGCTTCCGCGTGGCAGCCATCTTCCAGTCAGGCTTTTATCAGTACGACGCAGCCATGGCCTTTATGCGCCTGGCCGATGCGCAACAGTTGTTCAGCGAGCCGGACCTGCTCTCGGTCATCAGCTTCAAGGTGGACGATATGTACCGCGCCCCGCAGATCGGCAAGGCCATCGAAGAGGCCGCAGGCAAGGGCTTCATGACGACCAACTGGATGGAGGTGAATCGCGAGCTCTTTCGCGCTCTCAAGCTCGAACAGGTGGTCACCTTCATCGTCATTGCGCTCATCGTCATCGTCGCCGCGCTCAACATTCTCATCGCGCTGACCATGATGGTGATGGAGAAGACCCGCGACATCGCCGTGATGATGAGCTTCGGCGTCGAGCCGGCGCAGGTCCGCCGCATCTTCCTCATGCAAGGCCTGCTCATCAGCATCATCGGGACTGTTTTTGGCTTGGCGCTCGGCTATCTCGCTGCCTGGGCCGGCGGGCACTATCACTTCATCCATCTCTCGGCCGAGGTCTATTCCATCGACACGCTGCCCTTCGCGCCGCGTCTGCTCGATGGCCTTATCGTAGCCGTGGTCTCGATAGGTATCTCGCTGCTGGCGACGCTCTACCCGTCATCGGCCGCCGCCAGCATTCTGCCCGCCGAGGCGCTGCGGTATGAGTGACATCAACCAACGCTACCGACTTGATGCGAGAGGAGTTTGGAGTATATTGGTTTGAAGGAAACTTGCATGGGTTTTAGATATGGAAGATGAAGGACAGGTCGATTTACAGAAGCTATATGACGTACTGCTTGATGAGCGCAAGCAACTGATTGATGCTGCGCGCGAAAGTTCGCGGACGTTTGATAAAGCGGTCTTGGCATTCGGCTCGGTTGTTTTCGGTTTCTCTATTGCGTTTATTAAAGACATTGCTCCAAGTCCTGCGCCAAATACACTTGGTTGGTTGTTTGGCGCGTGGTTATTGTTTTCGTTCGGACTGTTGTCTATTATGCTGTCGTTCCTCTTTAGCCACAAAGCGTGTATGGTCGAAATTGACAGGGGGCAGGAATGGCTGGACAACTTCATCAAAGGCGAGAAGAAGTTTGAACTGAGGAATAATCGTTGGAGCGTTGCTACCGACTGTTGTAACATTGCTTGCGTTGTGTTGCTGTTCCTGGGTTTGTTTTCGTGGTCATTCTTTGCGTACGAAAACCTTAGTCATGGAGATGCACAAGTGAACAAGCTCGACACTCCCGATTTTACGAGAGGATATGTTCCTCCTCCTCCTCCAAAAGCACCACCGCAGCAACAACAAACACCTTCGCAGCCTGCGTACCCACCTGCAAACCAACCTGCTCCGAAAAAGTGAGGGAAAATGAGGCCTACCAAGACTGATGGACGACTTCCAATCCACGAGGGCTACACTCCGCCAAAGAGCCCACCAGCGCCGCCTCAAAAAGCGCCGCCGCCCCCACAACCGAAGAAGAAATAGCTGGTCTCCCGAGGCTCGATTCTGAGACCTTGGATTCTCCCCGTTCAGGCGCTCCTTGGTTGCTTGTCAAATCGGGAAAATGTCAAGTACGGACGGCAGAAAATCTATTGCTGTGCAACCCGTTCTGTGCCACGTTTGAGTCATGCCCTCAATCAACCTCAGTCAATTGCGCAACACACGCCAGTTAATGGCTTGGCTCGATGCCGGGATGATCGTCGAACTTTGCGAAAGAGGCCGTGTCATCGCTCACATCATTCCCGTGAAGCAGCCAGCCAAGCCGTCTGATAACTGACGGTATCCTCGCGCATTTCATCCTGCCTTTGATACCCTAAGAACAATGAGATCCCCTGCCCCGACTCGCTCAATCCAGCCACCACGGACCCTTGCTGGTTGATGGGCGACCTTCTCCAACTACTTCGCCGGAATCGCAATTATCGCTACACCTGGGCAGGCCAGATCGTCAGCGAGATCGGCGACAACTTCAACAACATTGCCGTCTTTGCGCTGGCCATGCAGCTTACGCATTCGGGCATGGTTGTTACGGGCGTTCTGCTGGCGCGCGCCATACCGGCGATCACCATGGGGTCGCTGGCCGGCGTGGTACTCGATCGATTGGACCGCAAGCGGATCATGATCGCCAGCGATCTCATCCGCGCAATCGTCGCCCTCGGCTTCATCTTTGCCGTCGTCTCGCATCGCGTCTGGGTGCTTTATGTATTCAGCGGGCTGCTGATGGCCGCCTCGCCCTTTTTCACCGCGGGGCGTTCCGCGATCCTGCCCACGATCGTCAGTCCCGAAGAGCTCCATACCGCGAACTCGCTCACGCAGACTACCCAGTGGATGACGCTGACGATTGGAACCTTTCTCGGCGCCACCGTCATCGCCATCGGCTACAAGTGGGCCTTCGTCTTCAACGCGCTTTCGTTTGTCTTCTCCGCATGGTGCATTTGGCATCTGCGCGCTCCGGATGCGGCGGGCTTTCGCGTCAAGCGCAAGATAGTGGCCGACGATGAGATCCGCCCCCTGCGCGAGTATCGCGAAGGGCTGCGCTACATGCGCTCGGTGCCCCTTGTTTTCGCCATCGCGCTGCTCACGGTCGGATGGGCCTCGGGCGGAGGCGCAGCGCAGATACTCTTCACGCTCTTCGGCGAGGTGGTCTTCAATCGCGGAGCAGGGGGCATCGGGTTAATCTGGGGTTGCGCCGGCCTGGGACTGCTCTCCGGCGGAGTTTTTGCAAACTGGCTCGGAAAACGCCTCTCGTTCAATGGCTACAAACTGGTCGTCTTCATCGACTTCGTAGTGCATGGCGCGACCTACGTCCTGTTTGCCCGCGCACAGCGGTTTGACCTGGCGCTGCTGTTCATTTTTGTGTCGCGTGTTGGCATGGCCATCAACTCAGTCCTCAACTACTCCTATCTTCTGCGCACGGTCGCCAACCGTTATCGAGGACGCGTCTTCGCCACCATCGACACCTTCACATGGTCCATGATGATGATGTCGATGATGGGCGCCGGCATCGCCTCCATGCACTACAGCCCGCGTCTCATCGGCACCATCGCGGGCCTCTTGAGTTCGACTACAGCGGTCTTTTGGGGCTGGGCGAACTGGACAGGCCGCCTGCCTCTCCCTGTTCTCTCAGCAGAGAAGCAGCCGCGGCCGGAGGTCCATCCGGATCGAGCCATCTGAGTTTCCCCGTCGTTCCTGGCGAGTGCGCACTCCGCGCAAGCGGTCTCTGGAGGTTCTACTGCGGCGTAATGATCCCACCCAGGGCGTGGCGCCGCGGCAGCACAATCCCGCGATGGTCCACCTCAGCGGCTGGCGCACCGGGCTGACCGGAATCTGGTGGACGTGCCCGCTCAACCAGAGCTCCGCCGCAGGCCGGACACCAATCCGACCTCGTCTCCTCGGCAAGCACCGCCCGGCAGTTGCTGCAAATCTGTTCCATATCCAAGAGCTTACCGGATTCGGGCACTCAGCCTCCAACGCCGGCCCCACCGCAGGTGCCCGGTACACTGGAACTATGCACCCTCCGGCCCGGCTGGTGGCAATCGACATGGATGGCACCCTGCTGCCGACCTTTGCGAAGGAGTTGACTCCGCGCACGGTGCGGGCTCTCAAGGCTGCGCAGGGGGCTGGCATCACCGTCGCCGTCGCCACCGGCCGCCGTGTCGCGTACACTGTGCCACTGCTCGAGGGGCTGGGCATGCGAGCGGATATGCCGCTCATTACGTCTAATGGAGCAGTAGTCCGCACTCTGGGCGGCGACGCGATCGACCGCTGTCAGATGGAGTCGCGGGTGGCGCGCGGGCTGTGCGGGCTCCTCCGGCCCTTCGGCTCTGTCGTCTTCACCTTTGACCGTCCAGGGCGCGGGGAGTTGGTGTTGGAAGACCTCGAACAGGCGCACGGACGGATCGCCCTGTGGGTCGAGGCCAACCGCAACGCCATCGAGGTGGTCAAGCCGCTAGAGGACGCGCTGATCGACGGCCAGGAACCCATTCAGGGCATGGCGGCGGGCCGGTTAAGCCTGATGCGTCAGGCCGAAGAGGCCGTAAAGGCCAGCGAATGGGCCGCTTCCTGCGAGTGCGTCCGAACCGAATATCCGGGGCGCGACCTGTCGATTTTGGACCTGTTGCCGCCAGGAGTATCGAAGGGCTGGGCGCTCGAACGGCTCGCCGCCCGTCTGGGGGTGGAGCGCAAAGAGACCATGGCCATCGGCGACAATTGGAACGATGTGGATATGCTGGAATGGGCCGGGCAAGCCGTGATAATGGGCAATGCTGCCAGGGAGTTGCGGACCATGGCCAAAATGCGCGGGTGGAAGCAGGCTCCGCCCAATGACGAAGACGGCGTTGCGGTTGTGCTGGAGCAAATGCTGGCAAGGCGAAATTCTGCTAAAGTGTGACCGGAAGCATTAAGGATTGATTTTGCCAGTGGAATTCAGAAAGCGCGGAAGTCTTCTCATAGCAGCGCTGGCGCTCGCGGCTTTGGCCCCGGTGGCGCGCGCTGCCGAGCGCGTGACGCTGCGCAACGGATTTGAGATCGACTGCCATCACCACGTCCAGGTCGAGAACCAGATCCGGCTCTACCTGAGCGCAGGCGAGAACAACTACATCGAGCGCCTTCCCGAAGACATAGCCAGCATCGAAACGGTTCCCGATCCCCCCGCGCCGCCGTACGCGAACGAGCCGACACTCACGCCATCGCCCAAGGCCTATGCGCCCAATCCCAATGCAGAGGTAAAGCTCTCTCCCGTGGACCTGGGCGAGATGCTCGTCAAAGCCGGCCATGAGCACAACCTGGACGTGGATCTGCTGGCAAGTCTCGTCAAGGCCGAGAGCGGCGGCAACGCCCATGCCGTGAGCCGCACCGGCGCACGGGGGCTGATGCAACTGATGCCCGGCACCGCCAGAGATTTGGGCGTCGAGGACAGTTTCAAACCGGACGAGAATCTGCGCGGCGGATCAATCTACTTGGACGCGCTCCTGACCTACTATCACGACAATCTGGCGCTGGCTCTGGCCGCTTACAACGCCGGCCCGGAGGCGGTAGCCAAGTACCACGGCATTCCGCCCTACCGCGAGACGCAGGCCTACGTGGCGCGCGTGATTCACGAGTTCAACCGCCGCGTGCTGGCGCGCGAAGCAGGGGCGAGACGCGCTGCCGCTCAGGCCCGGTAGCCAGCCATCCTCATTCGCCGAAAAGGGAACTCGATCGAGTTCCTTTCGCACTTCCAGGTGAGAAACTAAAGTCGTAGGGAATCTCTGAATAAGTCGATGTTTTGAAAGGGCACGGCTTTAGCCGTGCCGCAAGACAAGCAATAGAATTGTGGGCTTTAGCCCCTGAGGAATGCCTTCCGGCTTCCTTGACGAGGTTGATGCAACCAGTTCTAGACTCTAGAGATATTTCCGAGCATCTGGAACGGAGCGGTTTTGAAGAAAAAGCAGCTGATCCTGGGTTTTGTGGTGCTGGCTGGGCTGGTCGCGCTGGTCATTTGGGGACGCGACAAGATGCACTTTGACTTTGGCGTCTTCCGTTCACAGCTAGCGACGGCAGACTGGCGCAAGATCGGCATCGCCTTCGCCAGCATTTATGTCTGCTATGTCTTCCGTTCTGTGCGCTGGGCGCTGCTGCTCCGCCACAACAAGAGGGTGGGCCTGTTTTCGCTGCTGGGAACGCAGGTCATCGGCTTTACGGCAGTCGCGCTGATCGGCCGCATCGCCGACCCGGTACGGCCCTATCTGGTCTCGAAGAAGACCGGCCTGCCGCTCAGCAACCAGTTTGCCGTTTACATCGTTGAACGGCTCTTTGACGCCGGCTCGATGGCTCTGATCTTTTGCACTGTCATCCTGCTGGCTCCCGCAGGCGCGCTGCCCCATCCTGAAATCATCAAGAAAGTCAGCTATGGGGCGCTGGCCACCACCGTTGCGGGCGCTCTCTTCCTGGTTGCCGTGCGCCTGGCTGGCGGTGTTGTGGCGTCGTTTTTCGAGGGAGCCTTCGGCATTCTCTCCAAAGGTTTTGGGCGCGCGGCCGGGGAAAAGATTCGCACCTTTCGTACCGGTTTGGACACACTGCGCTCCTTCTCCGACTTCGGCATGGCCGCCTCGCTCTCGCTGGGCATGTGGGTGCTGATTTCGCTGGCTTATCTTGAGATCACTACGGCCTTTGTCGCCAGCCCGCAACTGGCCGGATTGACGCTGGCCAAGTGCATGTTGCTCATGGCCTCCAGCATGGCTGCCAGTGGATTTCAACTGCCCATCATCGGCTGGTTCTCCCAGATTGGCCTTGTGGCCGCGGCGATGTCCGGCTTCTTTGGCGTGGCGGCCGAGCCTGCCACGGCCTGTGCCGCCACTCTGCTGGCGGTCACTTTCCTCGGCATCATTCCCGTGGGCCTGATCTGGGCGCGCATCGACCACGTCAGCCTGCGCAAGGTGGCTACTGAGAGCGAACACGCCGGAGAGACGCTGGTTGCGGATGAACCGTTTAGTTAGGAGACGCCATGCTGAAGATTCCGTTCGGCTACTCGATTCATCCCGGCGAAATACTCAAGACGGAGCTCATGGAGCCGCTCGGGCTTTCCAGCTACCGGCTGGCCAAATACCTGCACGTCTCCGCACCGCGGATCAACGATATTGTCCTCGGCAAGCGAGGGATCACCGCGGATACCGCCATGCGCCTCAGTACTTATTTTGGTTGCTCCGCCGGCTTCTGGCTTGGATTGCAAATGGATCACGATCTCTGGCTCGCCGCGAAAAACAAATCCCTCACCAAGGTCAAGCCAAGGGCGCAGGCGGCGTAGCGCCCTTCGCGGATGCAAGTCCATCCATTCCCACCGCAAGCGCCGCCTGAGAGAACCGGATGCTCTCCGGTCCCACCGCACCGCCGGTCATGATCATGCTCATCGCCTGCTCCATCGTCAGGTCGGTGTCGGTGACTCTCTGAATCGGCAGAATCTGCAAAAAGGCCGAGGTCGGGTTGATGGCGTTGGGCAGCAGGACCGCAGCCAGTTCTTCGCCGGTCGTCGAGTCAGTCATGGTTCGAGTCAGAAACCCGATCGACTTCTGGCCCTGAATGGGAAAGTCCACCAGCACCACGCGCTGACTGGATTCCTTCTTGGCCAGCATGCTATCGAGCAACTGGCGCACCGATGTATAGATCTTGGCGACAACCGGAAGCCGCTCCAGCAAGGCTTCGAAAAGTTCAAAGGCCTGGCGGCCTATCACCAGGCTGGTCACCCGGCCAACCACCCAGAGCACCACCAGGGTCAGCACAACAGCCAGAACTGATTGCAGCCACGGCTGACTGAGCCAGTTCTCCGGGAAAACCGCGGCAAATAGCTGCACCACCGGCAAGCCGGCCTTGGCCAGGGCCCCAAGCAGGAAGCTGAAGATCAGGTAGGTTACGAACAGCGGTCCGATGGTGATGATGCCTGCCAGGATGTTGCGTTGCAGGCTGCGCAGCGGACGGGCAAGGACTCGGTTCACGGGCTTCTCCTGTCGATGAGAATACCGGAACCGGCCAGAGACGGCTGTGAGAAAGCACGCAGATCGTCGGACAGAAAGACTACGTCGCTCCGCCGCAGGGAGCTCCCTTTATATTGGGAAGAAGGAAGATCATGAGCGATTCATCCAATCCTCAGCGGCTGCGAGCGCTGGCCAGTTCATCCGGCTCTGCCGATTCCGGTCAGCCAGCCACTGGATTTCAGCGGACAACAAGTGCGCTGCGCACGGTCCTTCCGCATCTGTTGCGGCTGCTACCGCTGCTGGACGGCAATGTCGGCTCGGCCGTCTCCAATCTCCTGAACCCGCCTCAACCATCGCCTCCACCCGCGCCTCCGGTCAACTTGGCGCCCATCCTGATACCCATCCAGGAGGGCCTGACCGAGCTTCAGACCGAGCATCGCGATCTGCAGGCCCAGGTGTTGGAGCAGAATGCATTGCTCATACGCGTCGAGGGCCGGTTGGAGAGGGTGGAGGAGGCTGCCGGTCGTAACACACTGGCGCAGCAGGAGCTGCTGAAAGAGCTGAAGGCAGTAGGCAATCGAGTCGAAGAGCTGAAGGCTGCGGGTCGCAAGGTGAACGTCTTTGCACTGGTTGCCCTGGGCCTGCTCGCTTTTTCCATTGTGCTCAATGCCATCCTGTTTCTGGTTCTCCGCCGCGTTCTTCCCTAGGAACTTGTTGAAAAACTCTGGCTTTGTGTCAGGGCACGACTTCAGTCGTGCCGTAAATGCCGCAAAATCAACGCGGGCTTTAGCCCCTCAGCACCGGGACTCAGCTTGGAGTTAGTTTTTTAACAAGTTCCTAGAGCCTCGCAATCATCCGCAATCGCCACGCCCTGGCACAACTCTTTCAGGACCACAAACCGCGGACCAGATTGGACTCTTTTGTTCCGAAATGAGTTGACATTCATGTAATCAATTAAACTTTCACTTATGCGAATAGAGATTTTTAAGAGTATGCAACCTTTTACAATGTCTGTGATTGGGGATATTGCCAGTCGTCTTTCGAGAGGACTAATATTTGCGTTAGCTCATCCGGGTCAGATCTTATCCCCCCGGCCTTATGCCCGCTATGCAGTCGTTCCCAAGTTCACAGTGCTTCATCAACGAGTGGCGCTTTCCGGCGCACGCAGACGGAGTGTCTCTTTATGTCGTGGTATGCCTACTGCATCGGTGAAAGACTAGCATTTCCTGAATTGGCCCGTCATCGCAAACCGATTCCGATGGAATCAGTCCTCGGAGTGAGTGGAAACCAGGTTTTTGTTTACCCCGCCAGCGATCTTGCGGTCATTGTCAGCGAACACAACCCCCAGGAAGCCCTCAATCAAAAATCCGGTGTGGATCACGCCAGGGTGATTGCCGACTGCTTTCAGCACTCCACGGTGCTGCCCTTCCGCTTTGGAACCGTCTTCAACGACGATGAGAGCCTGCGCAAGTCCATCCGCTCCAACCAGCGCCAGTTTCAGGGCAACATTGACAAGCTGCGCGGCAAGACCGAGATGCACTTGAAGGTCTTCGTCGACGACTGCCCCAGCCACGCTCCCGACAAGCACCAGCCGGCGGAGGGACAGGGCAAGGACTATTTCACCAGCCTGCGCGAGAACGCCGGCCGGCAGCGCGAGCGCCAGACCCGCGCACGCGCTGTCAGCTTCCAGATGCACCGGCTCTTCATGCCTCTCGACGAAGAGATAAGCTGCCGGTTGACCGAGAGCGGCAAGATGATGCTGGACATCGCGCACCTGATCGACCGCAAGTGTGTGGAGCGCTACCTGAACAAGTTCTCGACCACCTGTGCCGCGATGCGGCAGTACCAGATGCAGCTCTCTGGCCCTTGGCCGCCCTACCACTTTGTCCACAAGCTCACCCGCGGCCCTCACACTCACTCGCAGCAGCAGTCGGCGGTCTCCATTCCGGCGGCGGTGCCCGTGCCCACTCCGGTGGTCCAGGTCCATATCGCCGAAGCAGTTTCCGCGCTGGCCTGAACCGGCTTTGATCGCACAACGCTCGCACCAGGCCCCGGCAGTAGCCGGGGCTTGGTGCGTTCAGAGGGCCTTCGGGCGCATCGAAGAAAAGGCCACCCCGCGACGCAGGATGGCCTTTTCTTCGATGAGTTGTTGCAGAAGCGCTGCTTCGGCCTCGTCTATTTGAAGGAGGCGATGGCGCTGGCCTCGTCGTCCTTGATGTCAAAAACGGTGTAGAGCTTGGTCAACTGCAGCAGATCGTGAACTTTCTTGGTCAGATTCAGCAGCTTGACTTCGGCCTGCTGATTCTTGGCTGTGGTAAAGGCGCTCACCAGCTCGCCCAACCCTGAGCTGTCGATGTAGTTGACGTCTCCCAGGTTCAGCAGGATGTTTTTTGATCCCTTGCTGATCAGGCCGCGAATGGCATCGCGCAACTGCACACTGCCCTCGCCCAATGTGATTCGCCCGCTAAGGTCCAGAACGATTACGCCGTCTACTTCACGCGTAGCAATTGTCAGCGCCACAGGTATTCCTCCTCGTTTGGTATTGCAATTATAGTACGTTAGCGGTTGAGAAATCCCAACCTTCCATTTGCTCCGCCGCAAAAAACTTGACCGATCCGGAGCCGGACCTCATTGATTGCCTTCTAAGTGTTGCCCTCATCCGGCGTCAGGTGTTTGACAAGGGTCAACTCCGTCCCGGGATGCAGTTGTCGAAAGTGTACCTCATCCATGAACGATCGGATGATGAAGATGCCGCGTCCCGTGCCGCGCAAGAGGTTTTCCGGGGCCAGGGGGTCGGGAAGTGTCTCCGGGTCCAGGCCCTTGCCCTGGTCGGCGATGGTAATCACCAGCGCCGACCCAGTGTTTTCAAAGCTGGCGCTCACACGCTTGGCGGGGTCGTATTCGTTGCCGTGAAGAACGGCATTCACGGCAGCTTCGCGTGCCGCCATGGCCACGTGAAAGCGCGCATCCTCATCCAGGCCAGCCTCGGCGGCCAGTTTGTCGGCGGCCGCCTCTACTTCGGCCACGCTCTCCATCGTCGATTTCAGCGCGAGGGTTAGCCGTCCTGCCATTGGTTCGTGCACCTGATCCCGAACCCGCCTCTTCCGGCGCGAAGATGGTCCTTTTGCCCCTTTGCGCACCACAGCAACATTCAATCCGAGTTTCAGGGTTGCTGCGGAGTTGTGTCAAGCCGTGGCACGGCTGAACCGCCGAAGGCGCAATTGCAGGTGTTCAGATTGCATGGATACCTATGGCGCGAGGAGAACTCTCTGGACCGGGTCGCAGAATTGCCCGCATCGAATTAGGACGCAGAAAGCTGGATCCGTTTTCCAACCAGTTCTTTGCGTTCCGTGAGTCATAACAGATTGTATTGAATAGAGTTGCATCGTCATTTTGCGGCTATTTCTGCGCCCTGCGCACTCGCCCCATGTCCGGAGAAACCACCTGCAGTTGGGCGATACAGAAGGCGCCCTTATCCGATTGACATACCCGGCCACCCAGCGGCTTTGCATGCTGCAGGCGGCGGGACCCCGGTCATCGCATGTTGCCTTAAACTTTCCGGCCATTCAGCCGATGAATACGAGTTGGCAAATACTTCGTAGGTGTAGCCGTTGTTCTCTTTCAGCTGGAAGAGTAACTATTCGCTTGGCATCAAAGGCTTGGACCAGCAGCATCAAGCGATCATGGACTGTCTGAGTCAACTCCATGTGGTGTTGATGAGCGGCCGCATGAATGAGGCTGCGGCTCCCCTCATCGATCATCTGGTCTCTGTTGCACAAGAACATTTCGCCACCGAAGAGAGGCTCATGGAGTCCACCCGGTTTCCGGGCCTGGACGATCACCGCGCCAAACATCAAGCACTTTCCAAGAGGGTTGCAGAGTTCATCGCCCGTCATGAAAAGGGAGACAAGGCTGCCTACAGCCAGTTCATGTATTTCCTGCGCGGATGGATCACCCGGCATATGCAGAAAGAAGACCACGAATATGCTCCGTGGCTGGCAGAGCACGGTATACGTTAGTGTGACAGTCCAACAAGCCGGAAGGCAGCCTCGCCGATTGTCTCAACCTGCGCAAACGATGTAGGCATGGTTTCCGAAAATGCTCCAGTAAATCAGTTCTGGGCAAGGTCGAAGAACTGATACCGGTTTTTTCCGATCAATTTAGCCTGATACATGGCATGGTCGGCCTGGCGGAGCAACTGATCGGCGTCCAGATCCTCCGGCTGAGGATAGAAAGTCACGCCTATGCTGGCAGACACACAAAGAGTTGTCTCGCCAACCATTATTGGTTCGGCGACAGCTTGAAGCAGCCGGTCGAAAATCGGAACGCTGGCGCCAACTTCTGACAAATCCGGCAGCACGACAACGAACTCGTCACCGCCCAGCCGGGCAAGAGTATCGCCTTCCCGAAGAGCCAGCTTCATGCGGACGGCTAATGCGGTAAGCAACTGGTCTCCTGCATGATGTCCATGAGTATCGTTCACCGCTTTGAAGCCGTCCAGGTCGATCAGCGCCACCGCCAGCAGTCGCTCCCGGCGGCGGCCCTGGACCATTGCCTGCCGCAGACGGTCACCGAGCAGGACACGGTTGGGAAGGCCGGTCAGCGAGTCGAAATAGGCAATCTGTTCAAGCTTTGTTTCGTGCTCCTTGAGCAGTGTAATGTCGTGGAACAGCGCTACATACTGCTGGACATTGCCGCCGGCATCGAGCACGCCTGTGATGGTTTGCATCACGCAGCATATTTCGCCGTTCTTTTTTCGATTCCAGAGCTCTCCAGACCATTCGTGTTTCTCGTTCAGAGCGCCCCACATTCCCGCGTAGAAGTCCCTGTCATGGCGCCCTGAATTCAGAAAGCGCGGGTTGCGGCCCAGAACCTCATTCCGGTCATATCCTGTGGTCTGGGTGAAGGCGTCATTCACATCCAGGATCATGCCGTCGGGTGTGGTGATCAAGATGCCTTCAGAGGCATGAGAAAAGACGCTGGCGGCGAGCCGCAGCCTCTCTTCCGTCTGTTTTCTTTCGGTGATGTCCTGGGTCGTGCCGCGCAGGATCGCGGGCTTTCCAAGGGCATCCAACTCGATTCTGCGCTGGCCGTGTATCCAGCGCACCTCTTGGTCGACGGGCCTGATAATCCGGTAGTCCTTTGTGAAGGGCTGACCGTAGCCAATCACTTCGACCGCTAAATGATCAGCGATCTGCTTGCGGTCGTCGGGATGGATCAAGGCCAACCACCCCGCCATGGTCTTGTCATAGCTCTTGTCGATTCCGAACAGATCCTCCAGTACATCCGATCTTGTCCACGCCCCGGTGCGAAAATCCAATGCGAAGCTGCCAAGACCGGCAATTCTTTGCGATTCGCGCAGGGAATCCTCGCTCGCACCCAGAGCTTCCGCTGCCCGCTTGCGTTCCGTAATGTCAGTGTTTACGCCGAGAAATCGTATTGCCAGTCGTTTCTTCCCTTCGCCGTCAAAATAAACTCGTCCATGCGAGGAAATCCAATGAAGTGAGCCATCTGGCCAGACAACGCGAAACTCCCGGTGAAATGCTCCATCATTGGCCCCGGCGATTGCTTGCTTGATTGCCTCGTCTACCGCCGGGCCGTCCTCCGGGTGAATATTCTGAATTGCCTTCTCGTAATCGACCAGTTCCCCGCTGCGGAACCCAAAGCCGTTGCGGCAGCACTCATCCCAATTCACTTCTCCCGTTTTGAGGTTGTACTCCCACGCCCCGAGATTCGCCGCCTCCAGTGCTAACCACCGATACTCCGATACCTCCTGGAGCTGCTCCTGGGTTTCACGCAGCGCCTGTTCTCTTTCAAAAGCAGCCAACCGGCGTTCATAGCGGCGGTAGCGCTCCGCCACGACACTCATGACAATCCCCATTCCCACAAAGATGGCCAGGACGATGGCGTCCGAGGTCCGGGCAATCCTGAAGTTTCCGGCGGGCTGCAAGATCCAATAGCCGGCCAGCGTCGCGGCGAGTGCAGTGGCCAACAATCCAGGCCAAAGCCCGCAAAGCAAAGCGACCAGCATGACAGTGGGATAAAAGAGGAAAAAAACCGGAAGCTCGAGTCCAAAATGCCGCGCCAGCGTCTGCCGCAACAGAAATGCTGCCGCTACCGCAACCACCGCAAGAGCGAGGCGAAGGGTTGGTCGGTCAAGTCCGCGCTTTTCGGCGTCCAGCATTGCGCCATCCTTCAGTGGAGCTCCTCTTCGGAACTGGAGAACAAAAGGGAAGAAAAATCGCAGCCGGGTTTTGGCCTGGAGCGTGTATTAAAAATCCGCCTTGTGTCAGGGCACGACTTCAGTCGTACCGAAAGGGCTGCAAAAAAATGTGCTTCAGCCCCTCAGGGACTGTCGCCGGAAACCTCACAGCTGTTTTTCTTAGCCTTCGAACAATCCTACTCTGATTATCGGCCAATGAAGGATCGTTGTTCTGGCAGCCTGCCAGCTACCGCCATTGTCGCCCACCTGGGATTCCACCCGGTGCGGCCCATTCAGAAAATGATGGATCGAAGTCGCCGATGTGCGTTTGGCGCGGAAAAAGCAGCGCGCCTGAAATCGAAACTACACGGGAACGAGCGCCATGACTTCTTTGCCGATCATGTCGGCTCGGGAGAAATTGTCGAGCTTGAGTAGAAGAGCTTGCGTAACCGCCTGCCCTTCCGGCACCACTAACATTCCTGCGTGAGTTCTTATCTCCTGCTGCAAAATCATGCCTGTCGTAAGCTTTGACGCTGAAACCTTGCGAAGCTCCATCTTGGCGGTTTCTGGCTCAATATCCTTTAATGCTTCGACCAGTTCCGGTCCGAAGTCAGTACGCCGCACCCAAAGTCTGTTAATCGCGGCTTCGTCAGACAGCCCCGTCATTCTCAGGTTATCAAGAGCTACGGCGAGTTCTAGGATTTTCGCCCCAAGAACGATAGCTTCCTCAAAATGTGCCGGCACACCGAGGTTGCTGTGGCCGGTCTCAGATGTAAGTTGTTGACCGATCATCCATGCTACAGTTTCCATCCTTGGAATATTGGCAAGGAAGTCGCTGGCCACTTTAGGATGAGCGGCGAACCTGACGCTATCTTCAGAAGAGAGACGTTCCCCGACATAAGATGCTTTGATGAGTTCCGGATCAAGCGTCACGCAACCCAACTGGGACAGCATGGCAGCGGCTTCAAAGCGCCAGGGAGAAGGAAGACTGAATTTGGCTACCAGATGCCGAACATAGCGCGTAATCCGCATGGATCTTCCAAAAGCCTCTGGGCTCGCCGCGCTCAAAACTTCTGTCAGAACCTTGATGCTCCCCATCAGGGTATTCTCCAGGAGCTCCTTTTCGGCTGTCACCAAACCGTATTGAGCCAGTCCGGCCGTGATGGCTGTCGTCAAGACCTGCTTATCGCACGGCTTCGTAAGAAATCGGAATATGTTTCCCTCATTGACTGCATCCATGGCCGCGTCCAGGTCTGTGTAGCCGGTCAACAGCATTCGTACAGTCTCTGGCGTTCTCTGCCGAACCTGTGCCAGAAACTGGGCGCCGTTCATGCCCGGCATGCGCATGTCCGAGATCACGACGGAGTACTGACCCCGATCGCGAATCGAAGCCAGACCCTGCTCCCCGCCCATGGCGGTGTCCACCTCGAATTCCCGATGCAGAATTCGCTTGTAGGCATCCAGAATCTGGGGTTCATCGTCGACGAAGAGGATTCTTTCAGTCATCGCGCTGCTCCTAACAGCATTCTATTCTCGCAATATAGGCCTCGCGCTCACTTATCCAACGCCCGGCCCCGGCTGCTCATCTTTGTCTTCGACGCCTTGGCGCAGTTCTCGCATGTTTGGCGATGAATTCGGAGACAAGAAAGCGTTACGGTCATCTCATCGGCATTTGTGCTCAATCAGTCAAGTATTTGAAATACTCCGCGGCCGTCCCCACATAGACCTGACTGAGTCCATGAAAGCAGGCACGCCTTTTGCCGATAGAGCCTTGATGGCGGATTTACCCGCGTATCGCAAGGCAGCGAAATGAACACATTGTCCATTCCAGCATCGATTGCAGATTGTCACGAGAAGGAGCAGAACCCTCTGAAGAGCGAAGCGAAGTTCCTCGGGTTCTTTGAGCATTCGGCTTTTGGCATGTGCGTAATCGGCCTGGACATGCGCTTCCTTCAAGTCAATAGCGCGGTTTGCACAATGCTTGGATATTCCGCGGAACAACTGCTTGGAACCTCCTGGACGGAGCTAACCTACCCGGACGATCTTGAGATCTCGTTGCAGAGGAAGGAACACCTCATTCAGGAGCCAGGCGAATACCAGGAGGCGGAGAAACGCTTCCTTCATCGCGGCGGAGCCGTTGTGTGGGTGCACATGAGCTTCTTGTTGTTGCGAGACAATAGCGGCAGCCCACTGTGTTTTGTCGTTCACATAGAAGACATCACGGAGCGCAAGCAAGCGAATAGGACGCTGCGCAACGATGAACAACGTTTCGAAGCCATCGCTGACAGTTGCCCTTCGATGATGTGGGAAACCGGCACCGATGGAAACATTCGATTCTTCAACAGAGCATGCCGGCGATTTTGCGAGATCGACCAGGAGAAGCTGGCTAGCGACGGATGGCAGTTGCTGATTCATCCCGGCGATGCGCCCGAGTGTGCGGCCGCGTTCAAATGCGCAATCAGAGAGCACGCCCCGTTCAGTGCCGAGGCGCGAATCCGGCGAGCAGATGGCGAGTGGCGCCTATTGGGTTCGCGCGCCGAGCCGAGATTCTCGTCAAATGGTGAGTATCTCGGGCACATCGGCCTGAGTGCCGACATAACTGATCGAATTAAGACCGAGCAATCCCGCCAATTTGAGCTTTCGCTCAATCGCGCCATACACGACGAAACGCTCGAGGGAATTCTGGTTGTGAATAGCGCGGAAGAGATCGTATGGCGCAATAATAGGTTCCTGGAAATCTGGGGGCTCTCAGCTTCAGACACCCCAGGCCAAGTGTGCAATGACAGCATCGGAGCGCCTGACCAGCCGCTTCTTCAGACGATCGCCGAGCGTGTTGAAGCGCAACCGGCCTTTATAAAGCGGATCAGGGAACTCTACGACCACCCCGATGAAAAGGATCATTGTGAAGTTAGATTGAAAGACGGCAGGACGATCGAACGGCATTCCACGGGCCTGCGAAATCAAGAGGGCAATTACCTCGGGCGCGTGTGGTTCTTTCGGGATATCACTGCTCACAGACAGGCGGAAGTCAGTCTTTTGAAAGCGAAGGAACTGGCTGACGAAGCCAATCGCCGCCTGCAGGCTGACCACTCGATTATCGAGAACGAGCGCAAGATGCTGCACGCGCTGATCGACAACATCCCCGAGTTTATGTACGTAAAAGACATAGACAGCAGGTTTGTGGTGGCCAATCCTCATTTGGCGCATGCAGTCGGAGTGAAATCGACGGAAGAACTGTTGGGGAAGACCGACCACGATTTTTACCCGCCGGAGCTTGCAAACGCCTTCTATGAAGACGAACAGAACGTAATACGTACCGGGAAACCGTTGTATAACCGCGAAGAAAAGGGTGTCGATAGCGAAGGAAATCAAATCGATATACTGACGACAAAAGTTCCCATACGCGACAGCGAAGGCCAGGTGATCGGTATCGCTGGCGTGGGTAGAGACATCAGCGCGCGCAAGGAAATTGAAAATGCGCTTCGAGAGGCAGAACGAAACTATCGTGGAATCTTCGACAATGCGATCGTCGGTATGTTTCAAAGCACTCCGGATGGCCGCTTCCTCAGCGTTAACTCAGCTTTGGCCTGTGCATTCGGTTACGATTCCCCTGAAGAGATGGTTGCCTGCGCCGCTGATATTTATCATCAGTGCTATGTCGACCCCAAACGCCGCGGCGAATTCGAATTCCTCATGCATACGGTGGGTGCGGTGCGCAACTTCGATGGCGAGGCTCTCTGCAATGATCAAAGCAGGATTTGGATCGCGATGAGCGTTCGCGCCATTCGCCGCAATGGCGTTGTGGTCCGCCTGGAAGGAATGTGCGAAGATATCACCGAACGGAATCAGTTGCGGGAACAGATCGTGCAGGCGCAGAAGCTTGAATCGGTGGGGCAGCTAGCTGCAGGAATCGCTCACGAAATCAATACGCCTACTCAATACATTGGAGACAATGTCCGCTTCATGAAGGATGCCTTCCAGGATATGAAGAGCCTTCTTTCGCATTATGAACGTCTGCTCCTATCAGCCAAAAACAATACTTTGTCCTCTGAAGCCATCAAGGAAATCGACGAGGCGGTCAAGCGCTCGGACGTCGGTTATCTGCTTAAAGAGATTCCCAAGGCCGTTGACCAGACGCTCGAAGGCGTGAACAGAGTCTCTACAATTGTGAGCGCCATGAAGGAGTTCTCTCATCCTGGAACAAAGGAGAAGGTTCCAGTGGACTTGAACCACGCCATTGATAGCACCATTACCGTGGCGCGGAACGAGTGGAAATACGTGGCGGACCTGGAAACCGACTTCGACCCGGCATTGCCTCCGATCAAATGTCTTCCATGCGAATTCAATCAGATGATCCTGAATCTGATCGTCAATGCCGCGCATGCAATCGCCAATGTTATTCGCGAGGGAGGCCCGGAAAAGGGGAAGATCACGATACAAACCCGGAGCCTTCCCGAATGGGCGGAAATCAGAATTAAGGACACAGGTTCAGGAATTGCCGAGGAGATAAGAGGCAGAATCTTCGATCCCTTCTTCACGACGAAAGAGATCGGCAAGGGAACCGGGCAGGGACTGGCAATCGCCCGCTCGGTGGTAGTTGACAAGCACGGTGGAACCATTCACTTTGAAACAGAGACGGGAAAAGGCACAACTTTCATCATCCGTCTTCCTCGCGAAAGCGAGACTCTTGCCCCAAAGGCGGTTGCCGCGTGAAACGCATCCTCTTTGTCGACGATGAGAGCAATATCCTCGATGGTATCCGGCGCTCGCTCTATGCGGATCGGGATCGCTGGGAGATGCAGTTTGCTGTCGGTGGAGAAGACGCTTTAGAGGCCTGCGCGGCGTACAGCTTCGACGTGGTCATCTCCGACATGCGGATGCCGGGAATGGATGGCGCAACCCTGTTGGGCCATATCCGCGAATGCTATCCAAACACTGCGCGAATTATCCTTTCCGGTTTCTCCGACGCCGCACTGGCAACACGCGCGGTCTCCGTGGCGCACCGCTTTCTCGCTAAGCCATGCAACGCATCCGAGTTGCATTTAGCGATCGAACGGGTTTGTGCGATGCAGGATTTGTTGAGTTCGCCGGAACTTCGCAAGATCGTAGGCGCAGTGGGTGAACTGCCGTCGCTTTCTGCTACGTATACAGACCTTACTCATGCGGTGAGTGACCCGAATACATCCATCCGGCAAGTGGCAGAGATCATCGAGCGCGATATTGCAATGTCAGCGAAAATCCTGCAACTCGCCAACAGCGCCTTCTTCGGGTTGGCCAAGAGAGTTACCAGTTTGCCGGGCGCCGTCTCGCGCCTTGGAATGGAAACTATCAAGAGTTTGGCTCTAGCTTCCGAGGCCTTCAGGGTCTTCGTGCCCAACTCACGTGTTCCGCAATCCGTCTGCGACTCGATACAACGGCACGCGGTTCGCACAGCGGCTATCGCGGGAGCGCTCCCGGTGGAGCGGGGAACTCGCGATATTACCGCCGTGGCCGCGCTTCTTCACGACATTGGGAGCCTCTTTCTGGCGAGCGCAATGCCCGACCAGTTCTGCGCCGTACTCTCGCTGGCTAGTAAGCGAGGATGTAAGTCTTTTGAAGCTGAAGAAGAGCTGCTTGGAACCTCACACGCCGAGATAGGCGCGTACCTGCTGGGATTGTGGGGCATTCCCAATCTAGCCGTTGAGGCGATCGCACACCACCACCATCCCACCCGCATACCTCACTCCGCCTTTGATTGCACAACGGCCGTTTATGTTGCCGATCTCTTGGCCGGTGAGTTGGAAGATGATCCGCAAGGTTCAACAGGACTCGAAATTGCGGAGTCTGACCGGGCTTGCCTTGAGGCACTTGGAATTCTTGCCAAACTTCCCGAGTTTCGCGAACTCGCCCGGCAAAGTCAAAACTGATTCGTGCACGCGAGTAGCGCAACGGATCAGTTACTCGATCTGGGCTATATCGGCGGGCAGATCAATATCAATCTCTCCACCAGCAAATGGCAGCGCAACCAATGGGCACGGGGGATGCATCAACAGGCCGCGTGCGCCCTTGTCGCCACGGAGCGCGCGCAGTTCGGCAAAGACCTCGCGGGGAAACACCGCGGGAATGCCAAGGACTCCTTGATAGGTCGAGGCCACAATGGCCGGCGCTGCTTGCGCGCAAAACACCTCAAGCATTGCTCTCACATGCTCTGCTGAAAGCCGTGGCTGGTCGCAGGCAAGAATCAGGGCGCCGGCGGTTTGCGGGTCACTGTCCTCAAGAGCAGCCAGGCCCGCCTGAATTGAGGTAGAGATCCCCTGCGCCCAGGCGCTGTTGATGACGGACGTTGAATTACTCAATCGAATCGCCTCGCGAATCAGCTCGTGATAGGCGCCGAGCACAGCGATCACCGGAGTTGCGCCACCCTCGTTGGCCAGGCGGATCGCGCGCCCGATCATCGTCTCGCCGCCTTGCAGGAGCAGTTGCTTGGGCAGGCCGAGGCGGCGGCTGGCCCCTCCGGCAAGAACGATGGCAGCGACAGGCATCGGCACCAGTTTACAGGGAAGCGCGTGTAAGCGAGACCATCCTCAAGCGTAAATGCGCAAAAAGCGCGCCCCCGGCATTCACAGACACGTAAGGTCTGCGCGACAATAGACTCATGACCGATCTCGAACAAATCCTGCTGCTGTGGCGCGAGCTCGAAGCCGCCGGAAGGGAATATGTTTTAGCTACGGTCATCGCCCTCGAGGGTCCCAGTTACCGCAAGCCCGGCGCTTGCATGTTGCTCGCTCAGGACGGCCGCCGCGCCGGGACAGTGAGCGGCGGATGTCTGGAGGCCGAGGTTGCCCGCCGCGCCTTTTGGCTCACGGAGCATGGCCCCACCGTTCAGTGCTATTCCACTGCAGACGAGGATGGCGACCGCCCCTATGGTTCTGGCTGCGGAGGCGTCGTCTGGCTGCTTCTGGAGCGCCGTCCGACTGCGAGCCAACTGCTCGGTACGCTTGCAGAATCCTTTCATCGGCGCACTCCACTGGCAGTGGCAACCATTCTGGAAGGTGAGCAATTGGGTTGTCGTGCATTTGCCGGAATTGAGCGATCTCCGGCGGTTGGATCCCGGCCCGACGCGGAGTTAGTTGCGGGCAGCGACCATTCGCTCAATGATGTTGGCCTATCTCTTCACGACCTGGCACAGTTGGCGCTGGCTGGCGCAGCTTCGATGGAAGCGAAGATTACAGTCCGAGGAACCGAAGCCCATGTCTGGATCAATTTCCGCCCCGCCCGGCCCGGTCTGTGGATCTTCGGAGCAGGCGATGATGCCCAGCCGCTGCTCCACATGGGAAAGGCATTGGGCTGGTATGTCAGCGTTGCCGATGGGCGATCCCAACTCGTCCTCCGCGAGCGCTTTCCCTTGGCCGACGAGCTTCACGTACTGCCGGTCAAAGAAATGCCTGCGAGCCAAATTGCCGGGCGGACAACGGCGCTTGCTAATCTTCATTCCCATGACGCCGCCGTCGTCATGACCCACAGCTTCGAACAGGATGCCGGCGCTCTTGCCTCGTTGCTCGCCCTCGAGGCCCCGTTGGCCTACATCGGTGTACTCGGCCCGCAGCGCCGCACCCGCGAACTGCTCGCCGAAGCCGTCCGCTCGCTCAACCCGTCTGTCGACTTAGCTTCCTCAAACCTTGCCTGGGTCGACCGCTGGCTGGCACAGCTACACGCTCCTACCGGCCTTGACCTGGGCGCGGAATCGCCGGAGACGATCGCTCTCTCCATCGTTGCAGAGATTCAGAAGTCATTGACAACTGCCACGGCACTGCCGCTGAGCGAACTGCGCTCTGCCGCGCCGGCAGTCTCCCGTTAACAGCCCGTGGTGAAGGTCCGGTCTTGAAAGGGCACGACTTTAGCCGTGCCGTAGGTGGCTAAAATAAACGCGGTCTTTAGCCCCTGAGGCGTGGTTTTTCGGCCTTTTCGACTTTCACCACGGGCTGCTAAGTCAACTTCAAGCCCAGCTGAACCCGCTCTGCTTGAGCGGCAGCGTGCGAATTCTCTTGCCCGTCGCTGCGAAGATGGCGTTGGTTACCGCCGGCAAAATCGGCGGCAGCGTTGGCTCGCCGAGGCCCGTCGGAGCGTAGTCGGTCTTGCGCCAATAGACCTCGATCTTGGGCGCTTGTCGCATGCGCATCAGAGGGTGGTTATGGAAGTTCGACTGCTCGATCTTGCCGTCGACCAGTGTGATCTCCTGCGCCAGGTGGCCCATGCCTTCCATGATGCCGCCCTGCGCCATGCTCTCTGCCGCCGCGGGATTAATGATCTGGCTGCCGACATCGCCAGCCGCCCAGACCTGGTGCACCGTGACCTTGTTCTGTGCGTCGACGCTTACGTCGGCAACCTCGGCGAAGTAGCCCAAATGGCAAAACCATGCAGCAATGCCCATCCCGCGGCCCGGCATCTTTTTGCGGCTGGCCCAGCCCGACTTTTCCGCGACTAACTCAAGCACGCCCTTGTACCGCTCCGGGATGAGAACGGACTGTCCCGTTGGCTCATGGTCGCCCACGGCGTCGTGTTCGCCCGAGGTCCAGGGGGACTGCTTGTTGCCGAGCAGTTCAAGTTGGAACTCGAGCGGATCGCGTCCCGCGGCAAAGGCCAGTTCGTCAAGGAAGGACTGCGCCACCCAGCAATAGGCGTTATCCCCAGGGGCACGAAGCGCTCCGGTGCGCAACATGAGCGGCTGCTTCGAGGTGTAAAGCGCGTATGCCGGCGGAAAACCGGCAGGATACGTGTCCTGCCCGATGCCGCCGCCCGAGGTCGCATTCTTTTCATCGCCGTAGGTGATGAAGTGCTGCCGCCAGGCGGTGATCTTGCCCTGCGCATCCAGGCCGCCTTTAAACCCAAAGGTTCCGCCGGGGCGGAAGGGGTCGTGCGCAATATCGTCTTCGCGCGACCAGAGCAGCTTGACCGGAGCGTCAATTTGCTTCGCGATCCAGGCGGCCTCGACCAGGTAGTCGTTCTGCAGTCGCCGGCCAAAGCTCCCTCCCGAGCGCACCATGTGGGTCGTGATGTCGCTCTCCTGAATGCCGAGAGTTTTTGCGACCAGAGTGACGCCGTTGCCAGGCAGCGTACTGGTGGACCACATCTCCAATTTGCCGTCTTTCCAGTGCGCGGTGGCGCCCTGCGGCTCCATCGTGACGTGGGCAATAAACGGGTACTCATAAGTTGCCTCGACCACCTTGGCCGACGACTTGAGCGCCGCGTCCACATCGCCATACTTGCGCAGCGAATTTGCGGGCGGGGCCGTAAGAAGTTCCTCTGCGCGCTTCTTGAAGCCCTCAGTGCTTTGCGTGGCGGCGGGGCCAAGATCCCAGTCAACCTTTAGCTGTTTGCGAGCCTGCTGCGCCTGCCACCAGTTGTCGGCAACGATCGCGATGCCCGGCTCCATCCCTGGCTCCCACGGCGTGAAGGCGGCGGGAGTGATGCCGCCCTCGATGACCAGGACATGACGCACACCCGGCAGCGTCTTGATCTTGTCCAGGTTGGCAGACTTCACTTTGCCTGCAAAGACCGGAGCCTTCTCGATCGCCGCGTACAACATCCCCGGCACTTCCACATCAATGCCAAAGAGCGGCTTGCCGGTGACGATGGCATGAGTATCAACTCCCGGCTGCGAGTGGCCGATGATGCGGTAATCCTTGGGGTCTTTGAGCTTGACGCTGCTTAGGGCGGGCGCGGGCAGCGAGGAGGCTTTGGTGGCCAGCTCGCCATAACCGGCGGAGCGCTGCGATGCGGTATGAAGCACCCGGCCGGATTGAGTCGTACATTCTTCCGCAGGCACGCTCCACGTTTGCGAAGCTGCGGTGACCAGCAACTGACGCCCCGCTGCACCCACGCGGCGCATCGGCTCCCAGCCCTGCGGTGTATTCGCGGAGCCGCCGGAAAACTGACGGCCGTATATCTTCTCGTTCAGCTCGGCCTGCTCGACGCGAACATCCTTCCATTCGACATCCAGTTCCTCGGCAATCAGCATGGGCAGCATGTTGCGCATACCTTGTCCGGACTCTGAGGCGCGCGCCATGATAGTCACCACGCCATCCGGAGCGATGTGGATGAAGGCCTGCGGCGTAAGGTCGGGCGGCGATTCTGGCCCTTGAGCGGCGGTGAGCGGTGAGAGATAAAAATCCAGAGCGAGGCCGCCGCCCGCAAGGGCCGTCAACTGCAGAAACGATCTACGGTTCATGCGCATCTCATTGCCCTCCTTCACTGGTGGCGAGCTGCTGCGCCCGCTTCTGCTGCTTCGTGAATGGCTTGACGAATGCGCGTATACGTCCCGCAGCGGCAGAGGTTGCCGCTCATGGCCGCATCGATATCCGCGTCGGTGGGGTGTGGTGTGCGTTCGAGCATGGCTGCCGCGGACATAATCTGCCCGGCCTGGCAGTAGCCGCACTGCGGAACGTCCATCGCTTCCCATGCCACTTGCAGCGGGTGCAGGCCATCCGGCGAAAGACCTTCTATGGTGGTGACCGGCTGGCTGCCAACGTCGCCCACTTTCGTCATGCAGGAGCGCACCGCACGGCCGCCCACCAGCACCGTGCAGGCTCCGCAAAGCCCGATGCCGCAGCCGTACTTTGAGCCCTTGAGGTTGAGTATGTCGCGCAGCACCCACAAGAGGGGCATATCAGGTGGCACGTCCGCTGTCGCGGTCACGTTGTTGACATTCAGTTTGATAGGCATCTGTTCACTCCACAATCCGGTTTCAGGGAAGAGGATCGGTGACGAACACTGGCTTGAGACTGGAGTCTATCAAATCCCTGCTCTTGAATGCCACTCGTGCCGTCACGTGAACTGCTCTCGAAAAGATAGCTTCTATTGTGCAGTCGGCTGATTATGAGGCGAAACCGAGACAAAAACGGAATCTGGTCCAACAATTGCTGTCCGAAGCTAAAAACAGAGTTGACTTAACTTTAAGATTATCTTCCGGTTAGGCTTACCTTCAACGCAATAGAAAAATACAATCGCGGAGAGACTGGGATTCGAAGTACCACCGTGAGATTTGGAAAAACGGCGATGTCAAGCTGACGACTCAGCGCTCGAAATGAAGACTGTTGCTGCGATATGTTAAGAATGTAACTATTTGAAATATATAAAGATATATTAAATGATAGCGGGCTGGCATGATCCTGCAGAAGGGAAGGAAATTCAATTTGAATGATGGGTATATGCCTTCTTCTGCAGATCGCTCTACCTCTTGCAATGTTCTCAATACCCCCGAAAATACCCCCGATGTTGCATGGCTGCTCACCATTGCAGAGTCGACGCGGCGTTGAGCAGTTGGCGAACCACGCGACTCACGGGGCGGCGGTCGCAGGTCTTGAACTGTAAGAGTCCAGGATTCCGGTCGAAAATCGAGACTTAGCGGAATACACAACGATTGCTGCAATTGTCTTCTTGGGTTGAAATGCGCGTTTCCGGTCGGAGTCGAGAAGGCCAGCCAGAGCGCTGTAATGCTGCCAAAGGGAAGCTTCAGGTCACCGAAAACTTCGTCCACGATGAAGACCTGCTCGACTATTGATCAACTGGTAACTACCGAGTGGCCGGTGATTCGCTCGCAATACGGACATTGCCGTCCCGCCGGAGACAGGCGATCCCCAGCTATCTTCTCGTGCTACCTACCAGCAGACGATGTGACCGGGAGTATTGATCGACTTGCAGTAGTCTTTGATGTAGGTCCTGACATCGGCCTCCATCTTCTCGTCCGATAGGATTAGGCTGCCATTGATGGCGATGGCGGTCAGAGTCAGCTTGCCTGTCGGCAAGTTCCAAATCAGCACGTCATTACCCGACTTCTTATCGGCAAACAGGGTGCGCTGCTCACGGCTCGGGGCGCCGTATTTCTTTCTGAGCGCAATGCCCAAAGACTTCATCTGCTCGTCGGTGTAGCTCTTGGCGGTTGAGCCTTTCGGGGAGATCGGCGTCAACGTCGCTTGTATCCTACTAGAGCGTGTTGTTGTAGAAACCGAACCGCGCGTTGGAAATGCCCTCGAAGTCGACGCCCGAAACATCGACCAGCAACACCTTCTCAGCCGCTACCCTGCCGGCGCCGTCCATCCCGCTGCCGCCGCCGAGCGCCAGGTGTCCCGACCCCACGATCTTCATGCCGTTCTGCGACCAGTAAGCCCGCGCCTCATCCAACTTGGTGCGGCCCAGCCTATATACGAAGTCCACTTTAGGGGCCGCCGATTGCGCGGTTGAACCGCCATCTTGTGCCAGGTTTGAAGCGGTCCCGACAAGAGCGGCAGAGATCAGGGCTGTCCCCAGTAATAGTGATGTTCGTCTCATGCAGGAACTTCTAGCACAGCGTGCCAACTTGTGCCAACGCAATTATTGACAGTTTTACAGGCGTGTTGTTGGCGACTGTTCTCCGACCCCATCTGTGCCGGAATTTAGACTTGAAAGAACCAAATACTGGATCGTGTCCGAAATGCCGGTGATCCAACCGCGACGCGGGAAACTAATATCTTCTTCCCGAGTATCAGAGGTGAAGCGCCGCATCGCTGTGGCGCACTTGTTCGTGCTGCGTCGATTGTGCGAATCGCGCGAGAGAACCAAATCAACGCCAGCCATGTATTCCAGTGACGATACGAGTACAGGAGCACCGTCGTGTGGGCCGCGGCGCAATCGCGGGCGAAGATTCTGACCCTGCAGAAGACAGTCAACAAGATGCGGCGGCGGTTGTGCCTGCGCAGCTGCGAATTGAGTTAATCTGTCAGACATGAACAGAAGAGCCTTTCTCACCTCGTCCACAGCGGTGGGCGTGGATCTTGCGCTATCTCCCAGTCGGACAGTGGCGGCGGGCTCCAAATCTCCCATTCGGCTAGGCGGACCGATCTTTACCACGTCCGACGATCCGGTTGCCTTAGCTCGGGAGCATCGGCGCCTTGGCTATAGCGCAGCTTATTGCCCGGAGATGGCGACGCTTTCCGATTCGAAGCTGCTGAATGAGATCGACCGCGCTTTCGCCACTGAGAATGTCGTTATCGCTGAAGTGGGCGCCTGGAAGAATCTTCTTGATCCCGATCCGGTCAAGCGCCGTGAGAACCTTGAGTACGTCACTCAGCGTTGCGCCCTGGCAGATGCAATTGGCGCCCGATGCTGCGTAGATATTGCCGGGTCGTACAATCCATCCACATGGTATGGGCCTGATCCCAAGAAC
>Ga0302319_10003280_pt1 | contig 34082 bp, 25 predicted proteins | sample Bog_T0_2_FD_203319 | JGI IMG/M metagenome (GOLD analysis project Ga0302319, IMG submission 203319) | Peat permafrost microbial communities from Stordalen Mire near Abisko, Sweden - Bog_T0_2 | ecosystem: Environmental > Terrestrial > Soil > Wetlands > Peat | place: Sweden: Abisko, Stordalen Mire... | reverse complement strand
CTTCCACAACTGCACCGCGATCCATTCGACCGGCTGCTCGTCGCCCAGGCCCAACTGGAGGGTTTGGTCCTGGTGACCGTGGACGAGCAGATCCTCCGGTACCCTGTGCCCCACTTGTAGTTCACACAATCGGAGAAGCACAAAATCGCTCAGACTTCGATAAGGCGGCAAGATAGCGTCATTGTTACGTGATATCTTCCGTGTCGTAGACCGGCAAAATCGCGCGCTTTTTGGGGACCCCGTGGACGGAACTCAACAGGTCTTCCACAACGTCTTCCAATTGCCTCTGCGTCTCAATCACCGCGCTCATGCTCTTCAACTCGTCCGGCTCCGGAACGCGCTCCACCAGCGCCACGGCATGGCATTGGGCCACATGGTCCAGATTCAGCCCTTCGGGAGTCTTAGCCTTGATGCTGACCTGGTCAATGTCGATGCACAGCAGGTCAGCCACCCGCGCCCGCATCTCTCCGGCGATGGGAACAATCTTTGGTGCATGCAAGATCAGGGTGGTGTCTACGTTGACGACCCGGTAGCCGACATTCTGGAGTTCTTCCAAAGCCAAGTTCAGGAAAATGGACGAGTCGGCGTCCTTCCAGCGCGGGTCGCCCGGAGGAAAGAAGCTGCCGATATCACCCGCGGCCACGGCCCCAAGCAGCGCATCGGTGATTGCGTGCAGCAGCACGTCGCCATCGGAGTGCCCGGCCAGGCCTTCGGGATGGTCGAGCGTCAGTCCACCGATCCGCAGCGGAACCCCGGGTTTGAACACGTGCGAGTCATAGCCGAAGCCGATGCGAATATCCATAATGTTCAGCGCCTGTTCCTTTTCCGTGCTGCTTCCCGGCCCGTCAAGGTCCACAAACCACGCATCCGTTTGGCCCCTTGCCCTAGCGCCGATGGTCGGCTCCAACTGGAAGTCGACTTCCTACTTCCTATCACGCAGACATCAGTGTGTCCGTTGGCCCAGGTAGAACTCAGCCAGTTCCAAGTCTCCAGGTTGCGTAATCTTAAGATTAACCTGAGAGCCGTGAACCACGGCAACGGGCACGCCGGCACGCTCGGCAAGCGAAGCTTCGTCGGTTCCCAGGAAGCCATCGGCAATGGCCTCGGCAAAGGCTCGTTGCAGCAGGTCGTAGCGGAACCCCTGCGGGGTTTGCGCCAGCACCACGAACTCGCGGGGAATGGTGGATGTGATCAATGCGCCATGCGCGGTTCGCTCCACCTGCTTGATCGTGTCGACCGCGGGCAACCCGACAATGGCGGCGCCGTGCTCTATCACCGCATCAATCGTGCGGTCGATCGTGGCAGCGTCAATGAGCGGTCGAACCGCGTCGTGCACCAGCACAATGTCATCCGCGTGCGCGGGCAGGGCGGCCAAGGCATGGGAAACCGACTCTTGCCGGTTCTCGCCCCCCTCCACAACATGAACCTGGTGCGCAAAGCCGTACTCTTCCACCTGCGCCTGAAGCCGCTCGATCTCCGTAGCGCGCACAGCAACATAGATTCCAGTCACCCGCGGAACCGCGGCGAAAGCGCGCAACGAATGGATGAGGATGGGCAGGCCATTCAACGAAAGAAACTGCTTGGGCTGCGGACCGGCCATCCGAGTTCCCAGGCCCGCTGCGGGGAGAATCACGAAAACTTGCATAACGGGTGAAGTATACATCCCGCGTCGCGGGTCGAGATTCCGGACCGACTGGCGCGCTTGGCTCCGCTTAGCACGGCCCACTGAAGAAGAAGGTCGACCCGAGCGTCGCGCCTTTGCTGTCTACCTCGTCGATCTTCACCGCTCCGTCCACCATGATGAGGCTGGTTTGGATTCGGTCCCCGGGGAAGTTTGCAACCTTGTTTCCATTGATCCACAACTCCATTCGGGCGACCTTCCCACTGGCGCCTTTACCCGCCGCGGAGATATCCACCCACGGCTGCGTATTGCAACCGTTCGACTGGGGTTCACAGACATGCACTCCGGGGTTGCCGGGCATCGCGCAACTGTCGTCCGCCACACTCTGAACGGCCACCGGGAACACGGAGGATTTGAGGACGTCACCGGTGGTATCGATCTCCACCACCGTGAGCGAGTGGGTTCCGACGCCCAGGCTCACCGGTTCATTGAAGGGCGAACCCGAGGCCTGCGCCACTTTCTTCCCATCCGCCCACAACTCCATCGTCTCCACCTGCCCGGTGCCACTGGTCGCCGAAGCAATCACCTGGAAGGGCGAGTCCGTTTCCCAGGCGAACGAATTCGGTTCACCCGGCTCACACACCGCAATACCCGCAGAAGCTGGGGCAGCACAGCCGCCATAGGGTCCCAATGCCGCGGCGCCGACAGGGGCTTGGTTCGCATCGTCAAAGCCGAGAACAAGGAGAATGGACGCAACCAGGGCTGAGCAAGCAAGGATGCGCAGAGAACGAAGACTAAGGGTGGACATGGCGACCTCCGCAATGCCTCGCATCGGGGATCCAGGCGAGGCGGGCTCCCCACTTCCGCGCTTGCAAGGGAGCCTAGACATGGTTGGAAACGCATGCTACGCGCACTTTCCTTCTCTTCACAAGAGGAAAAGCCGGTCTCCGCGGGTGCAACTGGGGCCGACTCGCGATCGAGGAGCATTCGGCACGAAATGAGCGTCTCGGAAACCCCGTTCTCCCTCACAGACCTATGCCCGTGTTTCGCTAGGACGCCGTATGATTTCCGAGTGGCCCCATCTCCAAACCTGCCTCTCGACGAATCGTCGCTCACGCCGGGCCTTCGGTTGGCAGTCGGGGTCTCCGGGGGGGCCGATTCGGTGGCTCTCCTGCGTGCCTTGCACAGCCGCCGTGAGTCACGCGGACTCGTCTTGCACGTAGCCCATCTCCACCATGGACTGCGGGGTAGCGAGGCCGCTGTCGACCTTGCGTTTGTCCGCGCGCTTGCAGCCCGCCTCGAGTTGCCCTTTCACCACGAACAGATGGATGTCGGCTCGGCAGCCCGGGAGGCGAAAGAGTCGATTGAGGAGGCGGCGCGCCGGGTGCGCTACGGCTGGTTTGACAGCCTGATGGCCGCGGGCGAGGTCGACGCCGTGGCGACCGCCCATACCCGGAACGACCAGGCGGAGACAGTGTGCGCCAAAATCCTCCGTGGAGCCTGGACGGAAGGCTTGAGCGGGATTTATCCAAGCGTGGAAATGCCCCATGGGCGAGTCCTTCGGCTGCTGCTCGGAACCACGCGGGTCCAGGTGGAAGATTACCTGCGGGCTATTGGCCAGGACTGGCGCAACGACTCCTCGAATCACGATGTCGCCTTCACTCGTAACCGCATCCGTCACCAATTAGTGCCGCTGCTGGAGGGATGGAACCCTCGGATTCAAGAGCACTTTGCCCAGATGGCGGAGTTGGCCCGGGAGGAAGAGGACTGGTGGCAGGCGGAACTGGCGGGGGTTGCACCGCAGATCGTCATGCAGGGCAAGCCTGTGCGCGGTGGCGGCCGAAGCGCAGGGGAGGGACTTGCCCTGGACGCGCAGCGGCTGCGCGCTCTCCATCCGGCCTTGCAGCGCCGTTTGCTCCGCCACGCGGCCTGCCAATTGGGTATATCGCTCGATTTCCCCTCCACGGAGGCGATTCGCCACCTGGCCAGTGAAGGCCGCGCGGGCCAAAAGCGAGAATTGCCCCAGGGCCTTCGTGCCGAACGGACCCCTCGCGAACTCCGCTTGACCGTCTCGCCGGTTCAAGCCACTTCCGCAGGGGCTGCCGCGTCGTACGCCTTGACCATTCCGGGTGAGATCGAGGCGAAAGCCTTTGGAATTCGGCTCAAGATCGAGGTCTCAGATTATTCGCCGGTGAGCGGGGATCAAACCGGTCAACCCCGCACCGCGAACTTGCGTAACTGGAAGCCTGGAGACCGGGTGTGCCTGCGCTATTCCAGCGGCCCGCACAAGGTGAAGGAAGTACTGGAGCGTCTGCGGATTACGGGCAGTGCCCGGACCTGCTGGCCGGTCCTGGAAGTGGCCGAAAAGATCATCTGGATGAAGGGTGTGGAGCTCGAGCCTGAAACGGGAATCTCCGTGTCGGTGACGGGTCTGGAAGCCGAACCGGCACCCGCCCATTCGAGCGGCATCGAAGTACCCCATTCGAGGGATTCGGATGCCTCTGAGGCCGGATAGGAATCGGCAGTGGTAAGGTTCCCGTTCTTCTATTCAGGGAGTACAATTTGAAATACTCGTCAACAGTGCGGTCGCCCGCTTGTGCTGGCGGATCACGAGCAGTGCACTTTCGCGACTTTGGGCAGGTTTTGAACGTCTAAGTTTCTGTAGACGGGTGTCGGTGGGCGGACGGGCAAGTCCAGCGTCTGGATTGCCCCCGCCGGGAAAAAGGAGTCCTGGTGAATTCGACCGTTAAAACGATCATGTTCTGGGTGTTTATCTTGGTCTGCCTCATGCTGCTGTGGACCGTGGTGCAGAGGGGCTCGAGCATGGGCAAGGCCCAGGAACTGGGTTACTCCGATCTGCTCGACAAGATTGAGGCTCAGCAGCTCCAGGACGCCACGATCCAAGGGGATGAGGTGCACGGGCACTTGAAGGGCGCCAAGGATGAGTTCCACACCACCATCTCAACCAACCTGGTCGACAGCCTAACCAAAGAGCTGCGCGCTGCCAAGGTCAACACCAATATCAAGCCGCCCCAGAACAGCATTCTGATCCCGCTGCTTATCAACATCGGCCCGTTCGTCCTGCTTGGAGCCATCTGGTTCTTCATGCTGCGGCAAATGCAATCGGGCGGCAACAAGGCGCTGTCGTTCGGCAAGAGCCGCGCTCGCCTGCTCTCCATGCAGCAGAAGAAAGTCACCTTCAAAGATGTAGCCGGTGTCGACGAAGCCAAGGAAGAGCTGAAAGAGATCATCGAGTACCTCCGCGAGCCGCAGAAGTTCCAAAAGCTGGGCGGACGCATTCCCAAGGGCGTGCTTCTCGTGGGACCTCCGGGAACCGGCAAAACCTTGCTGGCTCGCGCTGTTGCTGGCGAAGCCAACGTGCCGTTCTTCTCCATCTCCGGCTCCGACTTCGTCGAGATGTTTGTCGGCGTCGGCGCAAGCCGTGTGCGCGACCTGTTTGAGCAGGGCAAGAAGAACGCGCCGTGCATCATCTTCATCGACGAAATCGACGCAGTGGGCCGCCATCGCGGCGCCGGTCTCGGCGGTGGACACGACGAGCGCGAGCAGACCCTCAACCAGTTGCTCGTCGAGATGGACGGCTTTGAGTCCAACGACGGCGTGATCCTTGTCGCCGCCACCAACCGCCCCGACGTACTCGATCCTGCCTTGCTCCGTCCTGGCCGATTTGATCGCCGCGTGGTGGTCGGTCTTCCGGATGTGCGTGGCCGCGAAGAAGTGCTTCGGGTGCATGTGAAGAAGGTGCCCGTTTCGGACGACACCAATCTTAATGTTCTCGCTCGTGGAACACCGGGCTTCAGCGGCGCCGATTTGGCCAACATGGTCAACGAAGCCGCGCTGAACGCTGCCCGTATGAACCGCAAGCAAGTCACGATGTACGACTTCGAACTGGCCAAGGACAAGGTCCTGATGGGCGCCGAGCGGAAGTCGATGCTGTTGACCGAGGAAGAGAAGCGGGTGACCGCGTATCACGAAGCCGGTCATGCGCTGGTCTCGTTCCTGCGCGAGCACTCCGACCCCATCCACAAGGTCACCATCATTCCGCGTGGCATGGCGTTGGGCGTGACGGTCTTCCTTCCCGGAGACCGCCACAACTACACCCGCGAGTATCTGGAATCCAACCTGGCTATCGCCTACGGTGGTCGGGTGGCGGAGGAGATCTTCCTCAACCAGATGTCGACCGGCGCCGGCAGCGACATTGAGTCGGCCACCGATCTTGCCCGCCGCATGGTCTGCGAGTACGGCATGAGCCGCCTCGGGCCGTTGACCTTCGGCAAGAAGGAAGAGCAGATCTTCCTCGGGCGCGAGATCGCGCAGCATCGCGACTTCTCGGAAGAGACAGCGCGGCAGATCGACCTGGAAGTGCGGCGCTTGATCGATGAAGCCTACCAGTCGGCGCACGCCCTTGTGGAAAGTCATTCGGACGCGATGCACCGCATCGCTGCCGCTTTGCTTGAGCGCGAAACCATCGATGCGGACGAAGTGAAGATGTTGATCGAAGGACGGGAACTGCCTCCGCTGCGCTCTGTACTGGCCTCGCCCAGCGACACCGGCGGCGGAAGCCCGCAGCAGGTGCTCAAACCGGAAACCCGCAGCGGCCCCGGTTTCCCGGAGGGCTCACCCTCGCCCGCCTAACCATTGCATGGAGCAGCCGCGGCTTCGCCGCCATCCGCCGCCGGTGCGAAATTCATTCAAACAACAGGGTCATTCGCCTCGGTGAATGACCCTGTTGTTTTGCTCACAGCATTGAACGTCTTGTTGGCAGCGTATGCCCCGTGCCCCATCCTTCCGCGCGTTTTGCGGAAGGGTGGGAAACCTCGGACGTCAATCGGCAAGGTCTATTACTGCCGCATCCCAATCGAACAGCCATCTGCGAAAGACACTGTCAAACCCGGACCTTGCAGCGTCATTCCGAGGTACAGCCGAAGGGGCCACTGTTGCCCTTTCATGGTCTGAGCTGAAACGCCGGGTCCATTTCAGACTTCGGTTCACCTCAAAGTTCTGCCGAAACGAGCCTTGGTCTGGGACAAAGTGACGGCCAGAGCATTTACATGGATTGGAATGGCTTTCTTCGTACTGGCAAATTCGCCGTGGGGCCAGAAGCTCTACACGGACCGCACGATTGTTCTCGAGGTCATGGCAGTGTTCTTCTTCATCGGTGCAGTGAATGAGGTCGGATACCGTGTGAACCGCAGCAAGGTTGATTTGCTCAAAGAAGTCAAGCAGGTCCAGCTACAGATTCTCGAACTCCAGACTTCTCTGCGTAAGTGAAGCCTGAGATCGGGTCTCCCCGAAGTGCGGTTCCTAGCGCACCCCGAAGATCCGGTACGAAACGCCCACGCTCAATCCGTAGGGAGCCAGGTTGTAGGTCTTTGCCCCGCCCTCGGAGAATGAGGGCCAGCTCTGGTATTCGAAGTCGGGTAGGCGCAGATTGATGCGTCTGGTCATCTTGATGTCCAGACCGCCGCCAAAGGAGAGAGCCGTGTACCGTCCCCAGCCGTTGCCGTTCTCGAAGTTGAGCCGCCCGTACCCGATCAGCACCTTGCCATAGGGCGTTGCCCGCCAGAAGCGGAGCTTGTAGATCGGCAGTCTCGGGCCGATGAGGTAATTGGTCTCGTAGATGCCGTCTGCCTGGTTGAAGTTCAGCCACCGGCCCTCCGCCTCGATTTGGATCCACGGGGTGAACTTTACGTCGACAAATGTGCCGATACCGTACAGTCGATTGGTTGCGGTTTGTGGGACGCCAAAACCCGCATAGTCAGGCTGAAAGGCGGAAGCCTCGCCTCCTGCGGTGATCGAGATCCCTTTGTCATACGCCGAAGGCGCAACTTGCGCGGAGACCATCCGCACGCCGAGAGCAAGCAGCGAAAGCGAAAAGAAAAGAGTGAATCGAATCATCTTTGAGAATTGCTTCGACACGCGCCACGTCCAATCCGGAGGTTCCGCTCTTAAGTTGAATGGGGCAAGCTCATGAACTCGCAAACCGAAAACGGAAATCCGCCTTCGGTTTGCTTTCTTCGCTTAGACGTTACTGTGCACTGGGCGTCGTCACGGGAGTTGTCGTTTTTGCAGACGCTCCGTCGCCCGCTGCAGGCTGGCTGGCCTGCGGCTGGGGCGCGGGAGGAGCCTGGTCGGGAGTGCCATTTGCGGCAGGAGCGTTCGGCTGGGCATTGGGGTCGGCGGCAGGCGGCGCAGCCGGCGCTGTCCCGGCAGCTCCAGGGGCCGGGGCGGCCACAGCCGCGGCTGCCGCGGCTGCGTCATAGCGCTGCAGCTTGTAGAAGATCGGCGTCACCTCGAACGGCATCTTGTCGCGGGGGTTCATGTAGGCGTAGATCTTGGCGTTGAGCTGGTGCACCTTGTCGTCCCAGGGGTCGGTTTTCAACCAGCTGCCCAGCGGCAAAGCCGGTCGCTGCGCCAAGTCGTCCCAGTTCAGCTTGGGAGACATATGCTGCAGTTCAGCCATCCACGGCGTGCCGTCGATCTTGAGCAGGCTGTCGCCGAGCTTGGGCGTGTTCAGCTGCTTGAGGGGCTTCTCGCGGTCCACAAGCTGGGCGTAATAAAGGCCTGCGTCGGGGAGCTGATCCTTGTAAAGCGAGGCCTGCAGGTACTCCATGGCGCGCTTGGCGGCTTCCGCTTGGTCGTGGTCGGTGTGGTACATGTCAATGCGCTGAAACGTGGCTGTATCGGGGAACATCAGCCGATCATTGAAGGCATAGCGCGTGTCAATGTGATGGCCCATGGCGATGTGCGCCAGTTCCATCGCAATCACGGATGCGATGGCCGGCTCGTTGGGCAGCGAATCGATCAGGCCCTTCGAGATCAGGATGGTATTCCCCACCGTGGTGGCCTCGATCGTATCGGTCAGCAGCACCCGGGTGTGAATCGCATCGGTGAAGGCCAGGTTGTTGGGCACTTGCAGGTTGATCACAATCTGGTCGAGGATCTTGTGCTCGTAGCCATTTGGATCGGGGTTGAGCGGCGCAACCAGGCCGGCTTCCACCAGGCGGTCGATGACGTTGTTCTCCGCCTGTGTGACCCAGGCGCGCGAAGCCTGCAGCGGGCCCACATCCTGCGAGTCGCCGCTGGTGTCCACCGCGTCGTCGACCTTTACGCTGACGTTTTCACTGTCGCGAGTGGGCAGCTTCAGGCTGTAGCCCCAGAAGTGCGTCTGCGCCTTCAGGCCAACCGTCTTCTGACCTTCGATACGCGTCGTCTCTTCCACGTATACGGCCACCGGCAACCACTCGCCCGGCTGTACATTCATGCGCCAGCTGTCGAAGTGAAAGTAGTATTTGCTGGAGTCTTCGGCGTTCGGCCCGGTATAGGTGCCGTTGAAGCGCACCACGTTGCCGTCCTGATCTTCTACCCAGATGCGACCAAAGAAACGGCCCATGCCCTTGACCTTCGGGTGCACGTCAAAAACCGAGGTGCGTACCGAACCAAGGAACTCGCGGCGCACGTAGCTGAACTCGTAGTGCGTCTTGTCGAATCCGGTCGGGTCCAGGAACATCATCTGCATGAAGCCGTTGGGGTTATACGTAAACTTTTCCAGGCCCAACGCTTTGCTCAGACCGGTCAACGCCTCAAACGAGCCTTTGAAGAACCCCTTCGCGCCCTTGCCCTGCTTTACGGCGCGGTCGGTAAAGCCCTTATCCACGAAGCCTTTGGCGAAGTCCACGCGGCTCAGCATGTACTGGTCTTCAACCGGCACCATGTACAGCTTCACATCGGGCTTGGTGTTTTGGATGTAGGTCTCCACCAGCGGTGTCCGCTTGCGGATCGCCTGAATCAGTACCTTCTCCTGCGAGATGGCTCGGTCGACGAGCGCCGACTGTTCGGGTGTGAGAGGATGAACCGCCTCGTACTTCGGCTCCTTCTTGGCAAATGCCGAAGCGGTACCCAAACTCATCGCCAGCAAAGAGAGGGCAATCTTCCAAAACTTCATGTATGACTCCTGTAAAAATCCGGTTGCATCGCATTGGGGGTCGATGCCAAGCATGCTTGCACGGGCGTTACTTACGTAACTTCCATGCTACTACTATGCCAGCTGGAACGTAATGGTGATGGTGGTCGTGGAGTCGACCGGCTGCCCATTCTTGGTCGCAGGCCTGAAACGGATCAAGGACGCGACGCGCTTTGCCTCTTCATCCAATCCGTGCCCCAGGCCACGTGTCACTCCTTGCACCAAAACCTGTCCGGCGGCGGTAAATGTAACGCGTAGAACCACATCCCCTTGGATCTTGAGCTGACGCGCTTCGCTCGTGTATTGCACCGGCGGCTTGGAGAGTACCTCAATGCTGGTGAACTGGGGTGTGGCTGTCAGCTGGGCGACGGGAGCGCTGGCGACGGCGGCCGGAATCCCGACCGAGCCGACCTTGCCCACGGGTGAATTCGAGGAAGCGATGCCACCGGGCAACCCCGCCGAAGCGACTTTACCCACAACGCCCGCGTTCGAGCCGGGCTTCACACTATTGCCAATGCCTGTCGAACCCACCACTCCATGGGGAGCGACCGCGGGTCCCTGCAATCCACCATACGGGTTGCCGATGGCTGCCACCGTGGCGGGTCGATTCGCATTGGGATTCGGTGTTACGCCGAACGTATCGCCTAGGTGTACCTGCTGCGTCGAGGCCTTCACCGCTGCGTTCTGCGCGGGCATGGCCGCTGCCATCGCCGCCTTGGGCTGAGGCGCCAGAACAATCGAAGGCTTGGCGGCCTTGATCACCGGCACGTCGACCTTGGCTTCCATCTGGATCGGCTTGGGCTCCGGCTTCGGTTCCGGCTTGGGCATCTGAATCTTTGGCGTATCCAGCTTGACCTCAAGCTTGGGAGCTTCCGGGGGCGTGATCTTCGGCAATTCCGGCATTTTTACTTTCACCGGCGGGGGAGGGGGTGTGGTGGGGATAATCAACACGGTTTCTTCGTATTTGTGCTCCACCAGCTTTTTGACCTGGGTGCCAAGGTAGATAGCGATCAAGACAATCAGTCCGTTAATCGCCAAACTGGTAAAGAACGAGGCAGGGCTTCGCTCCGGCTCGGGAAGCAAGCCAAAGTTGGTTCTTCCTGGGGTGTACGTCGCACTTTCCGCAGTGGCCATTCAATCAGTCCTCGTAATTATCCAATTTGGTGAGACGTTGTTTCCTTCGTCACGCTGACTATCGGCTGGAAACTTGCAGCATTCAGGCACTGTGCAAATCTATGGCAGTCCTGTGTTCCCGGTGCGCCGTCTTGATACAGTCGACTCCGCTGCCGGAGAGGGCGGCTCGGGGGGACTGTTCGCCACAACCGGCTTTCGGTTTCCGCTGCGAGTGCACAGGACCGGCAGACCGCTCGCCACAAAGAAGGGTCGTATCGATCGCACACTTCGATCTCCTGGTTGCGAATGCCTTTTGCACGCACTTGCTCCTTAAGTAATATCCAAGGCCATTCAACAGGTACCGGCAATCCCCCTTTTTGGTCACAACCGAGCCTGTCGGGGTTCACAGTACCAGGGAGCCAAGCAACGGTGCTATGCGCGGCGAGGAAGCAGCGGGTCGAAGACCATGGGGACAAGCCACCGAAGTGGCGTGCGGGACCGGCTCAAGCTGGCGTCCGAACTCGCCCTATTGTAATAGACTCAAGTTTAACCAAATTGCGCGCGGAAGGGGTTGTTATTTTTATGAAGATCATGGTCGTCGGCGGGGCGGGGTACATCGGTGGAACAGTTGCAGCGCTGCTCGCGGCAAAGGGCCATAAAGCTATTATTTTCGATAATCTAGGGCATTCTCGGCAGGATTTGCTGCCGCCCGGAGTGGAGTTTGTTCATGGCGATTTGGCGGATCGTGCCGCCCTGGAAAGTCTTTTCATTTCAGCCACGAAACAAGGTGAGCCTTTTGACGGTGTTTTGCACTTTGCTGCCCTGATTGAAGCGGGCGAGTCCATGGTGCGGCCGGAGGCTTTTTTCCGCAACAATACGGCTTCGACGTTGACGTTGCTGGAGGCCATGTTGGCGCACGGACCCCGGCGGCTGGTGTTCTCCTCGACCGCGGCGGTTTACGGCGAGCCGGAGAAGGTTCCCATCGAGGAAGATGCGAAGCTTCAGCCGACCAATGCCTACGGTGAATCGAAGTTGATTGTCGAACAGATGCTGGGTTGGATGCACCGCATCCACGGGTTGCGCTCCGCGTCTTTGCGCTACTTCAACGTTGCCGGCGCGCCGGAGGGGCCCGACGGCGTCACGCGGGGCGAGGCCCATGCCCCGGAAACCCATCTGATTCCGCTTGTTCTCGACGTAGCCTTGGGTCGGCGTGCCTCCATCAAAATCTTCGGCGAAGACTACCCGACTCCGGACGGAACCTGCATTCGCGACTACATTCACGTCTCCGACCTGGCGGAGGCCCATCTCCTGGCGCTGGCGGCTCTCGAGAACGAGGATAGTGCGAAGCACCGGCTGGTCTTCAATCTGGGCAATGGGCAAGGCTTCAGTGTGCGCGAGGTCATTGAATCGGCGCGCCGCGTGACCGGCCATCCCATCCCAACCGTGGTTGAGCCGCGCCGCGCCGGCGATCCCGCCGTGCTGGTTGCGAGCTCTGCGAAGGCCATCCGCGAGCTGGGCTGGAAGCCGGCATATAGCAAGCTCGACGATATTGTTCGCACCGCCTGGATCTGGCACCAGAAGCGGTACAGCGCCTGAGCGATCGATGTTGGAGTCCCGGTGTGCGATTGAACCGTCACTGCCGCTGTTCAGAACAGCTTGCCTTTGAACAGATACACCAGTTCGATCACCAAGATAATGACCACCGTCAGTTCCAGAAAGAACGCGCGGCTCTGGTTGAACTGGTCCACCATGAAGCGATAGAGCTCCTCCGCGGTGTGAACCTTGCGGGTGACGAGGTCTTTGTAGTCGGGCACGCCGACCTTCAAGGCGGCCAGCCGGTAGAGGCGCGCAGAGAACATATCGCTCAAGAATTTGATGGCATTGTCGGAGTGCTCGGTTAGCTCCGCCACATCGAGTAAAACGGTATGCAGCGCGGTTGCGGAGCGCGCCAGCCGCCACTGTGCGAAGACGCCCGTTCCCTCGTCCACCAGCTTGTAGACGCGCTCCAATTCCGCGGTCAGGAGATCGTCGTAGTGGCGGAACTCCAGCAACTGCGAGTTGGCATACTCCAGCAGCTGGATGGCGGTCTCCGCGCCAGTGGTTGAATCGTAGAGAAAGGCTGCGTTCCAGCCGATCACAGTGAGGTCATTGGCGTAGTAGGAGATGCGCGACTGCAGCACCTCGTTGACTTCGCTCTCGGCAAGTTGCCCGGTGTCGCCGCGCACCACTTGGGCGATCCGCGCCCCCTGTTGCTGAATGAGATCGGCTACCGACGGGTTGCCATCGATCTCACGGGCATGGAAGATCAGGTAGTCTTCGCTCAGCCATTCCTTGTAGGGCTTCACCAGCGCGGGCGCCGCGCGATCCAGGCTGCTCCGCACAATCGCGGTAGCCTGGGCGGCAAAGTCCACATCCCACACCCAGCGGCTGGCCAACCGGATCAGCTTGCTCCATCCGTCTGCAAACGGAAGCTCGTACACCACGCTCACGACGCCGTAGTCGTAATACTTGATTTCGCCCTGAAGGCGCTCGCCGCTCTCCAGGATTAACGTGTCCAGTGGAACCACGACCGGGGGCCTTTGATAACGGACGTACCCCGGGGCTGGGTGCTTCAGGCTGGGCTGCTGCACGGTGCGGGCGCGGATCAGCTCCTGGAGCTTGTCCAGCCGAATGGCCTCCGCCACGTCGAACTGCAGCAGGACCAGGACCGAACCGCGCAGCGATGTCTCCACGGATTGTGCGGCCTTATCCGTCATGATTCCATGATCTTACGCCGTCCAGTTGGATGGAACAATCCAAGGGCGTGGTCGCTCGCGGAGGACATACGCGGGGTTTGCGGACGCATCGAACACTCGGAGCTCAGAGCCGGCAGCAATCGCGCCGCGCCCAGGGGACATAGTAGACATCGAGGTACCAGGAAAGAGCGAAGAGGAGGGCTACGCCGAGGACGGTCCAGAAAAACAGCCGGATGGGCAAAGTGGAAAGGAGTGGCTCGGTCTGGAACCCGGGAACGTGGGTCGGCCAGGAATAAAGGATCCCGCTGGAGAAACAGACGCACCCTGCGAATCCAACCCGCAGAAGCGCCATCCACAAGCGTTCCTCCCAGCGGATTCCAGGCACGAAAAAAGCGTTCATCATCACGGGGTAGAGCGACAGGATGCTCAGCAAAAAGGAGAGCGGTCTGAGGAGTTCCAGAAGCATGGGTCGGCTTCCTCGCTGGATTGGCGCGGGGCTTTCAGATCCCCGCTCCTCTCGCCCACAATCATTCTATCCCCGTTTGAATTGCTGAAGTCTGCAGCGGTCGCCTCCGCAAAGTTTCGGTGTCCGCAATTTGTCTTGTGATCTATTCTGCCTTCATGCGGGTTCGGGCTGAAGCTGCTCGCTTGCCGAGTCTATGCCGATCCCTTTAAAGTGACTTCCACGCGTTGGGTGCGGGCATGGTGCGTGCCGGCAGGGCGGTTCTCGCTCCAGCGCATCTTCCCCAGAAGGAAAGTTCATATGTCTTCATTGCCCGTTCCGATACTCGCCGACCAGGACATCGACTCCACTCTGCGGGAGAATCGCGTCTTTCCGCCCCCCCCGGAGTTCAGCGCCAAGGCTCACATCAAGAGTCTCGACGAATATGAGGCCCTCTATAAAAAGTCCATCGAAGATCCGGAGAGCTTCTGGGCTGAGGCAGCCACCGAGCTGCACTGGTTCAAGCCGTGGGAAAAAGTTCTCGACTGGAATCTGCCCTGGGCTCAATGGTTTGTGGGTGGCAAGTTAAACCTGAGTTACAACTGTGTCGATCGCCACGCTCTGGGAGCACGGCGCGACAAGACCGCCATCATCTGGGAAGGAGAGCCGGGCGAAGTCCGCCGCCTGACCTACGCGGAGTTGCACGTCGAAGTGCAGAAGTTCGCCAACGCGCTCATGAATCTCGGCATTCAAAAAGGTGACCGCGTTGCGGTCTACATGGGCATGACGCCGGAGTTGGCCATCGCCCTGCTTGCCTGCGCCCGCATTGGTGCGGTCCATTCGGTCATCTTCGGTGGATTCGCAGCCAACGCCATTGCCGATCGCGTCAACGATTCCGCCTGCGTGGCGATTCTCACCCAGGACACCAGCTACCGGCGCGGCGGCGAGATCAAGCTGAAAGCCACCGTGGATGAAGCGATGAATGCTTGCCCCACGGTGAAGCATGTGGTGGTCTACAGGCGGACCGGGTCGCCCATCAAGATGGTGGAAGGCCGCGACCACTGGTGGCATGATCTGATGGCCGCGGCTGCTCCCGATTGTGCCCCGGCCGAGCAGGACTCCGAGGATCCGCTCTACATTCTCTACACCTCCGGAACCACCGGCAAGCCCAAGGGGCTGGTGCATACTACCGGCGGCTATTCCGTGCAAACGTATCTCACATCGAAGTATGTCTTCGACCTCAAGGACGAGGACATCTACTGGTGCACGGCCGACATCGGCTGGGTGACCGGCCACTCTTATGTCGTCTACGGGCCGCTACAAAACGGCGCCACCGTGCTCATGTACGAAGGCGCGCCCAACTGGCCGGATTTTTCGAGATTCTGGAAGATCGTCGACGACCACAAGGTCACTATCTTTTACACCGCCCCCACGGCCATTCGCGCCTTTATCAAGTGGGGCGACCAGCACGTCGAGAAACACGATCTCAGTTCGCTCCGACTGCTCGGCACCGTCGGCGAGCCCATCAACCCAGAAGCATGGATGTGGTACCGGGAGAAGATTGGGCACAACCGCTGCCCAATCGTCGACACCTGGTGGCAGACGGAGACCGGAGCTATCCTCATCGCGCCGATCCCCGGTGCCGTGCCCACCAAGCCGGGCTCCGCCACGCGCCCGTTCTTCGGCATTCAACCGGAGGTCGTCTCCAAAGATGGACACATTGTCCCGGCCGGCCATGGCGGTCTACTGGTCGTGCGCAAGCCCTGGCCCTCCATGGCGCGCACCGTCTACGGCGATCCCGAACGCTATCAAAAGACCTACTTCAGCGATGTGCCCGGCTGTTACTTCACCGGCGATGGAGCCCGCCAGGACGTGGACGGCTACTTTTGGCTGATGGGGCGCGTAGACGACGTGATCAATGTCAGCGGCCACCGCCTGGGCACGATGGAAGTGGAGTCGGCGCTGGTGGCGCATCCCAAAGTGGCTGAAGCCGCCGTCGTGGGTCGCCCGGACGAACTGAAAGGGCAGGCGATCTCTGCGTTCGTTTCGCTCGAGAGCGGCAACTACCCCAGCGACGAGCTGAAGGACGAGTTGCGCAAGTGGGTCTCAAAAGAAATCGGATCCCTGGCGCGGCCAGACGACATTCGCTTCACTGAGCAGCTGCCCAAGACGCGCTCCGGCAAAATCATGCGGCGGCTTCTCAGGGAACTGGCCACGCATGGCGAAATCAAGGGCGACACCACCACGCTCGAAGATTTCACGGTCATCTCCAAGCTCCGCGAGGCCGAAGAGGGTTGAGCGACCCGTGAATTCGGCAAATGCATGGGTCGCAAAAATACGTCCGCAGTGAGCGCGCGCCTTTTGCTTCGCGATTTAACCAGGCTATCTTGTTCAAACCAAGCAGGCAGAATCCCTTCAGAAGCGGTAAACCGCTCCAAACCCAGCGCGCGAATTCCACGTCTTGTGGGGAGAATTGGCCAATTGGGAGGTGTTGTTTACCAGCGAAAAAGAAGCCCCGATGTAGTCGCCTGTGGCACGCAGCGAAAGCCGCGGGCTCAGGCTGTATTCCAGGCCGCCGCCCAAACCGCCCGCGAAGGAGATGTTGGGTGTCTGGTGCTCGCCTGCGCTATGCTCGCCGCCCAGGAGCCCATGAAAAAAGCCGCCCACCTTGCCGTATAAATTGGCATGGAGTTCCGGTCCAAACAAGACAGACTGAACCGAAGGCGTGCCGGGGTTTCCGGAAGCCAACGCCCACTTGTAGTAGTCCCCCTCCGCAGTCAAGCCAAAATAGCGTCCGAAATTGCGCGTCACCGCAACGTTGAAGCCCTGCAGACCGTAGCGCGACTGGTTGACCTGGTTCAGACTGGTGTAGCCGTAGCCGCCATACACCTGGTACTTGTACGTGCGTTCAGTCTCGTCTACCGGGCCGGAACCGCCCGTCTTGGAAACTTGGCTGATGGCTGCCAGAGGCAGCAGTGCGGCCGAGATGACGGCCAGCATCGGAAACGAATACATCCTCTTCAACGTGGAACTCTCCTCAACACCTTGCGGGGCTTACGTGGCAATGGGCGCAGCGCGACCGTAAAACTGCGAGCAGCGCCCAGATGGAAAATCTGTACCTTCATAGACTACCTTCTCCCCCCCGCTTCGAAGAAGTTTAGCGAGCCGTTCGCGGCTCGGTTAGCCTACTTGTCAACGGCTCTGCACCGGGACAGGGGAGGGAAGAATCAGCGTTTTGCCCGATCTCTCTGATACTGTGACGGGCATCCCGCCCGGAAGATAGCGCTGGAGCCCGTGCGGATCGGCCCAGTCCAGCGTCCAACCATCGTCAATCGCAACCAAGGTGTATTGCCCGGGCGCCACATCGCGGAGAGCGAAGCTCCCATCAGAGTCGGATTGATCGCGCCGGATCATGCCGCTCAGGTTGACCATGTCGGACGGAACGAGCACCACCATTACGCCCGACACCCCGTTGCCGTCTCGGCGCGCAAAGCCTTCCACGCGCATGCCCGCTTGCAAGACGCTCACCACAAGGGAAAGTCCCCGGTCGCGGACCGAGAGGTTGTTTCCGCGATGGGGTCGACCGTCGACAGAGATCGACGAGATCGGCAACGGCCTGCCTCCACTTTCGGCGGACAGCAGCCAGCCACCCGCCGGAACGGTTGAAAAGCTGAACCCGCCTCGGATACAGGGTGTCTGGATTGGATCCTGGTGGCGGGCTGCATCGGACGACTCGAGCACGAGTGAGCAGTCGTCGGTTAACGATGCACCGAAAGAGTTCTTCAACGAGCCATGGACAGACACGGTCGGCGTACCCAGGGAGGGATCGACCTGCATGCTGGCCGTGGCGTCCAGCTCCGCCACGCGGGGAGGGTCTCCCTGCGCCAACTCGTAATGTCCGGGAGCGACGCCGGTGAACTCGGTGCTACCCGATTCCATTGCGTCGAGGAAACCGGCGCTCACCGCGCTGACGACGGTCCCGAAGACCATTTGCCTCAACTCGGCTCGCCCTGCGGATCCGTTGCCTTTGCGCGGCGTGTCGACCTCGATCCGCACGGCGGGAACCGCATGCAGGTTGATGTCGGCTTGCACGCGGCTCCCTCCGGTGATGACAATCGGGGTGGCTGAACCCTCATCTGTGCTCGAGTCGAAATAAGTGACGGGGTAGGCGACGTCGAGGGCTGCTGAAGGATCCGCGGCGCCCACTGCTTCGGAGCCGCGTTTGCGCCCTCGCTGGGCAGAGCGGTGCAGCGCATACCAGGGCTCGGCGCTGACGGCGAGCAGATACTCGCCCGCGGCCAGGTCGTCAAATTCGTAGGCTCCGGTGTCGTCGGTCGATGCGGTGTCCGACTGGGTAATCCGCGCACCGGGTTTGCCGTCGTGCGATCGCAGAAACAACAAAACGCGCGCGTTTTCCACCGCTTCGCCGCCGTCGGTAAGGACAACTCCCCGGATGATTCCGCCGGGACTCAAGCGGAAAGTCAACTTCTCGGTGTTCTGGCCTGGGCCGGTCACAATGGCCGAGTTGTACTCGCCATGCTCATCGTAAAACGCTGTCCGATATCCGCGCTTGGAGGCGGTGAGCTGGTACTTGGCGGCAGGGAGTCGATCGAGCACGAAATGGCCGTCTCCGTCCGACTCGACAGCCTCGATGGTGTGGCTGTCCTCCTCGGCAAGCGCCGCCACGCTGGCTCTACGAATCGGCTCTCCCGTGGCCGCATTCACAATCGTACCCGCGATGCGGAAAAGAGATTCGCCACGGGCAGTGGGATGGACTGGAGCTTGCGCGCAGGCAGGGCTCTGCGTATTGAGCGGCGAAAGCGCCGAGCACAGGAGAAGGATCGCGCATCGACGCACCGGTACGGCGGGTAAACCTGCGCGGATCGTCCCTCGCATCCTCATTCGTATCACCGCTCCAGGCCCTCCAAAACAACGTTGGTGGCGACTCCGGCGCTCACGGTCACTTGCTGTCCCGCGGTGGCCAGCGCGGCTAATGCGGCTGGGTCGCGATAGGCAAGGCGCACCGGTGAGTCAAAGCTGTAAACGTGATAGCTCCCAGGGGCCAGCCCGTCGACGGTAAGGGTGGGCCCCGAGGAGGGGTGGACCGTCATCGGCGGAACATCCTGGATCGTGTCAAAGTCTGGCACTACGTAGACGGTATAAAAAGGCTCGTCGCCGGGCAGGAAAGAGGCGAGGGCTCCGGGTAGCTGCAGGCTGAGCGTGCCGCAGTCGTCGCGCAGCGTGAGTTCCATCGGCGGCGGAGCGGTCGTCATGCTCAGAGTGAGAGGCTCGCGCGCCAGGTTGGCGCCGCCTGCGTTGAAGGAGCCCACGCAAACGCCTTTGGCTTGTACCACCGCACTCAGCCAATAGGCGCCGGGCTGGGCAGAAAAGGTGATGGCATCGGAACGGGCATTCATCGACCAGATATTCTCCGAGCTGTTCAATGGCGCGCCGTTAGCCTCATCGATATTCAAAGTGACCGGTTGTGCGTTTTGCGCGGCGGAGAGAGCGGTGGTGTTGGAGGAATCCGTGCTGTGCAGGAATCGCAAATGCACGGTTGCCTGTTGTGGCGTCCCCAGGGGGATATGCAGTCCAGTAACGGGATGGCCGGACACCGTGAACTCCGCCGCGCCGGCAATCCCGCGGCCGCCATTTACGCCGAGTCCCGCTTCATTGACGGTCAGCTCGGTCAGCCCAGATACGAAGCCTCCCAACTCCGTCCCGCGATTGTCTCCTCCTCCATGCACCAGCATCATGTAGTTCCCGTTCGGCAAGTTCGCCTGCAGGCTACGGGTCGGGCCGTCGTATTGAGCGGTGTAGGGAAGGATCTGTCCCGATGCGTCAAACAGGCTGGCGGCGTAAGCAGATGGATCCGCAGCCCTGGGGTTGGCGCCGGTGCGCCCTGCTGGAGCGGCAAACGCCGTTACCGCATAAAACGGTTCGAGGGCGAGGGAGAAATGGGCTTCCGCCTGGGTGCCTCCGGAAAGCCGGATCAGCGAAGCTCCAGCAAGGTCGCGCGCCTCCGGATAAAACACACTGGCGTACCCGCTGCGCGCTACGTTGGAAGCGCTGCTCGTGGTCACCCCGTTTACCGCGGGTTCGCTCTCCAGAGCCGGTTGCGTCAGCAGGGCATACACCCCGTCCGGGAGCCCGCCAAAACGATACGCACCGTCCCCGTTGGTGCGGGCATTGGACTCCATCGCCCACACTTCGCGGCCGAATCGAACCAGGCGCTTGAGCAGGATCACTGTGAAAGCACTCGCGGGATCGCCTGACGACAGTTCGATGCGCCCATGAATCGCGTTGTCCGGCGTCAGCGCGAAGTTGAGCCCAGGCATCTGCGCGGACACCATGACGCTGTGGGCCGGACCCTCGGATTGCAGTCCATTCTCTTCCGCGGCGTAAGGGCGGTCGCGAAAGCCTGGTTTCGCGACTCGGATTGTCTGTGCTCCGATGGGCACGTTTGGGAGTTCGAAGTGACCTTCGCCGTCGGTCAACGTGCCGGTCTCGGCGTCGCCCTCGATCTCAACCAGTGCCCGGGGCAGCGGCACGCCGGTGGCGCCATTGTGCACAGCGCCCTGAACGGTGACACGATTGGTGGGTACCTGATCTTGGCTGTTGGGGGCAGTCGCTGCGGCCGGCTCCTGGGTCGATTCCTGGATTGGTTCCTGAAGTGCGTGCAGGCGTGTGCCGGGAAGTAAAAAAACGAAGACTAGCACACTCATCCAGGCGACCGGGACCGCAAGCCGGATTCGGCCTGCCGGCCTGCCGCGCTCCGCGCCCTCGATGCATTGGGATTTCCCTTGGTCCACTCTCCATTTTGACCGCTCCAGGGAGAGAAAGGGAATCCGATCGCCCAAATCAGCTCGTGAGGTAACCACAGCTTTCCCAGACACGTCATGCCTTTGGATCAGTTTTCTTCCAGATACCACGGAATATTGATCACAATGATGCGGCGGTTGCCGCGGAGCAGCAAAATCACTTTCAGCATGTCGGCACGGCGATTGTGCAAAAGATTCTGCCACCAATGCCGTACCACGAGCTCCGGTACCAGAACGCATACCTTGTGAAAGCTCGATTCCTGCTCGGCCTTCAAAATGTACTCGATCACCGGGGTCAGCACGTAGCGATAGGGCGATTGCAGAATCTCCAGCCTCGGGACGCACTTCCCCGCGGCGCGCAGGGGAGCCGCAACATCCTTCTCCCAATCCTGGCAAATCGGGTCCAGTTCCTCGGCGGTTTGGACGTGCAGGCAGCGAATATCGTTGGACATGGAGAGTGCGAAGCTGAGCGCCTTTTCGGTGATCCGGCTCCATCGGTCGATGGGAAGAATGACAATGGGCTCGGTCACCTCCGCCGGAACGATCGGCCGGTCAAGCGCGGTTTCACGGTTCACGCGATCGTAATGGCGTCTCACAGCGCGCATCAGGACGATCATCACCAGAACGAGCAGGGCGGTCACCCACGCCCCTTCCACAAACTTGGCCACCAACACCACCACCGTGGTAATGCCGGTGGCAAATGCGCCCAGCCCGTTGACGAACATGCGTAGCCGCGCCTTGCCCTGGCGCTTCCAGTGCATCACCATTCCAGACTGCGAGAGAGTGAAAGCCAGGAAGGCGCCAATTGCATACAAAGGAATCAGGCGATCGGTCACCCCACCGAAGACGACAAGCAGCACGGCCGTAAGCGCCACCAGAACATATATGCCCCATGAATAGAGAAGCCGCCGCCCGCGGAGCAGAAACACGTGCGGCATGTAGTTGTCGAGCGCGATGGCGCGGGTGAGACGGGGGAAATCGGCGAATGCCGTATTTGCCGAAAGGGCCAAGACCAGCAGCACAGACGCAATGGTGAGGTAATAGAACCAGCCGTGGCCCATCACCGCGCGCGTGAGCATGGAAAGGACGGATTCATAGCCCGGCCCGTCGGGGTTGGTGGCGGCAATGCCGTAGGAGCGGCACAGCAGCGCAATTCCCAGCAGCAAAACCGTCAGAAGGGCAATGATGATGGTGAGCGTGATCTTCGCGTTCTTGCGGGTATCTTCGCGAAACGCCATGACACCGTTGCTCACCGCTTCCACGCCGGTCATCGCTGTGCAGCCGGAGGAAAATACCTTCAGGAGCAGCCAAGCGCTTACCAGTGCTGTGGCTGGTGGCAGCGCAGGCAGAGGTGTGACGGGGTGCGGGTGCCCGCCCGTATGGAACACCTGGAAGGCTCCGACGGCGATCACGATCAGCAGCGTTGCGGTGAACAGGTAGGTAGGGATCATGAACACGACACCCGTATCGTGCACGCCCCGCATATTCACAATGGTCAGAATAAGGAGCACAGCCAGGCACAATTGCAGCGTATAAGGCTGCAGTCCTGGAACTGCGGAAATCAGAGCGCCCACACCCGCAGAGATGCCCACAGCCGCCGTCAGGATGTAGTCGATCATCAGCGCCGCCGCCGCCAGCAGCCCCGCCCCTTCGCCCAGGTTTTGCGAGGCGACTGTGTAGGAGCCGCCGCCGTGGGGATAGGCATCGATTGTCTGCCGGTAGCTGAAAAAGACAATCGCCAGCAGGATGACGATGGCCGTGCTGATGGGCACGATAAAGTGCACGCCCAGAAGGCCGAGCGGGATCAACAGCGTCAAAGCAGCTTCCGGGCCGTATGCCGCGGAACTCAAGGCGTCGAGCCCGAAGATGGGAATACCGGCGATGGGGCCGATATGTTCCGCACGCTCTTCGCTGGTGGCGAGCGGCCTGCCAAACAATAAGTCCTGTATGCGGGAGGTAATTGCCATGCGTAGTGTGATCCGTCGACCGTGGAATTGGGAGGGAAGAACCGACGATGGAATTGTCTCACGGCCGAGCCTGCATGGCAGCGCCACGCACTGACCGGCTTTGCATCCGGCTCGCCTCGTCCAAACTGAATTCATCCACTATTCATCGAAAGTCGTGTTTTGGCCGAGCACCTCCACCACCGCCTCGATGGCATGGCTCACGCAGCGCGCAACGTGAACAGGGTGATCTCCGGCGGGCAATCCAACCGGAACGGAACACCGACCGTCCCAATGCCTCGATTGACATACAGTTGCATGGGTCCGAAGCGGAACCATCCCTCCACGTATTTCTTTCCCAGGTCGGGCAGTTGCAGTGCGCCCACGATGGGCAGGCGCACCTGACCTCCGTGGGTGTGGCCGCTCAGCATCAGGCTCACCGAATGCCCGGCTGGATGTTGCAGCAAATCGTCGGCGTAATCCGGGGCATGACACATCAAGATGATTGGTTCATTGGGCAGACCGCGGATCGAAGCCGGGATGGCCAACTCGGGGTTTGGCTCCCCTTCGACCGGATCGTCCACGCCCGCCAGCCAAATCCTTGCCCCGCCTCGCTCCAATGGAACCGATGCATTCGTCAACACGCGGATGCCGTTCGCCGTCAGGGCTGCAGTCACCTCTGCGGCATCCACAAACACGTCGTGGTTTCCAAGCGAGGCAAAGACATGTTTGCACTTCAAACCGGTGAGGATATTCGCGCATTGCCATGCCGAACCGATGGCAAACTTTTTCGTCGAAATGTCAAAACTCACGAAATCGCCAGTCATCAAAATCACGTCTGGCTCGAGGAGATTGATTCGATCCACGACATACTGGAGGAAGACCGGTTCGGTGAACTCATCCATGTGGATATCGCTGAGTTGGACGATGCGCAGGCCGTCAAAGCTCTCTGCCAAGCCCGCCAAGGGAACGTTGTGCCGCGTCACATCGATCCAGTGGCGGGCCACCGCCGTGCTGTAGAGCGCCACCCCTGCGGCGCCCGCACAGCCTGCTTTCAAGATGCCGCGCCTGGTTATAGGCTGCAGGGAAGGGGAATCCGAAGGTGCCATACCCAATGGTATCGACTTTTCGCGGGTGAGAGGGAGCATGCAGGGCGATCTCCGGTCAGATTTCGGCTGAGAAGGGGTTACGTAGGTTGGGGCACTGTTCAACGCGCATGGGGACGGCGAAATGCGGCCGCATTCCTGCGCAGGGCGTCTGGCTTGCGCCGTCCAGGCAATCTGTGCCTATGCACCTTGCGCCAGCACCTCAGCCGCGCGCAAGGCCAAACCGCTCGCCACAGACGTGAACTCGTTGCCGCTGCGAATGCGCGACTCGCCAAACCGGCTCGCAAAAATCCTGCGCACCGCCGGAACGAACGAGGTTCCGCCGGTGAGGAAGACGCGGTCCACTGACCGCGCGTCGATCCCGGAGTCCCGCAGCAGGCCGTCGACACATGTTTCGATCGTCTGCAGATCGTCCTCGATCCACGTTTCGAAGTCCGTCCGCTTCACCGGAATGCGCAGGTCGATGTTGGGCAGGTGAGGGCTGTCGCGGAAGCGGAACTCCGCCTCGTCCGACCGCGAGAGCTCAAACTTCAGGTGCTGAACCGCCTGGTGCAACTGGTACCCAAGATCGTCGTCGACGATCGAGATCAGGGCTTGAATCTTCTCCGGCTCCAGCGCCCGGCTGCGCGCGCTCTTCAGAATCTCCCGCACGTTATTGGTGCGCAGGAAGGAGAGATAGTGCCAGCGCTCGAGGTTGGCATAGATCCAGGCAGGGACCGCGGGCAACAGTTTGTTCAAAGACCGGGCTTCGGAGTTCGAGCCCAACGCGGGCGACACCAGCCGCCGAACGATGCGCGCGTCAAATGCATCGCCGGCAAGTCCTACCCCGCCGTTTCCCAACAGATCCTTCGCGGTCCGGCCGCGTTGGCGGACGCCGGGGCCCACGCGCAGCAGGGAGAAATCGATGGTGCCCCCGCCAAAATCGCCAATCAGGATCAACTCATCGTGGTCCAGATTGGATTCATAGGCATATGCCGCAGCCACCGGCTCCATCTCGAAGTCCACGCGCTCGATCCCCGCGTGGGCAAAGGCTTCGCGCAGTCGTGCAACCGCAAACTCCTGATCGTCGTCCGTCTCCGCCCCCACAAAACGAACGGGTCGCCCCACCATCGCATACTCTACCGGGCGTTGGAATCGCCTTTCGGCATTCTTGCGCAAGTCGGTCAGCATGCGCGCAATCAGGTCTTCCAGCCGATAGCGGCGTCCAAAGACCTCGGTGCCGGAGAGCGTGCGGCTGGGTAAATGCGACTTGAGCGACTGGACCAGGCGGCCTTTCTCGTCGGCCTGGAGATAGTGCTCGATCGCTTCGGGACCGGTCAGCGCGTGCGTGCGCTTGATGCCCGTGCTTGTCTTGGCCTGTTCAAAGTAGAGGACGGAGCGAAACGATGTTTGCTCCGTGCCTGCAGTGGGAAATGTGGCGAGTTCGACCCGAGCATTGTCGAGTGCTAGAGCCACGGAACTATTGGTGGTGCCGAAATCGAACCCGATTGCCTGCGGCGCATGGCCCGTTTTTGTCATCCCTCTCATTATTTCTCATGGACCGTGGATTGCCGCACCCGCGCCTGGGAGCGCGCGCAGCGGCCATAGTTGATTGTCATGCCTGCTAGGCCACCGTTCCAGGGGAGACCCTGCGTGGAAGGGCGCGAATGCTCTATCATTCTGTTCGCCGGTTTTGACGATCCCTTTCCATCTCGCGCAAGCTCAGCATCTTTTCCGATGCATCCTACCTCCCCTCATGAGGGGAGTTGTGCCCGTTTACCGTTCTTTGTTCCTGGCTGCACTGGCCATTGCCACATGCGCCTCGGCGGCCAAGGGCGCAGACAATGGCCCCGTGAGAACCACAGCGAATGGGCAGGTTCGAGGCATCCAGATCGGACCCACGGAGGTGTACATGGGCATCCCGTACGCAGCCCCTCCGTTAGGCCCTTTGCGTTGGCGGGAGCCGCAACCGGCGGCCAACTGGACCGGCCTTCGCGATGCAACCCGTCCGTCGAACGCCTGCTTGCAGGCCAAGTACGGACTCGGCCCGTTCATCGAGCCGATTGCCGCCGCCTACAGCGTCTCCTACCAGAAGCAGCCGGTCGCATCTTCTGAAGATTGCCTCTATCTGAATGTCTGGACGCCGCGTGCGGCCACGGGGGCAAACCTCCCTGTAATGGTTTGGCTGCACGGCGGCAGCAACCGGCTGGGCAGCGGAGCGCAGAGCATCTATGACGGCAGGTCTCTCGTCTCCCACGGAGTGGTTCTGGTTACGCTGAACTACCGGCTCGGCATTCTGGGATTCTTCGCCCATCCCGAACTCAGCCGAGAGTCGGCCCACCACAGCTCCGGCAACTACGCCCTCCTCGATCAGTTACAGGCGCTTCGCTGGGTGCAGCAGAACATCGCGCAATTCGGTGGAGATCCGCGCAACGTTACACTCTTTGGCGAATCGGCGGGCTCCATCGACGCCGGGATGCTCGTCGTTTCGCCGCTCTCCTCGGATCTTTTTCAACGCGCGATTCTGGAGAGCGGCCCACCGTTCGGACTCGGTACCCCTCCAACGTTAGCGCATGCCGAAAGCGTGGGAATCGCTGTGGGCCAGGCTGCTGCGGCTGGCTCCTCGTCCTCCATTGCGTCTCTCCGGCAGCTCCCTCCCGAGCAGTTGACCGCGCTGCAGAATAAGGTGGTCGCCGATCGCTTCAAGGGTTTCGATAGCGGCTCAGCGGTTGTAGATGGCTGGGTGCTTCCCCACACCCCTGCGCAGATTGAAGCTTCCGGTAAGGCCGAGCCGGTTGACGTGATGGTCGGCATCAATGGCCGCGAACTGAGCGCCTTCCGCCTCGCTGCTGCTGCATTGGCGAAATCTGGCGCAAACCCCGCACCGGCCGCCAGCCCCATGCAGGCCATCGAGTCGCTGGCTGCGATGGCGCGCCCGCTTTATGGCGCTTGGACCGACGTCGCCATCGCGGTCAATGTGGGCAAGATCCTGGTCGGTCACGATGCCGCGGTGGACCAGGCCAGCAACGATATGGTCATGGCCTGTCCGGTGGGAGCCTTGGCCGCGCTCACCGCAAGTGGCGGCCGCCACGCCTTCGTGTACCGCTTTGACCGCTCCATCGCGGGGAGCGGTGAAGGCCAGGTCGGCGCCTTCCACAGCCTCGAACTCGCGTATGTGTTCAATACATTCGGAGACCCGTCATGGGCCTGGCTTCCGTTTTCTCAGGAGGACCGCCAACTCTCGGCGGTCATCGAGACGTATTGGACCAACTTTGCCAAGACCGGCGACCCCAATGCGCCCGGCCTGGCTCGCTGGGAATCCTGGACCCCCGCAGTCGAACCATTCCTCGAGTTCGATCATGAGGGGCAAACCAAGGCGCAGCATGGCTTTTCCCCGCCCTTTTGCCACCTCGACTCCGCTCGTCTACGCAAGCAGCTTTCGGAGCCATAAAGCGCGGCCTATTCCGCAAACGATGAAGGTGGCCGAGGAAGTGCCGTAGGAACGCCGCACCGGCGCCTGAGCTTTATACTGAAGGTGGCCACGCGGGCGTGGCGAAATGGCAGACGCAGCGGACTTAAGCAATCTTGAGTGCCCCTCGGGAAACCGACGGCGTAGAACTGCTCAAAGTCGGGGAAACCTGAAATGGCAATCCCGAGCCAAGCCCGGAGAAGCTTCCGGGAAGGTGTAGAGACTAGACGGGCAGCACCTAAACCTCGTGTGGGGAAGGGTGAAGGTATAGTCCAGACCACGAACCCGCCCAGCGGGGCGGCGAAAGCCGAAGTGGTATGAAAATCCGCAGGCCGCAAGGCCGTGAGGGTTCAATTCCCTCCGCCCGCACCACCGCTGTTTTTCAGGTGGGCCAGGCTGGATTTGATTGATCCTCCCTCAACGGCAATTTACCCACCGCTGGGAAGGCGCCGTGCGCCGAGAACTACTTGAGAGCGATCGGCGCCACTCCCGGGCCGACGCTCACTTTGGCTTCCGTTCCGTTCAAGCGCACGGCCCTGCTCCTGCTTCCCGTGACGCGAATGGTCGAGATGCGTGACTGGCGGATCAGAACACCATCCGCGTCGTTCAATTGCAGCGCCGGCCGGTTAGAGCCGGGCGGCACCGCAATACTTGTGTCATCAAGCTGCAAATCCCGCACCTGGTTCACCGCAAGCCCTGTCTGCCAGGTGGGCGCGTACGGCTCCTCCCAGGCGATCTCCACATCGTTCATTGCAACGTCGCGCGCATATTGAAGCGTCAGGGCCGCAGAGGTGCTTTCATAAGGCGCGTCCACGGCGTGAGACACAAACAGCCTCACATGATCGAGCCGAATTCCCTGGAGCCAACTAGCGGGGTGGCCCTGCATCGCGGAAGTACCCTGCCCATGCGCAATGACATTGCTGATGGACACATTGCGAATGATGCCCGGCGCCGGTTCGTGCTCGCGCATGGTGCCATCCACCTCACTACGCCGCTTGATGTTGAAGTGAATCGGGTCGCCATCGCCCCACCAGAACCAGTCGAAGCGCCGGGTATCGATGATTACATTCGCAACCGCCACGTCCTCGACAATGCCGCCATCGAACACCATGAAGGCCAGACCGCGGTTCGAGTTTGTGATAACGACATTGCTGATGGTGACGCGGCGAACGGCGTTGCTGTTTCCATCGCAAAACTTGATGGCGCTGGACGACGACGAAAGGCGGCTGTTGGTCACGGTCACGTTTTCCGTGGGCAAAACGGGTCCCCACTGGTCGGTGGAGTAGAAAACGATGGCGTCATCCCCGGTTTCGATCGTGCAGTTGGAGATGTGTACATCCTGGCAGCCATCGGGATCGACGCCATCGGCCCAAACGCCTTCCTTCTGGCTTGAAAAAATGGACACACCATCGATCGTAAGCCGCTTGCATGCGTAGGGATTGATGTTCCAGCTTCGCGAATGCAGAAGCTTCAGACCCGCAATGCGCACGTCGACACACCGCAACAACAGCACCATGCGGGGAAACACGGCTTCCTTCCCCGAGCCGGTGGGAAAGGGCCGCAACAAAGGCCGTCCTGTAGCTTCCATTTGACGCTGATTCGGTAGGATGTAGTAGTCCGTGATGTTATTCAGATGCCACTCATAAGTCGCCTGCCCATCGAGGGTGCCCGCGCCTTCGAGCGCAATATCGTGCAAGTCTTCGCCATACAGCAAAGCAGCCTTCCGCGCGTCGTCGAACTGGCTGCCATCGAGCGAGGCGTAGATCGTGGCGCCGGCCTCTACGTAGAGCCGCACCCCCGAGCGCAGATGAAGCTGTCCTGAGGTGTACTCCCCAGGAGGAACATAAACCCGGCCTCCGCCCGCTTTGCCACAGGCGTCGATGGCCTTCTGCAGCGCAGGCCGCGCATCGTCGCTCTTGCGACCTGTTGCGCCGTAGTCCTTGATATCGAAGACGCGCTGCGCGGCCGTTGTTTGACACGCCAGGACTAAAGGCAATGCGTAGGCGGCCAAGAGGCTTAACCGGATCGGTATCATCCAGCAATCATGCACCAACCACTGCTGACCCATCAAGGTCGACACATTTCGGCAAATCCTCCGCGAATCCATCTGCTCAATCCCCGACGGACACTTGCAAATCCACGGCCGTTTTGACGACCTCCGATCCCGGAAAATTGATCTTGCGGCATTGCCAGGAGGATCGGCTAAGAAATGGAGAGAGGATTCACAGATGGCTCACGGTCCCACTGCGGGTCATACCAAGGCCAGCGAGCGCTGAGGTTTAAGGTCACGAGAATGCTATGGCTGCTCTTTTTCCTTTCTGTTTCGTTCAAGAACGTGCCCTTGCAGACCTGGTGGCAGAATTAAAGCTCCCACGGTTACTTCCTCATGGCGAAGTCTGATATTGTCTCTGCCACGAGAATGGGATTTGTCCCAATTTGAGCGCCGTGCGAGGTCAGCCATGCCATGCGATCCTGAAGAACTCCGCCATGTCCCGCTGTTTGAATTGCTGGACGACGATGAAGCCCAAGTGCTTGCCGCTCAGGTCGAGATTCGAAGATTTGCCCCTCTGCAGCGCATCTTCAAGATTGGCGATCCCGCCGCTGAAGGCTACATTGTCATGTCCGGCCAAGTCCGCATCACCACGATTGACGAGGACCAACAGGAAGTCCTGGTGGATGAACCCACCCATGGCGAGTTCTTTGGGTTTGCCTCGATGCTGCAGCAATCGAAACACCAAACGTCAGCCATGGCAGTGGACGAAGTCGTTTGCTTGGAAGTGGGCCGCGACGACCTCATAGAACTACTGAAGCGCAGGCCGATGGCAGGAATCGACATGATGACCGTTCAGGCCAGGCAAAACCATGGCGCCCAAAAACTGGTGCGCAGCCGGTCCTATCGCAATCCAAACGAAATCATCGAGGAGCAGCAGACTTTCGGCGAACGAATAGCGGACTCAGTCGCCCGCTTTGGTGGGTCGTGGACGTTCATCATATTCTTTGCGGTTGTCCTGATCGTGTATTCAAGCATCAACATCGGGTTGGGTGGGCAAGCCTGGGATCCATACCCGTTCATCCTGCTCAACCTCTTTCTTTCCATGTTGGCGGCGATTCAGGCTCCGGTCATCATGATGAGCCAGAACCGTCAGGACGAGAAGGATCGGCTGCGCAGCGAACTGGACTTCGAGGTCAATCGCCGCGCAGAGTCGGAGATTCAAAGCTTGTCGCAGAGACTGACCCTCCTCCTGGACAAGATCGAGAATGTGGAGCAAGCGGTACGCCATCGGTAAGGTCCGCTCAATTTGTCGGCATGGACGACACTGCGGCCCACCGGTGCCGATAGCTTGCCCAGGCATTTGCCCTGTGGCAGGCCAATGAGTGGCCGATGTAAACCTGTTCGCGATGAGGACGGGGTTGGTGAGCTTGCCTACCTGCGCAGATTCATCTTGAGACGGCAGCGATACAACGCAAGAGTTCCAGCTTCCGCCGATAAAATTGCAAATTACCCTGTCAGCCGCGACAATCGGGTAAGAAAGCTGGTGACTTCGGCTTTCGTCAACCTCTCACCCATGCCCCTTTACACCCACTCCTTCACGGTTGCCCTTTCCGTTATTGTCCGCTTCCTGGTCGCGCGCGACCGCATCCTTGGTTGCTTGGGCATCGGCCCGCGCGGTGACTTCTCCGGCCAGCCTGTCTCGTGTCAAGCCATTCCCAGCGCACCCAATTTACTCGACGCCGTGTACGTTCAGCCGGCTCGAGGCCTCGCGCAGTCTGCACTCCTCATCTGCCACGGCATTGGCGAAACCGTAGGACGCTGGATGCCTGTGCAGCAGCTTCTCGCCGCTCACGGCGTCTCCTCACTGGTCTTCGACTACTCCGGCTACGGTCGCAGCACGGGCGTCATCTCCTCCACTCAATGCGAGCTCGACGCCATCGCCGCCTTTCGGCACCTGCAGACCCTTGCGCCCGAGTTGCCGGTCTCCATCCTCGGCTTTTCACTGGGCACGGGCATCGCCGCTGCCATCATTTCTCGCGTTCTGCCCGCCCACCTCATCCTCGGCGCTTCGTTCACTTCATTCCGCGCCGCCTCGCGCGCCGCCGGCATCCCCGCACTCCTCGCCCCACTCGTCCCGCCCATCTGGGACGCCCGCGAATCCCTCCGCAACTCCACCATCCCCCTGCTCGTTCTCCATGGCGAACAAGATGGCCTCTTTCCCGTTCAGATGGCGCGGGAAGTTGCCGCGAAGTGTCCTGCGCCCACCCAGCTGGTCATCGTCCCCAATGTCGGCCACAACCAGCCCTTCCACCGGCCCCAACTCTCCTACTGGTCCCACGTCCTCACGCGCCTCATCCCTGTATCTCAGGCTCGCTAACCTGGACCGGCCATACCGGGTGCGCAGTGGGTAACTTTCACAATGACCACGCGGTCGTTTGCCGCGAATCGCGATGACTGGAAGTGCACTCGACAAGGCGATCGGGGCGGGGAATTGACGGGCAAGTTGTACTCGAACTCTCCGGTCCGTTCTGTATGCACCCGGCAAGAGCCGCGATTCTCAAGCTGATTCACTATCAATGCTCGGGGCTTTGAGTGAATTCCCCGCACCTCTTCTCCAGCTCCGTTTCGGCTTCCACGTGGGTACCGTGCCGGTACATGCCTTGCGCAGAATGATCAGACGGTCAGCCGACGCGCGCATATAATAAGCCTGCCTTCAGTAACGCAAAAAGGATGCACTATGATGCGCCATTGCCTCGCCATCGCCTTGCTCGCCGCTGTTTCCAGTGTTTCCGCACAATCGGGTATGAATAGCCTGCAGCCTGCATCTTGGGTTGGGACCTGGGCTGCATCGCCGTTCGACGGCGATCCGTGGCACACGATTCCCACATTGGTTGCGTCTACGTTGCGCGAAGTCGTGCACACCTCGATCGCCGGAAGATCCGTACGGGTGCGCCTTACCAATGAATTCGGTACCGAACCCCTCCGCGTAGAAGCGGCAGCAGTCGCAATCAGTGCTGGTGCAAGCGGCATTAACAAGGCGTCGTCGCATGAGCTGACTTTTGGCGGTTCACCGTCGATCGTCATCCCGCCCGGTGCGGAGGTCCTCACCGATCCCGTTGCAATGGCAGTGCCGGCTTCCGCCAACCTGGCCATCAGCATCTACCTGCCCTTGCAGCAGGTCAGCGACGTTTCTGTGCATTCGAGCGCGCAACAGGACAATTTCATCCAAGCTGGAAATCACGTTCAAGATGCAACGCTAACCGCACCGGTGATTACACCGTCGTGGTATTTCCTGAAGGGGGTTGATGTTGAGGCCCCGAACCCGCATGCAGCCGCCATTGTGGCCTTCGGCGATTCGATTACAGACGGAGCGCTGTCAACTGAGAATGCCAACCACCGTTGGCCCGACTATCTTTCCGCGCGCCTACAGAACAACCCGGCAACAACTCATCTTGCTGTGCTCGATGAAGGCATCGGCGGCAACTGCGTCCTCATCCATTGCGTTGGGCAAAACGCGCTGGCCCGCTTCGATCGAGATGTTCTTTCGCAGGCCGGAGTGAAGTTCGTTATCGTCCTTGAGAGCATCAACGATATCGGTGGCCTCCACAACCCGAACCGTCCTAATTACAAGCTCACCGCTGAAGACCTCGAACAGGGGCTTGCCCAACTCGTCGCCAGAGCTCACGAGCACGGCATCAAAATCTTCGGAGCCACCATCACGCCTTACAAAGGCGCAGGTTACTTTACCGACGATGGCGAACAGATACGCCAGGCCGTCAACCACTGGATATTGACGTCCGGCGTCTTCGATGCTGCGATTGACTTCGACAAGGCGACCGGCGATCCGGTTGATCCGCTTAAGTTCTCCCCGCTGTACGACAGTGGCGATCACCTGCATCCCAAGGATGCTGGCTATGCTGCCATGGCGGACTCCATCGACCTCAGCTTGTTCCACTAAAGCTGGTTTGAGCGTGCTATTGGTGAGGTTGGCGGCGATTTCTTCCAAATCGTCTCCACAGCAAACGGGGGCGCGCTGATCGTCATTGGCGACGTTAGCGGCAAAGGTATGCCGGCTGCCATGACGGTGTCTCAACTCGTCGGCACTTTTCGCACCCTGGCCCATTACACGCAGTACGTTGGCGTCAATGCGGGAATCCAGAAATGGTCAACGGAGCATCCTCAATGAATAATGTATCTGTCCCCGTGGAATTCTGGATGATTTGCATGAGTTCACAAGGGCTTTGTTCCCGGTCTCTCCATTCGACAATGTGAGATGAATTGAAATGAATTTGCACCTTTTCCCGATACAATGACTTGGTGGGCTTTCCATTGAGGGCTACCATTTCATTCAAGAACCGTTTGAATTGAGATGATGGAAAATCAAATCTAAGGCCCGTTAGCCCAAAACTGTTGAACACGAAGTGCATTTCGTTGGGGACCAGTTTTGCGGTTGCTGTGCATTCCTTGCTGCCCGTGTCTTTGTCGAATGGTTCACATGCTAAAGGCGAGTATCCCATGAGTGTGAGGTTTCGAGAGGTCTCTTCTTCTGATTGTCCGGTGCGGAAGTTTTTGAAAGCATAGGTCTGTGAGTGAGCAAGTCCACTCAGGCAGATACAAAGAAAAACCAAGCTGACGATTTGGCGCTTCATTTGCGTTCTCCGCGAAATCTCGGCACAGTACGCAATGCACGTGAATATGGCCGGAGCAGGTTTCGTTTGAAAGGGTCCACGTTGGAAGTAGAGGGTTGCTTTTGACGAGATGTCCGCTCCGCACTGAATGCCCTTAGAGGCATTGGCGTCGTCTGCCAGTGATGGAATAGGCATGAATCCTCCGAGACCGGTTTGTTTGCCAGTCAATCCTGGCCTTGTGAACCCCTGAG